>SDBT01000241.1_pt1 | contig 81255 bp, 77 predicted proteins | sample 2277101 | NCBI WGS metagenome assembly SDBT01 (sample SAMN10404973, study PRJNA504765) | marine sediment metagenome | isolation source: marine sediment core GS10_PC15, 103 cmbsf | place: Arctic Ocean: Southern Knipovich Ridge | collected 2010
TTTGAAGGATAATCGTTTTTATTAATTTATAATCTGAAAATAAATCCTGGTGTTCAGGAGTCCATAATCCCTTGAATATTATTTTATTCAGAATTTGATTTTGTAGTTTTGTTATTTTCATTAGTTTATTTTATCAAAAAAACCGCCTTGCCGGCGATTTTTTAATAGTTAAAGCTTATTTCTTATCCATCTTTTGAGGACAACACCCCTTCTTCATTTTATGCATATGCTTTAAACCAACGATGATGATGAAAACGGGCCAAAGAATGTCCCAAGTTTCTACAGAAATTATGCCCATATTTTTAAATAAAAGGGCCAAGCCTGTTGCTAAAAGAATTAATCCGAACATTGTTTTATTTTTAAGTTATTTATAACTTTGACCTTTCATTTTTACTATACCAAAAAACCGCTCAAAAGGCGATAAGTATAATAAGGAACAGCTCTATCCCCAGTCCAAAGCTTATTATAATTTTAGAGAACAAAGAGTATATAGCAATAATGAAGGAAAAATTAATAGAGATTAGGAGGGTTTATAGGAATTTGAAGTTACCAATTTCACTCCTCTCTTATTAGAAGGAAAAATCTTCCGCAATCTTTGCATTCACATATTGGAGCATTGGACTCGAACGGTACTTACAAGTATGTAAATTTTTTTTAGCTTTGGGTATCATGGCTCTTAACCACTAATATGTTGTTGAATTTTGTCTTCAATCATGCTTAACGGAGAAGCAATAGCATTTATGTATTGAAAATTACCTTTTTTCTTATTATCAATAGAAAGCTGAATTGGACATGCTTCGCTTTGTACCGCATTAACTTTAAATTTTTTGGTTTTAGAATCATAAAATACATATGGCGCACCAGAAGACCCAAATCTAAAATATCCCTTAATTAAATATCTCATTCCTTCAAGAGTATAGTTCCCGTCAACTGCATCTATAATTCTTCCGTGGTGTTCTAAAAATCCTTCTATTTGAGCCACATTAAGCAGTCTTCCAACCGAGCTATTTGGAGAGCTCTGAATACAATAAAAATCAATTTGATTGTTTTCTAAAATTCTAAAGTCAACCTCTAGGCTTGGAAGACGATTAATAATGTCTTGATTGGTGTTAACAATTCTGTATAGCGCAAGGTCTTCGCTATAACATGCTTCTATTAACTCCAATTCCAATAGAAAAGTATGTCTGTTAAGGGCTGGCTCGTGAAAAGAATTATTATTATTAAAATGAGATGTTAGTCCTGCATCAGCGTAAAATTGATTACCCTTAAATTGAACTACTAGGTGTAGTTTACATATGTCTCTTCTTATAAGTGTAACCAATCTATTATCGAAGTTAATCTGTTTTAAGGCATCAATCATGGCGCCCACGTCGGATTGGTCTGTAGAATTTATATATCTTTTTCTTGTCTGTGTGTCTAAAGAATAACATCGATTAAATATTTCCGTTTGGACTGGATTCAAATGTGGCAATATTTCTGATGAATATATACCATCATCAATTGATGATAATGTCTTATTTTCAACTCTTAAATTGTGTGCGACAGATAAAATTATGCCTTTGCCAATATGAAAAGCACACATGTTATGGCTAAATTTTCGCCTAGCAGGTTCTTCAATATTATATGCCGCCATCATTCTAAACAAGGGGGATGTTTGTTCATTGATTAATTCCTTTTTTTTGCTCAATGTAGGCTTTTTATTAAAAATGCTTTTAAAAAAATTATTCATAAATTTTTCTTAGTTTTTTATATCTAATCTAATAAATTTATTATACCAAAAACCCGAGAAAAACTCTCGGGCAAAAATACGAGCTCCCCTAGTCGGTCTAGAACCTAATCTTTAAGGGGAAATTAAGGTCTTTTTGAGACTATTTTACAATGCCTCTCGGTCGGGGCATTTAAATCTAAAATGAGACAAATGAGACACTACTTAAGAGTGTTTAGGATCGTCTCAAATAAGACAACGGATTCTCATTTTTAGAATCCTTAAACGAAATTGATACACGTCAACTCTTAGAAAAAATGTCTAAATTTTGGGATATCTACCATTTCTATAAATTTATTCTCCTATTTTTTTATTGAGCAATTATTCATACCCCTTGTCCTTCTTCCATTGTTTAAATATTTTCTCAACTTCTTCTTTTTCGCCTTCCAACATCTGTTGAAAAATTAAGGGTTTACCCAAATCTCTTTTGATCATTGTTTCAAAATAATCTATAAGAATTTTTTGCTTTCCTTCTTTTGTCTTCAAATTTAAGCCCTCGTATTTTAATCCATCTATGCGACCGTGACTAATATCATTTCTTAAACCTTTAATCTTACGAAATAGTTTAACGTTATTATTAATACCAACTATATCTTCATAAATTTTTATTCTGTCGCCAAAATAAACCGTCATTGGATCATAATCTGGATCATCGGGGTCAATTTTTGTGATATTTATACCATACTTTTCTTTTATAATCTTAATCACTTCTTCACCAGAAGGACCGTATTCCTTCGCCGTCTTCCATGCCTCACAAAGCACTTGGTCAAGATCCTTCTCCGTCATAAAACTAAGCCAAAAAACAAAAGAAACTGTGTCGGTTTGTTCTTCATCAAGCCGAAGTGCAGCGTCAGAAATTATCCTTGCAAGCTCTTCATTGCTCGCATTGTTAATTTTTTGTTTTAGCAATTCAAATAGATTCATATTACTTCTATTTTTTGTTGGCCAAGTTTTCATAATTATTTACTTTAGAAAATTAAGATAATCGAATACCCGCTTATCAAAATTTTCTATTTTTTTTAATTCATCAATATAATCTTATTTCCAAGTAGCTATCAAGTTTCCAATCCACTTTTCCAAAATCCTTTTTGATACTTCAACCAACTTTCTATCTCTTGAATTATCAGCTTCTTTTCCTCCGTGAAAAAGATTACATCTTACCCTATAAATTACCTTAACTATATTCTCGAAATCATTCTCATCTTTTATCTCTATTGGACTTCTTCTTCCACGTGGATCATAAACTGGAGACAAGTTCACTAAAGTTTTCAAGTTTCCTTTAAAGGGTTCTGTTTTTTTAGCCATTTCATAATTTAATACTAAATCCGAAGTAGAAGAAGTTTGCCCAATGAGCCATTTGATCATCTCCGAATCCAGAAACTCACCTGATTTATAATCAAGCCAAGCATTAAAACAAATCCAAAGAAAAACAAATTTAGAAAATGGATCCTGTTCGAATTTAGCCTTTTTATACCATATTTTAACTAGATTTTTAATTTTTTGTTCCTTCATGTTCTACTTTTGTTTTTTTATTAGACTCAATAAATCTTTTTCTTTTTTGACTTATAATTTTGAGGATTATTTTTCATATCAATTTCAAGGAGTAAACTAAAAAATCCCACAAGATTATCTTTTGCTTCTTCTGATAGCTTTTCATTATTTTGTTTCTTCTCTGCGTTTTTGAAGTTTGTCATATAATTCTTGAGTCATTGGCTTATAAATAATTTTTACTAAAATTAATAATTTGGTCGCTTTTTCTAAAGCAACTTGATCAGAAAGAATTATGCCAAATCTTTTTTTATAAATATTTTTAAATTCTTTTAGTCTTTCTTTAGAAATCATCTTGGTGCTCCAATTTTCAATGATTACTGATCCTTTTCTTTATCAATTTTCTGATCTCGGCTTTTCTTTTTCCAAGCTTCTTTTTCATCATAATAACGAGGATTAATCTTTATTAATTTATCAAATATTTTTTCTATCCTATTGTTTTTATTATATTTAACAGGCAAATCTTGCATTATGCTTGGAAACTCACTAACCATTCTTGTATTTACTTCTTTCGGGTAATCTAATAAAAACTCTACTACTTCAAGCATTTCTTTAATTCCAATATTGTCCTTTATTTTAATTAAAATATCTCCGACTCTATAATGTGGATACCAGTCATAAAAATCAGGCTTTTCTTTTTTTGCTTTTTCCTCCAACGCTTTTTTCTCTACTTTCAAAGATTTCACAAGTAACCTATAACAGTCTTGTGGTCTTTTTTCTAAATTTTCTTCGATAAATCTAAAAATATGACTAAACACAAGGTGGACGTAATAATCAGAAATAACTTCTAAATATTTGTATGCTATCGAGAATGCCTTACTATACGTAAGAACGTCTTCTATTTTTGCTTTGTCATCGACCGATTCTGCTATCAGCCTCCAAAAATGCCAAGCAAATTGAGAATTAATTTCTGGGTCTCCTCTTTTTAAAACTTTTTCCAATATTTCTTGAAATTCTTTTCCATTAAACTCTTCTAAATCGTCATATAATTTCAATTCTGGAACTTTCCATCTCCAATTTTTAAAATTACCTTGTCTAAACTCGGCAAAATAAATAAATAATGGTACTGCCTTAGCAATTGTTTTTGTACTCATTTCGGTTAAAGAGTTTATGAAAATTTTTGCATCAGATTCACTCAAGGCACGCATCGTATTAAAAAGATGCAATAAAGATTCAGACATTCCATCCTGAATTTTTTTATCTTCATTTTTTATTCTTTTTAAGAAACAAAAAGCCATCTCTTCTACTTGTTTGGCGTTATTAAGAGCAGTTTCTGTATCTTTACCAAAGAAAAGAACATCTCTATTTTCTGGAGTAACAGTAAGTCGGTTCCTAGTTAGACCCGACAAGGCATTCGCACCATAACTCGCAACATATAAATTTTTGTCTTCTATTAATCTCTTGGTCAAGGCTATCATTCTTTTTATATAAGACCTGCTTTCAACACCAGAGCATTGTAATAAAACCCAACCACACCAACCTCTTACAGTAGTTATTGAATTCATTTCTTTTCCCTGTGATATTTCCTTGTGTTCGTCGTATTCCCTATTTTTATCATTTGGATCAACAGTAAAAGGAGTGAAGGGATCTGGATCGTCTACAAAGATTTCAATAATATCTAAGGCTTGTTTAATTTTCTTTTTCTTTGCTAATCGTCCTGCAAATTGGACAAATTTATCTCTAGCATGCGAAAAAGGAAATTTATTATAAATCAAACCATAATTTTCGTTTTTATAATCTTTCTTCAAGTCTTTCTTTAATTCTTCGCTTAATAATGGCCATAGAAAATCGTCATAAATATTCATTAGAACTTCAAGATTTTCAGAATCGCTATTACCCTTTGAGTCAATCAAGCTATTACAAATTAAAATTTGCTGATTAAAAGTTAGAGGTTCTTGTTGTTTCACTAAATTTTGTAGTATCTCAATTCCGTGTTTATACAATGTTGGATTTCTTAAGATACTACTAAGTAGATTACTAACAGGATAGGCGTCAAATGTACCAAGACTATTTTTGAAATAGTCTGTCTGTATATAATTTTTAAATCCCTCAAGTCCTTTTTCTGGATTATTTTTAAGTAAAATCTCTATCATTTCTATTACTACTGCTTCTGCATGCCATATTCTTTTATAAATTTCACTATTTTTTATTAATTCAAAGAAAAATTTAGTTGCCTCTTTATGTTTATCCGCTATCAAATCAGTAATAATTTTCAAAACAAAAACATTAGCAGGCAGATTTTTATATACTTTAATGCTAAGTTGTTTTTTAATTAGATTATACTTTTGTGTTGATGATAAATTACAATCTCCCTTATAAACTTCTTGAAAAATCAAGTCTGTATTACATGGAATACCTCTTGTTATTACCAAAAATTCGTTGATAATATTTTCTGCTTCTTGATTTTCAATTTTATATTCTCTTAACAACACACCAACGCAGGCTCTTAAAAGAAACGCTGGATGTTTCTTTGTAATGGCTATTTTGCCTTCTTTATTTTTCCACACACAAAATGATTTTATAAAATCAAAAGCTTTTTTCGGATTTTTTTGATAATAATAATCAAGAGCAGGTTTCAAAATATAATCTACAAAATGATTATCAGAAACTGAGAAACTACTGCCTGCCTGCGAAATCCCACCGCCTATCCATTCATAACCTTCAAATTTATTCCTACCATCTTTGATTCTATAAAGATCCAGTTGCAAATATTGATCTAAAATAATCTGTGTTATCTCTTTAAACGTTTCTTCAAAATTTTTACTTTCAATAATATATTGTCGAATAATATCAAAAATAGAGGCTGGTGTTGTATGAAAAAAGGTTCCATGACTAGAAATTAAAGTAAAATTATCTTTAATAAGAGTAATTAATTTTCTATTTATACCTTTTTTCTTACTTATCTCTAATAATATTTTTTCAATTAATCTTTTTTCTTGTTCTATATCATCTTTTCTATCAAAGGGTTTACGAGTCTTGTATTTTCTCTTTTTCAAAAGTTCTGCTAAAAAACCTAAAACAGCGTTTATTTGACCTTCATCTGTTTCAACTATTTTTTTAATAATCCTTAACGCTTTTTCTTGAAACATTCTATCTATTCTTTTTCCAGCAATAGATTCCTCAAAATCATCATAATAATGGAAAATAAATCCTGCAATATAAGTGTTATTTTCAATATTTGTATTGTTTTTCAAAACGTTAAATAATGCAAACTGCTTTTTTTCTTTTACCAGTTTTTTCAAAAGAAAATCTATTTTTTTAAAATCATCAATCTTTATTTCGCATAACTTATCTAAAAAATAATACTTTAATTTATTATCTTTCATGAAATCCAAAATCAAGCTCTTATTTCTAAGATATTGCCCAGATTGAATTATTTTGTTTATTTTAGTAATTTTATTTTCCATGCAAGATTTAATCATTAATAATCCCACCCTCAAGCGACTTAGTAATATTAATTTTTTTCTTTTCAGGATTTTCTTCTATTTCTCTAGAATAAGTTATTGTCTTACATTTTTCACAAAATTTCGAAAATGTGGATACGTTAAATTCATAATAATTACTGCTTGATTCGCAACCTTGTTTTCTGTTACCATTTTCAATCACAAGTTCAATAAGATCACACAATCTGTTTCCGTCCACTATTTCTGTTTGAGGAAAAACATCCCTAGCAAGAGCTCTTATATGTGAATGAACAAACTGTGTTATTTTTCCACTCGTTATAAATATTAAATTGCGAATTTTTATTACATTTTCTGGAAATATTGGACTTTCATATTCTCTTTTTATTGCCTCTTGAAGTTGTCCTTCAACTAATCTCCATTCGGTTTTGCCTATCTTGCCAATCTTTAAAACAATAGCTCCATCTACTAGCTCATTAAATACGTTTTTTGATCTATATAAAACATCCTTACCCTCTTCAAGCACTCCGCACCAGCGACGGACACCAGAACAACCAAAAGCTTTCATTAGAGGTATAATTATTTTTTCTCTTAAATCATCTTCTGATAATTCTTGTATTTCTTCTTCTATTGTTTTTATATTTTGGATTTTCATAGTTTTATTTATCAAAAAACTTTTTTGATTAGTCATCTCCTCTCAAATCAACTTCTTTTTTCAAAAATTGACTTAATATAAGTTTATAGTATAGAAAAAGAGAGGTAAAGGCAAAGATTGTGGACTCTTTGGGATTGACAAGACTTTTTGATAAATTACAATGAAGCTAGGTTTGAAAATTTAAATAATTAGTTTTGTCGGAAAGAGTTTTATAGTTATGACCTACCTCAATACAATGAGTAATAAGTAGGGCTTATCAAAACGACAACAGCTAATTGAAAAAGATCAAGTGGTCATTGGTTACCTAATGGGTTTCCTCAATCCAATGAGGACATCGTATAAAGTTTAACTTTGTGCTATGTCTTCATTGGATTTTTTTAGACAGCATAAAGCTGTCTCTTTTTATTTGTCGGAATAAAAAAAATACAAAAAAATAATAAGCATAACTTAATAAAAAAATGAACAAAAACAAAAGTTTAAATAAAATAAATCGGGATAAGAATTTAGCAATTCGTTACATTCCAATTTCTGAGCTCTCCCCTTCTTCCTACAATCCTAGGAAATGGAACGAGTTAGCTATTAGTCAATTAAAAACAAGCATTCAAAAGTTTGGATTAGTCGACGCAATTATTGTTAACTCAGCACCTCAAAGAAAAAATGTGATTATTGGTGGGCACTTTAGATGGAAGGTGGCAAAAGAATTAGGAATTAAAACTATACCGGTAATTTATGTAAATATTCCTGATATTGAAAAAGAAAAAGAATTAAATCTTCGTTTAAATAAAAATACTGGAGAGTTTGATTTAAAATTATTAGCTGATTTTGATGAAGGCTTTCTCTCTGAAATAGGATTTTCTAGCGAAGAACTGGATGACGTTTTTGAGATAGAAGAAAATCCTGAAGAATTTGATCTCTGGAAAGAACTTGAAAAGCTAAACATAAAAAAGATTGAAGTTCAAAAGGGAGATGTTTTACAATTGGGCAATCACTTATTAATGTGTGGAGACTCTACAATTGAAAAAGATGTTTTGAAACTGATGAATGGAGAGAAAGTAGATATGTGTTTTACTGATCCCCCCTACTTATTAGATTACTTAAAAGGTAAAAAAAGACGTGGAAAAACAACCACTGGATTTGGCTATAAAAGAGATAGGCATTATCTGGGAACTGAATCGCTACCATTAGATTTCACCAAAAAATGGATGGCAAATATTAATAAGATTCAAAAAGATAATTTTAGCATTATTGTTTTTGAAAATTGGAAGAATACTCGTATTATATGGGGCGAAATGGAGAAGCATTGGAAGGTTAAGAACATGTTAATTTGGAGGTTGCCCAATAGAACCCAGGGATTTGCAGCAAAATATAAATTCTTTAGTAAATACGATATTGCCATGACAGGAATTTCAGGAAATGTTGATTTAAATCTTAAAGATGAAAAAGAATTATTCCAGAACGAATACGAGACGGCTCTTTACGCAATAAATGGCAGTCCCCATTGGGAGAGTTATAAAAAAGGGAAAAGAATTTGTCCAACAGATGTAATAAATTTCAAAGCAGATGACGCCAAACATTCAGGTCAAGGAATTATTTTTGGAACAAAACCTGTTGAGATTCTAATCCCCTACATAAAGGTCTTAACTAAAAGAAATGATTTAATTATTGAACCCTTCGGCGGTAGCGGAAGCACTCTTATTGCTTCCGAAAAAATGAAAAGACGATGTTATGTAATGGAAAAATCTGCAGTGTATTGTGAAGTGATTAAAAATCGGTGGGAAAAATTAACTGGTGCAAAAGCCAAAAAAATCCATGAAAAATAAAAAAGAAACAAAAGAATTGATTATTCAGCAATTAAAAAAGACTCCAATCATCCAAATAGCTGTTAAAAAAGCAGGAATTGGGCGAGCTACTTTTTATCGCTGGAAAATCAATGATAAAAAATTTGCCAAGACAGTTGATGAATCAATTATTGAAGGATTGCTATTAATAAACGATGTTGCGGAAAGTCAATTAATTTCAGCTATAAAAGACAGAAATCTAACAAGTATAATGTTTTGGCTCCGTCATAATCATAAGACCTATTCTAATAAATTAGAAATTACAGGTCATCTTAAAAAATCAGAAGAGAAGTTAACACCAGAGCAAAAAATAATTATTAAAAAAGCTCTGACTCTAGCTTCTCTTTCTGAACCAATTAAAAAGTTAACTAAAAAAACATATGCCAAAAACAAAAAACATTATAAATAAAATCTTTAACGATGATAGTCTGAGAAGAGAATTAACGAAAAAAAGCCATTTTTGGTTTTTTAATATTTATCTCGCTGATAGGGTAAAATACAAAACTGCACCATTCCAAAAAGAGATATTTAAATTAACTGAAAATGAAAAAATAAAGAACTTAACGATTATGGCATTCAGAGGATCTGCCAAATCAACCATTATGACTCTTTCTTATCCTATTTGGGCAATCTTAGGAAAACAACAAAAAAAATTTGTGCTAATTTTGTCTCAAACTCAATCTCAAGCAAAACAACACATGTATAACTTAAAATCAGAACTTGAAAAAAATGATATTTTAAGAAAAGACCTTGGACCATTTGAAGAACAAGATGGCGAATGGCGAGCATCTTCGCTTGTTCTACCAAAATACAAAGCTAGAATTACTACCGCTTCAGTCGATCAAAGTATTAGAGGTATTTTACATAAAGAACACAGACCAGACCTAATTATCTGTGACGATATAGAAGATCTTTCTTCGGTAAAAAATAGAGAGGGTAGAGATAAAACTTACGAGTGGCTTACTGGAGACGTTATTCCTGCAGGTGACAAAAACACAAAACTGGTTTTAATAGGAACTCTTCTACACGAAGATTCTGTTTTAATGAGGTTTAAGAAAAAGATAGAAAATGGAAAATTGGACGGAGTGTGGAAAAAATACCCTCTGATAGATAATAAAAACAATATTGCTTGGCCTGGTAAATTTCCAAAGAAAGAAGATATTCAAACACTGAAAAAATCTGTTGGAAACGATATTTCTTGGCATAGAGAATACCTTCTTAAAATTATATCTAATATAGACCAAGTTGTCCGTCCCGAGTGGATACATTATTACGACACTCTTCCCGATCTAAATAGAGAGGATGAGGAAATCAGATATAGACACTCAGCTACTGCTATAGATCTTGCAATATCAAAAAAGGATACGGCTGATTTTACCGCAATGGTTTCAGCAAGAATTTATAACTGGGGAGATAAAATGAAAATCTATATTCTTCCAAACCCAATAAATGAAAGATTAAGTTTTCCAGAAACGGTAAAAAAAGCAAAAGAAATATCAAAAGCAATCGGTAATGGAATGCCAACCATCTTGTATATTGAAAAGGTTGGCTGTCAAGAGGCACTCACTCAAAGACTTATAGAAGAAAATTATAAGGCAATAGGTATCCCTATAAAAGGTGATAAAAGAGCTAGATTAAGCCTAACTACCCCAGCAATACAATCAGGCACAGTCCTTTTTCCAAGAAAAGGAGCTGAAAGATTAATTGAACAGCTTGTTGGATTTGCAACCGAAAGATACGACGATTTAGCCGACTCCTTTTCTATGCTTATTGGAAAAGAAATAGCGGACAACGAGTATAGAAGCCCATTTCCTATACAAAGAGAGGCTGAAGATGATGATTATGGTAGACCAATAACAAGAGGTTTCCGAGATATGGAATTTTAGTTATCAACAGAAGGGGTCTGGACTCACTAGAAGGGTTGCGTCATCAATGTCTCATAGAAAAGGTCGAAAATAAATAATAGAAATATTTCATATTATGAGACAAACAATAACAGCTCCTAGCACCCCTCAAACACCTATTATTTCTCCCCTGCTCCGCTATTGCCTCTATGCCAGAAAATCAACCGAACAAGACGAACTCCAAGCTCTTTCCATTGATTCTCAAATTAAAGAAATGCTCTCGATAGCAGAAAGAGAAAAATTAAACGTAACCGAAATAAGAAAAGAAAGTCATTCAGCAAGAGCCGTTGGACAAAGACCTGTGTTTAATCAAATTCTTAAAGACATTCGAACTGAAAAATTCAATGCCATTCTTACTTGGGCACCAGACAGATTAAGCAGAAATGCTGGCGACCTAGGAGCACTAGTGGATCTAATGGATCAAAAAATGCTTCTTGGAATAAGAACCTACTCACAGAAATTTACCAATTCACCTAATGAGAAATTCCTTCTAATGATTCTTTGCAGTCAAGCCAAGCTTGAAAATGACAATAAAAGCTTAAACGTAAAAAGAGGATTAAGGGCTAGAGCAGAAATGGGTTTGTGGTTAAGTACTGCACCCACCGGCTACCTAAATGAGAAAAGAACAGACCAGAAAAAGGGTCGTGTAATAATAGATCCTCCAAGGGCACCTGTTATTAAAAAAATGTTTGAGAAAGTAGCTTACGAACAATACAGCGGAAGAAAACTATACCAATGGCTAAAAAGTATCAACTTTAAAACACGAACTGGCAAAAATCTCAGCCTAAGCAATGTCTATATTATTTTAAAGAATACTTTCTACTACGGGGTATTTGAATATCCTCGAGGTAGCGGAAACTGGTATGATGGAAAGCACAAACCCTTGATGTCAAAAGAGTTATTTGAAAAAGTTCAAGAAAGATTAACAAGAGATAGAATTGTTAGATCAGAAAATAAAGAATTTGCATTTACAAAACTGATGAAGTGTGGTCTTTGTAGCTCAGGAATTACAGCCGATGAAAAGTTTAAGAAATTGAAAGACGGCTCTGTAAATCGCTATGTCTATTACGGATGCACTAGGAGCAAGAACATTCACTGCAAGTGCGGATATATAAGAGAAAAAGACCTAATTGAACAACTCTTAAAATTGATAGATAAAATTAGCCTTGATAAGCTCGGTGTAAAAGAAAAAATAGAACGAGAAATAGAAAGATACTATGAATTTCGACATAAGGTGCTTGGTATTAAGAAAAAAGAAGAAACTCCCATAGATAAAAACATTAAGATTAAAAGTTACGCAAAATATATTTTATCAGAAGGAACAGTTTACGAAAAAAGGGAGTTACTTACTAGCTTAAAAAGCAAGCTGGTTTTAAAAAACAAAACAGTATATCTGGAAAAATAAAGAGGATTCTGTATAATAAAATTAACAATTGAATATGTCGCCTAACCCTTTTAAAACCTTTAAAAGATAGGGTGAAATCCCGCTACAGAGTATCAAGCTCCTCATCAGGAGTATCTGTAGCGGGTCGTACCTCTTCGGAGGTATGGATGGCGAAAGTCATCACACTGGTGGGGAGCTTTGTGCTTGCCCAGCAGATTTATAAGAAACAATAAAAACCCGCTACAGTATGTCTAATCAAAATAAACTTTGGAAGCTTAATAAGCTTATTTGTGGGGACAATTTAGAAGAAATGGCTAAGTTGCCTAAAGAAAGCATAGATTTAATCTATATTGACCCTCCGTTTTTTACTAATAAAAAGTATGAAATTATCTGGGGCGATGAAGCAGAAGTTAGAAGTTACAAAGACAGGTGGGAGGGTGGAATAGAGCATTATATCAGTTGGCTTAAACCAAGAGTTAGAGAGATGTATAGGGTCTTAAAACCCACTGGAACTTTTTATATTCATTGCGACTGGCACGCCAATTCTTATATAAGAATTATGCTAGATAATATTTTTGGTGGAGAAAATTTTAGGAACGAGATTGTATGGTGTTATGCTGGCGGAGGAATACCTAAAAAAGACTTCCCCCGAAAACACGATACAATTTTCAGATATACAAAAACGAAGAACTATACATTTAATATTGAATATAGACCTTATAGTGAAAGCACATTGAAAGTTGGAGGAGGAAGACATAGTTTAAGTTCGGGTGGGGAAAAATTAGACATTCAAAGAGGAACACCTATTAATGACTGGTGGACTGATTTACCAAAGCTAACGAGCTATCAAAAACAATGGGTGGGTTATCCTACTCAAAAGCCAGAAGCACTTTTAGAAAGAATAATAAAAATATCTTCAAACAAAGGAGATGTGGTAGCAGATTTTTTCTGTGGGTGTGGAACGACCATAACAGTAGCTCAGCAATTAAATAGGAAGTGGGTAGGCATAGATATTTCACCAACAGCCGTTAAAGTAATGGAGCGAAGACTAGAAAAGAGTTTAATGACAGTAAAAGGCATTAATTATAAGGTAACAGGAATGCCGACTACTATGAAAGCCGTAAGAAAATTAGAGCCTTTTGAATTTCAGAACTGGGTAGTAATAGATAAAATGAGAGCTAGTGCAAGCAGAAAGAATGTAGGAGATATGGGGTTAGACGGCTATTATACAAGAAGCGTTCTTCATAAAGAAGCAGGAATACAGGTAAAACAATCTGATAAAGTAGGACGCAATGTAGTTGATAATTTTGAGACTGCACTTAAAAGAGCTGATTATAAGAAAGGCTACATCGTAGCATTTAGCTTTACAAGAGGTGCTTATGAGGAAGTAGCCAGAGTAAAAAAGAAAGAGGGATTAGAAATAAAGCTTATTACAGTTAAAGATTTATTAGAAAAGAAACAGATTACTTAAAATTATAAGATATTAAAAAAAGGTTATCTAATTAAAGTATGAACAACTTCAGCAGACTCATCTTGTCCAGCTCTTACTTTAACTATCATTCCAAATGATTTATTTTTTGGCACCTTTTTCCATTTATTTGATAAAAACCAAACAGCTCCAGTTGTGCCCCATTCTCCTAAGCCAGCTATAATAATCCAAGCTCTATTCGGAAAAGATTCAGGAATAATTTTTATGATTAGAGCATAATCATAATTGGGTTCAATTAAGAATTCTCTCTGGCTATCATCTTTTACCACAATAACTAAATCTCCACTAGATTCTTTAAAATCATAAAAAACATTTTCTTCGTTTTTTAGAACCTCTACGGTTTTTAAATTGTTCAAACCACCGATTGAGCAAAATGATATATCAAGCCTATTTTTTACTTCGATATCAAAAGCTAATTTAGGAGTAAGACCTCCTGATTTATTAAAAGCTTCAGAGATAAATTTTATAGATTTAGGCACCGTAGAAGAAACTACTGAAGATACTCTGAATAATCCTTGTGCTCCAGGCTTATAATAAGGCCATTCCATCGGAGAAGCATTTTTTTCAAAACACTCTCTGTGTTTCATTTGTCCATAAACTATATAAAATTCGCTGGAAGCATCCTTCCCAAATACTTTCTTAAAATTCCAAGCATGGAATTTATTCTTAGCCCATTTAAAGGCTTCGCCTAAGATGATTCCAAAAAAAGTTCCACTAATATCTATTGGCATAACTTTAAGTGGTTAGTCTTTTATCTACTTTTAATATCTTCTCTTGTAGAGTAATTATTTGTTCCCGACTCATCAATATAAAGTCCGAACTTTTTATTTGAATCTGTTTTATTCATTAAAACCAATGTAGCAAATACTACTTTATTTTGCTACTTATTATACATTTAAAATTCATTAAAAATACTTTCTAAAGTATTCTTCTGTCTCATTATCTATATAAAGAATTTCACAACTATCGTTTTCGCAAAACAAAAAATCTAAATTGTCAGGAAATGATGCTTTAGGACAAATCTCGACATATCTATAGCTCTTTAAATTACTAAATTTCTCCCTTTCTTTTTCATATATTTCATAACACTCCATTCTTCTTTTAGCTATATATTCTTTTTGTTCTTGCTCCTCTTTTATTAACTGTTCTTGTCTCTGCATCTCTAATCTCGCTTCTTCTCTTTGGGGCAAGAAAAAAACATAATAATAACAAAGAGAAAAAGCCACTAGAAAAAGTGAAAAGACTAAAACCCCTTTTGTTGATTTGTCAAAATCAATCTCTATTTTTTTCATATTTTTTACAAAACTACAGATATTTTTTATTTTTGCTTTAAATCTTAAACAATACTAGAGTCTATTTAATAGAAGTTTAACTAAATTTTTAGGGATTACAATACTTTTTATAAATCTTTCTCACTAGGGATATAATTATTGGTATTTTCCACGACCTTAGATAAGTCTCATCTGGTATTTTATAATCACGGTGCACGCAGAGATTAGTCTCGTCCTTTAGAGGTTTCACTAAAAGACAAATATCTTCAATTAAATCTTTATCTTCAGCAAATTTCGAAGATCTATCTTTCGTATTTTTAATTAAAACACTAAAGTCATGATGCCTATTATGTTTTTTGTCATACCAAACAAAATGATTATCTTCAGAATACTTGCCACTAACAATTTTGGGGAACACAGTTTGTAAAATATTTACAAAAAGAACCTCTAAAATTTTTCTACTTAGCATCATTACCGCTAATAGACAATCTTCATTATAACACTCGTTTACTTCTTTTCTGATATAGTCTAAAAACATATCGTTAAAACTATAGGGCAAAAAATCTGGTCCCGCAAAAGTTTTCTCATCCTTTTCTTTAAAGATAAGTTTCTTATTTTCATCGTCAATAATAATCCCTGCAATTTTTAATAACTCGATTATAGAAGGATACCAATTTTTTATATTTTCTCCATAATAATTCCAATTGTCCTTTTTTGTTGCCTTAATTTTTTTATCAAAAACTATTTTTTCTAAAATGAGTAAATATTTATATGATGGAACAGTTTGCATAAAATCAGCAAAATCATAATTTTCTTCACTCATAAACGTATATAGGGGTATGGTTTTGTTAAATTCTTTGTAAAGCTTATTATCATACTCAATGCCAAATTGTTTAAGAAAAGGAACAAAATCCTCTGTTTTATGGCAAGATATAAAAAGTCGCTCTACGTATAACCAAATTTTTTTATTTACATTTAAGCTCATATAAAATGTTGGATTATGAGTCAAAATAAATTTTTATTGATAAATAACCGCCGAGAGATTTAGTTATTTAAACCAATCTCAAACTAATATCAAAATCCGAAAAATCAAACTTTAACGGAGAGTGCTGGGCTTCTCGGTCTCTCGAACATCTCACTAACCTGCTCCCCCTACAAGACGCGTTCAGAAATTTAGATTGGATAGAAATTAGAGAAGATCTAAACAAATCAGGCTTTATCTTAATAAAAATTTAAATAAAAAAATACAACTATTTTATTTTTTCTACTGAGAAAATACTAATTTTACTTACTTACATCCCTCTAAATTTTCTAGTGTACAGGTTGCAGGATCGACGCCAGGAACAACTCTACCGTCGTTATATACAAAGTTTTTATCTTTAGCGTCAGCTCCAGAGATCCATATATATCCACTTTCTGCTGTCTCAAGCGTTTCAAACGTAGTAATATCTGCCTGTTCAACTACTCTACCACGATAGTAAACATTATTTTTATCTTTTGCATAATTGTCATCTGGCATCACAACAAACGATGCTGGATCAGCACTTTCTATTTTTTTTATACCATAATATACGTAACGACTATCACGAGCGTATACACCCATATGTATATTATCCTCTCCCAAAATTTCAAATATTACAGGGTCTGCGTCGTCGATCGACTTAGTCAAAAAATACACTGAGTTTTTATCTTTGGTATAGTACCCACCACTTCCTTGCACTTCTTCAAATGTTGCAGAATCTACATTCTCCCAAGGCTTGCCTGTTCCTCTATCGTAAGCATAATTCTTGTCTTTATAATTGCGTTGACCCACTTTTTCGAAAGTATCTACATCAGCTCCCTCTATCAATAAATCACCCCAATATACGTGATTATCATCTCTTGCATACCCTTCAAATACTTCAAACGTAGAGGGATTAGCTCTTTCGACGATTTTTAAAACATCAAAAGGAAAGGGAAATGCAACATGTATGTCATCATCACGGTAGTATACAAAGTTCTTGTCTTTTTGATAATTATAATCGATGATCGTAAAAGTAGCTGGATCTACCACCTCTATTACTTCTTCTTGGTGGTAAACGTGGTTTTTGTCTCGTGCATAGTGTTGTTGTAAAACCTCGAAAGTCTTCTCGTCAGAGCCTTCTATTAATTCAGCTTCATAATATACTGCTCCGTCATAACTGGTGTAGCAGTCTCCTATATATGTATGACCGTACGGTGTGCTGTCCTCGATCGGAGCAGGGTTGGGTGCCTGACCCCAAAAGCAATGGTCATCTTTTAAAATACCTACAGATAAGAGGTTTATATCTGCACCTATAGAGAGGTTTATATCTGCACCTATAGAAAGAGCTTTTTTAACGTCTTCTCTTTCAAATAGACGATCGTTGTCAATTTTTTGCGTTAACACCCATGATTGTTCTTCAGTTGCCTGTTCTGTTTCTTCTGAGGTTTCTTGTGTAACACTATTAGGTGTGGTAATTGGTTCTGTAATATTGTTAGTAGATTGTTTGAAGTTTAAATATATATACATCCATACACCAACAACAATTACTCCTAGTATAATTACTGCAAGTATTGGATATCGTACAACTTTATTCCATACTACATTCATACCTTTACTTTACCAAAAAATAGCCTTTGGAACAAATAGAATCAATATCTACCAAGCAGAAAGTAAACACAAAAAAACACCTAAAAGGCGATTTTTATATGTGTCTGTTCAGTCGCCCTAACGCCATAAGCGACTCGGTCTATCGAACGATTCGCTACTCGGCTCCGGCGGAAGGATTCGAACCTACAACCTAGTGCTTAACAGGCACCCGCGCTACCATTGCGCCACGCCGGAATAGTATAATCATAATCCAATCTTATTGATAAATCAAATAAGGTTTATTTTTTACAAAACCAGTTCTTTTTAATAACCCTCTAGTTTTTTTAAAGCTTGATGTTTTCTTATCTTTTCAAGAGATTTAGCTTGAATTTGACGAATTCTTTCTCTTGTAACGCCAAAAACTTGTCCTACTTCTTCCAAGGTATGAGTAACACCATCTTCTAGTCCAAATCTCATAGATAAAATTTTTCGTTCTCTTTCGGTTAAATCGCTTAAGATTTCTTTTAATCTTTCTTTAAGCAAAACCCTAGCTGCTTGCACTGAAGGGGGGGTTGTCTTCTCGTCTTTAATAAATTGAATTAAAAGAGAAGCATCATTGCCATCGTCTCCTACTGGAGTTTCTAAAGAAATGACTCTTTGATAAATCTTCATTAAATGGTAAACCTTTTCTACTTTAATACCCATTTCTGCAGCAATTTCTTCAGGTAAGCCTTCTCTTCCTAAAGCTCCTAAAAGTCTTTTTCGTGCCTTATTATACTTTGAAAGAGTTTCAACCATATGAACAGGTATCCTGATTGTTCTTGCTTGATCAGCTAAAGCTCTGCTGATAGCTTGTCTAATCCACCAAGTAGCATAAGTAGAGAATTTAAAACCTTTTCTCCAATCAAACTTTTCAACAGCTCTAAAAAGACCTAAATTTCCTTCTTGTATTAAATCAAGAAAGGTTAAATTGGGAGACCTTCCAATATAACGCTTAGCAATAGAAACAACTAATCGTAAATTAGCTCTGGCTAATTTCTTTTTAGCTTCCTTGTCTCCTTTTTCAATTTTTCTTGAAAGATCTTTCTCTTCGTCGGCAGTTAAGAAGTCATATCTTCCAATTTCCTTTAAATACATTTGAACAGAATCAATATTGTCTGCCCTACTTTCTTTTTTCTTTTTTGAATCAATACTTAAAAATTCTTTTCTATCCTTAATTTCAACACTCTTTCTCTCAAATTTATCATATAAATCCTCTAAACCATCAATATCTTCTTCAAGATTAGGAAAAGCAATAAGAATTTCCGCAATAGTTACAAACCCTCTCTGAGTCCCTTTTTTCATAATTTTTTTCACTCTTTCAGAAGTAAAGACCTCTACTTTTTTCTTGCTCTTCTTAACTCTCTTCTTACTTGTTTTTTTCTTTGTTTTTTTAATCTTCTTTTTTACTCTTTTCTTTTCTTCTTTTTTTATTTTCTCTTGTTTTAAATTCAGACTAAGAAACTTTAAGGCCTTTTTAATCTTTTTTACGCTAGCAGAACCCATTCCTTCTATCTTTACAACATCTTCTTCTTTCTTCCTAATAAGACCACTAACCGTTTTAATTTTATTATCAGAAAGAAGATTAATAATCTTGGTTGATAAATTAAGATCTTGAATTTTTATCTTCTTTATTTCTTTTTTTGATAATTTTTTAACCTTTTTATTTACCATAATTAATTATTTTTTGTTAATTGGTTACATTTTTTAAGTAATCGATCAACCTCTTCTTTGTCATTCTCCATCTCCGCTTTTTTTAATTGAAGAGAAACTTCACGAATATCATTCTTTAAACAGATACTTTTAATCTCATTTAAACAAAATTTTACCTCAGAAACAATATCTTTTTTTTCATTTTCCTCAATGTCTGCCTTCATAGCAATACTAGAATAAAAATCTTTCAAGTCTGAAGAAAGCGATTCTTGATTATCTAAGGACTCCAAAATAGTTCTTGTTTTAAGAGATAACCTTCCCCTGTCTTTTTCTTCAATAAAATCTTTGGTTTTGTTGTCTTGAAAAATTAAAACCAATAATCTTTCCTCTAAAAGCTCTTTTCTTGTTTTTTTGTTTTTTATTTTAACTTCAATATCTTCTTTGTCTTGAATTCCACTCTCTATCTTTGTTTTTTTCAATTCTTCTTCAACAACCTCTTCTCTTACTTTTAATCTATTAGCTAGTTTTTGAATCCAAGAGAATTGCTCTATTTTATTATTTATTCTTTTTATAATTGGTAAAAGATATTCTGATATCTTTTTTCTTCCCTCAGGTTCATTTTCATCAAACCTAGAAAAAGCATCTTCAAAATAGAATTCAAAAACAGAAAGGGCTTTCTTTATTGCTTCTTTAAAATCTTCTGGATTCGCAGACATAAGATCAGCTGGATCATTCCCTTTTGGAATCTTAATAATCTTTAAATTAAATTTCTGAGTTTGAGCTAAGTCTATTGCTCTTTTAGTTGCTGCATCACCGGCAAAATCCATATCAAAAGCTAAAAACAAATTATCGGTATGTCTTTTTAAAATATTTAACTGGGTAGGAGTTAATGCTGTTCCTGACGTAGAAACAACATTTGTTAATCCCATTTGATGAGCTAAAACGACATCTATATAACCTTCAACAAGAATTACAAAATCTTCTTTTCTTATTCCTATCTTTGCCTGATCTAATCCATAAAGAACTCTACCTTTATCATAAAGTAATGTATTTGAGATATTTAGATATTTAGCTGTGTCTTTATCTTTTTTTAAGATTCTCCCGCCAAAACCAATAACCTGATATTGGGAATCAAAAATGGGAAACACGACCCTTTTCCTAAAACGATCATAATATTTCCCTTTTTCACTTTTAATAGCTAAACCGGTCTTTTCAATATCTTCTTTATCGTAACCTCTTGAAACCAAAAAATCTAATAATCCATGCCAAGTTTCTGGAGCCCATCCTAATCTTTTTTCTTTAATTGATTTTTCATTAATAGTTCTGCCTAAAATATATTCTTTGGCTTTTTTACCCTGAATTCCATATCCTAATTGTTTTTCAAAAAAAACAGTAGCTAACTCACATATTTTATATAATTTTTCTCTTTTACTCCTCACTTCTGGCCTTTCTGGTTTCAATTCCACTCCTGCTTTTTTAGCTAAAATACGCAAAGCATCACCAAATTCTATCCCCTCTATCTTCATAACAAAATCAAACATGCTGCTCCCCTCGCCACACCCAAAACAATGCCATATTTGTCTAGAAGGAGAAATGAAAAAAGAGGGGGTCTTTTCAGAATGAAAAGGACAAACAGCTTTATAATTAATGCCTGCCTTCTGTATTTTTATATAATCTTTAACAACATCGACTATATCTAGTTTTGCTTTAATTTCTTCAATAGGAGAAGACATTATTTATTCTTTTTAGAAACAATTTTAATTTCTCTATTAGATATTATATGAATAGTACCATCTTCAGATTCTAAAATCGTTGTTCTAGGATTTAAATCTTTTACTATTCCTTCTTTACCAGCGATCTTCACAAAATCACCAATACGATATTGATCTTCTAAAATAATAAAAAAACCTCTAAGAAAGTCTTGGACAAACTCTTTGGATGCAAAACTAAGAGCTAAACCAATAACTCCTAAACCAGCTAATAAAGGAGCTGTTTCTATCTCTAATTCAGATAAAATCATAAGAATAGCCATAGCCCAAACAACAAAACCCATAATATCATCGAGAACATTAATAATAGTTTTAAGTCTTTGTTTCTTTCCCTCCCCGTTAACAGTATTATTTATTTGTTTTTTAAAACCTTTTTTGACAAAAGATTTTAAAAACCTATTTATAATAATAGTTCCTGTAAAAATCAAAATTACTTTGATGCCGTGCCCTAAAAACCAAGATGTTAAATTTTGAATAATGTTTGCTATGTCCATAATTTTATTTTTTAAAAATTTTTATTATTGCCAAGTTCTTTTCTTATTTATTTCTTCTTTATCACGAAAAGCTTTTTCTAAATCAACATCAAAATAATTGCAAATATCAAGTAAATAGATAAAAACATCTGCTATTTCTTGTTCTAATGCTGGCTTTCTAGAATTATCATCCGTTTTTATATTAGTATATTTTCGTGCAGCCTTTGCCATTTCTCCAATTTCCTCACTCAACATCATAAAAAGTTCTGGACCACTTTCCTTGTCAAAACCTCGCTTCTTAACCATTTCTTTAATGTATTCTTGAAAATCTTTTAATGTTGGATTGTTTTTTAAAAAAAGATTACTCATTTTTTCTATTTTTATTTAAATAATAACTAATTATTAAAAATTCTTCTAATTTACTAAAGCTCCTCTCTATATCCTTACATCCTCTTTAATTCTTTCAATTATCTCTGGAAATTCAGAAGTTCGAAAATGACCATTCATATTTTTTAAAATTATAAAATGAGCATTTTTTAGTTTTTCTCTATACTTTTCAGCATGTGATAATGGAACAATATTATCATCTTTTGAAAACAGTAAGTAAAGATTTTGAGTATTTTTTTCTATTAAAGATAAATCTGACTTAAGCCTAAATTTACCCGATGATTCTTCTTTAACCATCAAATTAATATTAAACGGAGCGCCGATCAAATAAACAGATAAAACCTTTTTGGGAAACTTATTTTCAGACAAATATTTTGCTAAAAATATTCCCCCTAAAGAAAAACCCATCAAGATAATATTATCTTTTAAATAAGGAAAATATCTCTCAAAATGAATTTTCCATTCATCGTATTTAGCATTTTCTCGAAGAGGCATTTGCGGTCTTATAACTTGAAAGTTCTTGCCTAATTTCTTATCTAAATATTCATCCTTCCATTTTCTTCTATTAACAGAAATTTTCCTATTTTTCAAGAAACCTAAATAGTCTTTCTGTTGTTCAAAGATTGTTCCACCATGAATGTAAAGTATTTGGTTTTTCATATATATTCAATCTACATTGCCCTTCTTGATTCGCTAGCCCTAATAATATTAACGAACTGCAATATAAAATAAAGAAATAAATTAAAAAATTAAAATAATCAATAAGATAGATCTTATTGCGTAACGTAAATATTTTGCAAGTTTATTCTTTTTCATAATAACCTTAAATTGCTTAGTCTTCTCTTTCCTTCTCTCAGGAATCTAATCTTGGTTAGATTATAACACAAATTAAAAAATAGTCTTATAAATTGTTAATTTTCCCTATTTCTCTTATAATAACTTTAATGAAAACAATAACTGATCCAAAAAAAATAGATGAAATTCTTGATAGAGGAATTATTACTAAAATATTTCCTTCTAAAAAAGAATTTAGAGAGAAACTATTAAGCGGAAAAAGATTAAAACTTTACATTGGATTTGATGCTACCGCCCCTGCTCTTCATCTCGGACACGCTCAGAATTTTATACTAATGGAAGAGTTTAGAGAATTAGGGCATGAAGTAATTATTCTTTTTGGAGATTTTACCGCTAGAATAGGAGATCCAAGCGGAAAACAGTCCGCTAGAAAGCAATTGAGCAGGAAAGAGGTTCTAAAAAACATCAAAGCTTGGAAAAAAATGATTAAACCTTTAATGAGATTTGAAGACAAAAAGAATCCTCCTAAAATCATGTATAACCATGATTGGCTGTCTAAATTAACACTAGAAGAAGTTGTTGATTTAGCTAGTAATTTTACAGTTCAACAGATTATAGAAAGAGATATGTTTCAGAAAAGATTAAAAGAAAAAAAACCAATCTTTCTTCATGAATTCTTATATCCTCTAATGCAAGGATATGATTCAGTTGCTATGGATGTTGATGTTGAAGTCTGTGGAACAGATCAAATATTTAATGCACTAGCCGGAAGAACTTTAATGAAAAAATTAAAGAATAAAGATAAATTTGTAGTGGCTGTTACCTTAATAGCAAATCCTAAAACAGGAGAATTGATGTCAAAAAGCAAAGGAACAGGAGTGTTTATTAATGTTTCAGCTAAAGATCTTTATGGCCAAATAATGGCTCAACCAGATGAAATGATTGAAATTCTTTTTATCCGTATTACCTTTCTGTCTTTAGGAAAAATTAAAAAAATAATGAAGCAAAATCCTAAAGATGCCAAAATGAAACTAGCTTTCGAGATAACTAAAATATTTCACAAAGAAAAAAAAGCTCAAGAAGCAGAAAATAATTTCATTAAAGTTTTTCAAGAAAAAAAGCAACCAGATAAAATTGAAGAATTTAAAGTAAAAAAATCTAAAATTAATATAATTGATTTGCTTTACAATAGTGGTTTAGCTAAGAGTAAAAGTGAAGCTAGAAGATTAATAAAACAAAAAGGAATTAAAGTAAACAGAAAAACTATTAAGAAAGAACAAGAAATAGAGATTAATAAGAAAGGAATAATTCTCCAAAGAGGAAAAAGAAGGTTTAGGAAAATAATCATTTAATAAAAAAAGCTTACATTGGTGTAAGCTTTGTTTCTAGGGCTTATTTAATTAAAAAATAAAAAAAGGAAAAAGAAAAATAATTTCAATAATTGTTTTTTGTCCTTTATATATAGATCGTATAACAAGGCATGCCTCCAGGAAAATCGCTAAAAAAAATACGAGACGTGCCACGCTTGGCTAAACCTAAGCCTGAAGCCAAACAAAAAAGTTCCTCTATGCGTTGACGAACATCTGTCCACAAGGCTCCATTCTCCTGATAACACGCATTAAGAAGATAACATCCCCCTCCTCCATTCTCGCGGAATTGATGAGGAAGAGCTTTTAACCATCTTATTACCTTAGACCGCTTTTTTTCTAAGCGACCAGGGTGAAGTGCAAATTTCTCGGTAATACCTTTTGGCGTTATAGCTCCTTTAGGTGTGCCATTTTTCAATTCTTTTTCTTTATAAAGACAATTTAAAATTGCCTTTCTTACTTCTTCTGAATCAATAATCAATTTCTCCATTTTTATTGTCTCATTTTTTTTAAAAGAACTTACTTTAAAGAATTACCATATAAACCATAGTGTCGTCAATATTTTTAAATACATTAAAATATTTTTTAAAAATCTTATTTTTTTATAGTGCCAATATTAAAAAATCATTTAATTAAAGTTTTCCAATTCTTTCTATAATAAAGGAATTTCTTCTCAAACTCCTCTTTAGAAGTAATATCAACATTCAAAGATTCAAGTTTTTGCTTAAGCTTCTTAAATTCTTCTTCTTGATTCTCCAAAGAAGACATCTTTTCTAATTCAATAATATAGCCATAACCCTTAGTAGAGTCTAAGCAAACAACAATATCTTCCCATTCAAACTCAAGTCTTTTTCTAAACCATTTAATTTCTACATTAAAACCAAGGGAAAGAAACAGTTTTTCTAATTCTTCAAAATCTTTTTTATCAAATTTAATTTCAATCTCCTCTCTATGCTCATCATGAAGACTCCCTTTCTTCATCCAAATCTTAGAATGAAAATTATTTTTTTGAATTCTTAGGTCTTGATCACAATCAAAATAAAAAGATTCTTGGTAATCTTCTTTTATTAATTTAGCTTTTTCTTTGAAAAATTTTAATAATTTCTCGTATTCTTCTTTTGAAATAAAACTTCTAACTTCTACTTCAATGTTTTTCATGTAATTTTTTACAATTCCCGATTATTAAATTAACTTAATATTTCCGCTATTCTTAAATATTTTGATAATCTTAGGCTCAATAAATTTATTTAGAAAAGAAATGTTTTGAAATAGATGATTATTTTCATACTTACCACTATTTTTCCTTACGTTATAAGCTATAGAAACCAAATCTCTATACTCACCAAGATTAATTTCTTTTGATAATTTATATATATTATCATATGTAAAGCCAAATTTTTTTAATTCAAGTATTTCCAAACATCTTAATCCAAACAAACAAGACTTAGAAAATTCCATGGATGCTGTTTTAGAATCTCCGTTTCTTTGAGATATTATAGAGGCAAGACTAAATCCTATGTCAAACCTTATTCTTTGCATTAAATCAATAATAGTAATGGTTGGCAGTTTCATTTTCTCAATAACTCTTTCACCACGTAATGTTTTGCCAGCACCAATTAACTCATACAAATAGATTGATTTTTGGAATGGAGTATCTATTATTCCTCTTAAAAGCTCCTCGTATTTAAATGGATAAACATTAAAATTGTCTTGATTAATTCCTTTTTTAATATCACTTCTGCTTATATATTTCTCTTTATGCATTAAAACACCAATTTCATAATCGCTTTTTTCTAAGAAATCATTCCTAGCCCTTGATCCATAAAGAAAAATTGATACAGGCTTACAAAGTTTTTCTATTTTATTTAAAACAATATCTAACTCATCCATAGCAAAAATTATCTTTTAAACTTATTAATTATTATTTTTACACTAAATTGCTTAAATTTACTTTTTGATATTTTTCAAAAATATATAAGCAATTAAACCACCAGCTAAAGCCGTAAGAAGCTGGGGCCAACTCATTATAGTTGTTACTTTTGAAGCAATTTCTTTTTTCAAAAGCAAATTAACAACTATTGAACTAGTACTGAATAAAAAAATAAATTTTAAGACACTGGCTAAAATTACTCCTAGCCAAAAACTTCTTTCTTTCAAATAATCAAAAGCTATAATTAAAATGGTATTCCCTATCATGATAAAAGGAATCATTGGAGCAAGTATTGGAGGTAAAAGCCCAACAGATAGAGCAATTAAACTAGGAATAAGGCCAACCAAAATTGCATTCTGAGCGCCTAAAAGCATAACTGAAACAAAAAGTGTGGCATTAATAATAGGGCCAGTGACTGCCTGCTGATGAAACAAAGGAGCTACTGTAGCAATTCCTACCAAGACAGCAAATTGGGCTAAGATAAGCATTTTTCCCTTTTTTAACACTAAAATTTTTACTTGATTCATATTTTTAAGTTAATTAAATTTTATTTTTCTGAAACATAAAAAATTCTATTACTGAGTTGGATTAACAACTTTTCCTAAGAATAAAATATTTCCTGTTTCTTTTTCCTGTATTATAAAAATAAATGGATGATCTGCCTTGAAGACATTTTCTGACACTGAAAGTTCCTTCATACCAACAGCAGTTGCAGCTGCAGCCTCTGTTCCTTCTTCATCAACCTTAATATACGCTTGATGAATTACAAAACTGATAAGCAAATCTTTATATCCAGTCATTCCTGAAAAATCAGCATTATCAGAAAACGCTGTTGGCATTCCCAAATTACTTAAAACTTCTTTCATAAAATACTTTGAATCAAACTCAAATTTTGGAAAAGATATAGACTCTAATTTTGTTTCTTTCATTTGAGCTTTATATTCATTTAATTTTTCTGCAGTTAAAGAAGCCTCTACAACATCAAGATTTTCTGTTGGTAATAAAATTAACATTGAGATTTTTTCTCCTTTGTATGGTAATTCTAAAATTTGTAAATCTTCCATGCTAGCATAATTAAAACTTGTCTTCTCGGGATTCATATACATCATTGGAGTTTTTATAATGTTCGTAGGAGTTATTCTAAAATCCTGTTCACGGGTATCAGATTTATCAAATTCCCATTCCCAGGTCCCCTTAAAATAGATTGCATTGGTCAAAACAAGTCTTGTTGCTGGATCTATAAACCCTGACGGAATAAGATCTTTAATTTTGTCATTCGTTTGTTTTTCAATAAAACTATTGATTGTTTGTCTTGAGTTTTCGGTTTCAGAGACAAAATCTAAATTTGCTGCCTTGCCTCCATAATAACTTTCAACCCTATTAATATAATCCTCAAGAAATGGAAAATCACGTTGAACCCATAAAGCATTTCCTGTTTTCAACTCATAATCTTCATTTTCTTCATTTAGATTATTATAAATTGCAGCAAAATTGGGTCTTAATATATTATTTTCTGGAAAATGAAAAACTGACTGCATTTCATTAGCAGTTTGTCCTTTTGCACCCTCATATGTCATTGCTAAAGCAGCAGAAATACTATAAGGAGAATAAAAAATATTTTCGCTTTCAGATTCACCTAATTCAGAATATAAATCAAAAGCAAATTTATTATTAGCGTTTACTACCTCTTGAATTCCTTCAATTGTTGAATTGATATCATCTGCTTGCGGAGGCTGATCAGGTTGATAGGGAAAAAGAAATAACACCATTGCAACAGCTCCTACGCCAACTGCAAGAAGCACCATTCCAATTATTAAAGAAAAACCGAGACTATGCATCTTATTCTTATTTTTGAACATCATATTTTTCCATTAATTATATCATCTTCTTATAAGTACACAAAATAATTTAAGATCGACGAAATTATAAATATATGTTAATCTTTGTCCAGTATCATTTACATTTAAATAAAATAAAAAAGGAGAAAAAAATGAAGGATAAACGCGCAAAACATAAAAAAGAAATTAAGGATTTAGAAATTGAATTATTTGAAAAAAAAGATGAAACCAAAGAACTAATGATTAAGGCAGTAAAGGGATTGAAAAAAGCACTTCTCCAAGAAAAAGATTAATTTTCTTTAATTAAAAGCCCAAGCAAAATCTTCGGGCAATTTTTTTGTTTTATAAATATTCTTTACCTGTTAATTGTTGCTCTATTAAAAACTTTTAATTTTCTTTTTTACTCTGCTTCTTCTTATGTCCCCACCTCCACTGCAAACCGCCTTTAACTTTGTCTTTAAATACTACCGTGAATATTCCCGAAAAAATAAAAAGGTTTAATAAAAAACCAAATCCATTTTTTGCTCCTACTTCAGAAGTAAAAAAACCATTCACATAAGCTGAAAGAAATAAAAACCCTACAAAAACAATGGTAGCAAGCCATCCCTCCCGTGAAATAGGACAAAACCCGTATCCGTAACTTTTTGGTCTAAACCAATATTCTTTCATAATATTAAAAAATTATCTAATAATTCCATTTTAAATGTTTTTTTATTATAGTATGTCTATATGAATAATATTATCACTAAATCAGATTTTATGCTCTACATAGATGCACCAAGACATCTATGGGCAAAAAAGCACAATCAATATAAAAGAAAAGAAGATGATTTTTCTAAGCATTTATCTGATCAAGGATATATAGTAGAAGGATTAGCAGAAAAATATATTAAGGAATGCTTAATTCCTCAAAATAAAATTAATCCATCAAATTTTCTTTCTCAGCCAACTAAAAAAGATGAATACTATGAAGCACGTACAGATTTTCTTTTAAAGAATCCCAAAACGGGAAAATGGGATATGTACGAAGTTAAATCTTCAACAAAAATCAAAAAAGAACATAAGTACGATGCAACCTTCCAAGTATTAGTTTTTGAAAAATATTACGAACTTGGAGACATTTATATTCTCCACCCTAATAAAGAATACGTAAAAGATGGAGATATCTCTCTTTCAGAATTATTTATTGCTGAAAATATTAATGATATTGTTGAAGAATTACGAATAAAAGTAATAGAAGAACGTTATAATGCCTACATATCAGCTAAAGCTAAACACGTAGAAGCCACCCTAGAATGTAATCATCCTGAAACTTGTCCGTGTGTAGATTTATGTCATCCAAATCTACCAGAATACTCAATTTATAATATTAGTAGACTCTCAGGCAGTAAAAAGAAGATTAGAGAACTTGTTGAAAATAAGATTATTAATATAACTGATGTGCCAGAAGATTTCCCATTAACAAGCAAACAAAGAGCTCAAGTAGATATTGCTCAATCTGGACAAACTATATTTTTAAATAAACCAATTCAAAAAAAATTAGATGAATTAGTTTATCCTCTCTATTTTATTGACTATGAAACATTTAATCCTGCAATACCAATATATAATGGTTATAAGCCATACACGCAAATAACGTTTCAATACTCTCTTCATATTATGAGAGATGAAAATTCAAAAGAATTAGAACATTATGAATATATTGATACTAGCCAAACAGATCCTATTCCTAATTTAATAAAATCTCTTCAAGAAGTAATTGGAAGTAAAGGATCAATAATCACATGGAACGATACTTTTGAGAAAAGTAGAAATAAAGAAATGGGAGAAATTTGTCCTGAATGTGCTGGTCTTTGCCAGAATATGAACGAAAGAATGTTTGATCTTATGAAAATCTTTCAAAATCAAGAATATGCAGTTCCAGAATTTAAAGGTAGTTATTCTATTAAAAAAGTTTTACCTGTTCTTGTTCCCAATCTTTCATACGAAGGAATAGATATTGGAGAAGGATCTACAGCAATGATTGCTTGGAAAGAAATGGTTTATGGAAATTTAAAAAAAGATGAACAAGAAAAAATAAAACAGGACTTATTAAAGTACTGTCAATTAGATACTTTGGCTATGGTAGAAATCTTCAAACATATAAAAAGTATCTTGTAATTAAGATTGTTTAAATAAAAAACCCCTTAAAAAATAAGGAGGTGCGAATAAAATAAATTATTCTTTAAGTTCTGCTTCTAGCTCTTTAAGTCCTTCTTCTATTTCTTTAGATGCTTCGTCTGATTCTTGAGATGTACACGATACCCATTCTTGCAAAGCATCATTAGACTTTTTCAGAGCCTCATCCATTAAAGGAGCCCATTTTTTAACCACAATTTTTTCAGCCTCAATCCTATCCGGCGCATCAGCAAGAACCTTTTCCATTTCTGCTATTATTCTATTCTCTTCATCCATACATATTAGTAATTTTTCGTACAAATAATCGCTTTTCTCTTGTTCGCTCATTATTAATCAACTTTTTAAGAACTATAGTTGTTATATAATAAAATAGAAAAATGTCAAACATTTCTCTTATTAATAACTTTTTTCAACTCTAAACTTCCAACAATATCTGAAATAATAAGCGGTGGGGCTGGGATTCGAACCCAGGGTAGCTTGCGCTACACATCGTTTCCAACGAGGCGCTTTCGGCCACTCAGCCACCCCACCTTACAATTTTTCTAAAGATTTAATTCTCTCCTCTACCGGAGGATGAGTCATAAACAATTTAGCTATACCATTTCCTCTAAAAGGATTAGAGAAGTATAAATGAGCAGTTGAACTATCTAATCTTCTTATAGGAACACTATCTGAAGAAATCTTCCTTAAAGCAGAAGCTAATCCTTGAGGATCTCTTGTCAAAAGAGCTCCATCCGCATCAGCTAAAAACTCTCTTTTTCTTGAAATAGACATTCTAATCAAGAGAGCAACTAATGGAGCCAATAAAGCACCAATAAAACCTAATAAAACAAAAATTCCACCAGAATTGTTTTTCCTATTTCTTCTTTGTCTAAAATAATTAAATCTTAAAAAAAGCCTAGAGAGAAGTGAAACAATACCAACCAAGATTACCACAAGGCTAGCTAAAAATACATCTCTATTACCAATATGAGCTAGCTCATGAGCAATTACTCCTTCCACCTCTCTTCTATCTAGTTTATTTAACAACCCTCTAGTAACAACAACCGTAGCATTTTCTTTGTTTCTTCCAGTAGTAAAAGCATTAGGTTGTTCTTCATCACTAATATAAATCTTAGGAAGTGGCAACCCGGCTGTAATACATAAATTTTCAACTGACCTATAAAGTTCAGGATTATCTTTCTTTTCTATTTCTTTAGAATTAGTCATAAGAAGAATAATTTTATCAGAATAGAATAAACCAATAATTCCCTGAAAAATAGCCAAAGAAGAAGCAATAATTAAAAACGAGCTATCTTCCAAAAGATAACTAAATCCCCATCCCAATCCAATAATGAATAACAAAAAAAAGATAAGCAGAACCCAAGTCTTAAAAACATTGGAATCTGCTTGCTTATATAGGTTTGACATTAAAAGTTAGCTTTAGGAACTTCTCTTTGATCAGCTTCTCCTAACTCAAAGAATTCTACCTTTTTAAATCCTAAAACAGAAGCAACCATATTAACAGGAAAACTCTCTATTTTAGTATTAAGATCCCTGACATTTGTATTATAGAATCTTCTTGCCGCTTGAATTTTATCTTCTGTGTCTCTAAGTTCTTCCTGAAGTTCAGAAAAATTCTCTGAAGCTTTTAACTCAGGATAATTCTCAGAAACAGCAAAAAGAGTTTTTAATGTTTTAGTTAAATCAGCTTCAGCTTCTTGTTTTTTTCCTAAATCACTAACTCCCATAGCTTTAGCTCTAGCCATAGCTACATTATCAAAAATATCCTTCTCATGTTTAGCGTAACCTTTAACTGTTTCAATTAAATTAGGAATTAAATTATATCTTCTCTTTAATTGAACATCTATATCTGCCCAAGCCTCTTTTGTTCTATTTTTAAACTTAACTAAATTATTAAATGCAAGTATTGTTCCAAGGAACAAAACACTAATTATAATTAATAATATTTGTTCAAACATAAAATTAAACTTAATTAATAATTACCCGACTTAAACAAAATTATAACATTTTAAAACCCCCATTAAAATGGGGGTTTAAATTACATTCCAAGTCCTGACATTCCTCCTCTCATCATTGGGTTCGGTTGATTCTTTTTCTCTTCTGGTATTTCAACAACTAAAGCTTCTGTTGTTAAAATCATTGAAGCAGCTGAAACAGCATTTTCTAAAGCAGATATTACTACTTTGGTAGGATCAAGAATACCAGCTTCAACCATATTAACTATTTTTCCAGTAGCAGCATCATAACCTTTAACCCAATTCAAATGATCTTTACTGTCTTTTTGATCAGTAATATCTTTTACTATCTTATAAAGATTAACTTTATCTGCTCCTGTGTTTGCGATAATTTGCTGCAAGGGAGCTTGAATAGCCCTTGTAATAATTTCTTGACCAGCAGAATAAGCTTGATAAGCATCAGAATCAGAATCTTTTTTCTTTGGAGTATCAACCAGTAAAGCGGCTACAGTTAAAGCAATGCCTCCTCCAGGAACTGTACCTTCTTCTACTGCTGCCTTCGCTGCGGCTAAAGCATCTTCCACTTTATGCTGAGAAGCTTTTCTTTCAACTTCTGTAGCAGCACCAACTTTAATAACTGCAACACCTCCAGACAATTTAGCTAATCTTTGCTGAAGTTTTTCTTTGTCAAAATTAGAATCAGTTTTATCAAGAGCTTTCTTAATTTGAGAAATTCTATTTTCAATTTCTGCTTTTTCTCCTTTACCTTCAATAATAATAGTTTTTTCTTTATCGGAAACTATCTTTCTAGCTGAACCTAATTTATCTAATTCTACGTTTTCTAGCTTTAATCCTAAGTCTTCAGAAATAAGCTGAGCACCAGTAACAACAGCAATATCTTCAAGAATTTGTTTTTTACTGTCTCCGAATCCAGGAGCTTTAATAGCTAACACATTAAAAATTCCTCTTAATTTATTAACAACTAATGTAGCAAGAGCGTCTCCTTCCACATCATCAGCAATAATTACTAATTCTTTTTTACCGGTTTTGCCTACCTTTTCTAAAATAGGTAATATCTCCTGAATACTAGAAATCTTCTTGTCTGTAACTAAAACATAAGAATTCTCCAAAACAGATTCCATTCTTTCTGGATTAGTAATCATGTAAGGAGAAATATAACCTCTGTCAAAATGCAAACCTTTTACAATTTCTTTCTCTAAACCAAAAGTATTTGATTCTTCAACAGTAACAACTCCATCTTTTCCTATTTCTTCCATTACCTCAGCAATCAAATTACCAACTTCTTCACTTTCAGCAGAGATAGTAGCTATTTTAGCTAAATCTTCCTTATTTTTTATTTTATTAGAAACTTTCTTCAAGAAATCTGTAATATCTTTGACCCTATCCTTCATTCCTCTACTAATGTCTGCGGGAGTATAACCTGCTTCAACAAGCTTCAAACCTTCTTGAACCATACTTTGAACCAAAACAACAGCTGTTGTTGTCCCATCACCAACCAAATCATTGGTTTTTTCAGAAACCTCTTTAACAATCTCTGCTCCCATATTCTCTGTCTTATCTTTTAATTCAATCTCTTTAGCAATTGTCACTCCGTCATTTGTGATAACAGGAACACCAAAACTTTGATCTAGTACAACATTCCTTCCACCAGGCCCCAAGGTAACTTTAACAGCATTAGCTAATTTATCTACGCCAGCTTTTAACTTTTTACGAGCCATCTCTTTATATAAAATGTCTTTTGCCATAAAACTTAATTAATTATTTAATAATAGCTAAAATATTTTCTTCTTTAGCGATAAGGTATTCTTTATCATCAATTTTTATTTCATTTGGGCCATACTTGCTAAATAAAACTTGCTGACCTACCTTTACTTCCATAGGAATTAATTTTCCTGTAGATGTTTTTCTACCAGGACCAACAGCAATAACTTTGCCTTGTTCTGGCCTTTCTTTATCTACTGTTTCTGGCAATAAAATACCAGATTCTGTTTTTTCTTCTTTTTTATTTGGTTCGATTAAAACGTGATCTGCTAGAGGTTGGATGTCCATATTAAAAATTCTTATTAAATTATTTTTTTAGCACGCATGACCTTTGAGTGCTAATATATATTAACTATCTTAAAAGAAAAAATGTAGAGTGTCAAGAATACAAAAATGTTAGTTTTATTTTGTTAAGTTCCGATATTCAACTCTCTGTATTTTACAAAATATTGATACCTTTACAGACGAAACAAAAACGCTTTAAAATAGCGCTTTTATTCGTCTTAATATCTTATATAAAAATTCTACTCTTTAACAACTTCAATAGCTTTTTTAATTTGTACTCTATCTTTATCTTTTTCTTCCTCTGGCAATTCTCTATAAGGCTTAGCTAAAACTGGGTCACCATGGTCCTCGTTAAAAACCCAATCATTTCTTTTGAGCCATTCGTCATGAACCCTTGAAGAAGCTTCCTCAATAAACTTTTCATCAAATTCTCCTTCATGGCTTGAAATCAAATCAACGGCTACTTTTGCTGCTTCTAAGTTTTCTTTTTGCCAATATGTATCTAAATCTTCAAAATCAGTATTAGCAATATCTTGTTCCTTAAGAACTTCATAATCTCCAATATCTTTTTTGTTAACCCACTTTTCCTTGCCATCTTTTTTAATTAAAGCTTTATCTCTTGGTTCATAAGAACCATCTTCTTGTTTTCTTGGAGCCCTCCAATCATCATGAAAAGAGCTTGCTGTTTCCATGGTCATTTCATTTTTATCTTCAGCTTCTCTTGAAGATAAACCTTCTTTTCTATTAAACATTTTTATTACTTATAAATTAATAATTTTAACCTTTATTAAAACATAACATAAAAATTTAAAAAAAGCATTATTGTTTAGTACTTTCTATTTATAAACTAATAAAAAAAGAAAGGATGGAAAATATTATCTTGTGAGAAAAAAGCCTTTCTGCTATTATTAAACAAAAGATATGATACAAAAATTATTTTGGTATACTATAGGTGGAACATTATCAATCTACCTAGCAACTCTTTTTGTTACGGGAGTTAGTTTAGAAATAATTCCTGGACAAAATACTTTTTTTGGAATAGAATTCACGCAACAATGGCAGTTACTTCTTATAGTGGGTGGAATATTAGGAGCCATGAACATGTTCATCAAACCAATCATGTCTCTTCTTACTCTTCCACTAATGATGATAGCTGTTGGGTTACTCCCTTTAATAATTAATATGATTATTATTTGGGTTCTAGACATATTATTCTTAGAGCTTGTTATTATTGGTCTTACTCCCCTTTTACTCACATCAGTTATTGCTCTAATCATTAATTTTCTATTGGGATTAAAAAAATGAATCAACCATTACTTATTGTTCAATCTATAGTAAGCATACTTTTAATTGTCAGTATTCTTCTTCAGCAAAGAGGGGGTTCTTTAGGTTCCGCTTTCGGAGATGCCGGAACATCTTATGCTTCAAGAAGAGGAATGGAAAAATATATATTTTGGATTAGTATTATATTGGTTATCGTTTTTATAGCTCTCGCACTATTTAATTTCCTGGCTTGAAATACTTATGAAAATACCTTCCAAGAATCAATGGAAACAATTTTTGGGAACTTTAAACAAAAAAGAAAAAATCTTTTTTTCTGTTTTTGCTGTATTGTTTTTTAGCTCTCTTACTTTTTTATTAAATAGTTTTTATTTAGATCATACAAAAATAGTTCCTGCTTCAGGAGGAACTTACACTGAAGGATTAGTAGGATTTCCAAGGTTTATTAATCCTGTCTATTCTGATACATCAGACGTAGATAAAGCTCTTACAGAACTCATATTTTCTGGATTAATGAAATACGATAAAGATGGAAAAATTATTACAGATTTAGCAGAAAGCTATAAAATATTGGAAAACGGGAAGATATATGAATTTACCCTTCAAGAAGATCTTGTTTGGCAAGACTCAAAACCTTTAACAATAGATGATGTAATTTTTACAGTTGAAACAATTCAAAATCCTGAGATTAAAAGTGCCTTAAGGTCTGTATGGCTCGGAATTAGCACGGAAAAAGTTTCCGATTTAACAATTAGATTTACTTTAAAAAATGAGTCTTCTGTTTTCTTAGAAAATAGTACTCTTAAAATTATTCCAAAGCATGTTTGGGAAAAAGTTCCTCCTGCTAGTTTTGCTTTATCTTCAAAAAACCTAGAGCCTATCGGTTCAGGGCCTTATAAATTAGAAAAGATAAATCAAGACTCTGACGGAACTATTATTTCAATCAATTTAGGAAAAAATCAAAATTATAACGGTTCTACTTATATTTCTAATCTTTCTTTTAAATTCTTCCAAACAGATGAAGAATTAATAAAAGCTTATAATAATAAAAAAATAAACGGCTTATCTCTAAGCACAGGAGATTTTCCTGAAGACGGAAATATCATCAATTTTTCCCTACCAAGATATTTTGCTGTTTTCCTTAATTTAGAAGAAGGGAGTATTTTTGAAGAAAAAAATGTAAGATTAGCTTTAAATTACGGAACAGACAAAGAAGCTATTTTAAATAATTTCTTTCTTGGAAAAGGAGAAATGGTAAATTCTCCCATTCTTCCCAATATTTATGGTTTTGAAGAGCCTTCTGTTATTTATGAACATAATATAGAGAAAGCCAATGAACTCCTGGACGGGGAAGGGTTTTTAATGAAAGAAGACGGTTTTAGAGAAAAAGAACAAACAGAAACTTTAGATTTTTCTTTCAAAAACAATCTCTCAACTGGATCAGAGAATAATGAGGTTGCAGAGCTTCAGAGGTGTTTAGCTAAAGATCCTGAGCTTTATCCTAGCGGAACAGTCAGCGGTTATTTCGGACCAAAAACCAAAGAAGCTGTTATTAATTTTCAAGAAAAATACTACGAAGATGTTTTAGCCCCATTTGGATTAGAAAAAGGTACTGGCTCCGTTAGAGGAAAAACAAGAGATAAATTAAATGAAATCTGCTTTCAAGCTCCAGAAGAAACAATTCCTCTTGCCTTCTCTCTTTTTACTGTGGACCAACCAATGCTTACCCAAATAGCAGAAGAGTTAAAAACACAATGGGAAACATTAGGTTTTTCTGTTACCATTCAAACATTTAATATCACCACTCTAGAAAGAGAAATTTTGAGGGAAAGAAGTTTTGATTCTCTTTTATTTGGAGAAATGTTATCTGCAATCCCAGATCCATTCCCGTTTTGGCACTCTACACAAAACGGAGAAATGGGATTAAACCTATCAAACTACAATAGCAAAAATGCCGATATTCTTTTAGAGGATAATAGAAAGTCTTTAAACGAAGAAGAAAGAAAAGAAAAACTGGAAGAATTTCAAGACATCCTACTAAGCGATTGCCCTGCAATATTTTTGTATAATCCTAATTATCGTTACCTTGTCTCCAAAAATATTAAAGGAATTAGTTCTTCTATTATTATGGATGTTTCCGAAAGATTTTATAATATAGAAAATTGGCATATTAATACAAGAAGAATATGGAAATAGATCTAAAAAATAAAACTCCTGATATTCGTTATCTTAACGATATGAAGGGAGTGTTATTTGATCAGGAGTGGACCAAAACAGCTCCTAATCACGAACTTTATTATATGTATAGAGGATTGGAAGAAAAAGACAATTTAAGATATGACATTACTGTCATTCCTCCAAGAATGTTAGGAGAAGAATTCGTAAAAACAAAAGGGCACTATCACGCAGAAGGACGTGGAGAACTTTATATTGTGTTAGAAGGAGAAGCTTTCTTTTTAATACAACAAGAGGAAAATGGAAAAATTATAGATGCTTATTGTGTAAAAGGGAAAAAAGGAGACTATATCTCTATCCCCGGTCAATACGGCCACATTACAATTAATAATTCTTCTCAAACATTAAAAATAGCCAATTGGATCTCAAAAGATTGTAAATCTGATTATTCAAAAATTGAACAAAAGAAAGGAGCTTGCTATTATTATATAAAGTCAGGTTGGGTTAAAAACAAAAACTATAAAGAGGTTCCTGAGATGCGTTTCGAGGAACCAAAGAAAACCATGCCCAATTTAAATTTCCTCTCTCTTAATTAAAAACAATATGCAAAAAATTGACAAAGTGGTTATTCCTGCTGCTGGTTGGGGAACAAGGTTTTTACCTGCAACGAAAGCTATTCCAAAAGAAATGCTCCCTATCGTTGATAAACCTATTATTCAATATGTAGTAGAAGAAGCAGTAAACTCAGGCATCAAAGATATTATTATTGTTACTGGTTGGCAAAAGAGAGCTATCGAAGATCATTTCGATAGATGTCTTGAATTAGAAGATCATTTGAAGAAGCAAGGTAAAGAAAAAGCCTTGGAAGAAGTAAAAATGGTTGCAAATTTAGCAAATTTCATATATATTCGACAGAAAGGAGAACTTTACGGAAATGGAATTCCAGTTCTTGCAGCAGAACCAGTCCTAAACAATAAACCTTTTGCTGTAATGTGGGGAGATGAATTTATTCAATCAAACCCACCTAGACTAGCTCAAATGCTCAAAGCGCACGAAAAACACGAAGGTGTTATTATTTCTGGAGTTCGCATTGAAGAGAAAGAGCAAATTTCTCGTTACGGAATAGCCGATATAGAAAAAGTGGACAAGAACTTATTTAGAATTAAAAAAATCGTTGAGAAACCAGAACCTGATAAGGCGCCTTCTAATTTAGCCACCCATGGAGCTTATATATTACCTCCTAAGATAATTGATATCATTAAAGGATTAAAGCCTAGTAAAGGGGGTGAAATTTGGCTTACGGACGCAATTAACGTCTTAATTGAGAACGATTATCCTGTTTATGCCTGTGAAATAGAAAACGGTAAATATTACGACACAGGTAATAAACTTGAATACTTAAAAACAGTTTTAGAGTTTGCTTTAAAACGTTCTGAATTTTCTGAAGAACTAAGAAAACATCTCAAAAAATTATTATCATGAAAGGATTTATATTAGCTGGCGGAGAAGGTACAAGACTTTATCCAATAACACTGGAAACACCAAAACCTTTAGTAACAGTACATAATGTGCCAGTTCTTAGTTATTTAGTTGATCTCTATTTAAATAATGATATTGACGATATTAGAATTAATATCCGCTCTAAGCATTCTCAAAATTTTGAAAAATGGAAAAAAGAATACTTTCCAAACCAAAATATTAAATTCATTATCGAATCAGAGCTTTCAGGCACATTCACTCCTCTAATGAAAACTGAGCCTCAATGGTTTTCTGAGACAATCGTTGTTTCAAATGGTGATGAGTTGAAAGAATTAAACCTGAGAGAAATGATTGATTGGCATAAAGAACAAGGAGGGTTAGCTACCATAGGATTAATCAAAGTAGAAAACGCAGAAACTTATGGATCGGTTCAATTAGAAAAAAACAAAATTGTAAAATTTGGAGAAAAATCAGAGATTCCTCTTTCTTCCTATATAAGTTCGGGTCTTTATGTTATGGACTCTGGGATTAAAGAATATTTTCCTAAAAACGCTAAATTTTCGATGCTAGAAAAAGACCTCTTCCCTATTCTTGCCCAAGAAGGAAAACTCTTCGGCTATAAGTGGCAAGGAAAATGGCAAGATGTTGGAACCTTAGAAAGGTGGGAACAGGCAATTAAAACCTGGAAAAACAAATAGCCTTCTGCCGGAATGGTGGAATGGTAGACACGCAGAGTTCAGATCTCTGTGGGTGTAAGCCCGTGAGAGTTCAAGTCTCTCTTCCGGCACATATTAAAAATTAATAAATAAAATGATACAAGAAACAAAGAAAAGAAAAGATATACATGGGATTAAACACATCAAAAAACCTTATACTTCAAAAACAAATAGTGTTAGAGTCATTCCTTTGGGAGGATTAGGAGAAGTAGGGCGCAATATGATGTTAATAGAGTATAAAAGAAAAATACTTATTGTTGATGTTGGGTTCAGAATGCCAGGAGAAAGTACTCCTGGAATTGATTACCTTATTCCTAATACAGAATACTTAGATGGCAGAGCAAAAGATGTTGTGGGTATAGTTTTTACCCATGGTCATTATGACCATATTGGAGCTCTTCCTTATGTTTTAAAAAAAATATACAGAAAAGATTTAAAAATCTTTGCTAGTCCTGTAACTAAAGGAATTATTTTAAAAAGACAAGATGACTTTAAAGGACAACCTAAAATTGACATAAAAGAAATTAAAGATGGCTCTAAGGTTAATCTAGACCCATTTAAAGTAGAATTTTTCAGTCAGAATCATAATATTCCAGGCAATATGGGATTATTCATTGAAACACCCGTTGGTAATATTGTTGATACTTCTGATTTTAAATTTGATCCATTCCCAGTTAACGACAAACCAACAAATTTTGAAAAACTTAAAAATTTAGGAAAAAGAGGAGTACTTCTTTTATGTTGTGATTCAACAGGAGCAGAAGAAGACGGACATTCTCTTTCAGAAAGAGACATTAAGAAAAATCTTGAAAAAATTATTATAGAAACAAAGGGTAGAATAATAGTTTCTACCTTCTCTTCTTTACTAAATAGAATTCAACAAGTCGTAGATATTTCAGAAAAATGCAATAGAAAAGTTTGCATAGAAGGCTTTTCCATGAAGGCAAACTTAGATATGGCAAGAAACCTAGGATATATTAAAGCAAGAAAAGACACCTTTATTGAATCTAAAAATATTAAAAAATATCCCGATAATCGAATAACTATTATTTGCACTGGAGCTCAAGGAGAATCAAATGCTGCCTTGATGAAAATTATTATCAAGAAAAACAGATTTATAAAATTAAAAAAGGGAGATACTGTAATTTTTTCCTCATCTGTAATTCCCGGAAATGAAAGAGTTGTCCAGGATGTTAAAGATGAAATTTTGCGTCAAGGAGCTAAAATTTATCATTACAAAATGATGGATATCCATGCGGGAGGACATGCTAAAAGAGAAGAGTTAAAAGAAATGATTAAAATGATGAATCCTAAATTCTTTATGCCTATTCATGGACAACTTTCAATGCTTTTTGCTAACGCAGAATTAGCACAAAAAGTTGGCATTAAAGAGAAAAACATTATTGTTACTGAAAATGGTCATATTATTACCCTTGGTAAAGATAAATTCTTCGTGGAAGATAAAACTGTCCCGTCAGAACCTGTTATGATTGACGGCTTAGGAGTTGGTGATGTTGGAAAAATAGTATTGAGAGATAGACATTCTCTATCAACAGACGGAATGTTTGTTATTATAATCGCTATTAATAAAAAAACTGGAAAGATAATCAATTCTCCTGATATAATATCTAGAGGGTTTGTTTATTTAAGAGAGTCAAAAGATTTACTTCGAGAAACTAGAAGAAAATCTGTTCAAATAGTAAATCAAATAGTACAAAATGGAGGAAGCGTTAATTGGGGCTATGTTAAAAGCGAAATTAGAAATAAAATAGGACAATTTCTATTTTCTAAAACTAAACGTAGACCAATGGTTCTTCCTGTAATAATAGAAGTCTAATGCGTATTTTTAGTGGCATTCGCCCAACAGGAGAAATACATCTAGGAAATTATTTAGGAGCCTTAAAACAATGGATAAAACTTCAAGAAAACAATGAAGGCATTTATTGTATTGTTGATTTACATGCCATTACTACTCCTTACAATAAAAAAGAATTAAGAAAAAACACCCTAAAAATAGCTGCTTCTTATTTAGCCGTTGGATTAAATCCTGAAAAATCAACTATATTTATCCAATCTCAAATAAAAGAGCATTCCGAATTAGCCTGGTTATTAGGATCTATTGTCCCACTAGGAGAACTTAAGAGAATGACTCAGTTCAAAGATAAATCAAAAAAACATCCTAAACATATTAATGCTGGACTCCTTAATTATCCCATCTTAATGGCTGCCGACATTCTGCTTTATCAAACAGATGCTGTTCCTGTAGGAGAAGACCAAAAACAACATGTTGAATTCGCTAGGAAAATAGCTAGAAAATTCAATAAGGAATTTGGAGAAACCTTTCATCTCCCTAAAGCTCTAATCTCTCAAAGTGGTGCCAGAATAATGTCCTTACAAAACCCTAAAAAGAAAATGTCAAAAACAGGCAATCTTAAAGGTTGTATTGATCTTTTTGAAAAACCAGGAATAATTAGAAAAAAAATAATGTCCGCAGTAACAGACACAGATAATAAAATTGTTTTCCGTCCAAATAAAAAAAATGGCATTTCAAATCTTTTAACGATATACTCTTTAATTTCTGATAAAAATATAAAAGATATAGAAAAAGAATTTAAAAATAAAAAGTATTCTGAGTTTAAAAAATCTCTTGCTAATCAATTAATAAAAATATTAAAACCTTTTAGAGAAAAAAAGGAGAAACTTCTCTCTAGAGAAGTTTATATTGAAGAAATATTAAAGAAAGGAGAGAGAAAAGCAAGAATAATAGCTCAATCAACAATAAAAAGTGTAAGAAAAAAAATGGGATTCTAATTTTCCCATTTTTTATTTACCATTGGATATTTAGATAATTTTTCTCTAAAAATACTCTCAATTCTCTGAAGGCCCTCTTTTGTTTTGGATTCAAAAACTAAAACTAAATTAGGCAAGTTAGAAGAAGCTCTTACTAAGCCCCAACCATCATTAAGTATCACTCTCGCACCATTAATATCAATTACTTTCTTTTCTCCGTATTCTTTTTTAAACTCTTTTACCAATTTATCAACAATCTCGTATTTAATTTCATCATCACAATCTGCATGCCAAGTAGGAGACGTGAAATACTGAGGGGTACTAAGCATTATTTTTGATAAAGATTGATCTTGACCAGACAAATATTCCAATAATTTTAAAGCACAAAAAGTAGCATCGTCATAACCATAATAGCCATGACGATAAAAAATATGACCACTTCTCTCTCCAGCTAAAGCAGCATCAACAGCTTTTGCTTTCTGTTTAATATAAGAATGACCTGTTTTCCACATAATGGGCTCACCACCATTTTTTTCAATCTCTTCAATTAAAGACTGAGAACACTTTACATCAAAAACTATTTTAGAGTGAGGTTTTTCTTTAAGAACTTGTCGAACAAGCAAAATCATAATTTTATCAGGCCAAATTATACCACCTTTTTCATCGACTATTCCTATGCGATCGCCATCTCCATCAAATCCAATACCTATATCAGCTCCAATTTCCCTCACTTTAGAGCTCATGGCTTTAAGCATTTCTATGCTTGCTGGGTTAGGCTCATGGTGAGGAAAGCTGAAATCAATATCGCAGTATTGCTTGGTAATTTGGCAGCCTGCTTTTTCTAAAATTAATGGAGAAATTGGTCCAGCCGTCCCATTTCCTGCGTTCACTAAAACCTTGATAGGCCTTTTAATATTTACTTTATCAACCAAATAATCACTATAATTCTGAATAATATTATTATATTTCTCTATTTTTCCATTACCCTTAACAAAATCTTCTTTTAATATAATTTGATAAAGTTCTTGTATATCTTCTGGAAGTAAGGTAGAGCCAAAATCATAGCCTAATTTAAATCCGCTCCAACCATTAGGATTATGAGAAGCTGTTACCATAGCTAATCCTTTTACGTTTAAATGAAATTGGGCAAAATAAGCAATTGGGGTTAAAACCTGCCCTATTTCAATCACATTAACACCAGTAGAGACTAAACCTTCGATTAAAGAGTTTTTTATCCAAACAGAATATTCACGAGCATCAAAACCAACCACAACCTTGTTTATTCCCTTTTTACGTAATAATGACCCAAAACCAGTCCCAATAATCCTGCAATTCTTTTCAGTTATCTCATCATCAGAAATTCTACCCCTTAAATCATACTCACGAAATATTGTTTTTTTAATTTGAGCCATAATTGCCTTGATTAAAATATTTTTTTATTATAGCATATGATTATGAAGTTATACGAGTTAGACTATTTAATATCCGCAGATATTTCAGAGAAAGAGGCTTCTTCTTTGAACGAAGAAATACAATCTTTAATTAAAAAAGAGGGTGGAATTGTAAGAAAATTTATTATTTCACCTGAAAAAAGACTGGCTTATCCAATCGAAAAAAAAGTGAGAGCTTTCTTTGCGACTATTCTTTTTGATTTAAACGTAGAAAAAATTAATTTAATAAAAAAAGTCGTAAAAGATAAAAAAGAAATTATTCGACATTTAATATTTAATAAAAAAGACATTAAAGAAAAGATTAGAGAAGAAAAAGAAGAAAAGAAAGGAAAAAGAGAATTAGTAAAAATAATAAAACCAAAAAAAGAAAAGAAAAATAAGGCTGAATTAAAAGAAATAGAAGAAAAATTAGAAAAAATTCTTCACGAATAAATATGGATTTAAACAAAATATTTTTAATTGGTAGATTAACAAGAGATCCTGAAAGCAAAATGCTACCATCAGGAACAGCTGTTGCTAATTTTGGATTAGCTACCAATAGATACTTTACTGATAAATCAGGAGAGAAACAGCAAGAAGTAGAATTTCATAATATCTCTACTTTTGGAAAAGTAGCTGAGTCAGCAGCTCAATATCTCAAAAAAGGAAGTTTAGTGTTAATTGAAGGAAGAATAAGAACTAGAAGTTGGAATGATAAAGAAGGAAATAAAAGATATACAACAGAGATCATTGCTCAAAGATTACAATTTGGACCTAGATCAAATACAACATTAGAAACAGGAAAACCAGCCGTTCCCTCCATCCAAAAAGAAAATAAAGAGGAAGAGATTCCTATTATAGAACAGGATAAAGAAGAAATTAACATAAAAGATATACCTTTTTAATATGGCTTGTTATTTTTGCCAAAGAAATATTCAGGAAATTAATTTCAAGAACATAAAAATTCTTGAAAAATTTACTTCTGGATTAAAAAAAATTAGACCTAAAAAAAGAACCGGAGTTTGTTCCAGTCATCAAAGGAAATTGTCTAAAGCTATTAAGAGAGCAAGGTTCCTAGGTTTAATTCCTTTCGTTTCAAAATAAAAAAACATAAAAAGTTATTCTTCCGTTTCCAGAATAGCTTTTTTTATTTCTTTTAATATTTTGTTATCGCCACTTAAAAATTCTTTTGTTTTCTCCATTCCTTGGCCTAATTGCACATTTCCATACCAATACCAGCTACCTTTTCTTTCTAAAATGTTTTTTGCTATGCCAGTATTAATAATATCTCCAACATAAGAAATTCCTTCGTTATAATAAATATCAAATTCTACAACTTTAAATGGAGCTGCTACTTTATTTTTCACAATTTTGGCTTTTATTCTATTGCCAATGATTTTTTCTCTCTGTTTAATCTGAGCAATCCTTGCTAAATGAATTCTTACTGAAGAATAAAATTTTAAGGCTAATCCTCCAGAAGTTGTTGTATGATTTCCAAAAAAACTACCTATTTTCATTCTAGTTTGATTTATAAAAATAACAGAAGTTTTAGTTTTAGAAATCATACCTGTAAGTTTTCTTAAAGCTTGACTCATTAAACGAGCTTGTAAGCCTATTTGAAAATCACCCATATCCCCAGCAATCTCAGCCTTAGGAACTAAAGCTGCCACAGAATCAATCACAACAACATCAATCTTACCTGATTCAACTAAAGTTTCTACGATTTGAAGAGCTTGTTCGCCAGAATTAGGTTGAGAAATTAATAAATCATTTGTATTTACCCCTATTCTTTTAGCATAACTAGGATCTAAAGCATGCTCTGCATCAATAAAAGCTCCTACTCCTCCTTTTTTTTGCGCTTCAGCTAATATGTGCAAAGATAATGTTGTCTTGCCTGACATTTCACTTCCATATATTTCTGTGACTCTTCCTCTTGGTATTCCACCAATTCCTAAAGCTAAATCTAATCCAATAGAGCCAGTTGAAATAGCATCAATATCAACAGGGCTAGTGTCTTTTAGTCTCATTATGGCACCTTCTCCAAACTTCTTCTCAATTTCAGAAACCGTTTCCTGTAATGTTTTCTTTATATCTTTTTTTTCTTTTTGCTTTGTCATTTATTTATAATATCACTTTTGAATATCAAATAATACGATTAAAGCTGTTCCCATTCATCGTCTTTAGTTTCTTCACTTTCATCTTCTTCGCTCTCATTGTCTTCGCTCTCATCGTCTTCATTATTAAAATTTTCATTATTACCAGCATAAGTGTCAGTTGAAACAAAAACTTCTCTTGGTTTAGATCCACGACTAGGGCCCACTACACCATTTTTAGCTAAAGAGTCTAATAATCTTGCAGCCCTAGGATATCCTATTCTTAATTTTCTTTGTAAGAATGAAGCTGAAGCTTTTTTACCTTCAACAACAATTCTTCTTGCTTCTTCATACAGGGGATCGTCTCCTAAAAAGCCATTTTCTGCCTCAAAACTTTCTTTCTCAGGACTTTTATCTAAAGCTTCTTTTAAGCTTTCCTCTATTTCATCTATTTCTTCTAAATCCTCTATCATTCCTTTTTGAGCTTTAACCCATTTCATTAATTTTTTAATTTCATCTTCTGAAACATAGACGCTTTGAATTCTGCTTAGTTTGACAGTTTGAGTTGAAACAAACAACATATCTCCAGCTCCTAAAAGTTTTTCTGCTCCAGCCTTATCTAAAATTGTTCTAGAGTCAATTTGAGAAGCAACCTGAAAAGCTACTCTAGAAGTAATATTGGCTTTAATAAGGCCTGTGATAACTTCTACTGATGGTCTTTGTGTTGCTAAAACTAAATGAATTCCAACAGCCCTAGACATTTGAGCTAATCTTACAATTAAAGATTCAACATCTTTACCTTTTGAGGACATTAAATCAGCTAATTCATCGACGATTAGAACGATATAAGGCAAAGATTTGGACCCATCCTTCTTTGCTTTTTCATTATATGTAGCTATGTTTCTTGATTTTTTTTCAGCTAATATTTGAAACCTGCTTTCCATTTCATGAACTAACCACTTTAAGCCATTGACTGCTTTATCAGAATCAACTATTGGTGGGCATAAAAGATGAGGTAATTCTCTATAAAGACTGAACTCGACTCTTTTCGGGTCAATTAAAATAATCTTTAATTCTTTAGGTGAGTTCCTATAAACAAGAGAAAGAATTAAATTATTGAGGAAAATAGTTTTACCAGAGCCAGTAGATCCAGCTACAAGCAGATGAGGCATCCTTGTAAGGTTTGCGTAAATAGATTCACCATTTACATCTTTACCTAAACAAACCATTAAACGACCCAGAGAATTTTGGAATTTATCGTCTTGAATTAATTCTTTAATATGCACAAACGATCTATTAGCGTTAGGTACTTCGATACCAACTAAACTTTTTCCAGGAATAGGGGCTTCAATTCTAATTGGATGCACCGCTAAAGCTAGAGCTAAATTGTTCGAAAGATTAGTAATTCTTGATAATTTAATTCCTTCAGCTGGCTTAAAAGAATATTGGGTAACGGTAGGGCCAACATTAACACCAGCCATTGTAACCGGAACACCAAAACTTTCTAATGTTCTTTCAATAATAGCTGATTGTTTTCTCACGTCTCCTGAACGAGGTTTTTCTATTTTAGAATCCAATAAATCTAAAGGTGGTAAATCATACATTCTTTCAGAAATAGGCTCTATAATCTTTACTTTTTGTTCTTGATTTGTCTCTTCCTCATTTTCTTTCTCATCCTCAATAATAGAGTCATTAATATCTTGAATTTTGAAACGAGGAGCAAAAATCTTTCTGATAAAAGAAGGTTTCTTTTTTCTCTCTCCATGCCTATCTTTTTTTCCACGCAACAGATACCAAAAAACTACCAAACTAGCAATAATACAAGCCCAAAAGATTATTTGAGCTACCCAAAAACCAAATAGTTTCATTAAAGGCCAATTTAAAGCATAACCAACCCAACCTCCTTTCCTTACTCCTACATTCAAACTTTCTAAAACCCCTGAACAACCTAAAATAAAAAGTAATGTTCCTAGAGTCAAAGATTTGAAAATATTTTTATATCTTGTTACAAAACAAATAAAAGAAGAAAAGAAGAACAAGAAAGGAAAAACCTTGATTGTTTCACCTATTAAAAACCTTCCTCCATTTAGAAATAATTCTCCAGCTATACCTGCCTTTTCAAAAAAACTTAAAGTAAAAACAATTGCTATAAAACAAAGCAATACTCCAAAAACATAATTTATAGTTCTTTCAGAGAAAAGAGAGTCAAAGGGTTTATTTTTTTGTTTTTCCTCTTTTTTAGTTCCGTTTTTTGCCATAATTTATTTCTTCTTTTTTTGAAAACCTGTTCCAACAGGAATTAGTTTTCCAACAATTACATTTTCTTTAAGCCCTCTCAAACTATCTTCTTTACCTTCAGAGGCTGCTTTAATTAAAACCCTTGATGTTCTTTGGAAAGAAGCAGCAGATAAGAAAGAGTCTGTATTAAGAGCAACTTTTGAAAGGCCCAATAATAAAGTTTTCCCGGTAGCAAAATTCTTTTTCAATTTATCGTTTTCTCTAATTAAACTTGCTTCTTCTACAATTTCTCCCGGATTGAAAGGAGTATTTCCAGGATTATTAATATTTACTCTAGAAAACATCTGATGGGTGATAATTTCCACATGTTTATCATGAATATTTACTCCTTGAGAAACATAAACTTTTTGAATTTCATGTAAAATATAACGCCAAGCTCTTTCTTTATCTTGAGTTAATTGGAAAAACTTATCTATATCTAAATTACCGTCGCAAAGTGTTTGTCCTTTCTTAACCTCTTTTCCTCTTTCTACTCTAATTGTAGAATTCAAAGGAATTTTATAACTTAAAACTTCTTCTTTTTTAGTCTTTGATTTTGGTTTATTACTTTTGATTTTAATAACTTTATCAGGAGTAATTTCTAAAACTTTACCATCGACTAATGCCATTTTTGCTTTCCATTTAGGATTTCTCAATTCAAGAACTTCTTGAACTCTTGGAAGACCATAAGTAATATCAGCACCTCCCACAACACCACCTGTATGAAATGTTCTCATTGTAAGTTGTGTTCCTGGTTCTCCAATTGCTTGAGCAGCAACCACACCAACAGCTTCTCCCAAATGAATTAGTTTATTTTTTCCCAAATCCCATCCATAACATTTCTGACAAAAACCACCAGATACTTTGCAACTCATAGGAGAACGAACGCGTATTTCCTGAATACTTTCATTTTTCGTTATCTTCTCCCCTTTCTCCCAATCTATCATATCACCTTTTTTACAAATACCCTTAAAAGAATCTAAGCAAATTCTTCCAACAATCTTATAAATAAGATCTTGTCCAATATCTACAGCATCTTTCTTAAAAATAATTATTCCTTTATCGTCTCCACAATCTTCTTCTGTAACAATAGCTTGATGAGCTGCATCAACCAACCTTCTTGTTAAATAACCAGCACTGGAAGTTCTTAAAGATCTGTCCGCTTGTCCCTTCCTAGCACCATGAGTAGAAATAAAATACTCCAAAGCAGTCAAGCCTTCATGGTAAGAAGCTTTAATAGGTAATTCAATAATTTTTCCTGAAGGACTTGCAACTAATCCTTTCATTCCACACATCTGAACAATTTGCTCCCAAGAACCTTTAGCTCCAGCATCAATCATCTGATAAACAGGGCCTTGTTTAGGTAAAAACCCTTTAATTACTTCTTTCATTTCTATTTTTGCCTTTCCCCAAATAGCAATAACCTTTGCTGATTTTTCTTGAGCAGTAATAAGTCCCGCCTTAAACGATTTTTCAACATCATTCTCTTTCTTTTCACTTTCTTCTAAGATAGCTTTTTTCTCCTCTGGGACAATCAAGTCGTTAAGACCCCAGGTTATACCTGAAATAGTAGAATATTCAAACCCTAGTTCTTTAATATTATCTAATGTCTTTTCTGTAATTGAAACTGGATATTTCGCAATAATTTCAGCTACAATCTCTTTCAATTGCTTCTTTTTAATTATTTTATTCTGAAAAGCAAAATCTTCAGGTAAAGATCTATTAAAAATAATTCTTCCCACAGAAGTTTCGATAAGAGAAAATTTATCTTCACCTTCTATTTTCTTTTCACAAAAGGCGCTTTTAGCAACTTTAACCTTGGATTTCATCCCAATTTTGCCAAGCTCGTAGGCTAAAATTGCTTCATCAAAACTAGAAAATATTTTTCCTTTTTCTTCTTTTTCATCAATTTTTGTTAACCAATAAGACCCCAATACCAAATCTTGATTAAGGCTAACGACAGGTCTACCAGTAGAAGGTTTTAATAAGTTCATACTAGACAACATTCTTTCTCTTGCTTCTGCTTGAGCTTTTTTAGATAAAGGAAGATGAACAGCCATCTGGTCGCCATCAAAGTCAGCATTGAAAGCCTCACAAACCATTGGGTGAAGCCTGATAGCCTTACCTTCTATTAAAACAGGTTTAAAAGCTTGAACTCCTAATCTATGCAATGTAGGAGCTCTATTTAATAATACTAGCTTATTTTCAACTACTTCTTCTAAACATTCCCAAACTTCATTTATTCCTTTTTCAATTAATCTAGAAGCACCTCTCACATTATAAGCAAGTTCTCTTTCTAAAAGCTTTCTAATTACAAAAGGCTTAAATAATTCTAAAGCCATTTTTTTAGGCAAGCCGACTTGATTAAATTTTAACTCAGGGCCAACAACGATAACCGACCTTCCAGAATAATCAACTCTTTTTCCTAAAAGGTTTCTTCTAAATCTTCCTTGTTTTCCTTTTAAGACATCAGCTAAAGATTTTAATGTTCTTTTTCTTCCGACCCCTCCAATGTTTGATCCTGACCTTTTACTATTATCAATAAGAGAATCGACTGCCTCCTGTAACATTCTTTTTTCGTTTCTAACAATAACTTCTGGAGCTCCAATCTCTAAAAGATGTTTTAATCTATTATTACGATTAATCACTCTTCTGTATAAATCATTCAAATCAGATGAAGCATATCTTCCACCGTTTAGTTGAACCATAGGCCTTAATCCTGGAGGTAAAACAGGTAAAACAGTAAGAAACATCCATTCAGGGCGGATGTCTGCTTTTTCCATTGCTTGAAAAAACTTCAAGCTCCTTATTAAATTTTTAGACTGAGTTCCAATCTTTGTTTTTGTTAGTTTTTTCTCCAATTCTTTTATTTTTTCCTTTAAATCAATGTCTCCAAATATTTTTCTCAAAGTTCCTGCTCCTGTTCCCGCTTCAAAAATTTCTCCATATTTAAAAGAAAATTCCCTATAATCAGTCTCAGATAAAACTGTTAAAGGTTGGATTGAATCAATTTCTTTTTTAACCGCATTCTTTACTTTTTTTAAACTCTTAAAATCTTCTTTTAAGGCTTTAGAACCTCTTTTTTCTTGGTCAATCATTGCTTTAATTTTCTCTGATTTTGTCTTATATTCTTTTTCAATTTTATCAAGAATATTCTTTTTTTCTTCTTCATTAACTTCGATAACAATATAGGAAGAAAAATAAATTACTTTTTCCAATTTTCTTTTTGAAATATTCATAACCATTCCTATTCTTGAAGGAATGCCTTTTAAAAACCAAATATGAGAAACGGGAGCAGCTAATTTAATATGCCCCATTCTAGTTCTTCTAACAGAAGATTTAGTGACCTCTACTCCACACCTATCACAAATAATACCTTTATAACGGACTCTTTTATATTTTCCACAATAACATTTATAGTCTTTTTCTGGACCAAAAATCTTCTGACAAAAAAGGCCATCTTTTTCAGCTTTTTGAGTCCTATAATTAATAGTTTCTGGCTTGGTAACCTCTCCATGGCTCCAGTTCAAAATCTCTTCTGGAGAAGCTATTTTAATCCTAATTTTTTCTAAATTTTTTACTTTCATTTTAGTTTAATTTATTCTTCTTCACCTTCTTCTTTTTTTCCTGTAATTTCCACGGCCAAACCCAAGGCTTTTAATTCGTGGACTAAAAGATCAAAAGAAGCAGGCGTATTAGGTTCTTTTATTTCTTCCCCTTTAATAATAGATTCGTAAGCAGCCGATCTTCCTAAAACATCGTCTGATTTGATTGTTAACATTTCTTGTAGAGTATAAGCTGCTCCATGACCCTCCAAGGCCCAAACCTCCATCTCACCAAATCTTTGTCCGCCAAATTGAGCTTTTCCTCCTAGAGGTTGTTGGGTAATTAAAGAATAAGGACCAATAGAACGAGTGTGGATCTTCTTTTCAATCATATGCTCTAGCTTAATAATATACATATAACCAACAGTAATTTTTTGATCAAAAGGAAGGCCTGTTCTTCCATCAAAAAGTTGAATTTTTCCATCCTCAGGAATGTTAGCTTTTTTAAGCTCTTCTCTTACATCTTTAACTGTTGCTCCAGAAAAAGAAGGAGTAACAGCATGATAACCAAGCTTTTTAGCAGCTAGTCCTAAATGAGTTTCTAGAACTTGCCCCAAATTCATTCTTGAAACAACAGTCAAAGGATTAAGAACTATATCAATAGGAGTTCCATCTTTCAAAAATGGCATCTCTTCTTCAGGTAAAACTGCAGTAATAACACCTTTATTTCCATGTCTTCCTGATAATTTATCTCCTGCTCCAATCTTACTAATATGAGCAATTTCAACCTCAACTCTCTTAATTACTCCTGGATCAAGTTTATATCCTAATTCTCTAGAAAATATTTTAATTCCTACGACTCTTCCTCTTTTTCCATGCTCCACTCTCAAAGAAGCGTCTTTTACTTCTTTAGATTTCTCTCCAAAAATAGCGCTCAATAATCTTTCTTCTGAAGTTGATTCTTTTTTTCCTTTAGGAGAAATCTTTCCAACAAGAATGTCATGAGTGTTGACTTCCGCTCCAATTCTAACAATACCTTCTTCATCCAAATCTTTTAGTTTTTCTTCTGACACATTAGGAATATCGCTTGTAGTAATTTCAGGGCCTAGTTTTGTTTCTCTAACATCACAACCAAAAACCTCTATATGAGCAGAGGTAAAACTATCTTCTTTAACTAGTCTGTTAGAAATTAAAATACCATCTTCAAAATTTTTACCTCTCCAAGACATAAATGCCACTAAAGTATTTCTTCCTAAAGACAATCGCCCTTGTGAAATTGATCCTCCATCAGTAATAATTTCTCCTTTCTCTACCTTCTGGCCAATACACACTATTGGCTTCTGGTGAAAACAAGTATTCTGATTAGTTCCAATAAAAGTGTTTAACTCGTAATTTATTGTTTGATTACCCTTAATTTTAATGTGGCGGCCATCAACCTCTGTTACTTTTCCACTTTCCTTACTTAAAAGCACTCTTCCTGAATCTCTAGCAACTTTCTTTTCTACTCCAGTCATAACCAAAGGAACTTCTGGAGAAATAAGAGGAACTGCTTGTCTCTGCATATTAGAGCCCATAAGAGCCCTATTAGCATCATCGTTTTGAAGAAACGGAATTAAGGAAGCAGCAATAGAAACCTGTTGCTCAGGAGAAACATCAATATAATCAATATCTTTTCTTTCTACCATTTGGGGCTCTCCTTTTGCTCTAGATTCAAGTTCTTTCACTGTAATTTTATTATTAGCATCTACAGGTATCAATCCTGAAGCTATATTATATTTTTCCTCTTCATAAGCATTTAAATAATCAATGTCTGATAAAATTTTACCATCTTTAACCTTAAAATAAGGGGTTTCTAAAAACCCATACTGATTAATTCGAGCAAAAGAGGCAAGGTGTCCAACCAAACCAATATTTGGACCTTCTGGGCTTTCAATCGGACAAATCCTTCCATAATGAGAAGGTTGAACATCCCTGACATCAAAACCTGCTCTTTCTTTAGTTAATCCTCCAGGACCAGTAGCTGATAATCTTCTTTTATGCTCCACCTCTGATAGTGGATTAAGATTATCCATAAATTGAGACAGCTGACCTGATACAAAAAATTGCTTAACAATAGCCATTACTGGCTTAGGATTTATTAATTGCTCAGGAGTTAAAGTGTTAATATCTAAGGTAGACATCCTATCTCTAGCAATTCTTTCCATTCTCACAAAACCTACTCTTAATCTACTAATTAAATATTCCGTAAAAGGTCTAACTCTCCTACTTCCTAAATGATCAATCTCATCAGGTTTTGCATGAGGATTATTATTTAAACGAATAATTTCTCTTAAAACAACTACTAAGTCGTTAGCGGATAAAACTCTTTCTTTGATTGAAATATTTCTATTGGTGTCTTTATGAGGGTTTGATTCAGGTAATCTAGACCACATCCTCCATCTTCCGACCTTAGATAAATCATATCTTTTGAAATCAAACATATTCTCTATCAATTCTCTTGCCGTCTTAGCTGTAGCCATATCCCCTGGCCTTAATCTTTGATAAACTTCAACCAAAGCCTCTTCCTGATTATGGGTTGAATCTTTCTTAAGAGTTTCCTCAATAAAATTTATTTTACCATTATTGACGTCTTGAAATTTCTCTTTAATAGAAGAATCTTCTTGGATACCAAAAGCTCTTAATAGAGCTGTGGCTGCTATTTTTCTTTTTCTATCAACCCTGACCCATATAACTCCAGATGAATCAACTTGAAATTCTAACCAAGCTCCTCTATCAGGGATAATTTTAGCTCCAAAAGTATCGCCCCGAGCCCCTTTTTTAATAAAAAAGAACACTCCTGGGGAGCGAATAATTTGAGAGATGGCGACTCTTTCAATTCCATTTACAACAAAAGTTCCTCTATCTGTTTGTAGAGGAAAATCACACAAGAAGACTTCTTTTTCTTTTGTTTCTTTAGTTTTGAGATTAACAAGCTTGACCTTAACAGTTAATGGGGCTTCGTAAGAATCATTATTCTTTCTTGCCTCAAGTTCTGTTTTGTATTTTGGTTGGCCTAGTTTATAATCTGAAAACCAAAGTTCAAAATCTTTTCCCGTATAGTCTTCGATAGGAGAGATCTCTTTAAGGAGATCTTTAAATTCTCTATCCCAAAAATTTTTCCATGCATTTTTTTGCAACCCTAAAAGATAGGGTAAGGATAAAGAGGTTTTTGATTTAGCAAAACTTTTAATTTTTAATTTTGGCATGGGTAAAAAAATAAAGTTAAACTTTTAAAAAGTTCCTAAAAAAACTGCCCAAAATACCCCTAAAGACGCGAGGGGGTATATTCTCTCTAAAAAATTTAATTAATATAAATAATCAAGGACCGATTATGAATTATATATGTTGATAACCTTAACTTTTTTTAAAATTATTGTCAAATCCTATTCCCCTATTTTAGCTTTTAACTCTTCTATTTTTTGAATTATTTCCCGATTATCAAGATTTAATTCCAAAATACTTTCAAAAAGCGTAATTGCTATTTCTATCTCTCCTTTTTTCTCATAAGCCAAGCCTAAGAGATAATACGCATTAGAATGGTTAGGATCTATTTGAACCGTTTCTATGAGATAAGGAATGGCTAGGTCTATTTCTTCTTGGTTGTAATAAAGTCTACCTAATTGATATTTTATGTCTCGATTAAGAGGAAACTTCATTTCAATATTTTTAAGACTACTTATAGCTTCATTAATATTTTCTTTCTCATACGTTAAAGCTTCAAGTAAAAAGGCTTCAATATAATTTGACTTCAATTCCTGGGCTTTAATAAAATTCTCTCTAGATTTTTCTAAATCACCTAGAACCGTATACAGTTTACCTATTTCTGAATATAAGGTCGGATTACTTTTATCTATTTCAAGGGCTCTCTCAAAGGCTTCAATTGCTAATTCTGCCATACCCTGAATATCTCTACGAACAACACCTATAATCTCCCAAGCATTAACATAATTAGAGAAATCACTTTCAAGAATATCTATTTGTTCAAAAACTTTATCAATTTTTTCCTGCATAATAATTGCGTCTTGCTCTTCTACAGGCTTATTACCTTCTTCGTAAGCATAAGACAAATAAGCCTGAGATAAAACCACCCTATAAATCACCCTGTAAGGATTCTGTTGAACAGATTTTTCTAAATAAGACAAAGCATCATTTAAATTGGTTGCTTTTTGGGCCTTAACATAATTATTGTCGGCTAAACATTCTTTTGTGGTGAAATAAAACCCTGACACAATAAAAAGACTAGAAAGGATAAGAATAACTGAAAAACATAAATGAAATTCGGGCATTCTTTCAGAAGAAAAAGATTCTTTAATAGAAAACTTTTTAGAAAGAGAATCTTTCCAGGCAACAGACCCTAACCCAAAAATAAACCAAGCAAGAAACATTAAAGCGGTATTTTGATAATAAACAAACTGCCCGACTAAAACTGCCATAATAGCAGAAATATAAGGAATAGAATTTTTCTTTTCTTCTGATAGATAAAAACCTATCAAAGAAAAAACTATTAGAGAAAAATAGGAAAGTGTTCCCAAAACACCCATGGTAGCAATTAAACTAGAAACATAATTTCCGGCATAATTTAATCTGGAAGTCCAAAGAATGCTCTCTTCATTAAAAGTAACTGATCTATTCTTTAAAAAATCATTAAGCCAAGTTCCCGGGCCAGAACCAATAAGGATGTTCTTGGGTCCTTCCTTAATCGTATTAAAAGCAATTTCATAAGAGAACCCTTGCTCTAAATATTGCTCTTGGGGAAAAACAAAGAAAGAATCAAAATTTTGGCTTCCTAAATCAATAAAAATAAACAAAACAGAAATAATCATAAAAAAGATAGGAAGAATGAGTTTGTACATGTCTTTTTTAAAAGAACCAGTCAAAAAAGCTAAAATAGTTAAAAAGGATAATCCTATTAATAAAACAATCCAAGCTGGAACCACATCAATGACTATTAATAAAAATAGGGATGCAAACAATAAAATCTTTAGAAAATACTTTTTAAATTTGAAATCTGAACAAAGAACCACCCCAGTCAATAAAACCATTACAATTGAAACAAAAATAGACAACCCTTCCAGTGAAAAAGATACTGTATTGAAAACTCTTTGCTGAATAGATACGTTATCAATTGAAAAACTATTTCCTAATCCTGAAATTGAAAAATAGGCTACAAGCAAAACGATAGCAAAAGAAACAAAAAATGTTTTTAATAATTTTTCAACCGTAAATCTTGATCTATTATCTGCTTGATTTTGAATTCCTCTGATTAAAAAATAGAATATTCCAGAAGATAAAATACCAAATAAACCATCAGAAAAATTTCTATAAGAACCAAATAAAGAAACATAATTATCAACAGAAAAAACTGTGGACAGAATCCCTATCGACAAAAAAGTTAAAACTGAAAGATCTAATAGATTGAGATTGAAAAATATTGCTTTATCTTTTAAAGCAATTTTAGCACTCCAAGCTAAAAAAGAAATTAAGGCTAAAACAAATAAAATATAATGTTTACCAAAATTATAAACAGAAAAAGCAAAAGGGGACCAAAATAAAGGCAAAAGAAACACTATTAAGAATAAACATTTCTTAATGATTTTTTGAAAAATATCACCGCTCAAAAAAACATTCTTCAAAACGCTTTTTTTAAAGCCTGCAGAATTAACATCTAAAACAGTTTTATTAATATCAACCATACGAAAATTTATGTTTAATATACAGTCTATCAATTATATCGTCAGCATAAAAAATGACAACTGTTAATTACTATTTCTTTTTATACTTTGTAATATTCCTATTCCAACAAAAAAAGTCATTAAACTAGAACCACCATAACTAATAAAAGGTAAAGAAATTCCAATGATCGGAAGAAGTCCAATATTCATACCGATATGAATAAATGCTTGACTCAACAAAAGAATAGCAAAGCCAATAGCAAAAAAACGATAAAAATTAAATCTGCTTCTTATTGCTATTTTAACAACCCTCCAAATCAATATTAAAAAAATAGAAAGTAGAATAGTTATTCCGACCAATCCTGTTTCTTCTGCAAGAGCAGCAAAAATAAAATCTGTTTGGGGTTCAGGCAAGAAACCATATTGAGTTTGAGAGCCCTTTCCTATGCCCTGACCAAATAAACCCCCTGACCCTATGGCGATCTTTGACTGGTTTTGGTTCCAGCCAATATCAAGAGGGTCAGAAAACTGAGGCATTAAAAAGTCTATAATTCTCTCTTTTTGATAATCTTTTAAAATAGTAGACCAAGCAATAGCAAAAACTAAAAAGCCACATAAAATTAAAATTAAAAAATGACGCAATTTAATACCCGAAACAATTAAAATACCAATCCATAAAAGGATTAAAACTAAAACGGAACCCAAGTCTGGCTGAAAAAAGATTAAAACAGAAGGAATAGCAATATAAATACCAGAAACTATAATATGAATTACTCTATACATCTCTACATGCCTAGAAGAAAAATATTTAGCCAAGAGAAAAATTAGAACAAGTTTTGTAAACTCTATTGGGTCAATAGAAAAAATGCCTATTTTATACCAAGACTTGACTCCTCTAATTTCTCCAGCAAAAACAAACAAGCCTAATAGCAAAAGACAGCATAATAAATAGAAAATTAAGATGATATATGAGTTTTCTTTAAGAAAACTCCAATCAAAAAAACTAACAACAAACATTAAAAACACGCCTATTATTAAGAAAAATATCTGTTTTTTAAAGTTTGAAAAATCATTTCCAGTTACAGAATAACCGTAAATAGAAACTAAACCTATACTTGTTAAAAGTAGAGCAGAAGTAGTCAATATCCAGTCTATTTTTTTTAAATAAGATAAAAAAGACATTATAATAGCTTTAAAAATTCTTTTTCTTTAATAATTTTAACGCCTAACTTATTAGCTTTTTCAAGTTTTGACCCTGGATTTTCTCCTATAACTAAATAATCTGTATTTTTAGAGATTGAACTGGAAACATCCCCTCCTAATCTTCTAATCTTTTCTTTTGCCTCTTGACGACTCATTAAGCTTAAGCTGCCAGTCAAAACAAACTTTAATCCTTTTAGTTTATTTAAATTATCCTTAATCATTTCATTAATTACAACCCCTTCTTTTTTTAATTCTTTAATTAATTCTAAATTTTTCTTTCTATTAAAAAAATTATAAATTGACCGAGCAACAATCGGGCCAATATCTCTAATTTTTTCTAATTTTAAATAATCTACTTTCGCTAATTCTTTTAATGAACCAAATTCTTTAGCTAAATCTCTAGCTGTTTCCTCTCCAACATTTCTAATTCCCAAAGAATAAATAAATCTATCTAAATCAATTTGTTTTTTTTCTTGAATAGAATTAATTAAATTATCAACCGATTTTTCTCCAAACCTCTCTAAAGAGAGAATTTCTTCTTTTTTTATCTTAAAAATATCAACTGGGCTAGAAATTATTCCTTCTTCTATTAACCTATTAATGTTTTTTGGGCCCAAGCCAACAATATCAAAAGCACTTTTTGAAATAAAATGATGAAGAGATCTCTTTCTTCGATCAAAACAATCTATGTTAGGGCACCTTAAAACTATCTCTTTCTTTAATTTAACAAGTTTTTCTCCGCAAGAAGGACACTTATCCGGCATTTTAAACTTCTTCTCTTTTCCAGTCCTTAATTTAGAAAAAACTTTCGTAATAATAGGAATAACATCTCCTGCTCTAATAACAGAAACTGTATCTCCTATTTTTACCCCTAGTCTTTTTATTTCATCGGCATTATGAAGGGTAGCCCTCGAAACCGTTACTCCATCTATTTTTACTGGTTTTAAAACAGCAACTGGAGTTAAAGCTCCTGTTCTTCCAATTTGCAACTTAATATCTATAATCCTTGTTGTCGCCTCTGATGGAGAAAACTTAAAAGCTCGAATCCCCCTTGGGCTTTTTCCAATGACCCCTAGTTTTTTAAAAACTTTATTATCATTAACACTAACAACTACTCCATCAATTTGAAAAGGATATTTTTCTCTCTCATTTTCAATCTTTTTCCAATAATCAAAGATTTCATTTAAAGAAACACATTTTTCCCCCTTATCAACTTTAAAACCCAAGCTAAAAAGTATTTGATGGTCTTGAGAATGTTTTTCTTGGCCTAAATCAGTAATTATATCATACGCCAAGAACTGTAAGCGACGAGAAGAGACTATTTTAGGGTCAAGTTGATGAATTGAGCCTGAGGCTAAATTTCTAGGGTTAGAGAACGTTTTTTCACCTCTTTTTTCCATTTCTTTATTCAGTTCTTTAAAGTCTTTTTTGTTAATATAAACCTCTCCCCTAATTTCAATTATTCCCTTTTGAATTTTTTTTTGAATTTCACTTTTAAATGGAAGTTTATCTTTTAAAGAATGGATTCTTAATTTTAAGGGAATACTCTCTATTGTTTTTATGTTTTGAGTAACATCTTCTCCTGTCCTCCCATTTCCCCTTGTAGCAGCTCTTTGAAAAATGCCGTTGAAATAAATTAAAGAAACAGCAAAGCCATCAATTTTTAATTCGCTGAAATATTGAAAATGAGAAGAAGTTAGTCTTTTTAAATAGCTTTTCCATTTTTCCAGCTCCTCAAAGGAAAAAATATCCTCAATTGAAAGCATAGGAACAACATGTCTGGCTTTTTTAAAACCTTTAAGTGGTTGTCCTTCTACTCTTTGAGTGGGAGAATCTGGAGTAATAAATTCAGGAAATCTTTTCTCAAGCTGGAAAAGTTCATGCTTTAAAGAATCTAAAACAGATTCTGAAATTTCTTGCTTGTTTAAAACATGATATAAATAGCGGTGATAATTAATCACCTCTTTTAGTTTTTCTATTCTTTTTTTAGCTTCTTTTTTATTCATTAATACGTAGATTGAATAGCTCTTTTTGCCTTCCTATAAGAGCCTATTGAAGAGATACAATAATTGTCTGCGTCACAGTCCGGATCTGAGCTATCAATAACTGTCACTTCATAAGTAGCTCCATTTGATAATGCTGTTTCGCTTATTGATGTAGGGTATTCCATCAGCATCACTTGTTCAATTCCATGATCAGCAGCATAAAACGCAATAACTGAATCGCCTATTCCTTTCATTGATTGAACTTGCCTGATAGCAATATCACTAGAGCCCAAAGCAATAGATAAAATAACGCTTAAAATCATTACTGCTAATAAAATTGAAATTCCTTCTTCTGATTGAAAATTATTTTTCATAATTAGTAAGTTACGTCTAAATTTCTTTGGGAAACAGTTGTCTGGACATTAATAGCCGGCAATCCTATCCCTGCGCTAGTTTTAGCAATATTAAAAACTATTGTTATTCTTGGTTGAAGGTTATCATTTTGACCTCCTCCAACGATTAAAAACTGAAAATTATTAATACTTAAGTCGTCTGAAGTCAGATAAGCTCCTGAGTCGAAATTAGCGCTAGTACCATCGCTAGATTTTCTTTGCATAATTTGATTTCCGCTTAAAGAAAATTCCTGACAATAACCCTGATAATTTAAAAACCTAATTTTCGATGAATCGGCTCCAGGATTTTCATAATTATAGCTTTGGGTAATGCAATCGCCAATTCTATCTTTTCTGGCCATTCTTAAAGCTCTACTTATATACTCAACAGCGTGAGAAGTGTTATCGATAGTTTCTCCTAAAGCCAAAGACATATTTTGATTCCTTAAAGAAAGAACGAAAAGACCTGTTGGTCCTGCAATAATAATTCCAAAAATAGAGACAGAAACCAAAACCTCAATTAAACTAAAACCTTTATTTTTCATACCAATTAGTTATGTCTTCTACTATTTCTAATGTATGACTTTTTCCTCCTGCTTGCCATTCAACAGTTATTACAACATTAACCGTGCTCGTTGAAACATTACTCAAAGAAACGCTTCTTATAAAAGTAGTTGTGTCTCCAGAAGAATAATTCATTAAACCACTAGAGTCGATTTTCATATAGGTTGAATTATCAGCTTGTGATAAATATTGAGTCGAATAATCAAGCTCATAATCACCCCCTACTTCCGATAAATTAGAAAGCCAGCTTGTTGATGTAGCAGCCCTTGATTCCAGCCAAGCATTATCTCTAAGGTTTTTAATAACCTCAATCCCTTCTTGAGCCAAAAAAGAAGCTGTTAATTCAGATCTGACAGAATAGACCGCAGAAAGAGTTTGATAAATCAAAGAAAAAGCTCCCCCAACCCCAACTGTTAGGATAAAAATAGATGTAATAACCTCAATTAAACTAAAACCTTTATTTTTCATTAATCAATATCTATTAAGCCAACTGTATTAATAGTAATTGTTTTTGTTTTTCCAAATAATTCTAAAGTGATTATCGCCTCATCGTAACTTTGAGAATCAGCTCCAATAATACTAATAGTAGGATCAGGAGGGAAAAAAGTAATACTAAAAGCAGTAGAGGGAGAAACGTCTGAAATCACAACTCCTGATTCAACAGATAATGTCTCCATTAATTCAGGAAAAGGTATATCAACAGTAGAGGAAGCACAACTTACAGCAGCACCACTTGCTTCATATTCAACATTATCGTTACAGTCACAAAAAAAAGTATAAGAACTCATTCCCTCTGCAAAATAAAATCCGTAACCACCACTGGGAAAAATCTCGCCAAAGGTAAAAGGAGCAGGGTTTCCCATTACTGCCATATTTTCTGCTCGCCTCAAATCTTGAGATAGTTTATTAGCCGATCTTTGAAGAGAGAATTTATCTTCTCCTGTTCTATAACCGCCTAAAACAATAGAAGAAAGAGTAGCAACAATTCCTACTACGACAATAAGTTCTAATAAAGTAAATCCTTTTGATGATGACATAATTAAATAGGAGGAATTTCCTGCCATTCAGGCAAAGGAATTGTAATAATAAGATCACGAATAGTAGTATCTGGCCTCCCAGCATTATCTGTAGCTATCAATTCAATCCTACCCGTGTTTTGAACCCCTTGAACAAAACTAACAGTAGGCTCTTGCAAAGAACTGGTGCCAGGCGTACCTCCTGTAAAAGTCCAAGCCCAATCATTAATTGTTGATGTTCCCTCTCCAGCAGTTTCAGAACCTACAGACAAATTTTTCAAATAAACCGTTTCATTTTCAGAGACACTAAGATTACTACAACTTTTCCATACTTTCTCTTCTCCTGGATCTAAAGAACATTCAAAAGCTGACGAAATTTCTCTTCGCATATAGAAATTAGCACTAGTTGTAGCTGTAGCCCCTTTAGCATCCTCTACTTCTAAAAGAATATAATAAGCCTGCCTTTGAGTCATTCCTGGTAATGTAAAATTATCCATGATTGAAGGATCGCTATAAACAGAAGGGTCACCATAAGCATCACCAATATCGTAGAAAAGAGACCAAGTCGACTGTGTGATATGATCGTTATTGTCTTGATTAGAAGAATCGTCGTCTGTAGACTCATTAATGAAGTCGAATATACAATTCTGATGATAAACAGTGCTTGTACCATTAACATCACATACAGAGCCTGCTCCACAAGAACCTGCATCACAACTAAGAAGAGCTATAGGAGGAATGTTTTTAGTAACTACAATAGATGTTGTGGCATTAACTGTAGACCAGTCGTAATCTTCGTCTCTAGCTATAACTTCTGCTGTATAAGTTGTAGAAGCAGTTGCTGGTTCAGCATACTCATGACTCACTATACCATTAGTAGTACTAGCAACTGTGGTATAAGTACCATCTCCAAAAGTAAACTCATAATAATCGACATACCCGTCATCATCAACAACATCAGCAGTCAAAGTTACATTTAAAGGACCTACTCCGCTAGAAGGAACTGGTGTTAAAGAATTACAAACTGGGGGAGTATTACATCCATTATCAGGGCTTGTATCAACGCTAGGCTCACAAGGACTGTCTATTCCTGTTCCTATATCACAAGAATAGTCTGAACATGAACCATAAATAGGATAATTATAATAATTACCAACTGAACAAGAATCTAAAGGACAATAACAATCGAAATCAGAAGTACATTCTCCTTCTCCCTCACAACTTCCCCAAGTACAAGAAGCTGAACAGGTTTGTTCTCCACCCGTACAGTCACCGCCTTGAGTATCTCCGATTGCACATGTGCTTGTTGGACAACTAGACCAAACACTGTCTCCACCACAAGTAGCTACTTCTAAACAACCCTGATTAGACATACAAGTAGTTGTTGCTGTTGGAGTACAGCTACCCATCGCAGTAATACTTATAGTATCTGATATATTTCCTGTTCCTCTTGAAACGGTTGTTGTCGCCGTATAATCACCTTCAGTATAACTACAAAGATCTACAGCGGTGTAATCAATACTTGATTGGCTCATTATATCAGTAGTTGTTCCGTTGTCACAATTAAAATGATAATCAACCGTTCCAAACATTGTTCCAGCAACAATATCTCTTAAGTCAACATTATTAAGCGGATCTGGTCCAAAAGAAGGAATAGCGCTTAAATTAACTGAAAGAGTAGGGGCTGTAACAACAACTCCTGTGTTTCGTTGGCTGTCATTTGCTCCATTAGAGACTGTTACTGTCGCCGTATAACTATCAGTACTACTATAATGATGATAAGGATCCTCATCCGTTGATGTTCCGCTATCTCCAAATGTCCAACTATAATTTAAAGGCAAGCTGTCTGGATCATAAGCCGAAACATTAAATTTTACTAGACAATCAGCTTGAGTAGTATAATCCATACAACAACCATATTGACTAGCACATTCTGTATCAGGACTGTCAGTATGAGAAGGATAAGTGGTTAGACCTGTAATAACAGGTCCTGTCGCTCCAGAAACGTTAAAGAAAGTCATTGGCTCCGAGTCACTAGTGTTACCAGCTGCATCTCTACATTTCATGTAATTATTATGAAGAGCTCCCGAACTAGTAAATTGATACTCAACGGAAGCAGTACAATTAGTAGTACAACCACCTGTAAGAGTTACTGTGTTTGGCTGATAAACACCATTTATAAAAAGAGCGCAATTTGCCACCTTTAAATTATCGGTAATATTTGATTTTAAAGTATAAATCTCACCCTCTGTAACCGGTATCGGCTCTAAAGCTCCAGGATTATCAGAATCATATAATTCTCCTGGAACGGGGGCTGTCCAATCAACATGATAAGACATAATAGAATTATCTGCTTCACTTGGAGTATAAACATTTCCAGCCATATCTGTGGAGCGAACATAAATAACACAAGTATCTTCTCCCTCATGCTCACAACCACTCGGTCCTAACTCCGACCCAACAGGAATATTCACTGCAAAATAAGTAGGATCACCACAAGTCCTTGAAAGATAACCTGAATTAGGAGACTGCTCTGCTCCTGCCGCATTATAATTAATAATTTTATACTCACACTTTCCTGTGTCTAAGTCAGAACCGGAACCTTCATTTGTGTCTCTGGTATAAATAGTGAAATCATCAAGATACCAAGAGCCTGATGGCGGGGAACTAATCCAAGAATAAGGCTCATCTGTATCTCCTCCATAAATATCAACAGAATAATCATAAGCCGAGCCATCAGAAACACTATTAAAAGAAACCCAACCAAGAATATCCCCTCCCCAAGCAAAACCTTCTAATTCTTGAGTAGAGGTGTTTCTATCAACATTATAATCCGGATTGGCACCTCTTAAGCTCAACCAACCGTCCCAAGAAGTACTAGTAGCCAAAGCCCTGCCCCAACCTGATATTTCGTTAGTACCTAAGTCAATTTTTGCACAACAAGTATACCCGTCCAAACACTCCATAGGTTCGCCTGGACATCCTATAAGATCTGACCTACCAAAACTAATCCAACCAATATTTTCTGACCAAGCATAACCACTAAAAATACCTGTGTTCTCATTAAAAGTAACACCGTAATCGTAACCCGAACCATCAGAAACACTATTGAAACTAATCCAGCCAACAGTTTCTGACCAGGCAAAACCAGAAAAAAGATCACTACCACCAGCTTGGACCAATCCAAAACCAGCAATAAAAACCAAAGATAATATTAAAAATATTCTAAAAAAAAGATTCATTAAATTTTAAAAACAAAAACTAACTTATTTTATTTTCCGCCACACTGTTCTTTTTGTCTTTTGTTTCTTTCTTAATAAGGAGCCAATGATAAAGATATAAGGGGAAACCAACAAAAATATTAGCTAAAATTGAAGCAGTTTCTTTCTGCCTTCTAGCACTCACATGATCAAAGCTTTCGCTTTCTATTTTCCACTTTTCGTAACTAGCTAACCATTCTCTAATAGTCTCTTGCTCGTCTTCGGTAAAAGATTCGTCATCTTGAGCTATCTTAAGGTCTTTCATATAGGGAGTAGAGAGAGGCCTTTCATAGCCAAGTTTTTCCTGTTTATCTATGTCTTTAAAAACAAATACCTCTAATCCCATAGTAAAAGCTCTAACGCTTCCAATAATGACAATAATTAAACCAACTAAAGCGAAAATATAAAGATAAATAGTGCGAATAATGGGATAGTGTTCTTTTTGAGTCATTTTTTTTAAATGTTATATTATTAAGTAATTATAACTAAAATTATTAAAAAAAGGAAATAGATTAATTCTCTATAAAATCATCACATTATAATCCTGTAACACGTATAAAAATCAATGAAATATAATAAAATTATCTTAGTCGACAAACCAAAAGGAATTACTTCTTTTGATATTATTCGTATTTTAAGAAGAAAATATAAAATAAGGAAAATGGGGCACTCAGGAACATTAGACCCTCTAGCAACAGGATTAATGATTATTGGAATAGAGGAAGGAACAAAAGAATTAAAAAATCTAATTGGTCTAAATAAAATATATCAAGTTTCTATATTGCTAGGAAAACAAACAACAACCGGAGATATGGAAGGAGAAATTATAAAAAACAAAAAAATCAATGAAATAAACATCAAAAAAGTAAAAGAAGTATTAAAAGAAATAACAGGTAAAATATTATTACCTGTTCCTATTTATTCAGCAATTAAAGTAAAAGGGCAACCACTATACAAAATAGCTAGAAAAAAAGGTTACAAATCAGTAATCCCTCCCAAAAAAGAAATGGAGATTTTTTGGATTAAAACAAAAAATCACCATAAAGAAGGTGATTACTATATTCTTAATTTAGAAATGAAAGTTAAAAGCGGAACGTATATTAGATCTATAGCTGAAGAGATAGGGAGAAAATTAGAAATTCCTGCAATGGTAAAAGAATTACGAAGAACAAAAATAGGTAAATTTAAAATTGAAAATGCAATTAAAATAAAAGATTTCCGTTCATAAAAACAACATAACCCGTAACAAGAATTATCGTGGCAACAACTGCCCCAATAACAAACCCAGCTAAAGAAGAAGCCATCACTTGCCCAATCTGAAACTTAAAAGTTCTTCTTTCCTCAGAAACAAAATCTCTTAATAATTTATTTATAGTCATATTCTTTAAAAAAATTAATATTGATTAATTATAATACAAACTTGCTAAACAATACAACAACGTTAAGCGCCACTTTTAATCTCAATTACGTCCCCATCTTTGACAATATAGTCTTTACCTTCTGTGCGAATTAACCCTTTACTCTTTGCTTCAGTAAAACTTCCTGCATCAAGAAGATCTTTCCAATTAATAATTTCTGCTTTAATAAAATTCTTTTCAAAATCACTATGGATTACTCCGCCTGCCTGAGAAGCTTTGTCTCCTTTTTTAATAGTCCAAGCTCTTGATTCGTCTTTTCCTGTGGTCAAAAAAGTAACCAACCCAAGTAATTTATAACATTCTTTAATTAATGCTTCTATTTTTAACTCAGAAGATAATCCAAAAGATTCTCTTTCTTTAGGATTAATTTCCAAAGCTTCACTTTCGGTTAAAATATCAGCAATTAAAAAAGGCCATTTATTTTCTTTAAATTTTTTAATAATCTCTGGAGAAACCTCTTCATCTCCTCCATTTAGTAAATACAATCTTTTCTTTAAAGTTAATAACTGATAACTATTAAGGGTTTTACTTGCTTCTTCATCCCAGGAATTTTCCGTTAAAAGAATTCCTTTTTGAAGAAAATTTTGAGCTTTTTTTAAAACTTCTAGTTTTTTTATAGCTTCTTTATTTCCTGACCTAGACTCTTTTTCTAAAGCATGTATTCTTTTCTCTACAGTCGCTAAATCTTTTAAAATCATTTCTGTATCTAATGTTTCTTTGTCGTTTAAAACATCTATTCGGGATTGCGTATTAATTACTTTGTCATTTTTAAAGCAACGCAAAATATAAAGAATAACATCAACCTCTCTAATATTAGCTAAAAACTTATTACCTAAGCCTTCTCCTTTACTAGCCCCTTTAACCAATCCAGCAATATCAACAAATTCTACTGTTGCATATATTTTTTTTAAAGAATTACTAAATTTTTCTAATTTATCTAATCTTTCATCGGGAACAGCAACAACTCCAATGTTTGGATCAATTGTACAAAAAGGATAATTAGAACAATCAACTTGTTTTTTAGTAATAGCTTGAAATAATGTTGACTTACCCACGTTGGGTAAGCCAACTATGCCAACAGAAACAGACATGATTTAAATTGTTTTTAAAATCTTAAAATCTTCTATTAATACTTCCTTCATATTGGCATTATAAACAGCAACAGCAGGATGGTAAAGAGGAACAAGCTTAATATTATTTTCAATATCAAAAATTTTTCCATGAATTTTACTAATTAAGCCAATTTGGTCCTCCAAATTAAATTTTTTCATTAAGAAATTCATAGAATGTCTACCTAGAGGAGAGATAATTTTAGGATTAATTGCTTCAATTTGCCTTTCTAGATAAGGAGTGCAAACTTCTAATTCTTCTGATTTTGGACCTCTGTTTTTTGGAGGACGGCATTTTAATAAATTAGCAATATAAACTTCTTCTCTTTTAATACCAGCAGAATTTAATAATTCATCTAAAAATTTACCAGAAGCACCACAGAATGGAATCCCTGTTTTATCTTCTTGAGCTCCCGGAGCTTCTCCGACAAACATAATTTTAGCACTATGATTACCTTGTCCAATAACAGGAAGAATCCTTGTTTTAGACAAAGAACATTTTTTACAACCAACAACATCGTTTTTTACCTGTTTTAGTTTAGCTTCTTTTTCTTTTAACATTTTATTCTCTTCTATTTAAAAAATAACCCTAAATAGAAAATTAAATTATTTCATTAAATATACACTAATTGTTTCATAATGACACAATTAACGAAACAATTAAATTTCTATTCCTATAGGGCAATGATCTGAACCCATAACATCTTTTAAAATAAAAGATTTTTTACACCGAGAAAATAAATCTTTAGAAATAAAAAAATAATCTATTCTCCATCCCACATCTCTTTCCCTAGCACGGGCAAAATTAGACCAAAAAGTATAAGCTTTTTTATCTTTGTTAAAAAATCTAAAAGAATCAACAAAACCTAAATTTGTTAATTTGTCTATTTTTTCTCTTTCTTCTGGAGTAAATCCTGTACTGTTTTTATTTTCTTTAGGTCTCGCTAAATCAATTTCTTTATGAGCTATATTAAAATCTCCTGTTAAAATTAAATTTTTATTTTCCTTTTTCAAATATCCAAACAAATAATCATAAAACTCTAATTTATAATTCATGTCTTGCTTCTGCCTTCCTCCATTAGGCATATAAAAATTAATTAAAGTAAAATCTTTATACTTTAATTTAATCATCCTTCCTTCCTCATCAAACCTTTTAAATCCTATTTCTTTTTCTATTTTTAAAGGTTCTTTTTTAACATAAACAACTGTCCCAGAATAACCTTTTCTGACAGCTGAATTAAAAAAAGAACGATAACCATCAATATTAATTAATTCTTTAGGTAATTGTTCTTTTTTAGATCTTAATTCTTGTAAACAAACAATGTCTGCATTAGATTTTTTAAGCCAATTTAAGAAACCTTTTTTGTAAGCAGATCTTAGTCCGTTTACATTCCAAGATAGAATCTGCACAAATTTAAAAAGCTATTTAATTTCATAAGTCACATCGACACTAACTTTTATTTTGCCTAAATCTAAATAATCCTGAAAATTTTTCTCATAAATTTCTTTGCTATCTTTTATATGAAACTGAGGCATCACAAAACTTTCATCAAAATTAATAATTTTACCTAAAGAAATACCTAATTGCTCTGATATTTTAGAGGCCTGAAGTTCAATATTATCTAATGCTCGCTTCCTGACTTGTTCTTTTAAAACCTCTTGATCCTCGACAGAAAACCTTAAACTATTAATACCATCAACTTCGTTCGCAAGAGCACCCTGAATTATAGATTTTATTTTATTAATATCTTTAACTTTTACTTCGAAAAATCTTTTTGCCTCATACGTATATCCATTTCCAACAGGAAGTACGCTGAAAGAAACTGTTCTAATGTCTTCTTTTTCCACTCCTAAAATTGTAATAATTCCCACAATATTTCCCATTTTTTCTTCATTCTGACTAACCGCCTCACTAATATCCCGAGAATTATTGGCAATAACAAAACTGATGAAAGCTGAATCAGGTTCAATGGAAATTTCTGCATCCCCAGAAATAGTCGCATGCCTTCCTAGTCCAATACTAAGTAAAGAAATATTAAAAAGAACAAATGTAAGAATTAACAAACCTAAAAAGAAGGAGTGCTCATCTTTAAATTTTACATTCTTATAGTTCATCTTTAAAAAGAATTATTATTTTACAAATTTTATTATTTCTGATGCCGTAAAAACACTTCTTGAAGCAATGTCTTCATTGCTTTCCCTGGTTTTAACAAGAAGAGGGCCAATTAAAAGATCCTGTGAAAGATTTGTAATTGTAATAGGAAGCTCCTCTCCATCTTGTAAAGATTTACTAATAAGGATTGTCTCACTATTTATTATTATTTCAATCTCCTTAGTTAAAAAGTCTCCATCAGGATACATTTTGCTAAGATCAGCCTTAAGCTTCATACTTCCCTCTGAAACAGAGAGGATCTCTCCCTCTATAATATTGAAGGGGTAGGTTAAAGACCTTTCAGGATCAACAACTGTTTCCTGATTGTTGTCCTCGTTTAGTTCTTCGTTTAATTCTTCGTTTAGTTCTTTGTTTTGAATCGACTTATATCCAGTCCAAAAAAAACCTACCACAATCAAAGAGCCAACTATCAAGAAAAGAGTTTTTTTAGAAAAGCTTATTTTCATATTTTTAAGTTTATATTAATAAATGGCTGTATTTATTTTACAGCCCATTTCTTAAAAAATCAATAAAAGATGTTTGCATCACAAGAGATAGAATTACAGATAAAAACATGAGGGGAGCAAAAGGAAAAGTTTTATAAACCCTTATCTCTTCCTTCATGCCAAGAAATAAATTTTTAATAAGCCTTGCTTGTTCTTTAGTTAAACCTTCAGCTCTAATTTCCCCAAAAATTTTGGCTTCCTTTTTTTTCTCAATCCTTTCTCTTATCATAGGCAAGTCCTTTCTTGAAATAACAACTCCTTCAGACAAGTCATTTATTTTTATTTTTTTAGTTTCTTGTTCGTCTATATAATAATAAAGGGCTTGTCGAAACGAAATAACAGCAATAAAAAGTAAAAAAACATTTTTTAATACAGAAAATAAAACGGAAAATTTAGCATAAAAAATCAAATCAAGAAAATACAGTAAAACTACAGATTGAATAATATAATTAATCCATTTATATTTCTTTCTTTTCTTTTCAATAAATCCTTGCAAAACAAACATTAAAAAAAAAGCGAAAATAGGACTAAATAAAAAATCTATACCAGAAATAAAATCCTTAAGGAGCTGGGCTTTTTTTATTAAAATAAAAACAAAAATATATGTTAGGAAACTTTTAGCATTACTTTTAAGAAACGAAATAAGTAAACCAAACAAAATTTTAATATTTTCTTTCTTCCATATTTTTAATTGATTTTTTTGATCAAAAAAACGTTTTATACTCCTAATAATAGCTATGCAGCTAAAAATTAGGAGAAGAGGAACAAAAAGATTAATAAGAAGATTAAAAGAAGGAAAAAAAGGTAAATAGCTTTTTGAATAAAATTTCAGGGGTATTAAAAAAGAACAAAGCATAAAAAATTTTGCATCACCAGCAGACCATAATTTTAGATTCCACAATAAATAACCAACAAAAAAAGCAATAATGGTGTTTTGTCCTACATCTAACAAATATTGATTATTTACTTCTTGGGTAATAAAAAAAATATTATATAAAAAGAGTGAAATATAAAAACAAAAACCTAAATAAAAACCTAAGGTTATCCATTTGTTAAAAATTTTGCCTTTTTTAATATCAGTATAACTACAAATTATGCCAATAATAAAAAGGGGGGCTAAATTAATAATGTCGAGAAAGGTTAGTTCCATAATTTTATATAATATTTATAATCGGATGATGTCTATTTTGAGAAAATTCAAATTGTAGGCTTGTTTTAGGCGGTTGAAATTCTTTATCACCAATAATTTCTAAATAATCCCTATGAACTCCGCAACAATAACTCTTATAAGGACATTTTATGCATTGTTCTGGAAAAGATATTTCCTCTTGTCTTTGAGTGACCCATGTATATTTCCATAATTTAGGATCAAGGGTACATAAGGGAAAGTGGTAAAGCCTTAATTCTTTTCTATCTTTCCACCATTGAATAACAGAAAAAATATCCTTTTTTACCTGTGAATATTTTATTCCCACAGCATTATAATTATCTCCACATACACCTTCTGGTTCAGGAAAAATCATTACAATCCTATCAGCGGAAGAAAGATTCTTTAATATAAAAGAAAGGGTTTCTTGAAGTAGCTTATAATTTTGCTTAATTAAAATAATACGCAATTCTAATTCTTGAGTCGTATTTTTAAACTTTAAAATATTTTTGAGTCCATCTATTGTTTGCTTAAAACTTCCTCTCACTCTTGTAATACTATCATGTATTTTTTCATTAGGCCCCAAAATAGCTACCTCAATAACAAGATTATTGATCTTAAGAAATTTTTTAATAAAATGCTCGTAGTGGAACATTCTTCCGTTACTCGCAATAACAATTTTACTTTCTGGTAATTTTTTTCTAAACCAAAAACATAAATCTAAAAAATGAGGATGAATAGTTGGCTCACCACCTGTGATATTAATATTTTCTTTTATTTTTTTCAAAAGAGGAATTTGCGTCTCTAACCTCTGAATAATTTTTTGAAAAGAATAATCATGGGAATCTTCTTCTGTCTGAAAATCCTCAGGATTTGTACACATAATACAGTGATTATTACATCTATTCCAAACACAAATATCCATCTTTTTAAATATTAAACACTATTAATTGACCCTCTATCCATCTTGCAATCTGAGCCTTAACGACCTTATAGGTTTTAGCTTCTCCCGATAATACTTTTTTGGCTTTTTTAATAGCTTCTTCGGTAGAGGAAGCTCTTACCCAGCCTAAAACTTCGTAATGCTCTTGGCTTTTATAAGTTACAATATATTCGTTTGTTTTTTTCATTTTATTTTTTAAATAATTAATAATACTACTTCTAATACGATGAAAGTTTTTTAAGTTGCTGATTGCTAATTTTTTTAATTGGCTTCAACTCTTCGTCTCCACGCCTGCTTAAATATTCTTTCCAAATCCCTTCACAGTATTTATACAGAATACAATTTTTACATTTCTTAGTTTTTAATCTACCTACCTTGCCCCTACTTTCTTCAACATTAGGATTGTAAAAATCAGGAGCTACATGTTCTGTATGAAACATTTTAACTTCTTGCAATTCACTAATTCTACCTAAATAATCTTGGAAATGACAAAGAGGCACATAACGAATATGCCAGTGTTTTAAATTTTCACGATCACCAATATCCAAGCATTTATGAATATAAGGTGCAGCCTCAGAAATTCTTGGAACAAGTTCATCAAAATTATTATAAGCTCCTCCCTCATTACAATCCACGAAAATAAATTCACTATCACTAATTCCTAAAGATCTAATATATTTTCCTATCTGACTTAAAAATTTATAGTTTTGCTTTACAATAGTAACATTAGCTCCAAGATGAATTTTTAAGTTTAATTTCTTAGCAATACTTTGAACATTCTTCACTCCTTTTTTTAATTCAGAAAAACTCTTTGGGGCACGAGTAAGCCATTCATGTATTTCTGGAGTATGTCCGTGGATAGAAAATACAAGACTGTTAACACCTGCTTTTAAAATTTTTTCTGCCAAATTTTTATAACTTAACATTCTACCATTTGTAGCCATCATAATAGTTTCAAACTCCAGCCTCTTTGCAAATTTTATCAACTTTACTATATCAGAACGAATAGTCATCTCTCCTCCTATCAATTCAAGATAATCAGAACCCCTCTCCTTTGCAGCAAACATTTCTTCCTGGACTTCAGATGTTGTTCTTGTATGAAAATTTCTTTTATCTGCCTCCATACAAAAACGGCAATTATTGTTGCATTCATATCCTGTAATAATAACTGTTTTTTTAATTTTTCCTTTAGCTTTAATCATCTTTAGTCTTCTTGTTTACTTAATGAGTATAGCCTACACTCGTCTATTTTACCAACTTCTTTTTGAGTGACAATTTAATCTTAAATTCCATTTTTTATCAAACAAAAGATTATAAAGGATACAACACTTTATCCCCACAAAGAATTACTACTAGTTTTTTATTTTCTCTGACAAAATTTATTAGTTTGGCAATATAATCTTTGTTATAGTTTTTTTCAATCTTTATAAAGTTCATTTTCTCCTCCGTTAATATTTGTCTAATTGCTTGAAAATCTTGCTCTTTTTTCAATTTAATTTTTATTGTTTTGCCCTTGAAGTTTTCTTTAGTGATTAGCTGAATACCATCAAAGCCAAACATTTCAATGTATTCTTTCCAAAAACCTTGACAGTAAGAATTTAAAAGGCATTTTTTGCATTTTTTATTTTTTCCCTTATATTGATCAACCCAATCACTGGAAGCCATTTCAAATTCATGAAAAGATTTTTCCCCAACAACACCAGAAATCTCCTCTTTTCCCTTTAATAAAGGAATAAGAATTTTTTCTTCGAAGCCCGGAATTATACATAAAGGAAATTGACCACAAGCAGCAATATTAATAGTGTATTTATTTTTTTCCAAAAACTTTAAAGCTTTTAAAAGATAGGGTCTTAATTTGCTAAATTCAACATAAATCCATTTATTCAACAAGGCATTACCTTGAGGAAAAGGATAGGCAAAAGTTACACTTTTAATCTCTGGATATTTTTTGTTTAAAAACTTAGAAAAAGCTAAAAGATCTTGATAATTTTTAGAGGTTATAACTTGATATACTGATACATTTCTATGAGTTTTAATAACATTATTTAAACCAGATATTTCTTTTTGAAAGGCTTGCTTTGTATTGGTTAACAAATCAGAAATTTTTTCTTTATGAGAATGTAAAGAAAAACAAAAGGAAACCTTCTTATTTTTATCAGCTTTAATTATTTTTTTTAAATATTCTTTTTCGGACAACCTAACTCCATTTGTAATAATAGAAACAGACTGTATATTTTGAAATTGTTGAATAAATTCTATGATTTCCGGCAAATCATTTCTAAGTGTTGGTTCTCCTCCAGTAAAAACTATGCTTTTCCCTTCTTTTTCGGCAAAATCTCTGATAATCTTTTTAGCTTCTTGAGTAGTCATAGATCCAAATTTCCCCTTGTTACTACCCTTCACTACACAAAAAACACAATCTTGATTACATTTTTCATCTAAATTTATATAAAGCTGATTCGTTTTTCTTTCCTCTTCATAATTTGCCATTTCTACCTCCTTATTTTCAAATAATTTATCTTTTTCTTGTTTTGGTAACATTTTTCTTAAAATAGACAATGGATCGTCGTTTCTAGGAATAAAATCATCAACACCATAAAGCTTTTCCAGTTTTGGATAAAAACCAGCACAAATTTTATTCAAAGAGCAATCTTTACACTGTGGTGCTTTTGACGCAAAGTCTGCGTCAAGATTTGTAAAATCTAAAATCTTATTTCCCGCACAATAATCATCAGATATTTTGACTTTCGCAATTTTAAAAACAGTTGAAATTGCATGCTCCTCAAAACCATTAACAATACAAAGTGGCACAATTTCAGAAACATCGAAATTAATATTGTATTGTTTGCATTTTTTCATGGCTTCAATTAAATAAGGCTTAATATCTCCCATTCGAGGAATGACCCATCTATTTTTCCATGCCCAACCCTCAGGAACTACCATGCTAAAATTTATATATAAATTATTAATTTTTAAATCATTAACATAATCTATAAAGCCTGGTAAATCTTTATAATTTAAAGAATTAATAACGTGAATTACATGAATATTAAAACCTATTTTATTTGCAAGTTTTAGGTTTTTAATAATTGCACTATAACCAAAACTAACCCCTCTTAATTTATTACTAATTTCTTCAACATGACTATGAAAAGCAAAATTAATATTATCAAGCCTAGCTTTCTTAAATTTTAGTAATCTTTCTTCATTCAAAAGCGTGCCATTAGTTTGAATTTCCGTTATAAAACCAAACTTTTTGGCATAATCTAAAATTTGATCAATTTTTTTATGAAGCAATGGTTCTCCTCCAGTAAAAATAACCCTTTGAATAGACCAATCTTGAGCAATTTGATCAATTTTTGCTCGAAGTTCTTTCATAGATAAATGTTGAGAGTCTTTATATTCTGTTGTGGGAGGACGATTACAAAAAGCACATACTTGATTACAATCAGTGTTTATTTGAATATAAACATGCGTTTCTTTTTCTTGGACATTTTTTTGCTTATAAATAAGACTATAATTACCAGAACTCTTATCGTGCTGAAATTTTAATTTTTTGTTTGTTTTAAGTAAAGGATAAAACGCCTTATTAATCATTACGCTCTTAAAATCCAATTCTTGCAAAAAAATTAAAGAACGAGCAAGATAATTAGAAATCTCTAATGGATCCACGACGAGTTCTTTCAAAAATTTTAATGTATTGCCTTTTTTTACAAGAGAATCAATAAATATTTCATCAACACCTATTCTTTTGCAAAATATAAAAATATCTCTTAATTCTTTGTAGTTTTTTTTATGAACTATAACCCGAACCTGAACATTAGCACCCGAAAATTTAAGATTACGTATTCCTTGTAATGTTTGATAAAAAGAATTTTTTACTTGTGTAATACCATCAAAAACGTCTGGAGTAGAAGAGGGAATCAAAATCACAAAATTTTTAATTCCACGCTCAAGTGCTTTCTGTGCATTTTCTCTATAGAAAAAAATCCTCCCATTAGTTTTTAGTGTAATTTCCTTTTTTCTTTCTCGTAAAATTTTTACAATTTCATAAAAATCAGATCTCAATGAGCTCTCTCCTCCAGTTAAAAAAAATTTTGAGTTTTTTTCTTTTGTTATTATGTCTCGAACAACACTAAAAATAGGTTCTTGAGAATTTTTTTTATTATCTCTTGAACAATATTTACAATTATTGTTACAAGAAGAAGTTAAGTTAATTTTTTGCATATAATACTATATCTTAAATTTTGAACTCTTTAAAGCCATATAAATCAATGTAAGATTGCAGTATCCCGTCACACTTTTCTTTAAACTCGCAATTTTCACAAAGAGGAATTCTTCTCTTATTAGAATTTTTTTCAAGACAGGGAAAAAAATAATTTCTGGCCTCCATGGGCAAACTACAAGGTAAAAATTCTACTAAAAGAATTTTAAGTTCTGAACTTTTAAGATACTTTTTGATTGTCTCAAAAACAAACTTTCCAAGTTCGCTCATTTTCATGACAATTTTTTTGGTACGAGACCTTCTACTTAAAGGAGCAATAAACAATATATTAATTTCCTTCACGCCCAACCCAATCAATAACTTAATCATTTCATCTAATTCTAAATAATTCAATTTATTTAGAGTGATGTTAACTAAAACACTAACTTCTAATCTTTTCATTTTAATAATATTGGAAATCCCTTGAATGGTTTGATTAAAACTTCCAAGAACTTGAGTTTGTTTATCATGAGTGCTCGCTTTAGCCCCACTTAAAGAAAAGCCTACTTGATCAAGCCCTGTATTTAAAATTTTTCTGGCAAATTTTGGATAGGAAAACATTCTTCCGTTAGTTGCAACACTTACTTGTTTAAAATTTAACTTTTTTGCAAATTTTAGAATATTAATAAAATCTTTTCTTAATGTTGGCTCTCTTCCCATAAAACTAACAAAATCATAATTCTCACGCACTTCTAAAACCTCTTCTTTAATCTTTTTTAAAGTTTTTGTTTCTAGTTTTTCTAAATACTCATCGGATTCGCTACAGAAAATACAATTATTATTACAATAATACCCAATATAAACATAAGGGCTAACGCTTTTCATTTTTATTTCAATAAATAATTATTCTTTTTTATAAAACTATTAACTTCTTTTTCCCCATACAAATCAAGATAATTTTCCCAAATTCCACCACATGATTTAAAAAAATTACACTTGTGACATATATTAATTCTTCTCTTATGGATATCTTGGTAAATATCATCTTTTGACTTTTCAAATCTTTTAGGCTTATACCCAACTTGCTTTTCTATATCAACTCTTCCTTCAGCTGTAATAAAATTTATGTGTTTATTTTTATGAAAATCTTTAGGAAAAAGACATAAGGGAAAATCAAAAAAGGTTACTAAATTAAATTGTTTTATAATATCTCTTAATCCACAAAAGGATTCATGAAGATCGCTCATTTTCACTGCAAGAATTTTATAAAAATCAAGACCATAACCATCTGGTATTAAGTCTAGAATGTTCCAAGCTTTAACATCCAAACTTAAAAGAAGATTCCCTATTTCAGGCAAATGTTGAAAATTTGGTTTTATTGGTACGGTATTAACAGAAACATCAATAAAGGAATGTTTTTTAATATTCTTTATTCCTTGAATAGTCTGCTCAAAAGATAAAGGTGTTCTAGAAATAGCACGACCCAAATGAGGATTATGAGCACAAAGAGTAAAAGTAACTCTATTTAAACCACTTTCTATAGCCTTCTGACAAAAACTATCATAACTTAGCATTCTTCCGTTAGTACTAAAAGCTATTTCTTTATAATTTAATTTTTTAGCTTCTTTTACTAAATCCAAAATGTCTGGACGAATGGTAACTTCTCCACCGGTAAATTCAACTCTTTTATAGCCTTTCTTTTTACCAATTAATAAATCTTTTTTAATTTCTGCATTAGTTCTATCAGAATAATTCTTAGATTTTGGTTTCGTAGAGCACATTACACAATTATTATTACAAGAAAAACCAGCCATTATTAACCAAATTTTACCCGATTTAAAAGAACCTTCTTTCATTTTTTCTGAAAATTATTTTTTATAACTGGTTGAAATTCTGTCCACCCAAAAATTTTAGGATATTCTTTCCAAGGACCTTCACAGACTTCATCATATTTACACTTCTTACAATTAGGACCTTTTGCTTTACCTTGAGTTTTACGATAAAGTCCATAATCAGCCAATTCTATATCATGGTCAAAAACACTCGTATCAGGAATTTGTTTTTCCGCTATATATTCTTCATATTCTTTCATAAAGCAATAAGGAACAGCTTCTGTCATTACTTTAATCCCAGCATCAATCCCTACCTGCAAACCTTTTTTAACGTAAGATTCAATTTCTGAATGTCTTGGAATTATTTGATCAATAAGTTTTTTATCATCAAATATAATTTGATTAATATGTATAAAAGCAAATTGAAATTGATTTACTTTTAACCCTACTAACAATTGTGCTAGTCGAGGTAAATCTTTATAGTTTTTTTTGGTAATAACTGAATTAGTTAATACGTACTGATTCAAAGATTTTAAATTTTTAATACCCTTAACAGTTTGCTCAAAACTACCTGGAACTCTTGTAAGCCAATCATGAATTTCGGCTTTAGAGCCATGAATTGCTGGAGAGAACTCATTAGCTCCAGCATTAATTAGTTTCTTGCAAAATTTCTTATAAGCAAAAAGACGTCCATTGCTTTGGATTTGAATAGTTTTATAGCCTACTTTTTTTGCGTACCTAACCCAATCTACTAAATCTTTTCTAATAGTTGGTTCTCCTCCAGTAAAGACAACTCCCTGATGATCTAAAGATTCTTTTTTTAAAATTTCTTTTATTTCTTCGCTGGACTTATTGGGATATTTTTTTCTTTTATCTCCCTGAACACAAAATCTGCAAGCATTATTACATTGAAAGCCAACTTTTAAATCAATTCTTCTCATTCCTAAAAATAAAGAATGTTTTCATCCAAGTCTACAATTCCGGTTCCATGTTTTGCTATAGTTTCTCCTAATAAATTTTTCATTGGTTCAAAGCATCGCAGGGCATCCGGCTCTTCAAGGCTTGTCCATTCCTCCTTTAAGGCATCAATCCATTCCTGGGTTACTTCTCGGTCCACCATTTTTATAGCGAAAAAATAATAATCATTAAGTTCTGGCTGAATATGACTCGTAAAAACATCACATCCCATTTTTTCTGATTTAACAGCCTCATCTATTAACTTGGCTGTTTTAATATTGCATTCCTTTATTTGCCCCATAGAAACAAGCTTATCTGGAAACATTTTATTCAAATTAGCATTTTCATAAGCAGGCCCTAAAAAACAGTTGATTTCGTACCCTGAATCATCTTTCATAATGTGAACCAAATTAATCAAAGATTCTTTCTTTACAAACTCACCGTAAGTTATTATATGGTCCTCATGTGTGTTTTCCCTAATCAAGCTTAATACTTTGTTAATTTCCTCTTCGTCAATCTCCTCTTCGTTAATCTTCTCTTCTGTTGTAACACCATTTTCTTCAATTATAATATTCTGGAGAAAAAATACTCCAGCAATTATTCCTATAAAAACTGTTAAAATAATTAATTTTTTATTCATAAGACTTGGTTGTTAAATAGAAACATAATACCCTTCTGACTTTAGGAAAAAAGAGGCTTTTTCATTAGGGTCAATCTTTTCCTTTGGAGCAGAAAATTCTAATTCGACATATTGTCCTGGAGTCAACTCCA
>SDBT01000242.1_pt1 | contig 81148 bp, 63 predicted proteins | sample 2277101 | NCBI WGS metagenome assembly SDBT01 (sample SAMN10404973, study PRJNA504765) | marine sediment metagenome | isolation source: marine sediment core GS10_PC15, 103 cmbsf | place: Arctic Ocean: Southern Knipovich Ridge | collected 2010
TGTCCTCGTCCACGCTGTAGGCGTCGTCGGCGGCCACCGGCGGGTTGTTCGGCGGTACGTTGGCCTCAACGCCGACGTCGGCTCCAGGCCACGGGGTGCTTGACGAACGCGCGTCGCCGTCGATGTCCACGGTGGTGATGCTGGTGATATCCACACCGGCACCTTCAACGAGCGTATCGTTGGGATGGATGTGGAGATCGCCGTTGGCGGCGTCGACGAACAGTGGATCGCCTTCCTGGGAGTTGGCGTCCTGTCCAGAAGCCGTCTGCCATTCCGAAAGCGTACCGCACCAAGTGGTGTACCAGAGGTAGTTGCCATCGGCGTCGTAGATGTTGCCGTTGGCGACCCAGCCGTTCGGCTCGTAGCCGCTTACGGAGACGTTGCGGTTGCCGGCGCCCACGTTGGCGATGATGTTGTTCTTGACCACGAAGTCGTTCTGAGAATACGGCTTCGAGGAGTAGATCGAGATGCCCCTGTACGTGTCGGCGCCGCCGCCTGGACCGTAGATGGTGTTGCCGGCGATGGTGATCACGCCGATCTGCGGGCCGCCGTCGTTGCCGATATAGCCGACAATGCCGCGGCCATCTTCCTCGATCTGGGAGATGAAGTTGTTGGTGATGGTGACGTCCTCTACGGCCTCGGTGGCCTGCGTGCCGCCATACTCGAAGTCGATTCCCTTAGGCGTGCTGGCGCTCCATTCGGTGTACGTAACCCGGATGATGTTGCGATCAATCACCAGGTTGTCGATCTTTCGAGAGCCGCAATAACCGGAGGAATACGGCGTGATGGCAACACCGCTGCGGCAGTTGAGAATCTCGCAGTTGCGCACCGTGGTATTCCACGTGCAGGGACGGACGGCAATGCCGCGCGTGCCGTTGCCGATGGTCCAGTTCTCCGGGTTGCCGTCGATGATGCTGTCGAGGTACTCAACGTCCTGATGTTCGTCCCAGATCTTCGAGACGGTGACAGCCCCGTTTTCGTTCCCGTAGGTGATCAGGGTGAGATTCTGGAAGCGGTAGTCACCGCTGCCATTGTGCGGGGCGCCCCTGATGCCGAACCCACCGAACTCATCGACCTTGCAGTTGATGAAGGCGATGTTGGCCAACTTCGTCGAGCCGGACCAGAAGGCCCAGACGATCGTAGAGCTGTCGCCATCTATGGCTTTGTTAACCCTGTAGTGCTCCACGTCGTGGACGTACCAGTGAGTGACCTCCGGCCCGCCGCTTCGGCTGAGCTTGATCGCCCCTTGCGCCGTACCGTCGGCCGTCGTGCCGTAGTCCCGTATGGTCAAGTGGGCGATCTCGATATAGCTGACCTTGTTCGGATCGCCGCGAATCGCTAGCTTCAGGTTCGGGCCAACATTGCCGTCCAGGACTGCGGTGTCGTCTACATCGTACGGCGGGTACTGACCGTCATCGTCCTTATCCCAACCAACGATCATGAACGGGTTGTTCGGGAACTGGAAGCTATCCATGGTGTAGTACCCGGTAACGCCGCTCTTGGTAATGGTCAACTGCTCCTGGAAGGTACCGGCGATACAGACGATGTCTTCAGCGCCGTCGCCAGGACCGTCGGCGACATCCAAGGCCTTCTGGACGGTCTTGTACGGGTTGGAGGGCGAGCCGTCGCCCGTGTTGTCGTTGCCATCCGTCGCATCGACGTAGATGAGGTCCTCATCCGTTCCGTCGCCGTCGGGGTCTGTGGTGTTGCCATCGCCGACGTTCTTGTCGGCGGCCTCGCCGATCGTGCCGTTGCGGTTCATATCGAAGCCACAGGCCCGCGGGCTATAGCCTCGCGCCGGCGGGACGTAATTGGGATCGTCGGTGTATGTCGCGGTGATCTCCGCATCGGCCGCCGGCATGATGATGGTGGTGTTCGGCTCGGAAGTGTCGTCGATATTGGCCATATCGCCGGTCCAGACGTCGAAGATCTTGCCTGTCCCCGGGTCATCGGCCAGTATGTCCACGACGGTGTTCGGATCGTAAATCCCGTCGCCACTGCCGGAATTGACGGTCAGGGAGAAGGTGTTGGGATCGTCCTTGTACGTCGCTGTGATCTCCGCACCCGCTGCCGGCATCGTGATGGTGGTGTTCGGCTCGGAAGTATCGTCGATGCCGGCCGTGTCGCCCGTCCAGACGGCAAAGATGTCACCTACGGGCGGCGAGTCGGCAAGGATGTCCACCACCGTGGTGGCCTCATACTCACCGTCACCGCTGCCGGAATTGACAGTCAGCGTGTAGTAGACGGGCGTCTCGCCGTAATCCACGCGCATCTCGTAGTAGCCCGAGCCGCCGGTGTCATCGTAGACCCGGAGGTCCGACCACATGTTCACATCCGTGGCGCTGGAGTACCTGAAGTTGTTGACGTCGTCCTGCGTGAAGGCGCTGGTGCTCTGGACCAGCGTATAGGCCGTCTCCGGGGTGTTCGTGTCGGCCGACAGATCGAGGATGCTGTTCGCCCGAACTACCATGTCGTAGCAAACGATGGGGCTGATGCCGTCGGCGTCCAGCTCGAAGGCCAGAATCGCGTTGGGCTCAATCGTGCCCTTTCCGCCGACGTAAAGAGCATTATTGCCCAGGTCAACGATAGGCGTGCTGCCGACGACCTTGAAGGTGCCCTCCTCCTGAATTCGCAGCCCCTCATCTGTCCCGCCTGTAAGGTTGAAGACAGCACTGCCGCTGATCGTTGCGATCCCGTGGCTGTCGACATAGCCTCTCCAAGCCACCTCGAAGAAGCTGCTGCCGTTGAAGGTTCCGCCGCTTTGGTTCCAGTAGCCGGTGGTGCCGCCATAGTAGTTTCTTCCCAAAACGACCGTTCCGGCGTTGATTGTACCGCCGGTCATGTTCAGCCAGCCGTCCGGGTACGGGCGGGGATCGGCACCTGTCCACTGCGGCCTGCCGACAAGAAAACCGCCGAGCGCGTCAGTCGAATCGATGGTTACAGTTCCACCGGAAAGATCAAACTGTCCATTGGTCTTGCCGCCAATGAAAAAGGCGTCATAGCCGGTATAGTAAACGCGCAGGCTGCCAGAGGTCATCGTCAGCACGGCGATCTCGTTGGGGTCTATGGTGCCTGAGTAACCGACGATCAGCTCGCTGGCCGCAGCGGTTTGTCCGTTGATTAGGCAGCTAAGATCGTCGGGAATGCGGGCCTCATCATTGGAAGAAGGAATGTCGTTGTTCCAGTTGTTCGACTCGCCCCATTCATACTTTCCTTCGCCGTTTGGGGTAACTTCCTGAAACGTCGTGATGACCGCCGCCGCATTGCCGGCGGCCAAGCCTACCACAGCCAGAATCCATACAACTGTTTTGAGAGGTTTCATGGTTTTTCTCCCTTTCTTTCGATGTCAACCAGCGGGTCTTGGTCAGGCGGCCGACTTTCGCCAGTGAGCCGCCCTTTCGCCTCTGCGACCGAATCCAGCCGCGAATACTCTCGAATCGCGAAAAGCTGATCGCAAAGACCAACAGCACTGTCATCAGTTCACGGGCATCACCTCCTTTCGGATCAGCTACGCGCAGAGAGGATGACTTTACCGCCGACCGGACAAATTGCCCGGCCGGTGAGGATAGATGGTCTCACAACGAAACCGCTGGAACCGAACCCCAAACAGACAATTTCACCCGCCTTCCGCAATACTGGGTGAGGAATCTATAAAGGTCAAGTAAAAGAAATGTAAATCCAACCAGCGGGCCACGAGCTGACATGCCAGCGATCTGCGAAAGCCGAAGACGTCCCCGAAACCGGATTAGACAGCGTGCCCGTCCAGCCCCGGGGCAGCGCTCAGCGATTCCGTCCCGGGGAAAGATGATCAGTCACGACAGTCATCGATTCCGGCCGTTGCGGCGGCTGGTGCTGCCCAAGCGGAATATGCGAAACGGCAAGAAAAGACGGGCGCTGATGTTGTTATAAAAACTTGCTCCCATCGCTCGCATCATGTCCCGAGGGCTGCCAGCTCCCGGGTCGGGCATGCCGATCAACCAGAGGATTGCCACGATCCTGCCCAGCATGGAAAGCAAAAACAACGGATGCCAGTTGTTCCAAAGGAACGGCCCGAGGACGATCGGCGAATCCCGAAGAAAGCCGAAGGCCTCGGCGAGTGCGCCGCCGGTAAGGCCTCCAAGGAACCCGCCTGCGCCAATGAAGAGAAAGGAAGCGGCGACATACTTGCTGCCTCCCTCCCGGTCGGAAAAGCTCATCCAAACAGTGCTCTGGACCATGAACACCGCATTCCCGCAGATGCCGAGGATTATGAATCCGGCCGCCATAATCAGGTAAGCTCCGATAGGGGTCTGAGGCGTCACCCATACCAGTTCGGGCCGCCCTGCAAGTGAGCCGACAAGTCCGGCTAGTCGGTTGATGCCGGCGACCAGAAATTGAGGCGTCGGTGTGAATGGGCTGGCTAGCAACATAGGAATGATCCCCACCACAGTGCCGGAGGCGGAAAGGAAAAACACCGGGCGCCGCCCCCAACGGTCGATCAACCTGCCCCAGCCTTTCGCTGTAAGGACTCCGCAAAACAGATGGAGGACGAGAATCAGTACGTTCGTGGCCAGCTTACTGAAGCCAAGGTTCTCCATGGCGTTAAGCCAGTAAAACGAATAGCAGATGGTCCAGGAAAAGGTGATGGTTGATGCAAACGCGACATAATGGCGAAATGCCTTGTCTTTGAGCGGCTGAAGCAATCTTTCGCTGATGAATGGCAGAACTTGCGGCAGGAGAGATGCGACCCGGCCGACTGCGAATCTGGTTCGTGCGGGCTCCGCGACTTCGCTGGCCGGCCGTCGCCGCGCCGACGGCAATATCTCGCGAACCTTAAGATACAACAGAATGTCAATGGCCCCGAAGATTCCGCCGATGGCCAGCACTGCCGCGGCCACCCAGAGAAGAAGATGCTGGTCGGCGGCTGTCTCCGGAGCGCCTTGCCGGGTGACGGCATCGAAAACCACCCCGAGGACAATCACTGCGACAATGGCGACCGACTTGCTAACGCGGTTGTGCGTGGCGGTAAATCTGCCGCGGATGCGCTTAGGGATCAGATCGCCCATCCACGACCACCAAGCCGGATTCGAAATCGCGCTTATAAGCCAGCTCGTTGTCGCGATCGCCAACATTGCCCACACGGCCCAGCGAGAGGGAATCGGCAGCAATAGCGGCACCAACGGAACAACTATCCATAAGAGCCGATGGATCAAACCAAAAATGATAAACTGATATTTGCGCAGGCCCGTTCGTTCGATCAGCAGAGAAGCCAACGGCTGACCCAAAGTCGCCAGATACGGAATCGCCTCCATAACGCCGAAGGCCATATCGCTGAAACCCAGCATGCGGCAGAACGCCACCATGTGGCTGCCGCGAATCAAGAAAAACCAAAGTGTCGCAAAGGTGATGGCCACCGTTACCCTGCGTAGTGAACGCCTCAGCGTCGGGCCTCGAACACTCAAGGCCGGCAAGAGATCGTATGATTTGCGAAGGATAAATTTGGCCATATCCAAATCACCGCCATTGTCTGAATTCGCCAGGGGGCTCGCCAGGCTGACCGCGCTCCTTGCCGCGCACCACGTGTTACCCTTGCCGCCAGGTAAGAGAATTCTAGACGGCTTTCAAATATTTTCTTCCGAAAAACTCCCAGGAACGGAAATTCTACGCCTTTTGCAGCGATCGCGGGCCCGGCAAATTCAGCGGGCCCAGTACTCCGCTCTGTTGCTTCGAGGAACCTATGGGGCTAAAATGGGGCCGGTTGGCGCAGCAACGTTGGCCCCGACCGAGCGTTTGAGAAAACCGATATCGCCGCCCAAAGGGGCGAATATCTGATCGATTCGCCCGGCTGCAAAGATGGAGGAAAAAAGGTATGAGTTCTGCAGCAGATGATCCCAGTTCAAATGCCCACTGCCACGAAACCCAGAGGCAACGAACGCCTGAGGCTGAGGCCGAGGCTGAGGCCATATTGCAGCGTGGGCTCCAAGAGCTGCTGCGGCTGACCGAGGGCATGGAGTTTCAGACGCTTCCGTCAGAGAGGTATCCGCTGCCGCTGACCCTCGTGGCATACAAGAAGGTGCCGGCACCCGAGACGATTCGGCGGGAAATCGAAACCCGTATGCAAGATGACCCTCTAAGCGTGCTGGAAAACGCCCTGGCGCTGCTGGAACTCTACGAATCCAATCAGCAGGACATCAGCGAATACGCGCTCGACGACGGCTCTTTCCTCAGCACCTGCTTTGCCAGCAAGCGATGCAACGGCTGGATCTCAGTCGTCGGCGGTGCCAACCGGGAAGAACTGGAGCAGGCGATCAACGCCAATTGGCAATTTCGCTTTTTCAGCGGCCCTGCCCGTCCGACCGGTGTGTACGCCTTGCTGAATCTGCTGGCGCGGTATGCCTTCGTCTACGGGAAAACTCGTTCTGGAGACGCCCACCGCTCGGCGCATTTCATCGAGGAGCACTCTCCTGGCTTGCTCGTCTGCCGCGGCAGCATGAACGACCTCGAACTGACGCTCTCCCTAGCGGCGATGAAGATGGGTCTGCCGGCAGTGGTGCCACGTGACTACCCGTTTTCACTGGGCAGAACCATCCGAGCCGACAGCTCTCAGGAGATCAGTGAGGCGGTTGTAGGATTCGCCAACATCCGCCGCTTGCTGAAGACGCCGAACATCCCCGACCTGCCGGATTACTGCCAGCTCGAGAATCAAAGCGAAAACGTTCCGCCGGATGTGATCTGGGGCGACACGCCGGAAAGCTTTTACATCGTTCGCAAGGGCAATGTGGCTTCGGCAGGCATCAAGGTAGTTGGCCAGCCACACGGGCCTATCGGCGTAGTGGTCACGATAGACGCCGAACCGATGGACGCCGTCGACCGTACGTACATCGAGCGTGAGATCGTCAACTTCTTGTCCATGATGCGGGGGGTCGCAGTGCAATATACAGATGAGAAGTTCCGGCTGCTTCAGTCCGCCGGCATAAATCTAGACTCTCGGCGCATCGGCGAGGTCCTAATCGCGGCGGTCCGAAAAGAATTCCCCAAAATCAATAACGTCGGCGTGGAGGTGATCTTCGACCGCGGCCGATTGGTCAAAATGGCTCCAGGTGTCCGGAAAGAGAAAGAGGCCAGGCTGCGCGAAATCGAAGCCGCCACGGAAGAGACCAGCGAAGAATTCTACGCGTGTGTGGGTTGTTCGCCGTTTGCACCGGATCACATGTGCGTGATCACGCCGGAACGTCCTCCGCAATGCGGCCGGCCTTTCGAAACGATCAAGACCGGCGCACTGTACGGCTACGACGACATGAGCAACATCCACCACAGCGCCTTGCACCGCAACTTCAACTCCTTTCTGATCATCGACAAGGGCCGATGCCTGGAGGCAATTCGCGGCGAATGGGAAGGCGCCAACGCCGCCATCAGAAAGTTCACGGGCGGCCGGACCTGTCGCGTCCAACTGCATGCGATCGACCAGGCGCCCCACACCGGCTGCTCGTGCTTTCGAATGATCATGTTCCAAACCGATAAGCCCCGACCCGGCATCGGCATCATGGAGGCCGGATACGAAGGCAACGCTCCTGACGGGCGGTCCTGGAAGGATCTCCATTACGCCCTGACCGGTAAGCAAACCCCCGGGATGGCCGGCGCAGCTCCGAACTATCTCCTCTCGGGGAAGTTTCTACAAGGCCACGGGGGCTGGAGCAGCGTCGTCTGGGTCAGTCCAAAGATCGCCAACATCGCCGGGGCCGCACTGCCGGACGACGTGGCCGTTGGCAAGTGAAGGCGATTTCAACCGAGGCGGCGGCCCTTTTGCCGCAGTTCCGCAATGACCTTATGGTTGATCGCGAGCAAGCACGCAGCGGTCGGGGCCGAAGAGGGTAATCCATCTGACCGCTGTGCAGCCGATCGCAGGTCCCGGGCGGCTTATACTAAGCGATCTACCTGCGGCAGACCTGTTCGTATTACTTCTATGACCTCATGCCCATATTAGTTATAAGCTGTGGCGGCTCGAGGACGAGCCGAAAGGAACGATTGGCCCCAACCGGAGATATGCCAATGGGGAAAACATCGACCCAACAACTTCCCGCCTGGCCTGTGCTGGTGAGTCTGAGCTTTATACTAGCGGCTGGCTGTCAGCGCAGCCCAAAGCTCATCATAGCAGCCGACCTAGGCAACCGGCAGTGCACGGGCGTGGCAGTGTCGCCCGACGAGCGGCTGTTCGTCAACTTTCCACGATGGTCGCAGTCTCACGACCTGTCCGTCGTGGAGATCATGACGGACGGAGCGATTCGGCCGTTTCCCAACGAGCAGTGGAACCGTTGGCAGGTGGACCAAGACCCGCGGCGGCGATTCGTCTGCGTCCAGAGCGTGTACATCGATACCGCCGATCCGTACGCTGCGCTGTGGATCCTCGACGCCGGTAACCCGCGCTTTGAAGGGGTCCTGCCCAACGCCGCAAAACTGATCCAGGTGGATTTGACCTCCAACCGCATCACCCGCGTGGTTCGCTTCGACGCGGAGATTGCGCCGAAAGGCAGTTATCTCAATGACGTGCGGATCGATGCCAAGCGCGGCTTTGCCTACATTACTGATTCCGGCCTGGGGGCGCTAGTGGTGGTTAATCTCAATACAAACCGTTCCCGCCGCGCGCTCGAAGCTCATCCCTCGACACAGGCGGAAAGCGATCTCGCACCGATTATAGGCGGCAGGCCTTGGCGCGACCGCAACGGCAACGTTCCGCACGTTCACGCGGACGGTATCGCGCTCAGCGCGGACAAAGAGTACCTCTACTACAAGGCGCTGACCGGCAAGAAACTCTATCGGATCGCCACGAGAAAGCTGCAAAACTTCTCTCTGCCCGACAGTCTACTGGCTGAAGCGGTCGAATTGGTGGGCGAGACGGCCGTGTGTGACGGAATGCTCGTGGATCGCAAGGACAATCTCTACCTAACCGACCTGGCCGGTAGTGCCATCCTGCGACGCGGGCCCGACGGCAAGGTGGAGACGGTGCTGGCCGACGAGCGGATTCGCTGGCCGGACTCACTGGCGATCTCCAACGACGGCGACCTGTACTTCACGATCTCTCAGATCCATCTTTCTCCGAGATTCAACGAAGGCAAGGATATGCAGAGGGATGCTTACGTCGTTTTTAGAGTCCCTGGGGCCGCTCCGCCTGAGCCCGAGGAGCCGTCGAAACCGCCCTGGCCTTTGGGACCCAAATGAGCCATCTGCCGAAACCCTTGCGGCGTTGAGTTTGCTTTGACCGGCCAGCGGCTGCGCGGTGTAATACAGGCCATGCTGGGACAGCTGCGACGTACAACACGAGTAGATGTTGGCTTGGCCATAGCCTTCGCAGGGCTTTCGTATTTGGTGTGGTCTCTGGTAGCCGGCGGCAGCCGCGGATTGGTCCAGACGTTCATCATCTCCGCCCACAACCTACAGATGGAGCTGCCCACGACCACCCGCGCCGTGAAGATCTTCTTCGCCGACGCTGGCTTTATGATCGACCTGGTAGGGCTGGCGTGGCTGGCCGTTTCGCTAACGCTGGTGACACTCAGCTCACGTCAGAAGATCAGCGTTTCCTGGGCGTGGGTTTCGGCCATATGCCAGTCTTTCGTTGCGGCACTCGGGGCAGTACTGGTTGGTGCAGCCGTCTACGCACCTCATGCGGCCACGGCCGCCGCTGATGCAGCAGGCACAGATCGGACGCTCTTCGAACGCGTCAGCGAGATCTCTCTGCCGATCATGATCGCCCTGGCGGTCCTGATCTGGACGACATTTCTGATCTGGCTTCTAGTGGAACGTGCACGCCTCAGCCGCAGCGGCCCGACACTTCGAGACGGGCTGCGCAGCAACGTCTTCAAATCCTAAGGCAACTTTTTTCCCGCGCTACAGATCCTAAGTTAGGGAGTGCATTTCCCACGGAAGCGTTTTTGCCGAAGCTGAATTGACCTCTTTAGCCGGCACAAGCCAGTTGGACCTGCCGATCTTTCGGGTTGAACTGCAAGGTAAACGCAGACCCTCAGATGCTCACTTCCCGGTCAGCAGCGTAATCGCCTCCGTGCGCGTAGTGAGGTTAGTGCGGAAGATGCCTAGCATCGCCGATGTGACCATCACCGAGCCGGGCTTTTTGACACCGCGAATCGTCATACAGGTGTGTGTGGCCTCGATGATCACGCCAACACCTTTGGCATCCAGTTTGTCCATCAACATTCGCGCAATCTGGCAGGTGAGTCGCTCTTGCACCTGCGGCCGACGTGCAAACGATTCGACGACGCGAGCAAGCTTGCTTACGCCGACAACCTTGCCCCGCGGTATGTAAGCCAAGTGCGCCTTGCCCATGAACGGCAGCAAATGGTGTTCGCACATCGAGTAGAACGGGATATCGCGAAGGACGACCATCTCGTCGTACTTTTCATCAAAGCATATCTCGAGATGCGCGGCCGGATCTTCGAACAATCCTCCGAACAGTTCAGCATACATTTCGGCGACGCGTCGCGGTGTATAGCGCAGGCCGGGGCGGTTGGGATCCTCCCCGACAGCTTCGAGGATATCCCTCACGGCGTTTTCAATTCTCGCAAGCTCCACTTTCTTCTTGCGGCGGTTGGGCATCTCGGACCTCCCATCTGAGGAATCTTATACGGCCGGGAAGCGCCAAGGTCAATCCAGGCCGACCTAAGGCCCAGAACCTCCCGGAGTGAGCGATTCGCGGCGCGGTCGCTTAGCAGTGCACGATTGCAGCCGTCTGCGGGTTGCCTTTTGACCATGGCAGGCTCTCCGGCGTCCAGATTATCACCAATTCGGACCGGTGACTCACGAACTGTTGGAAATTCTTTGAGTTACGCGGCATGCGCTGGGGCACTTTACGACAACCGCTCCAATGTCCAATCGATCAGCTCGGTGAATTGCGGCTGGCGATCTCGTAGCCGCTTGAGAGGCCTTACCAATGTCGGATCGCCACTGCCTGCGGCGGCGAGGATCGCGTTGCGCTGAAGCATTTCGAACTTGGCACGCCGCGTGGCCGATCCACGCGTGGTGGCGTCCCAGTCCCCCTGGCTCCAGTTAAGAAGCTCGGCAAGGGAGACCTCATGAAGTCGCGGTCTTCGCCCGGCGCCGGCCTTATTCGGGGCATCGATCAGCTCCGGGGCGCCCAGCGGCACCTCGCGATTGTACGGACAGGCCTCTTGACAACCGTCGCAGCCGAACACGCCGACGCCCCAATATGCCCGCAACTTCGGATCAACCTCACCGTGATGCTCGACCGTCAGATAGCTAAGGCATCGCCGCGCATCGATCAGCGAATTGCCCAGGCACGCAGAAGTCGGACAGGCACGGAGGCATGCGTCACAGTCGCCGCAGCGGCATTCCACCGGCGAGTCGAGCGACAGGTCCAGATTGCAAACGATCTCAGCCAAGACAACGTAGCTGCCCAGGCCCGGCACGATGAGGCAGCCGTTCCGACCGATCCAGCCCACCCCTGCCGCAGCAGCCAAGCTGCGTTCGGCCAGAGGGGCCGAATCCACAAACGCCCTGCCCTCAAAGTCCGGCGCGACCTGTCGGATGCCATCCATTAGCTTTCGGCAGCGTTTCTTGAGGAGCCTGTGATAGTCCCGCCCACGGGCGTATCGCGCTACGAAGGGCCGAACGACCTGGCGGGGTATCGCTGGAGCCTCGACCGCTTCTGGATTCGGCCCATAACCTGCTGCCAGAGACAGCACACTCCTGGCCCCGGGCACAAGCCTGCGTGGATGGAAGCGTTTGACCTGGTTGCGGCACAGAAAGCCCATCTGGCCATGGTAGCCGGCCTCTAGCCAATTACGAAAAATTTGGCCTCCAGCCGTGACGTCGGCCGCTGCAATACCCACTCGCGCAAATCCAACTTGGCGAGCGAGATCCTTGATCGCCTCGGTAAGTCCATGACGGTCGGACATGGAATCAGTTTACCGCCACAGCCTGCCACGACCAAGAAAGGCGTCAGGGAAGTCAACGGTCAGGCAGACCCTTGGGCAGGCGACGCGAAGTTTCAGCAATTATCGCCGCAAGGACGGCAGCCGTTCGACGAACTCTCGGACCGTTGGCCCGGAGCGCAAAGCTCCCAGAGGATGCACCAAACGCAGCGGCCGAATGCCAGGCCATTCATACCAAAGCTGCCTACAGGGAAAGACGACCAGATCGCTGCCAAATTGTGACCGCCCGACGCGGTCGGCCGGACCGGCCACCAACAGATCCACCCTTCCTCCGTAATGCTCAAAAACGAGCCAACACGGCCCGACCACCCTTCTAAATGCCCGGGCAGCCGCCAGCGCCACACCCAAACCACGATCGGTCGACTGGAGGCGCAGCACAGCCACGCCGCCAGTCTGCAAACGCCGGAGGGACCGCCACACAGTTCGCTGGTTGTAGCATCGCCAGGCCTGGGGATGATCGGCAGGCAGTGCAGCCAGGAGCACGCCATCGAATCGCGGCCGCCCAAACTGGCCTGCCGCGAAGAAATCGCCCTCACGCGTCAGGACAAAAGGCTCCAACCAGGCATCAGGCGGGACCATGGCAGTGTCGGGTGCCGAGACCGTCACGTGCACGCCCGATGGGACATCAGAGGGAAGATCGTGCCGGGACGTTGCCGCAGCCAGCCATTGCCCCTTGTTGCGGGCAAGAATGCTCCACAGCGCTTCGTCAACTCGCTGGCCGCGCCAACTCGGCGGGTGAGGCAAAACACCCTCCATCCTGGTCGAAGGGTTGCCCGCCTGCGGCCCGCTGACTGCCGTTAGCCACACGCCCGGCCACGCCGCCCCGATCCTGCCCCTGGCGCCGTAAATCGCCCCACCAATCGCAGCGGCCAGTGACAACAGCAGCGCCGCCCCGGCACCTAGCCACTTCAACTGATTGCCCGTTCGTTTGACCATCGCGATGGCCCCGACCAGACCAGCCGCACAGAGTCCCATCACCAGGGCCAGGATGATCCACGATCCGGCTGTCATAGATGCGACAGCCAGGTATCCCAGAAGCGCAAGACCTGCACCGGCCGCACCGCTCGAGACGTACGCTCGCGCCCTGCCACCCGCCTGAGCAAATAACCGCCGTTGGCGTGAAATGATCACCGCCGCCATGGCGGCAATGGGCACCTGAAGCCCCATCGCCATGAGACACAAGACGGCGCCGACCGCGCCATGATGGGCCGCCGAAAGCAGCATCGCGCCCTGCACCAGAAGCGCCGCGCCAAGGCCGATCATTGCACCCACCAGCTGCCACCTTCCAGGCGGGCGCGACTTACGATCCGTGCGCCGTAGAAAGCCTCCCAACATAGCGATCGAAAAAGCCGCCCAGCACGCGCTGCCGCCTGGACCCACTCCGGCCGCATCGCCCGCAAGTCGCAACTGGAGCCAGATTGCAACGGCAAGCGTTCCAAACGTCGCCGCAATGCCCACCTGCCGGGCCGGAGCTGGCGTTTCGATCGCCCGTTGGATTCGCACCGGCCGGACGGTCACATTCCGGCGCTGAACGATCACCGCCGCCGCCCCCAACAGCCATACCACCATCATCGCCGCCAGCCCAAAGAGGTTCGCCCCCATTTGCCAGCAAAGGCCGAAGACGCCCAAACCAATCGCCAGCGCCCAAAGCCACTCCCGAAATACCGTCGCGTAAAGATCGCGACCCGAGCCGATGCGAATCATACCCGCAGCCAGGAAGGCGACCGCAATGCCCAGCGCCATGGGAAACATGCCGATAAACTGGACGAGAAGTTTGCAGATCGTCCAAGTCACCGGCGAGAAGAGCATGGCGGCAGCCAGAGCATCGGCCACGGCGGCTGCCAGGAAGATTGCCGCCGTGCTGAGCATCGCGCCCGCGGCCGCGAAGACGCAGACCCCAGCCAGCAGGAGCATCATCGCTCGCACCTCGCGTGGCCGGGACCGCCTTGGGCCACCAGCAGCCAACGAAATGATTAGGGCGCTGCGGGAACTGACCCACCCCAAGACGCGTTGCGTAACGCGCACGGTCCTACCGGGCAGCCGCACCGCAAGAGAAATCGCAAACAGCATCGCTGAGAGCGTCACCAGCATCGAGTGTCCGGACGAGTCGAACGCCCACCCCCACAGCACCACCAGGCAGCATGTGTAGACCACCAGCGAGGTGGCAATCCAGATTACGATGGCCTTGTCGAGAAGCGCAGATCTCATACGCTAAGTCCAAAGGCGAACGCCCGAGCCTTCTTTACTATTCCAGCACCAGCACGGTGGAGCTTTCCGCAGGCAGGTGGAGGCGCTGTCCGTCGTCGCAGCTGAGAATCAGCCCTTCGAGCGGACTTACATCCAACGCCCTGCCGACGTACCGCTTGCCTCCGCAGACGACCGTGATCCGCTCGTTGAGCATCCCGCAACGCGCCAGCCAGACCGAGTGAAGCTCCTCCAGTTGCTCGGCCTCGACGCGCCGGGTCCACTGGTCAAGCCGCCGGAGCACCGCGCGGACGATCTCAATGCGCTCCACAGGATGTCCCAGTTCCTCAGCAAGGCTGACCGCAAGCGCATCAACGTCGGCGGCGGGAGCCCAATTGGCGTTAATGCCGACCCCGATGACCACCGCGCGAGTTTCGGCAACGGTTCGCAATTCGACGAGGATGCCGGCCGCCTTCTTCCCGTCCACCAGCACGTCGTTGGGCCATCTCAACTGCGTTTCCAGGCCGCAGGCTGACTCAACGCCCTCGCTGACGGCCAGGCCGGCCGCAATCGTGAGCGCCTCGTGAGCGAGCTTGCTTTCCGAGTCGATCAGCAGCACGCTCATCAACACGTTTGCCTCCGGCGGGCTCAGCCAACGCCGGCCCAGTCGCCCGCGGCCGCGGCGCTGAAACTCCGCCAGCACCGCAAGCCCGTCAGGGTCACCCTGGGCATCTTCTTGTCCACGGAACTCCGCGCGGGCCTGCCGGGCAGAATCGAAGGCCACGTCGTTAGTCGAATCGACCTCCTCGAAACAGATCACATGTCTGCCGACTCGCTGTGTCCCAAGCTCGCGCTGGATGAGATGGGCCTCCAGTCGCATCGGCCGGGCCAGCCGCACGCCATGGCCGGGGGAAAACTCCAATTCGTGGCCGCGGTGGCGGACACTCTCCAAGACCTCTTCCAGTCTGGCTCGGCTTAGCCCGGAGGCCGCGGTCAGCTCTTCAATCGCAAAGAAGCCTTCCCCGCGGTCGTATAGAAGCTCCAGAACGCGGTTAAGATCTGACATTTCAGTCAACTTGGATATCGAGGGCGATATCGACGACGCCGGCCGAATGCGTTATCGCCCCCACAGAGATCATCTCCACGCCCGTTTCGGCAACCTCGCGGACGTTGTCCAGCCTGACGCCGCCGGAAGCTTCAAGGTCAATCTGCCCGTAGAGCCCTGCCTCATTCCGCATGCGGACGGCGGTTCGAAGCTCCTCGGCCGTCATGTTGTCCAGCAGAATGATATCTACCGGCAGCGAGAGGGCAACCTTGAACTGCTGGAGCGTATCGACTTCCAACTCGATGAAGGCGTGGTCCGGCAGGTACGGGCGGATCCGTTCGAGTTGCCGGCCGACGGCTGCGATGGGGTCGGCGCCTTCCGCCTGGGCCAGCACAGCCAGGTGATTGTCCTTGACCAGCACCGCGTCATACAAGCCCTTGCGGTGATTCTTCCCTCCGCCGGCGCGGACGGCATATTTCTGCAACTCACGCCAGCCTGGCGTAGTCTTGCGCGTATCGTAAATCTCCGCGCCGGTGCCGGCCACCGCCTGAACGTACTGGCGCGTCGCGGTCGCCACGCCGCTCAGCCGCTGGAGAAAGTTCAGGGCCACCCGCTCGGCGGCCATGATCGCCCGGGCCGGGCCCTTCCACTGAGCCAGCTCCGCCCCCGCCTGCACGAACTGGCCGTCCTCGACAATCGGCACCGTCCGTAGCTGGCCATCGTATGCCAGGCCAACCGTCTCCAGCAGCAGGTCCCCACCGCAAAAGACCATCTCCTGCCGCGCCACGAACGTGGCCGTGGCCAGCACGTCATTGGGCAAAACGGAGCTGGTCACGTCGCCGCCGACACCAAGGTCCTCCTGGCGGGCCATCTCCAGCAGCCGCCACAGATTCTCTCGCTCTTTACCTCCAGGTCGAATCGTCATCGCTACCTCACCGACTCCACAGAATACACGAACTTCTTATGAGAGAAAAGTCGCGTCGAGCAAATCTCACCTCAGCCAGCAAGCTACAGCCCAACAGCTCAGCGACAAGAAGGCTCAGGATCGCTTCCCGGAGGCGTTGGGGGATTCTTGGGTTACCGTTTTGCGGATATAGACGTAGACATTCTCACCTTTAGGGCCTCGCGGACCGAAATGTCTCTTTTTCAAGGCAAGATCGTACCGGCGGTCCAAGGCGCTTCGGAGATCCTTGGCAACTTCAGTATTTCGAAACTTTCGCCAGTCAAGGTCCGTCAAGACAACTACTTTCGCAACACCCTCCTGCAGATATTCCAGCAGCGTTTCTGAGTTGACGAGCCTGAGTCTGTCTGCTTGCTCCCGTGTCAGGGAGCAATAGGAGAATGCGCCCATCTCCAGCCCAGGAAGTACGTCTCTATCGGCATCGACGGCGACAAAGAGGCTGCTCAGTGTCAAGAGACGATCGGAAGGGTCTGAGCGGTCGGAGACAAAGCGTGCAACTTGGCGAATCTCCTGCAATGGTAGCTGACCTCCGGAAAGGTCCATATGTTTCAAACGATGCGCTAGCAGAGGCCACACGAGGGCGGCAATCATAGCTAGGCGAAGTACACGGCGCTGTTTTGCCGTGACCGCGCGCAGTTGGTAAGTTCGAGCGAATACCACTGCGACGATAGGCAAAAGGGCCATACAACTCGGCACTAGATACTCCTTGTGCCAATGTCCGGTGACCAAGTGCGACAACCCGAACAGCAAAGCTCCCGCACCAACCGCGCTAATTGCCAACATCCTCGGTCCATAAAGTGTGCGCAACACCGATGCTCCGCTTCTCAGGACAACGAGGCCGCAGGCGCAGAGCAGCAGGATCTGTGGACCGAAAAGTCTTGCCATTTGAGGAATTCGGTCTGTGACAACATCGAGGATTTTGTCCAATATCCCCGTTTGGCTCCATTGTGAGAGATGATGACCGAGCAGGTTGTATCTTGCTGCATGCAGGTCCGGCACAATAAACCACCCTGCTATAGCGATCGACAGCAGAATAATCGCAAACAGATAAACTCTCGTGGCCGTTCTTTTGGCAGCGCAGAAGCAATATCCCACCACGACCACGGCGAACGCTATCGCGGAAAGTCGCACCATGCAAGCGGCGATTGCCGAGAGCCCGGCCAGGGACAGTCTCAACGTTTCTCGCGTCTCCGTAGACATCAGGAAAAGGCTTACAGCAAAGAAGAACCACACAAGCGCATAGGTTTTAACAATCGAGGTGTAATAGATTCCGTAGGTGAAACTTCCGAACAAAGCCACAGCAAGCGATGCGCCGATCCGGCTGGCTAGTTTGCGAGCTGTCAACACGCCCAATAGACACGCCGCGAGGGACAATAGCACCGATGTGATTCGGCCGACATACATGCCACCTTCTATGAAACGCTGGGGTAGACCATAGAGGTAGGGCATCAATGGCATTTGAGTATAGGAAAAGTCCTGGTAGACTTTCTTGCCACGTAAGGCAAGTTTGCTAGCGTAAAGATACCAGCCCTCGTCCCCATTGACCTGGCCCGTTACGAGCAGAAGAGAGGTAAAAACGGCGTACGAGGCGATCCCTGCAACGATGAGAGTTCTCCAAGGAAAATCACCTGAACAGGCTTCGGGCCCGGCGGGAAAGGCGCACGTTATCTTTTCAGCAACGGATCTCTCGTTCCAACTTGGTTGTCGCTGACAGTCTTTCTGCTTCCTTGCTGTCCCGGTGCGCATCAGTGAGACCTTCCTGAAGGACCTTTCTCGGAACTCTCCGAGGTCATCTGCAGAGCCACGCTGCAGCCCACGGGCAGCTTACCCTGCTAATCCAAAACTTATCAAGGCGAATTGAAAGAAATCGTCGCCTGGGGCCTTGGGTGCTTTAGGCAGGACGGCCATCCCCGACGGTGTAGTTCAGCCGAACTGGCCACTGGCGAAATCTCCGATGGTGAATCCTTGGCGGCGGGATACCATAGGGCATATACTTCCGATCAGCAGGGAAGGACATTTTATCGCCTGCGGACTGAAGGATCCGTATAGATTCGGCTAAGAAAATGCATTCAAATGCTGCCGTGAAGCGGGCAAACGGTAGTCAGCTTGATATGGAATTCACGATTTGCCTCAATAGCTTTGGCCGATTGCGGCGGAAGCTTTCAGCGTTAGGAGACTCTAAGGCATCTCTCGAGTTTCGGCGCTAAGGGACACAATAATCAATGATACTTGACGAATCTTCCAAATTGACGAACGAAACCACGGATCAGTTGTCGGGATATGAAAACTTCTACCTTAGAGCCAATCCTCCGACCAAAGCCAATTATGAGAAGAAGTCGCGTGGTTATGAAAAAAGGTTCGGGCCGATAATCTCGGAGACTATAGGCCAGAGCTGTCTGGTCATGGGCTGCGCAACAGGAATGCTTTGTTACTATCTTCGAGAGAAAAAAGGCTGCCAAGTCGTAGGCATAGACACGAATGCCAAGCTGCTTGAGATAGCGAGAGAAAACACTCATGCTGAATTCGTTCTTGGCGACGCCACCGAATACGCTGCGACTTGCGAGAGGAGGTTCGATATCGTGTTTTTGATAAACCTCCTTGAGCACATCCCTCGAGTGAAGGTAATTCCTTTGTTGCGAGATCTCCGTGAAATACTTACGGATACTGGGTGTATCGTCATACGCACGCCCAACCTCAACAATCTTTTGGGCGCGGCACACTTCTGCAACGACTTTACCCATCGCAACCCGTTGAATGAAGCGAGTTTAGTTCAAGTTGCCAGAGAGGCGGGGCTTACACGCGTTGAGTTCTGTAACCAGTTTCGCATGCAGAGCTTTTCCGGCAAGCTTCGCGCGTGTCTAAATTGGCTGATTCACCGGCTGCTGTTTCGCCTTCGGGGCGGCCGGATGCCCAAGGTATTTTACCGAAACCTCTATGCCCGCCTTTTCAAGTGATCTTCCCCATAGCTCTGGCGTAGCACGCCAGCATTCCCTCGCCCGTGCGCTGCCAGGTGAACTGCCCGGCCCGTTCGAGGCCCTTTGCCGAACACCACCTCGAAAGCTCGTTGTCTCGCGCCAGGGCGACGATATGCCGGGCGATCCCATCCTCGTCCGTCGGGTTCACTAGCAAGCCTGCATCGCCAAGAACTTCGGGAATGCTCGAACAGTCGCTGCCGATCACCGGCACGCCCGAGGCCATCGCTTCCAATAAGGGCAGCCCAAAGCCTTCATAAAGGCTGAGGAAGAGCATCATTCGGGCCGCCGGCAGAATGGCTTGATACTCGCCTTCGTCTACCGCCCCGGTCAGCAGCACCTTTTCAGAGATGCCGCTGCGGGATATCGCCGTCTGCAGTTGTCCGTCTTGCGGAACGTCGCCCACGATCAGCAGGCAAAAATCGTCGCTCAACTCCCCGGCCGCGCGAGCAAAGGCCCGGACAGTAGTCGGCAGGTTCTTTCGCCGATCCCGCGAACCGACGGCCACGGCATAGCCACCGAGCTGTCGGCTGAATCGCCGGGAAAGCACGCGGAGCATCTGGCGGTTCTGCTCCAGCGGCCGCGGGGAAAAACCCGTTGGTGTACCCAGAGGAACCACCTCCACGATGGCCGGATCGACCCCGAGCAGATCGACCAGATCCTTGCGGGTCGATCGGGAAATCGCGATGATCCTGTCGGCAGCCCCGACGGACCGCTCGAAAGGGCCCACCTTGGAATCGGGATACAAACCCTTCAGGCGATAGCGTCTCAAGTCGTGAACGACCAGTACGCGAGGCCTGTTCCCTGTCGGCGGCATGAGGTGATGGAAGCTGTGATAAACGTCAAACTCTCCGCACAGCCGCTGCAACCGCGGATAGGGACATATCCTCCACCACCGCTCCCACTGCCGCAGGCGCATCCGCGTTGAGACGTGACGGATCTTCGGATGGCCCCAGCATGGAATCTCGCCCGCCGCCCGACGGCGGTCCCTGGAAAACAGCAGCGTCACGCCGCGGACCTCTGGCGATTCGACCAGGGCGCTGAGGAGCTCCACGCCAAAGGTCCAGAACCCGGAAAACCGGTTTCGCAGGACAGGATTGAAATCCAGGGCGATCCGCATCGGCTCACTGGTCTTTCTCTTGTCGGTTCTGAGCTCTCCGAAGATCCACATCGAGGCCCGTGCAGGCTGTTGGGCGGCTCAATCCACGTATCCCAGGCTGCGCAGTTGCTCGTACAGCCGAGCCTGTTCTTCAGTGTCCATTGTGCTTTCGGCAGCGGACTCCGCCGGCGCGGCTTGATGAACGATTCTGTCCAGCTCCCGCCGCATGCCAATTGCGACCTCCGGATGCTGGCGGATGACGTTACGCGTTTCGGCCGGGTCAGCCGTTAGATCGAACAGTGCCGGCTCGGCGTCAATATTCCTTCCCCAACGCGGATGTTCGACATATTTCCAGGCAGCCTCTCGCAGGCCGTGCCAATGTCTGGCAGCGTCGTCGCGACCGGACTCGACATAGGCTGGCAGCTGCTCTGCGCTTTCCCCGCGAATCAGCGGCAGCAGCGACCGGCCGGCAGTCGGGGCAGCCAGCGGAACGTCGAGCACCTCCAGCAGCGTGGGCATGACATCGATCTGCCGCACCGGTTGGTCGACTACGCCCCGGTCGACGCCACCGGATATGCACAGCGGAATCCGCAGCAGCCCATCGAAAACGTGAAAGCCATGGTGCCTCCAATCATCGCTTCGGCGAGGCAATCGCAAATTTTGACGTAATTTTCTAAGCACGTGCCCCAGCAGCGTGCGATCAGATCGCCGGCCGACCTGTTCGCCGTGGTCGGCCGTCAGGACGATGGTGGTTTCGGGCGGGACATGTCGAAGTAGTTCGCTAAGTCGGCTGTCCAATTGCCGCCAGGCCAGGTCGTATTCCTGCATGCTGCGGTATGGGGCTTCCAAGCCGTTCAGCTCGCGCGGATGATGCAGTTCAAAGAGGTGCAACAGGACAAACCACGGCCGATCAAACCGGCCGGCTTTGAATCTTTCAAAGAGCTCTTCGCCCCAGGAGGTGTAGATATTCTGAGATCTCTGGCGATGTTCGTATTCGTCGAATCCAGCCTCGATGCCAAAGAGGTCCAGCATCGGCCCGGTCACAAAGGCATACGTGGCATAGCCGTGCCGGCCAAGAGTGCCCTGCAAGGTGGGAATCTGGGGGTTGAGTTTCGGACCGGAGATGCTCCGGATGCCGTGGACGAACGAGTAGTGCCCCGTGAGCAGCGAGCCGAAGCAGACCGGCGTATTGCTGGCCGAGGCTATGGCCTGCGTAAAGACGGCGCCATTCGAGTTCAAAGACGGCCAGAATCTCAGCTCGTCGCTCCCAGGGCCGACCGGGCAGCGGTCGGCACGGAGGCAGTCAGCAACGATCAGCAGCAGATTCCTTCGCGAAGTCTTTGCCTCAGACATATTTCGCATCTTCGTCACGCCCAAAACCGCTTCTCAGGCACACGTAGCGAGTTCGCACCGGAAGTTTCGGCCAAGTGTAAGATCAGCCCCAAAGGCCTGCAAGCTTCATCTAGCAACACAACCTGGCGTGTGAGCGAAACACTCCGCGATAAGCTCAAGCATTGCTGGTCCGCTTGTTCTGCCTAAGCTGAACAGGTTGACGGGACCGCCAAGCCGACAAGGCACGATCGAACGGAGGCAGTCACCATTCATCGCGACGGGTTGTGGTCGTTCGCCTATGACGGCAGCTCAATGGCACAACGCAAGCGCTATCTTCGCCCCTTGCGGCCTTTGCGGCCGGTCTTTTTCGGCGGGCGGTTCAGTCTGTCCTCTACGGCAGCAGCTTCATCGCTACCCTTGATGGTCTCGATGCGGTCGCGGAGTATGGCGGCCCGCTCGAACTCCAGCTTCTCGGCCGCTTCGTACATCTCGCCCTCCAGGTCGGCCAGCAGCTCGGTTGTGTCGAATTCGTCTTCGGTGGCGTGGATGGCCTGGCGCGCGACCTGCCGTGCGCGAAGCTGGTCGGCCAGAGTCGTGCGTATCGCCTTGCGGATCGTCTCTGGTGTGATGTCGTTTTCTTCATTATATTCCAGTTGCATGACCCGGCGGCGGGACGTCTCGTCGATGGCCTGCCGCATCGACTCGGTGATGCGATCGGCGTAGAGATACACCTGGGCGTTGACGTTGCGGGCACAGCGGCCAATGGTCTGGATCAGGCTTCTGGCCGACCTCAAGAAGCCCTCCTTGTCGGCGTCCAGGATGCAAACCAGCGAGACTTCCGGTAGGTCCAAGCCCTCGCGCAGCAGGTTCACGCCGACCAGCACGTCGAACTTGCCCTCGCGCAGCTCTCGCAGAATGTCCACGCGCTCGAGCGTATCGATCTCGCTGTGGAGGTACTTGCAGCGGAAGTTCTCCTGACGGATGTACTCGGCCAGGTCCTCGGAAAGCCGTTTGGTAAGCGCGGTGATCAGCGTACGTTCGCCCGCCTCGACCCGCTTGCGGATCTCCTTCAGCAGGTCGGCCACCTGCCCGCGGGCGGGGCGAACCTCCACGGCCGGATCCACCAGACCCGTCGGGCGGATGATCTGCTCGACCACCTCGCCGCCGGAAAGCTCCAGCTCATAATCGCTTGGCGTGGCCGAGACGAACATCACCTGCTTCCACATCTCCTTGAATTCTTCAAACCGCAGCGGCCGATTGTCCAGCGCGCTGGGCAGGCGAAAGCCGTGCTCGACAAGCACTTGCTTTCGCGAGCGGTCGCCGTTGTACATCGCGCGGAGCTGGGGGATCGCGACGTGCGACTCGTCAATGAACAGGAGAAAATCGTCGCCGAAGTAATCGATCAGCGTGTATGGTTTCTGGCCCGGCGCCCGGCCGTCCAGGTGGCGGGCGTAATTCTCGATGCCCGGGCAGTAGCCGACCTCCCTCAGCATTTCCATGTCGTAGCGCGTGCGGGCCGAGAGGCGCTGCGCCTCCAGCAGCTTGCCGGTGTTGCGCAGCTTGACGAGGCGGTCTTCCAGCTCGGCCTTGATGTTGTGAACTGCCCGCTCGATAGTCTCTTCCGGCGCGACGTAATGCACAGCCGGGAAGATAAACGCCTGGTCGGTGCTGGAGAGCACCTCGCCGGAGACGGGATTGATCAGGTGAATCGCGTCGATCTGGTCGCCGAACATCTCGACCTGGTAGCCGAACTCCTCGTAGGCTGGGTAGATGTCCACGGTGTCGCCGCGGACGCGGAAGGTGCCCCGCTTGAAGTTCACGTCGTTGCGATCGTACCGGAGGTTGACGAAGCTTAGCAGCAGCTCGTCCCGCTTGATGGTTGCCCCAACGCGCATCGGCACGACCATCTTCTTGTATTCCTCCGGGCTGCCCAGCCCGAAAATGCACGAAACGCTGGCCACGATCAGCACGTCCCGCCGGGCCGATAAGCTCGTGGTGGCGCTGAGCCGCAGGCGGTCCAAATCCTCGTTCTTCGATGCGTCCTTCTCGATGTAGATGTCACGCTGCGGAATATACGCTTCGGGTTGGTAGTAGTCGTAATAGCTGACAAAATATTCCACGGCGTTTTCGGGAAACAGTTCCTTGAACTCCTCGTAGAGCTGGGCGGCTAGCGTCTTGTTGTGGCTGATAACCAGCGTGGGCTTGTTGATCCTCTCGACGACGTGGGCCATGGTGAACGTCTTGCCGCTGCCCGTCACGCCCAGCAGCACGTTGCACTGCTGGCCGCCTCGAAAATTGCGAACGAGCTGCTCGATGGCCTGCGGCTGATCGCCACGCGGCCGCAGCTCGGAGATTATCTTAAAGTCGCCCATCGCCTTGAGCTTCCGTCCCGAACCCGGGAAACCAAATATTATACGACAGCCTAACCGCCGGTCGAAGGCAAGACAGATCGAATCCGATAACTCGCACTGCTTGGCACATTCTTACAAAACAGGAATAACACTGCCCAAGCCTGCCATGTTGGCCTGACAGGATGGAACAACCACAGGAGCCAGGTCTTGCGGCTGTAATCGGAAATCGCCCCAGAAGGAATGGAAGTGGCCAATCTTTCAGGTATTATGGCCATCGCTCCGCGTGATCGAAAAGGCGCATGTGAAAGTGGATTGCCGATGATCCTGAGAGTACTCCTGCTAGTAGCCGGCGTGTACGCCTGCTCGACTGCCATAATCATGATCAAGGCCTGCGGGGTTCATCCGCTGCCGTTGGCTGGCTACAGGCTGCTGGTGGCGGCGGCGGTACTAAGTCCGCTCTTCCTGCGTGATCTGCGGCGAAAGGCCGCGCACTACAGCCTTGTCCACGTGCGAAGGACGCTGCTGCCGGGCATCTTGCTCGGCGCGCATTTTGTCTCCTGGATCATCGGCGCGCGACTGACATACGTCGCCAACGCCAGTCTGATTGTCAACCTTGTCCCGGTCGCCATGCCCTTCCTGCTATATTTCCTGATCCGCGAACGACTGACGCGCGGGGAAGGGATCGCCACGGTCGTGGCGATTGCGGGGGTGGCCGCGCTGTCAGCGGCCGATTACCGGCTCGGCGCCGAGAAGTTCCTCGGCGACGTGATCTGTTTCGGCTCAATGCTGCTGTTCGCGGCCTATCTGGCACTGGGCAGACGCAACCGCGATTTTCCCACGATCTGGCTGTATCTGGTGCCGCTGTATCTTGTGGGGGCTCTGGCGTGCCTGGCCGGGTCAATCTTGTCCGGCAGCCCACTTGCCGTCCAAACGCCGAAGGATCTGATCTTAACGATCGGCTTGGGCGTGGTGCCGACCGTTCTGGGCCACTCCATCTTGAACTATTCCATGAGACACATACGCGGCCAGGCTGTCAGCATCGCCAACCTGAGCCAGTTCATCTTCGCAGGTATCATGGGATATTTCTTCTTGAGCGAGGTGCCGCAGTGGACCTTCTTCGTCGCCTGTCCCCTGGTCATCGGAGGGGCCGTTTTGGCAGTGCAATCCATGCCTAGAGACGCATTGACCGGCGATTAGCACCTGAAATCCCTGACCATACACGGTATCTTCTACCAACGGTGTCTCCGACCTCACAGACATTGATGGAAATGTACGAGGCCATGCGCGAGCGTTTCGGGCCGCAAGGATGGTGGCCTGCGGCGGCTGGCGTGACTCCGGGCGATCGCGCGCTGGAGATCTGCATCGGCGCCATCCTCACGCAGAACACCAACTGGCGCAACGTGGAAAAGGCGCTCGCGAACCTTCAGGCCGCCGACTACCTGACGGTGGCCGCCCTGCACGCCAAGCCGCAAGAGGCCATCGCCGAACTGATCCGCCCTGCGGGATACTTCAACGTCAAGGCCAAGCGGCTGAAGAACTTCATCTCAGCCGTGCACGAAAGCTGCGATGATGACATCCAGGCCTTCCTCGACAGGCCGGTTTCGGCACTTCGGGCGGGGCTGCTTTCGATCAACGGAATCGGCCGCGAGACGGCCGACAGCATCATCCTCTATGCCGCCGAAAAACCCTCGTTCGTCGTGGATACCTATACCTATCGCATCCTCGTGCGGCACCATCTAATCGGCTCAGAGGACGACTACGAGGCGATCAAGGAACTCTTCGAAAGCTCCCTGCCGGAGGACGTGTCGCTTTGGAACGACTATCACGCCCAGCTAGTGGCCGTCGGCAAAAAGTTCTGCCGGCCGACCGCACGTTGCAGCGGCTGTCCGCTGGAACGATTCCCCCACGACCCGCAAGCCACCAAATGAGAGGACCGTCAAGCCGAACTGCGCGGCCGCCAGCGAAGAACGCTTGACCGGCCCGATGCATTCCTGTTGAAATAGCAGGGGCCGCAAGAAGGAGTGTTATTATGTCAACCAAGAGCCTTCTGCCGGGGCTTTTGATCTTGGCTATTGGGCTGCCGTCTTATGGCCAGGTGCCGAAGGCCAATACGCCCCAGCAACTCGGCAAGATCGCCGGCTGGAAGGGTGCGGCGGTGAAGTCCGGCGATGCCTTTACGTTCGCGATCATCTCCGATAGATGGGGCGGCGCCATACCCGGCGAATGGGCAGCCGCGATAAGACAAATCAACCTGCTGCAGCCTCATTTCGTCATGTCCATTGGAGACCTGATCGATGGCTACACGGAAGACGAGGCAGCGCTTATACGACAGTGGGAAGAGTTCGACGGCCTGGCGAGGAAATTCGACGCGCCTTTCTTCTACTGCTCCGGCAACCACGACGTATCCCGCCCTGCAATGCTTAAGGTTTACCGCGAGCTTCACGGCGTGAATGGCAAGACTTACTACAGCTTCAACTATCGCGGCTGTCACTTTGTGGTGCTGAACTCCTGCACTGCAGCACAGTCCGAGGCTTTCGCCAAGGAGCAGTTCGCTTGGTTGGCGAACGATCTGGCTGCGGCGAGAAGCGCTGAACACATCTTTGTTTTCTACCATTACCCGCTATGGGAGTACCCGGATCTCTGGAATCGGATGCGGGCGATGCTGCCTGCCGGGAAGACCACCATCTTCAATGGCCATTGGCACAGGCTCTTCTACAGGGAGATCGACGGGTTTCCCACATACGTGCTGGCCTCCACGGGCGACAATATCTCAGGCATCCGTCACCTGGGTACATTCCGCATGTTCGCCCATGTCGCGGTGGATCGGGGAAAACCGAGCGTCGCAGTGCTTCCGTTGCACGAGGTGCTCTCCACCGAATACGCCCGATATACCGCCAACATCCGAACGCTTTCCGGCAGGAGTGCCCTGCCGGTTTGCATCTCTCGTCGAGGGGGAACGTTCTCGTTCAAACAAACCAATCTCCTCTCGGTTCCGGTGGAGGCCGACGTGAAATGGCAAGCGCCAGGATGGAAGGTTGCCCCCGAAGCCACCAAATTGGCCTTCGAGGCCGCTGGAACCACCAAGCAGGTATTCTCCTTGAAGCCATTGCAGCCCGCACCAGCCAAACCGAGCATGTCCATCACCTATCGCTTCAACGATCCCTATACGGGCCAGCAAATCGAAATTCCCCGAGACGTCCCGCTGGGAACGTACGCGGAGATGGACATCCCGCGCGTCAGCGGCATTGAGGTGGACGGAAATCTGAGCGACTTTAGCAGCGTCAAGCCACTCGTCGTAGCCGACGCCAGCCGCCTCACCCGGCCATCGGAGCACTGGTCGGGGGCGAAGGATGGTTCATTCGAGCTGCAAGTGGCCACAGACGGCCAGCGCCTATTCCTGGCAGTCGAGGTAACAGATGATCAGATCAACATCGGCCGGTACTTGCCCCGCAGGAACGACGGAATTGAGTTTTTCTGGGACGCACGGGAGCCTGGAAAACGAGACGGCCGCCACGGCAAGGGAACCGGCCACCTGGTTCTTGTGGTGCCCGAGCCGGCCACTGCGCCAAAGCCGCGCTGGGACATGGGCAGCCGGCCCGTACCCAAGGGCTTGGCGGCCGTCTGCAAGCGGACAGCCGGTGGATACGTCTACGAGCTGTCGATCCCGCTGAAAGAACTCGCCGCCAAAGCGCAGCCAGCAACCCCAGACAGCATCCGGCTGGAAATTCAGCTCAATGACAGCGATCGCATCGCTAATAAGATAACCAACACGTACATGACCATCAGCGGGCTGGGCGGAGCCGGCCGCCACACCGTCGGCTATCTGCGCTGCACGCTGAAATAACTCACTGGCACTGACGGCGCAAGCCGCTCGGCGAGGCCAAAACGGAGAATCAATGGCTCCGAAGGTATACTGCGGCCGTTTGGACATCTTTGCAGGTACGCCTGGTCGGCCTCTGCGAGCCCTAACATACAAGCTATACCGCGGTCGAGATTATCGGCAGCTATGAAGGAACCAATCATGTTCACCAAGCAACTGTTCTGCGGGTTATTGCTCCTGGTGGTTTGTGCCTGGGCGGTTTCTGCTGAGCCGCCGACGGCAGAGACACCCAAGGAGTTAAGCAAGATCGCCGGCTGGAAGGGCACGGGCCCCAAAGCCGACGATGCCTTCACGTTCGTGGTCATGTCTGACCGCACGGGCGGGCACATGGAGGGTGCGTGGGCTGCCGCCGTAGAGAAGGTCAACCTCCTCCAGCCTGATTTCGTCATGTGTGTCGGCGATTTGATCGAGGGTTATTCAGAAGATGAGGCCACGCTCACACAACAGTGGGACGAATTCGAAGCACTGACGAAGAAGTTTCAGGCTCCGTTCTTCTACTGCCCCGGCAACCACGACATCAGCAACGATGTGATGCTCAAGATCTATTGTGAACGTCACGGCGTGAACTCCAGGAGCTATTACAGCTTCAACTACCGCGGCTGCCACTTTGTCGTTCTCGATTCCTACAGCGCCCTCTCTTCGGAGGCATTCGCCGATGAGCAGTTTGCCTGGCTGGCAAATGACTTGTCTGCGGAGAAAGACGCCAAGTATGTCTTTGTCTTCTATCACCATCCGCTTTGGGACAAGCCCAAGATGTGGAATCGACTGCGCGCCATTCTCCCGGCCGGGAAAACAACCATCTTCAACGGCCACGATCATCAACTCGGCTTTAGAGAAGTAGATGGCATAACAACGTGCAGGCTGGGAGCTACGGCCGCGCACAGCGGCAAGGGACTGCGCACCATGGGTAGGTTCCTCATGTTTGCTCACGTAGCAGTGAATGAGGGTCAGCCGAACATTGCAGTACTGGCCGTGGACCAGGTTTTCCCCACCAGGTACGCTCAACATGTTACGAAGTTGCAGAAACTGTCACTGATGAACATTCACTGCAGGGCGATCTCACCGAGGGGAGGGCACTTTATGTTCCGGCAAGAGAACCCGTTGGAAGTACCGATAACGGCCGTCGTCACATGGGAAGCACAAGGGTGGGATGTCTCCCCGCCCTCGGGCCAGTTCCCTATCGATGCCGGCGGAGTTGTGGAACAGAAATTCAATTTGATCCCAAAGTCACCCGCACCGCTCAAGCCAAAGATCATGGCCACGTACAAATTCAAGGATCCTTACTGGGATCAAGCAACTGAAGTGAAGAGGGAGGTCGAGGTGGGCACCTATGCGGAGACGGAGATCCCGCGCGTCGTGGGCATCAAAGTCGACGGCGAGTTGGGTGACTTCGCCGCTGTCAAGCCATTGCGCATAGCTGATGCCAGCCGAATCTACACCGGCCTGGAGCACTGGTCCGGAGCTGAGGACGGCTCGTTCGAGCTGCGCGTGGCTACCGATGGCAAGCGGCTGTTTGTCGCCGTGGACGTGACCGATGACCAGATCTATCTCGATAGCCCACGTCACGTGTGGCTAAACGACGCTGTAGAGTTCTATTGGGATGCTCGATCGCCTGAGAAGCGCGACGGCCGCCATGGGGACGGAACCGGCCAAGTGATACTGGTGGTGCCGGCCGAGGGTGCTGAGCCGCGACCCCAGTGGAATATGGGGACTCGCACGACCCCAGAAGGCCTGCTAGCTGCCTGCAAGCGACGCAAAGGCGGATATGTTTACGAGTTCTCGTTTCCTCTTAGTGAGCTGGGCGCCAGAACTCCGCTCGCAGCCGGGCAGGAATTTCGGCTGGAACTGCGTCTGGACGATGGGGACCTCCGCGGCGATCAATCCACCAGTACCCGCATGACCACCAGCGGCGTCGGCCATAACTACTGGTACACCAGCAGCTACGTGCGATGTACGTTCAAATAGCCGCCGAGATAAGCTCTTTGAGGCGGCAGGCTGCCGCCTACCGGTAAGCTCCGGCGCATAAGTAAACTTCTGCGGCAAGTATCAGGACGGCGGCTTTACCCACCATCGAATTCTCCGCCGGCGCGGCGCCTGGCAGGAATTTCCGCGCAAGCGTCCGTCGAATCGATGTGCGCCGGCCTTAGCGATGGCTCGGAGTTCACGTCCATCTGCACTATCGAATCCCTGGCTTCTTGGTACTGCCTGCGGATGCGGCGGCGAGCTTCCCGACTCAACTCGTGAACAGCCACCACGCGATCGCGACCGCTCTCCTTGGCTTCCAGCAGTGCCTGATCGGCAAAGTATTCCAGCATATCCGGCTCTGTGGTGTCGGCATCGGCGGGATACGTAGCCGAGCCGATGGAGACAGTTACGTGAATCTCGCAGCCGTACACGATGAACTGCCGCTGCCGGACTTCCTTAAGGATGCGTTCGGCCAGCGCGGCGGCCTCTTTGCGGCCCGCCTTCACCAGGATAACGCTGAACTCCTCACCGCCCGTGCGGGCAACGACGTCCGAGTCGCGAATTGACTGCTTGAAAATGACAGCCAGTTCCTTCAACACGTAATTACCGCTGGGGTGGCCATGTGTGTCGTTGACCACCTTAAAGTGATCCACGTCGAGCGTAAGAAGGCTCAGGCAGTGGCCGTACCGCCGTGCGATCCGAAACTGATGTTGCAGAATGTCGCGAAAGGAGCGCGCGTTCTGAACGTGAGTAAGGGGATCGGTCGTACAGAGGAGCTGCAAATGCGCCTTGTCGCGACGGAGCTTGGTCAGCAGCCTATGCTCGCTATTCAGTGATTCAGCCAGCGCTTCCCGCGAGGCAGCCAGTCGATCGTGCAAACCCTTGATTCTCAACAGCGCCCGCAAACGAGAGATCATCTCGGCAGGCGAGATTTCCCCGGAGATCACGTCGTCGGCGCCGCTGTCCAGGTATTGGCATCGTTCTCGGTCGGTTGCACTGGCGGCGACTATGATCACAGGCAGGTACTCAGCCGATGAGACGCTACGAAGCACAGTCGGCAAGGCCGTGTCGATGGCATCATCCACGGGCAGATGCAGGACGACCAGATCGATTTCCTGGGACTCCACGGTCGAGAAGGCCTCGACCGGATCGCTCACCCTTAGAACCCGCCATCCGGCCTGGCACAGGGCGGCGGCTTCCCGGCCGTCACCCGATAACTCCTTCGAGAGCCACAAGATGTGCCATTTTCTGTCTTTCTTCGAATCCTGCATGATCTCGTCTTCGCTCCTGGCAGGACCCATCTGGCTCACGTGGAACGCCAGCCGGATAGAATGCAACCAGGCTGGCGGGAGCTGCCCGGCCGCGACGCTCTCCCAACAGAAAGTTACAATACGTACGGCCAAAGGCCAAGTCGCCTCCCAGAAAGAAGTTGTGTTCTCAGACCAAATCGAGCGGCCCGGACGATTGCCAACTGGAGGCGAAAGGCTATAATGGCCTGTTAACCAAGGAAGTTGGGTCGCAATCGGCCCGAAAAGAGGCCAGGCTACGGGAGTTTCCGAAGGTTCGTTTCCGCCGGCCTGGCCAGGAAGCTGGTAGAAAACCAGACGTGCAGGGATTAATAAGATAGCCCGGGAAAGCGTTCGCCTCTTTCTTGGGGTAAAGGAAATCATAGATTCGTTTTTGCCATCCCGAAAGGCGACATGCTGCAGTTTGAGGTGTATCTTAACGGCGCGCCGGCCCAGGAACTGGACCTGAGCGGGGCATATGCGTTCGGCCAGGACGGCACCCCTGTGCGCGCCGAGCTGACCTTTGGCGACGGGCAGATCTCGTGCGTCAAGCGAGTTGCCGGTGCGTGCGGTTTGGCGCTGCTGTGGAGCGCCGGGCAATCTGGTAGCTTTATGCTATCCACCACCCGCCTGCCCGACCGCCCGAAGCCGTACAACCTTAACGTCGAGCTGGCGCGCGCGCAGATGATGCGCATCGCTCAAAAACGGGAAGATTGGGGACTGTTCGACTACACTGACGCCGAGGAACTCAACAAGGAGTTCCTGAAAGTTCACAAGTACTTCACCGAATCGCTGAAGGCCGACGATCCCGCCGAGGCGGCGGCCCTAGCCGACAAAGCTCTCGCCGAGGGCGTCACGGTGGGCGAGAGAATTGCCCTTTTCCACGCGGATATCTTCCTCTCCCGCCGGTTGGCGTCAAACTTCGCCGTCGTCCGGACGGGATTCGGCTGCAAGGCTGACCTTCTTTCCAAGTCGGAACTTTACCTCAACCGGCTGCAAGAAGTCTGCGACTTCGTGAGCATCGACACGCCGTGGAAGCACATCGAGCCAAAGGAGAACCAGTACCGTTATGAAGAAATCGACGCATGGATGAACTGGGCGGCTCAGGCCGGTAAACCGGTCCACGCCGGTCCGCTTCTGTGCTTTTCCGATGCCCACGTGCCGGACTGGCTTTACATCTGGGAGCACGATTACGAAGCACTCCGCGACGTGATCTACGAACACATTCAGCGCCTGGCCCAGCGGTACAAGAAGCAAGTCCGCGTTTGGAAGGTCGCCGCCGGAATCCATGCCCGGAATTGTTTTAACCTTAGCTTCGAACAAATCATGGAGCTGACCCGCATAAGCTGCCTGTTGGTCAAACAGATCGCGCCCGACAGCCAGGTGATTATCGACCTGACCATGCCATTCGGCGAGTACTACGCCCGCAACCAGCGGACGATCCCGCCAATGCTCTATGCAGATATGGCTATCCAGAGTGGCATCAAATTTGACGCCTTCGGCTTGCAGATGCACATGGGCGTGCCGGTGGATGGCCATTACGTGCGAGACCTGATGCAAATCAGCTCACTGCTGGACAGGTTCGTGGGATTCCGCGAGGGTCTCCACGTGACGGCCTGTCAAGTGCCCTCCGACATGAGCCCCGATGCCTGGGACGCTTGGGAAGGTAAGGAATCCGTCGCCAAGGCCGGGCGATGGCACGCGCCGTGGTCACAGCGGCTGCAGGCTGAATGGCTTCAGGCCTTCTACCGCATCGCGATCTCCAAACCGTTCGTCGAGACAATCTGTTGGAACGATCTGGCCGACTATGAAGGCCACTATATCCCTCACGGCGGACTCTGCCGAAACGACCTGAAACCGAAGCTTTCCTACCGCGAACTGCGGAATTTCAAGGCGCACCTTATCTCATCAGCGACCGGTGTCATTGACCAGCAGAGCCGCAAGTCCACGCCCCAAGAGGATAACGAAGGCTAAGAATGACCGGACCGGCCGGCATGGACTATAACCTGACCTGGAGCCGGCGAAATCTCGCCGTGCTGATAGTGCTTTGTCTGGTCTGCGCCGGGGCGCTGGCTTCCCGCGGGCTGCGGCAGCAGACCGAGTTCGGCGAACGAATTGCCGTTCACCCCGCGAGAGTCCAAGCCGCCGCGGAAAGGATCGATCCCAATACCGCCACCGCTGCCTCCTTGCGCCGCTTGCCTGGCATCGGCCAGGAAATCGTCCAAAGAATCATCGCCTATCGGCAGCAGCAGGCGGGCCAAGCTTTCCGAACGCCCGATGACCTAACAAAGGTCAAAGGGATTGGCCCGAAAAAGCTCCAGCGCATCCGGCCGTTTCTCCAGATGGCAAGTGCCAACTGAATGAGAAAGCGCACAGAAGACGTCGTTACCGATTCCGCTTTCGTCGCAGCGTGCTTATGGTTCGTGATTCACGCCGCCAGTTGCACTGATCTGCCTTAGGGCCATAATAGTCACATGCCAAAATCCGCCCGCATATCCGATCAACGGCGCGAGACATATCGTTGGCATACCCTGCGCTCGTTGAACAATCTCGCATTCATTCTACCGATGCTTTTGTTTTTTCAAGTGGGCACGGCCGTGTACGGCACGAGTCTGCTGGCCCCGCGTCACCTTCACAATCTGTTGAAATACTTTGGGGCCACAGCCGCCTACCTGCCTGCCGTTATGATCATCCTCGTGCTGCTGGCACAGCACGTATTCCAAAAACGCCCCAAGGCTCCCTGGAAAATTCAGCCGAAGGTGCTGGCCGGCATGTTCGGAGAGTCAATCCTCTGGATGATCCCACTTATCGGCCTGACCCACCTGACCGGCAGGCTGGCGGCTCAGCAAGCTTCCCCGCCTCCGGCCGAAGGGTTTCTTTCACACGAATCCCAGGAGTTCCTTCGGCAGTTGCTCCTGGCCGTCGGAGCAGGGATCTACGAAGAGTTCCTCTTCCGCCTGATCTTCATCAGTCTGATGGTGCTGGTCTTCGTGGACATCTTCCGCCTTCGGAAGGATCTGCTCGCCGTCCTGGCCGTCATAGCCGGTGCGGTTGCCTTCAGCCTCTATCATCTCGCAGCGGACCAGTTGGTGAGCATGTCGACGTTCCCCTGGCCGAAGTTTCTCTTCCGCGCTGTTGCAGGCATCTATCTTGGCATGGTGTTCGTCTATCGCGGCTTCGGCATCACCGTGGGCGCCCACGCCTTCTACAACATCTACGTGCTGGCCTCCCAACCGTAACTGGAAACTACCGCGGTTGGCGCCTGGGGGCTGCTTTGTGCTTGGCTCATCCGCCACCGTCTGCACAGAATCGATGTTGGAAGTCAGCCGTGAACCTTGCGAGACCCACAAAAGCTTCCCAAGGCATATTGACGGTCGCGGCGCCGAACGGTTTGCCGCTGCGTGCGCTGTTGAGGAACAGCGTGCGGGTGAATGCCGCAACCAGGGGTTGCCCGGCGGGTGCCCCCTTACTCCCAGGGAAACTGCTTGCCAGTCAGGCGGGTATAGGCTTCAACGTACTTGGCGCGAGTCTTTTGGACGATCTCGACTGGCAGCGGTGGAGCGGGCGGCGTCCGGTCAAACTTGACCTTGTCCAGGTAGTCGCGAACAAACTGCTTGTCGAAGCTGGACTGCGGCTTGCCCGGCTTGTACGAATCAGCCGGCCAGAACCGCGAACTGTCCGGCGTGAGGAGTTCGTCAATAAGGGTTAGGTTGCCGTCTTTGTCGCGACCCCACTCGAACTTCGTGTCGGCTAGGATGATGCCGCGCTCGGCAGCATGGTGGCGGCCGCGCACGTAAAGGGCGATGGACTTCTCCCGCAGCTCGCTCATGACATCTTCGCCAACCAGTTCGCAGGCTTGTTGGAAGGAGATGTTCTCATCGTGGCCTTCCTCGGCCTTGGTGGCGGGGGTAAAGATGGGCTCGGGCAGCTGGGCAGACTGCTTGAGCTTCGCCGGCAGCTTAATGCCGCAGACGGTCTGGCTTTCCTTGTATTCCCGCCAGCCGGACCCGGCCAGGTAGCCTCGAACGACGCATTCGATGGGAATGACCTCGCATTTGCGGCAGAGCATGAATCGGCCGTCGATCTCCTCGCTGCGGCACTCTTCCGGCAGGTCCTTCATTGCCGCCGAGACCAGATGGTTCGGGGTGATGTCCTCGAGAAGGTCGAACCAGAAGACGCTAATCTGCGTCAAGATGCGGCCTTTATCGGGGATGCCGTTAGGCAGGACCACGTCGTAGGCGCTGATCCGGTCGGTCGCGACGATCAGCAAGTGCTCCGGCAACTCGTAGATATCGCGGACTTTTCCGGCCCGCTTGGGAAAACTGCCGATCGAGGTTGTCAGCAGCGCGGTCGATTTCATTGCTAGTGTTCTACCGGCGCGGCACCCGGTACGTCAAGCAGATTGGACAGTTCATCTTGGCCCTCTCACCAGAGAAGGAAGTTCCGGGTAACCAGATAAGCCAGAAGAAAGACCATCTGGGTGGAAATATTCGCTGCCAGCAGTGCCCGCCGGGTCAGTCCGCCGGTCTTTCGGCAGAAGATCATCCCAGCGGCAATCGCCACGAAAATCGTCGCCCCGGAGATGGCTAGCTGCGCCCACGGCAGAAAGTTGAAGTAAGTTATGGTCGCGGCCAGCAGCAGGCCCATAACAGCAGCGGCCGCCACCGGCCGACAGCTCTGGGCGAATGCCGCCACGGCTGGCTCGGTATTCGGGCGGGGACGACAAAACTGCGGCGTGATCAACATCGCCCACGCTCCCCATAGTGGCATGAGGATCAGGGGTCGGTAGATCTTCACCCATGGCCTAAACCAAGCGATGACCCAATGCAGGTCGGAATCGCGCCTGTAGTAATCAGGCTGAAGGGAAAGCATCGCCAACGTCAGGACCAATACAAAGATCGAACAGGCCATTGCTCGCAGGCTCGAGTCCGCTCCAAGGAGGATTTCAACGGTAACCATCAGCGCCCGTCGGAACGGCCAGAGGGTGAATGCCGCCGCCACCGCCACAGCCGGCATCAGCCTGCCCATCGGCTCGCCAAATAGCTTCCACGCCGCCGCCCAAATGCCCACCGTCGCCAGGCCCCAGACGAGCGATACTATCATCAGTTCCGCCCAGGCATGGGTAAAGCGGCGCGGCGGCTCAGCCGCAAGCCGCTCAGGGCCTGCTGTCAGCAGCATGTAGCTCGGCCGATGAACCAGCCAACTGTATATCGCCTTTATAAGAGCCGTCACGTCACCTGACCCCCAGCCCGACCGGTTACCCGCCCTTGGCCGCTCGCGCCTCGGCCACGATCCGCACGTACTCACCAGCCAGGCGCTGGATTTCTGCGAAATTGCCCTTCGCCAAAGCTGCCTTGGTCACCAGCGCCGAGCCAACGCCAAGTGTCACGGCCCCGGCGGCAATCCAGTCAGCGGCCGTCTCCAGATTCACCCCGCCGGTGGGACTGAGCTTCAGATTCGGCATGGGCGCCAGGAGAGCCTTGAAGTACTTCGGGCCGAACATGCCGGCCGGGAAGACCTTCACGATGTCCGCACCAGCGTCGGTGGCGGTAATGATTTCCGTCGGCGTGAAGCAGCCGGGCACGCACGGCAGGTCGGCGGCGTGGGCTGCCTTGATGATCTCTCTCTTGAAGATCGGCGAGACGACGAACTGCGCGCCGGCGTTGATTGCCTCTACGGCGATCTTACCGCTGAGCACGCTGCCAACGCCGATCAGCGCCTCACTCATAGCCGACCGGCAATTGGCGATCACTTTCAGCGCGTTGGGGGTGGTCATCGTGATTTCGATGCAGTCAACACCGCCGGCCAACAACGCGCTGGCAACCTCAATCAACTGCTCGCTGCTCGAGGTGCGGACGACGGCAATAATCCCCTTCTGGCATAGACGCTCGACTGTCGCTTTGCGATCCGCCATGTGCCGGCTCCTCTCCTAAACGTGACAGCGGACCTAGAAGACTACCCCCCGCAAACCTCTCCCGCAAGTCTGATTCTCCAACACGCACCTTGTCAGCCGCAGTATTGGGGGGAGTATTCTCAGCGGGTTTCGATCTGGATAACTGAAAGTGCTGCTTCGGCCTCTATGGCCTCTGAGGTGCCTGGAAAGTCGCGGATGACGTCGTTGTAGCACTGAATGGCCTTTGGCCTCAGGCCGGCCTTGTGATACCGCTGGGCCCTTTTTAGTGCGTTTCGGGCCCGCAGGCCCTGGCGGCACCTTTCGAGCCTGGAAGTGAAGGTCTCGTCGGCCTGGAGCGCCTTGAGGTCGGCTGCGGCCCGCTGCCCGGTCGGGCAGTCGCCGTACATCTTCACGATTTGCGCCAGAAGGTCCACCGCTTTCACCTGCTTGTCGAGTTTGAGTTGCTTGATCACGCTGACGCGGCTGGGCGCGGTAGTCGGCTGGGTGGAAGGCTGTGATCTCCTGCCGCCAGAGCCGCCGAGAATCCTTGCAATCCGATCGTCCAGCACCTTGGCCTTGGACTCTTGTATCGCAGCCTGAACGGCCGGATCAGATCTGGCGAGTTTGAGCGCCCCACGTGCAGTTCTTCCCGACGGCAATCGGCCGAATGTGCGGCCGATCACCTCGAATGCCTTCACGGCCTCCACATAGCGGCCGCTCTCGTACGCTTGCCGCGCCTCAAGAAGCTGGCGCTGACCCTCACGCTCGATCTGGGTGAAGAGCGGACGAAGCCCGGCAGCCTGCCGCCGATTAACGGAAAGCTGGTGGGCTCGATTCAGAGTTTTCAGCGCTTCGCCCCACCTTTTCTCGGCCATAAGCTTACGGGCTGCGTCGGCCTCGCGCTGAGAGGCCTTTCGCTGTTTCTCGATCTCCTTGGCAGGGTCCTTTTTTACCTGGCCCATATTTACGGACTTGCCTCCGGTCGTGCGGTGCCGTACGCCGGCGGGGGCATTGCCTGCCACTGCGACAAAGACCAGGAAAAACACCCCTGCACGCCGAACCATCGGTCCAACCTCCCAAACGCAACGAAAGTTCATTCCATTGTACCGCTTTTGGCTCGTTTTTCGCTGCCTTCGGCATGGAACGAACTGGCCATCAGCTGAACCAGCTCGTCCGGGTCGCGCGTGAGGTGTCTCAGGATAGTCTCCCTGCCGGGCGTCTTTGAAGCCCCGAGCAGCTCGGCCGTGCGGAAGCGCACCAGCGGGCTTTTGTCACTGATGGTTTCGCCAAGCAGTCTCAGGATGCTTCCGTCGAGGCTGACCCAGCCCAGCGCGGCCAGCATCTCGGCCCGGACGACGGGCAAGCGGTCGCCGAGCACCGCCCGTAGCATCGAGAGCAGAACTGGTTTCTCGACGGCATCTGCAAGTTGTCGGGGTAGTTTCGTTTCGAGTTTTTCAAGACCCCTGACCGCCGCCAGCAACGAGGCGACCTTTCTAGCCGCCGTCATACGGACCCGCAGGTCGCCGCGCTTGATATCGCGTACGATGCGGCCCAGCGCGGCCTGGTAAGCCAGCGACCAGCTCTCAGGCAAAGAGGGGTCGAATTCTCCCAGCACGCTCAGACGGATAATCTCAGCCGGTTTCGGCACAACATCCGGCAGGGCGCTACGGAACTCCTCACCACGCTGAACCGGATCGAGCAGGCCGGAAACCGTCAGCCGTAACTCATCGAATGGCCGGCCGGCGAGGAACTTTGCAAGCTCACCTACGTCTAGGCGGACCGTGCAGGAGACGCTCTGGCCAGGCCCGAGGTACCGAGGGGCCGGCCAGATTGCAAGCGGCAGATCCTCGAAAGGCGCTTCATCCGCTGCGGCAATTCGAACCTGCAAGCTCATTACAGGGCTCACCAGGCCCCATTCGCCGACGGGCACCGCGATGGTGCCCTCATTGGTCAGCGTAGCTTCGACTTTGACCGGCTCGCCCAGCTTAACGGTGCCGGCGAGCGGTAGAATCGCCACCGCCAGAAACCGCTCCGGATGTCGAGCCATCTCGAGGTATCCTCGGTCGAAGGCATCGAGTTGCTTGCGGACCTCCTGGCTGCCCATAGCGGGAGGAATCTCAACGCTCTGCTCCTGGGCTAACTTAGAAACTCTTCTAAAGGCCGGACCGCTTCGGGTCACGGCGGCGGCTGCGAGAATCGCCTCTCGGCCCACTTTATCTTTGCCCTGAGCGAAATAATGTTCGGCCAGAAACACTGCGGCATATATGTCTTGATCCAGTAACGTTCGCAGCCGGCCTTCGCCCTGCCCAACTTCTCCCGTGGTCAACTCCGCGGCCCCGAGAACACGCTGAACGACCGGGCCATCAGCCAGTTCAAAGGCGCGTCGAGCATTGGCGAGGGCAAGGCTCGGCCGCGACTTGGTCACGAGGTAAAACCACGCCAGCTCGACAGCGGGCGCGCCGAAATCTGGGTCGGCGTCTCGGGCCGCCTTGTACCTTGCCTCCATCGATTTGATAATCTGGCTGGCTTTTTCCCTCTCACCAAGCGCCAGGAGGGCTTCGACCATCAAGGCCTGCAAATCCAAATGCTTAGGAAAACTCTCAAGCAAGGGCTGAAACTTCTCAGCCGCTTCCTTTACCCGGCCTGCATCGAGCATTGCGTTAAAGAACTGCGTGATGAATGACGGCGAGGCCTCTTCCGTAGTGCCGCGACCTTGGAAGACCGACCAGGCGTATTCGAACATCTCCACCGAGCCCTCACGCAGCCCTAGTGTAGCCAGCATCGCCGCTAGCTCCCAGGCCACGCTGACAGCCATCGGGTTGCCTTGCAGCTGACCTAGCAGCGCCTGGGCTCGTGCAGCCGGCGTGGACTCGGGTTTCAGCGCCAAGACGCCCCGAAGGGCCACCGGATGGGTGGCATCGAGCTTCAGAGCCTTGCCGAACGCCTGAAGCTCAGCCTGGCTCTCGCCTTGTTTGTCAAGGATCTTGGCTAACTCGACAGCGGCCTCCGCCCACAAAGCCTCAGTGAATCTCTCGCCATCGATCACTGAGTTTAAGAACTCGATCCGCTGGTCGGCGTTATCGAGGGCAGAAAGTTTCAATATCAACCATCGCAGGCCCAACACGTGGTCGGCGTTGTTTTCGCCAAGGCAAACCGCTAGCGCCTCGGCCGCGGGCTCCGGCATGTTCTGAGCTTCGTAGATACCAGCCAGCAACCGATTTGTGCGCGGATGGTTGGGGTCGAGCCTGGCGGCGAATCGAGTAACAGCCACCAGCCGGCTGGCGCGGGCAGGAGTGCTGGCCGGGGCGTTGGCCAGTTCCACGGCTGAATGTCTCAGGCTCTCGGCTGCGAGTAGGTCTGCCTCACTGCGTCCAGCAGGGGCGGTAGCTGAACCTTCCTCCGCGGGTGCCATCGAAGCTGCACAGCAGACGATAGCGGCAAGGATCGTCTCCTTCATCTCCGCTCCGTGAAAGGTTGGTTCACGTTGGTAGCGATCTAGCTTTACGGACTTGGCGGGCGAATACTGATTGCCTGCGGTTCCTCATCGCCGCGCCGAACCAGCATGACAATGGTCTTGTCCGGTTCCTTGATCAGGCTGTCTTCGACGATCTGCTTGAAGACCGTAACGGTTTTTACCTGCTGGCCATTGACGGCGGTGATGAGGTCGCCGCGTTTCAGCCCTCCGCTGGCCGCAGGGCTGCCCTGGGCTACAGCAACGACCGGAAGCCCGGGTATCTTCGCCGCGGGCGACTTAATCATGTACGGATCCAGCATTACCTTCTGGCGAACCAGCAGACCAAGCCTGCCGCTGAAGTAACGCTCGGCTTCCTCCGAGCGCAGAGGCATATCGGTCACCGTCAACGAGACATCGCGGCGTTCGCCACTTTCGAACAACGTCAGGGTGATCTTCTGCCCCGAAGGAATCCGTGCGATTTTCCGCATGAGGTCTCCGGCAATCATCTCGGGCGAGGCGAGCCTTTCCAAGGGCAGACCATTCAGCGCGACAATCACATCGCCGTTCTTCAGCCCGGCCTTTTCGGCCTCGGCGCCCGGAATCACCTGGCCGACCATGGCGGCCGGCAGATCGAGATTCATCAGCTCAGCCTGCTCTTTGTCGACTCCGAGCATGTTCAGCAGGCCAATCCAGGACGCCCTGGCTATACCGCCCGTGCGGGGAATGCGTTTCAGAGCGTAGACGAACTCTTCCACCGGCAGATAGAACACCGACTCCTGCCGACCCTTCAACGAGAGCCTGCCCGGCACGCCCTTGCTGACTATGTCGTAGTCTAGAAAGGGTATCTGCGCGACGAGGCCTATCACCAGGTCACCATCGCCGAAGACCGGCGAGCCATTACACGTCAGCCGGCCACCCGTCACATAATACACCTCCTGGGGAACACGTACCTTCGCCGAGATGTACCCGACACCGCAATAAAGCGTATTGGCCCGATCTCCGGGCATGAGCCCCGCCGAGACGACCTTCTGTCCAATCTGCACGTTCGAGCGCTCGGCAAACTTTACAGCCTGCCAGCTATACGCTTCCTTCGCTCGGACAAAGCCCAGACCCGCAGAAGCGCGAATGCCCAGAAGTTCCGCGCTGAGAGTCTTATGTTCCGGACCGGGCAGAATAAGCCGCACATTCTTGATCTTCGACGGGCGCAGATTGGTATCAAAGGCGAAGGTCAGAAACTCGCCCTTCTTGGCGTCATAGCAGACACCAATTCCCTCGACAACTCTGCTGCCGGTTTCGTCATCGTAGTCATAGCGCACGATGACCAGCGCGTTAGCGGTAGCCTTGACGGCGTTGGCTAGGAGAGTCTCGGTGTCCGTCTCGGCCATAGCTGCATGCGAGAAGGCCAAGACCATGAGCGTTGATAAGATCAGTCGTTTCATGATAGCTCCTTTATGTAATCACCTTTTCTTATTTCGGCTCGATCTATTCTTTAGTGTTACTTTGGTTTGGCTCTGCAAGGCCAGGCGTTGCGGCCAGGTCGGTCCGGCCGAAGCGGGCAGCTTTCGCAACAGCAACAGCATTGCCGCGCCGGCAAGAAACATGATCATCGAAGTGTATTGATTATGCGTCAGAACTCCAGCAGACATGTCATGCGGGTTGGAATCACGAATTGTCTCCAAGACAAACCGCGTCACCGGATACAACACGAGCATAAGGGCGAAAACTTGCCCTTCGCGCGTCCGCAGCCGGTGGAAGCCCGCCAGTATTGCTCCAATCAGCAAAGCATTTACGATGCCCAACACCTGGGCAGGCTGGAGGGGATGCGACCAGCTCGCCCGAGCGACGGCCACCTGTTCGGCAGTAAAATCCCGCGGTGGAATCAGAAAACCGGCCTCGTCGAGGAGTCTGCGGTCCGGCTGGATCTCACCGAGGTCCAGTTGGTGGGCGTAGGCGGGCGACGGTGCGTCGGTTCCGACGGAGAAGGGGTTTTCCAGGCCGTCAAACTTGATCAGCGGCGCCGAGTACATCGGAAATCGCATTCCCAGCGGCCAATCCGCACCGGACTTGCCGCCGAAACAGCAGCCGTTCAACAGGCATCCTCCCCGTCCGAATGCCAAACCGACCATCAAACTCACCGCCAGTAGGTCCAGGTACCGGCGGATAGGCAGCTGCTTGCTTCGCAGGTAGACCACCACCACGACAATCGCCAGCAAGACGCCGCCATAGTAGATCAGCCCTCCGGAAGCCAAATTCAGCATTGCCGCCAGCTTACTCGGCGCGCCAGCAAACTGGCTTTGCCAATGCTGGATGACATAGGCGATGCGCGAGCCGACGATGCCGCCGATCAGCGTGAGGATACCGCACTGTGCAATCGCCTCACCGCTCTCACCGGCCCGGCGCGCCCGCCACTGGGCCAGGCAGATGCTTGCCACAAAGCCCAACACGAGCATCAGGCCATAACCGGGAATCCGCAAAGGAATACTCGAAGAGCCAAATTCCAGCGTCCCGAAATATACGATGGTCTGTAGCATTACGTTCTTGTGGGCAACGGCTGCGAATCACACCAAGCTTAGCGAAGGGTCACAGTCCATGGCGTCCGTCGAGTTTGCCTTCACAGCTTTCGCTCGATTTGGTTCTTCTCATTGACCAGGATGACTTGCGGCCGAATCTGCTTGGCCTCATCAGGCGCGGCATAGGCAAAGGCCATGATGATGACCTTATCGCCCACACCCACCAGGCGTGCGGCCGCACCGTTGATGCAAATGGTCCCGCTGTCTGGCTCACCCTCCACCACGTAGGTCTCGAAACGGGCCCCGTCGGCAAGGTCACCCACCAAAACGCACTCTCCCGGCACAATGCCGGAGGCCTCCAGCAGATTGCGGTCAATTGTAATCGAACCGACGTAATCGACCTCAGCCTCAGTGATGGTGGCACGGTGGATCTTCGCTCGCAGGACCTTCAGTAACATCGTCATCGCTGCCCTTCTGCCGACAGAATAGCTTCACAACATACGCTTGCGTTAATTTGCGATTTCACTCTAGGGGCCTCTCTACGGTGCGTCAACCAACATGTTGTCGATCAATCTTGCCGTTCCCATGCGCACGGCGAGCGCGACCAGAACCGGCCGATCAGTAGTTTCTACGTCGCGAAAGTCGTTTGGGTCGACGATTTGAACGTAATCGACCTGCCCGTCGGGCGCGTAAGCAGCAAGGTAGTCGCGCATCGCGGCGGCGACCTCCTCGGCCGGTGGATGCGACTGACGGATCTGCCGGCAGGCCAATCGAAGGGCCCCGTAGAGGGCCGGAGCCTGCCTGCGCTGATCTTCCGTGAGGTAGCTGTTCCGGGTTGACACGGCCAGGCCGTCTGCTTCCCTAACAGTCGGGCAAAACACAATCTCAAGAGGAAACTTCAGGTCGCGCACCATTCGGCGGACGATCGCGGCTTGCTGAAAGTCTTTCGCCCCGAAGAAGGCCTTGTCCGGCTGAACGATGTTGAACAGCTTGGCCACGACGGTACACACGCCGGCGAAATGTCCGGGCCGGGTGCGGCCACAAAGCGTCTCGCTAATCTCCTTGACGTGGACCTCGGTCAGCGAGCCAGAGCCGTACATGGCCTCGACGGGTGGCATGAACACCAAGTCCACGCCCAGTCTTTCACAGGCAGCCACGTCGGCCTCGGGCGTGCGCGGATAGGCTCTCAGGTCTTCGCTCGGGCCAAACTGAGTGGGGTTGAGGAAGATGCTGACGACCACGAACTCGCACGCCGACCGCGCCGCCTCGATGAGGCTAAAGTGCCCCCCGTGCAACGCGCCCAGAGTCGGAACGAACCCGATCATCCGGCCGGCGGCCTTGGCTCTGGCCACCGACCGCCGAACGTCTTCTATGCTCTCCAGAACCTTCATAGCTTCTGTCGTACCGCTGCAAGTAGTTGCGCCCGTTGCTCGGCGTTTCGAACGTCCACGGCTTCGGTATCGACTATAACCACCGGGCAACCGGCCCAAGCCGTGACCGTATTGTAGTCCTCCCGCATCGCCGAGAGAAACTCGCCGTTTATTGCCCTCTCAAAGGCTCGCCCGCGCTCGGCAATCCGTGAAAGCAGAGTCTCAACGGACGCATCTAGGCAGACCATCAGGCGCGGCGAGTGCACCAGGTGTGGCACATGGCAGGCAACGAGCTGGTAGATGCGGAAGTCTTCCTTGCCGAGGCATAGATTGGCGAAGATGTGATCCTGGCAGAAGCCGAAGTCGCTGACGTACACGCCGCTGGCTGGCCACTCGGCGGCCGAGAGCTGCTTGAGGCGCGACATCAGAAAATACAACTGGCTCGGCAGGCGAAATTCCGCCGAGCCGGTGTACGACTCGGCCAGGAAGGGATTGCCCTGGTAATCCTCCCTGATCAGCTGAGCTGGCAGCTCCGCGGCAAGAATCTCGGCCAGCGTGGTCTTTCCCGCAGCCGGGGGACCAACGACACTGATTAGCTTCGCGCCGCCTCTCTCGCGATCCACCTGCTCGGCGGGGCGCTTCTCGGCTTGCGGCTGGCGCTGTCCGAGATCGGCCAGCAACTCCGCCACCGTCTTGCCCAGCACCGGGTGCATGGCCTCGGGTGCGATCTCGGCCAGCGGACGCAACACAAAGCCGCGTTCGTGCATTCGCGGATGCGGAACGGTCAGCTTTTCGGTTTCGACTACGCTTTCGCCGATGAGCAGGATGTCCAAGTCGCAGGTCCTCGGGCCGCAGCGCTGCTCCTTGGCGCGATCTCGCCCAAGCTGGCGCTCGATCGCCTGCAAGGTGGCTAGCAGCTCCTGCGGGGCCAGGTCCGTTTCGATTCTCGCGGCTCCGTTTAGATACTTGGCCTGCCCTTCCGGCCCGCCGACAGGCTCGGTCTGGATGAACTGCGAGACGCGCTGCACCTCGATCCCGGCAGTCTCGGAGAGCTTCCTCAAGGCCATCATGAGCGTCTCGCCGCGATCGGCTAGGTTACCGCCCAACGCGATGTAAACTATCTGCTTCATTCCGAATGGGCCCCCACAAAGGAGGCCTGATTGTTCGCCGCCAACGAATTCGCCCCGCAGGCGAAGCATTCCAAGCCGCAAATCTTAGATTTTCATTTCCACGATCCGCCCGAGGGCCTCTTTCAGCACCTCGTCCGGATAGGTCAGCGAGATGCGAAAGAAGCCTTCGCCCGGCTGGCCATAACCGGCACCTGGCGTAACGGCCACGGCGGCCTTTTCCAGCAGATCACCGGCGAAAGCACCCGAAGAACCGTTGTACTTCTCCGGCACAGGTGCCCAGACGTAGATGGTGCCCTTGGGTTTGTCGACGGACCAGCCGGCCGTATTGAGGGCATCGACGACCATGTCCCGGCGGCGCTGGTGGAGGGCATTGATGGTCGGGATGAGCTGCTCGGCTAGGCTCAGCGCCTTGGCTGCGGCGAACTGGATCGCACGCAGCGAGCCGTTGTCGCTGTTCTCCTTGAAGGTCCCAAGCGTCCTGACGGCCGAGGCGTTGCCCACCACGCATCCGGCCCGCCAGCCCGTCATGCAGAAGGCCTTCGAGAGAGAGAATAACTCAACCGCCACCTCGTCGGCCCCATCCACCTGAAGAATGCTGGGGGCCTTGTAGCCGTCGTAGGTGTTTTCGATGTAGGCTGCGTCGTGTGCGATGAGGATGTCGTTCTGCCGGCCGAATTCGATAGCCCGCTCAAAGAACTCCAGCGGCGCGATGGCCGTCGTGGGGTTGTTGGGGTAGTTCAGATAAAGGACCTTCGCCAGGCGGCGGACCTCTGTGGGAATCTCGTCGAAATCTACCAAGAAGTCGTTTTTCGCCCAAAGAGGCGCCTGGTAGCTCGTCGCGCCGGCAAACACGTTGCCGATGTTGTACGTCGGATAGCCCGGCACCGGCGTTATGCCGACGTCACCGGGGTTGAGGATCGCCAGTGCCAGCTTGGCAATAGCGTCCTTGGAGCCCATGGTGGTGATGACTTGATCTTCATGGAGCGTCACACCGTACCGGCGCCGGTAGAAATCGCGCACGGCCTGGGTAAATTCCGGCACGGGCCTGTCATGTCCGTAACGATGGCGGTCGGGATCGGCAACGTCCCTGACGGCCCGGCAAAGCTCATCCACCACCGGCTGAGGCGTGGGGTAATCCGGGTCGCCAATGCCCAGGCTGATAACTTTAATGCCCTTTTTCCTGGCGGCGGCAATCTTGCGCCGCAGGTCGGCAAAGAGGTACGGAGGGAGCCTGCCCAGCCGATCCGACGGTTGTATTTCCATGCGCCGTTGCCTTTCACTACTTTCGCGCGTGTTCGGAAAGAGACGCCATTGTAGCAATTCACTTATGGCGATCAAGCTCCGCCGAGTCCAGGATAGCGCAGAGAGTCACGTGCAAATCTCGGAACCGCGTGGCGTTGGGCGAGTTTTCCAAAGACGGCACCGCTCGACGGCGTGTTAGTGGCGAAGGGATTCAGTCGGTCGGAGCCGCTCTCAGGCCCCTACAGGGCGGAGCTGTTCGTCAAGCTTGTGGCCGACGTCTTCAAACCGCACGGAGATCCGCTTGGAGACGCCAGGTTCTTGCATCGTCACGCCGTAAAGCACGCCGGACATGCTGATCGTCCGCTTGGCGTGTGAAATGATGACGAACTGGCTGTTGTGGTTGAACTCCAGAAGCAGGCGTGTAAAGCGTTCGGTGTTAGCTTCATCCAGGGCGGCGTCCACCTCATCCAGCAGGCAGAACGGGCTGGGTTTGGCCCGAAAGACGCTAAAGAGCAGCGCCAGCGCGGTCATTGCCTTCTCGCCGCCGGACAAAAGCGAGAGGCTGCGAAGTTCCTTGCCCGGCGGGCGGGCTACGATCCCAATGCCGCTTTCCAGCACGTCCTGTGGGTCGGTCAGGAAGATATCCGCCCTGCCGCCGCCAAAAAGCTTGCGGAATAGCTGCTGGAAGTTTTCACGCACCGCCTGGAACGTCTCGGTGAACAACTGCTTGGATTCCTTGTTGATCCGGCGGATCAGTTCGTCGAGCTGGTTTCGCGAGGCGCGAATGTCCTGAAGCTGCTCGGTTAGAAAGCTCTTGCGCTGCTCCAGTTCTTCCTGTTCCGAAATGGCGTCGAGATTAACGTTTCCCAGTCGTTCGATCTTGCCTTTCAGTTCGTGCGTTTCGGCCTCAACAGCGCCCCAGTCTCTACTCTCATCGTGCTGGTAGTCCTTGTAGAGTTCCAGCAGATCCATGCGCATCTCGTCGCCAGCGCGGGTGATCAGGTTGTCGATTCGCACGTCCGCCTCGCCGAGTTCGACGCGAAGGGCGTTGAGGTCCTCGCCGGCGGCCTCGTGCGCCTTGCGCTGATCGGACAGCTCGGTACGGGTCTCCTCAAGCCGCTCGCTCAACCCCTGACGTGTCTGCTCGATATCTTGAGATTCCTTGCTTAGCTGCTGCTGCTGGACGTACAGACGATCGACTTCTGCGCGAGCGGCGGTGCTGGCTGCCTCGGCCTGGCTTCGGCGCTGGCGGTTGCGTTCGATTTCAGATCGGCCGGAATGCAGGTCCCGCTCCGTCTGCTGGCACCCGTGGGCCAGGGCCTTGAGCGAATCCTGGACCGACCGTTTCTTCTCCTCGGCCCGGCCGAGGGCAACCTTCAACTCGGTCATCTGCCAGTTCAGTTGCTCTTGGCGCCGCCGAGCAGCGACGATTTCTTCACTAAGCCGCTCCACCTCCCCTTGCCGCTCGGTGCTGCGACGTTCCAGCTCTGTGGCGGCTTCCTTGGCCTGGTGCTCAGCCCGGACGCCCTCGTCGATTTCTGCGGCGATGCTCTCCAGATCGGCGGTTACAAGCGGCCTTTCCTGCTCGAGCTTGTCAATCTGTTGGCTAAACTGAGCCAGCCGGCTGCGGCACTCAACACCCTCGGCATTTGCCTCGTAGACGGCCGTGCGAAGCTTCTGCTGCAACTCCTCCAGATGCGCCGATTCGTTTTGGGCCGCCCCGCACTGACTCTGCAACTCGGTGATCCGCTGATCGAGTTCGGCCTGCTCGGTCTCCAACTGGATCAGTTCGCTTCGCCGGGCGATAATGCCGCCAGAGCGGTTAGCGGCACCAATCCGCACCCGTCCGTCGGCCTCCAAAACCTCTCCGGAAAGGGTTACGAAACGAAAATCTCCGCTGCCGCCTGTTGCCTCTGCAAGCCTGGCGGCTGCAGCCGCCGCATCACCGAGTGTTCTTACCACCAACGTTCGGCCCAGCAGCCGCCAGACGACCGGGGCCAGCCAAGACTCAAACCTCACCCAGTCGATCACACCGGCAAGCACCTGCGGGCAATTGGCCGGGGCAAAATCGTGACGGAGCGTTTCCAACCGATCGAGGCAGAGCACCTCGATGGTTCCTCCATCACCGAGGATCTCATGCAGCTCATCTTTCGAGGCTTCGAGGTCCATGAATCTGTCGATCAGCAGTTGCTGGTCCGCGCCGGCCAATGCCGCCTCCACGACGGCGGCGTGTTCGACATCCGTCTGAAGAAACTCCCCCAGCATTCCGCGGATAGCTCCCAGCTTGCCCTGCTGACGAGCCTTCAGCACGCGGCGAACGCCCGAGCCGATTCCCTCGAGCCTTTGTTGCATCTCGCGCAGGGCGCAGATCCGGCCGCTGACGGCGCTGCGACGTTCGCGGGCTTCGGCAAGCTGACTTTGGAGCAACTGCTCGTTTTCATTCAATTCTTGCCACTGCTGGCGAGTCTCGGCCAGCCGACCATGCAGATCGCCCAGCACATCCTTGACCTGGCGGAGCTTGGCTTCAACCTTCGCCCGGTCGGTTAGGATGTCTTCAAGCGATCGGTCGATCTCCTCGGCCCGGCCGGTGAGGCGCTGGCGCCGGCTCTGAAGGTTTTCGCGCCGAATGTCCAGTCCGTGTATCTCGTTGTGCAACTGCGCCGTCCGGCGAAGAAGATCGATCGTGCCGGCCTTTTCGTCCTCAAGCTTGGCCTGAAGGTCCACAATCGCACGTTCGCCGCTGCGATGCTCTCCACGGACAGCCTGGTGCTTCCGCGCCATATCGAACATGGAATTCTCGATTTGCTCCAGCTCCGCCTGACGGCCGGTAACCTGCTGTCGGACCTGGTCGAGTTTGGCCTCCAATTCCTCGCAGCGTGCGCTGCCGGTTGCGAACTGCTCTTCCAGCTCTTTGGCCCGCGCATCGAGCATCTCTGCGCGCTGCTGGCAAGCGGTGATCTGCCCACTGACGGCGGCGATGCGGCTCTGAACGTCTCGCGCGGAGCGGTCCAGATCGATGGCCTCGACCTCGGTGCCGCTTTGGGCGGCCTCAAGCTGGTCGACGCGGGCAACGATCTGGCTTAGGCAATCCGAAGCAGCGTCAAGGCGCTTCTGGAGTTGGTTGCGCTGAATCGAAAGGAGGTGGTACTGCGCGAGGAAGTGCAGCGAGCGCAGTTCCTTGAGCCGCTCGCAGTACGTTTGGTAGTTTCGGGCCTTGCCCGCCTGGTACTTAATTGAACGGAGGCGCTTTTGGACCTCGCCGAGGATGTCTTCAAGCCGCAGCAGATTCTGCTCGACGCGCTCGAGCTTCCGCAGGGCCTCTTTCCTGCGCGCCTTGTATTTGTTGATGCCGGCTGCCTCGTCGAAGATGGCACGCCGCTCATCCTGGGAGGCCTGCAAGAAGCTTTCGATCCGCCCCTGCTCGATGAGGCTGTAGGCATTGCCGGTGTCCATGAAAAGTTCGCGGATGTCGCGAAGCCTGCAAGGGTTATTGTTCAAGCAATATTCGCTCTGCCCGGAGCGGAAGAGTTTGCGGGTGACCGAGATGCTGTCGACCGGCGTCTGGTCGTCGCAGCCAGGCGGGCGGAGCAGGCCGCTGGAATTGTCGAAGATCAACGTTACTTCGGCCCCGCCGGACGGGCGACGCGCCGAAGAGCCGTTAAAAATGACGTCAGCCATCTCAGAGCCGCGCAGCGACTTGGCCGACTGCTCGCCAAGGACCCACTTGACGGCATCGACTACGTTGCTCTTGCCGCAGCCGTTCGGCCCGACGATGCAACTGATCCCATCATCGAACTCGAATTCGGTCTTGTCCGCGAAGCTCTTGAAGCCTGAAAGGATCAGCTTTCTGAGTTTCATGAGTTAGCGCCATCCTTAACGCATATCGCAGAAGTCACCATCCATAGTATGCGCCGCTTACGGTTCCGGCACGTCCAGCCGGCCCACAGTAACCGCGCCGCGATAGATTCTCTGCAGCTGAGGCACCTGCTGCAAGACGAATTTGGCCGGTATATCTCCTTCCTTGCACATTCGATACAACACACCGACGAGCTGACTGTAGGTCAGACCCAGCCCCCTGATCTTGCCGTCGTCGCCCTCCTCCGGCCGCGAACCGAGCGCCTGGACAAGCCGGTGGAGCAAAGGTTCCACTTCGAGTGGATCGCTGAACCTCCCGAGCCGAGGGATTTTTCGAAAGACCGTCAGTTCCGCGCTGCCACCGAAGGCGTTGATCGTCACCAGTTCGCCCGGTGCCTCAAAAAAGATCGGTCGTCGCACCATCATCTCTCTGCCGAACAGGACGATTCTCGGGTCGATCGTTTGCGTGGCATAGACGGTGTAACCGCGGCGCGTGGTGACCAGATCAAGTCCGAATTGTCCTGAAATGTTGATGCACGTCACCATAGATTTATCGCCTCGCGTTCGAAGCGCCTCGTAGGCAGCGATCCGGACGCGCTCGTTGTCATCATCAATCAGCCGGCGGAGCGTCGGCGTAGCTCTTAGGATCCGTTTGTGTCGGCCCAGTTCTTCGACGGCCGAAACTTGATAGGGGGAGTTTGCGCTGGTGGCGAAGCGGAGGATAACCTCGACGGCCAGCCTATCGCTAAGACGCATGCCGGTCCGGGCTGCGTAAAACGAGATCGAAGGATTCCTCGAGGCGTAGTGCTCGCGAACAACAGGAACCACCTGCCGACCCATTGCCTCCCAAATCAGGGCCAGGTCGCTGTGTTTCGAGGTAGGCATCTCCATTTCAGTGGCAATCCTTCGGGCGTAGCCGTCCCAGCCGCCGGAGCTCAGTTGAATCGGCAAGTGCATCACCAATTCAAGAAAATGTTCGTAGTCATCGCGATACTCCGGGGGGATGGTAAGCTCCACGACCGAGCGATTGCGGGCTTTGGCAACGTCCGCGAAGAGAATGCTTTCTTCCTCGTCAAACCGTTCGACGATCCGGCGACGGATCAAGTCGGCCATCTGATAGTCCGGGCGGCGAAGCTGCAAGCGAATCGGGCGTGACCGGGTGACCCGCCCGCCGCCGATAACCCGACCAACTTTCAGCTTGGCTTCGTCTTGAGGTTTGGCCGGATCGATGAACGGGTTGACAAAGACCGAACCGGCGGCAATACCCCAGACCTTTGTATTCGCGCCCGGCCGACTCACCCCTCCAAACGCCACAGTCATGTCAACAGGCATGAGGATGCCGCCGTCAAGGCTGCGCGTCTGGGTCTGCGGCAGGGAGGTGACATATACGTCGAACCGCGTATTGACGGGAGCCCCCGGTGGCACCGCCCCACCGACCAGAACCACCGAAGTGTCCCTGTCGCGCAAGATTCGCTCGGGCGTCATTTGAGCCGTGCCCATGCGCGACGAACCGAGGTTTTCCTTCAGCAGGTACTCCGTCAGCGACTTCCGCAGATGAGCCGGCACTTCAGCCGATCCACTCTCCCCCAACCCCACCACAATGCCGTGGGCATGGACCGGCACCTGCCCACCGCCTACCAGGTAGGCGAATTCCGCCACTGTGCCCTTGACATGCGGAGGGATGATGATTTTGGGCTTTTGCTGACGGTCCCTGTCCCTCGACGAAACGAGTTTGAGCTCGTGCTCACACGCCCCCATGAACGCGCAAAGGCACAACCCCGCAAACACAAATCGAAGAATCCTCTCCGGCATGACAAATCCTTACTTCAGCGCTTCTTGCTAACAATCTTTGAATGTTATCGGACCCTAGATCATCGAGGCATGAGCGTTTGTCTGGGCCTAAGCGGCCGATCGCTCGCGTGAGTGGGCAGATTATACGCGATTCGATCGCCCAATGCGGCCCGGAGAAGAAAAATTTCGCAAACCGGCCGCAGGAGCCAGAACGTAGGCTTGGAGAGCTTCTGCCTAGCCTGCGCGGCTTGCGGTTTGCGAAAGCCGTTACTATCGGTAAGCCTCAAGCAAACGGTTCCCTGAGGTGGAAAACCCCAGGAAATTCTCCCGGCGCTCAGTCAAAGATTGGCCGGTCGTCCTTGACGGGGGCTTCCGTAGCGCTAGGTCGCGGCAGCTTCGGTGGGCGTGAAGGGGCTTTGTAGTCTTTCGGCAGCGGGGGAATCATCAGTTTCTGCCCCGGTCGCAGCTGGTGTGGATCCACATCCTTGTTCGCATTGGCGATCAGCTCGTGGTACTTGCTGTGGCCGTACATCTTCTTCGCAATGCCCCAGAAGCCCTTATCGCCTGCCCGGACGATATATATCCGCCCTGCCGTGGTAATGATTGCTCGGCCAGCAGTCTCCGACGGCACCCTGGCGGCCGATAGCGGCGGGACGATCAGCGTCTGTCCCGGGCGAAGATGATACGGATCAACGCTGGGATTTGCCTTGCGGAGCAGCGGCCAGTGCTTGCCGTGGCCGTAGACCTTTTCCGCAACTCCCCAGAAGCCCTGATCGCCTCTCTTGACGGTATAAAGCCGTTGCCCGCTGCGGGGTACGAATCCTGCAATGACGGCGGCTGTTCCAGCTGGCGGGCCCTCGGGCAGGGGTGGAATGATGAGCTTCTGTCCCGGCCGCAGTGCGTTAGTATCTACTTGAGGGTTTGCCTTGGCAATCAGCGGCCAGTGCTTGCCCTCACCGTAGACATGTTCGGCCACGGTCCAGAACCCGCTGTCACCTTCTCTGACGATATAGATCCGCCGGCCTTCCGCCCTGCGGACGGTAGGTCCCACCGCCGGAACAACTGGCCGGACGACCAGCCTTGTGGTGGCCGTCGGCGTGTACGGCTTGGGGATTTCGACGGCTGGTGCCGGCTGTTCGAAGCTGGGGGCTACGATTGGTTCGTACTCCGGCTTGACTGCGGCTGGTTCGGCCCCTACCGGCGCGGAGGTCGGGGTAAGCTTCGGGTCGGCGGTGACATCGGCAGCCGTTGCCAACTCGCCGGTCCATTCAACTTCGTTAGCTTCCTCGCCTTCGACCTCCACCGCTCCGACAGGCGGGCGAGCCTCCGAGGCGGTCGGAGCTGCGCCCTCCTGCGGCGCCTCGAACTCATCGCCACTGACGTAGAAATAGACGATGATCAGCAAGAGCAAGGCCAAAGCGACCACCAGCCCGATTTTGAAGTCCCTGTGCATGCAAGTGGCTCCTACGCTAAATCCGCGGCAACGCCCGGACCCAAGCAGAATATTAACGCGCGCCGAAGTGCAATTGGCAAGAAAATCTGCCGCCTCAGGCTTCTTTGCCGGCGGTCAGGTGATTGCCGTGGAAATTCTTCGACAGGCACCTACGACCGTTGGTCCCTTTCCTGCACCAGCTTAGCAACGCTCTGCGCGTCCCGGGCAATCATCAGCTCTTCGTTGGTCGGGACCACCCAAACGGCCAATGGCGAATGCTCGGCTGAGATCGGTCCTGTCCGGCCGGCTGAGACTTCCTCGTTGCGCCGCTGGTCGAAGACCACACCAAGGCGAGAAAGATCCCGGCAGATCTTCGCCCGGACAGGCGGGGAGTTTTCGCCAATCCCGCCGGTCAGCACCACCGCATCCAAGGCCGGAAGAATCGTGTAATACGCGCCGATGTACTTGACAACACGGTAGACGAACAGTTCCACGGCGAGTTCCGCCTTTTCGTCGCCCTTCTCGATAGCGGCTAGCAGGTCGCGCATGTCGTTGCTGCGGGTACTTACGCCCAGCAAGCCCGATTCTTTGTTCAGGGCGTTGTCAATCTCCTCAAAGCCCATCCCTGTCGCGGCCATGTGAAGGACGACACCCGCATCGACGTCGCCACTGCGCGTGCCCATTACCAAACCTTCCAGCGGGGTAAAGCCCATGGAGTGATCGACGGCCTTGCCACCAGCGACGGCCGTTATCGAACAGCCGTTACCCAGGTGGACCGTGATGAGGTCAACTTCATGCGTCTTCTTGCCCAGCAACTCCGCCGCCCGCAGTGTGACATACCGGTGGCTGGTGCCGTGAAAGCCGTACTTCCGAACGTGATATTTCGCGTACCAATGCTCTGGTACGGCATAGCGGTAAGCCTTGGGCGGCAGTGTGATCAGGAAGGTCGTGTCGAAGACTGCAACATGGGGCACGTCGGGTATCGCTTCCATAGCCGCCTCGATACCGGCAAGGTTCGGCGGATTGTGCAGCGGCGCCAGCTCGCAGTTGGCCCGGATCACTTCCAGGACGGCCTGGTCGATCATCGTAGATTCCGTGATCGTCTCCCCACCGTGAACGACGCGGTGCCCGACGGCGTCGATCTCCGCCGCGGAAGCCACTATTTGCCTTTCGACGAGAATCTTTAGGATGGTTCTTAGTCCGGCGCGGTGGTCACCGCCCCCCTCGGCCCCGACGGCGATCTCCGGCTGCTCCAAGCCATCCGCGCTCAGATGCAAGACAGCATCCTCGGTACCGACGCGCTCCAGGATGCCTTTGGCGATTACGGATTCGTCGGCCATGTCGAAAAGCTGATACTTGATCGAGCTGCTGCCGCAATTGACAACGAAAACCTTCATCATGTGCCTCTATTCAAAAAGGAACCGACATAAAGCGCACTGCACGGACAGGCCCGGCAGAGTCCACTGCCATTGCGACTTCTGGCAGGGCATGGGGGTCGTATTAGTGCGCATATCTCGCTTGCAGGGACATGCCGGCACAAAAATTTCTGGCGCCTCCGAGCCGTTTCGCCCGAAGCCAATTCAATCCAGACAGCGGCGGGCAAAAGCCCGCCAGTTGCGTCAATTGGTAGGGCAAGAACAGCCAACTGTCAAGAACTGGCGAGAAGTTTCGGCTCCGCCAGCATCGCCAGATTACCAGCGGCTCGGCTCGGAGCTTGACCAGCCGTCCGGAGACGAATAGACTTACCTAAGGTATTGAAAGCAGCTTGTGCTCTCAAAGGATGTGGGAGCTTCCCGGTGGCGCAAGGCTTTGGAGACGACTTTAGGCGGTTTTTCGTCCGCGGGCTCGCGGCCGTCCTGCCCGCAATCCTCACTATCTTCGTGCTGGTGAAACTCTTCACCTGGATTCAGCGGTACGTCGGCCGCTACATCAACACCGGCGTGCAATGGCTCATATTACAGTGGTCGCGGTTGTGGACGCGCACCGCGCCGTCGTGGACCCCCACGGACGACCACTGGGACAACATCAAGGCCACCTGGGAGAGTTATCACCTCAACTGGATCGGGTTCGTGCTGGCTTTCGTGGCCATTTATATTTTCGGTCGGTTCGTGGCGTCGATTCTCGGCCGCGGGCTATGGCGGACGATCGAGCGGGCATTTTTCCGCTTGCCGGTGATTCGGCAAGTTTATCCTTACGTCAAGCAGGTGACGGATTTTCTGCTCTCGGAGCGAAAGCTGGAATTCTCTCGGGTGGTGGCTGTGGAGTATCCCCGCAAAGGAATCTGGTCGATGGGCCTGGTGACCGGGCCAGCGATGCGAACGCTGCATGATAATCTCGGCGGCGACCTGCTGACGGTTTTCATTCCTTCCAGCCCGACGCCGGTAACGGGCTACACAATTACAGTCAATAGAAAAGATGTGATCGACCTGCCCATGAATTTCGATGATGCGCTTCGGTTTACTGTAAGCGGCGGAGTCATCATGCCGGTCAGTCAGCAGCGCAGCCAAGCTGAAATCGAGCAAGCCAGGCAACGCGTGTTCCTACCTCCCCAAGAGACGGAAAAGAAGGAGACCTCAGAGTGAACATCGTAGTGAAAGCTCGACACATGGACGTGACGGACGCCATCAAGGACTACGTGGAGACCAAGGTGGCCAAGCTGAGTAGGTTCTACGACAACATTCATACCATTGAGGTCATACTCGACGTGGAGGCGGATAAGCCGTCTGTGGAAATCGTCGTCTCCGCCAAGCGCAAGAACGTCTTCGTCGCCACGCATCGGGACGACGACATGTACGCCTGCGTGGACCAATGCCTGCACAAGATCAGTGAGCAGCTTCGACGTCACAAGGACCGGGTGCGCCACCGCCGGGGACCGACCCATAGCGAAGCGCAGCAACTAAGCAACCAGTAGCCGCCGAGTCAGCCGACCACCGGGAAATGGCGGCAGCTTTCCCTGGCGGCATGGGCCAAGAGCCGATACACTCATATGGGCTTCATTGAGTTGCGTTTTGCCGGCTCGGTTACACACCAGGCCGCCACGGTTGCAATCGCCGGGGCGGAATGAAATCCGCAGCAGGAGTAAGGCATGAAACTATCCGATATTATGGTTCTCGAAGCCATCGTATCTGAATTGCAAGCTACCAGTCGCGATGAGGCGATCACCGAACTGACCGAAGCACTCGCCGCTGCCGGCAGCGTTGCTAAGAGAAATGTCGCAGAAATCACAAAAGCGGTGCTCGAGCGGGAGGACCAGGGGACCACGGGCATCGGAGAGGGCATCGCGCTGCCTCACGCCAAGTTCAAGGGCATCAAGAAGCCCGTTGCCACGATCGGGCGCTCCAGCGTGGGCATCGACTTTGCCGCCCTGGACTCAAAACCTGTCCATTCCGTCATCCTGCTGCTTTCCAGCCCAGACAATCCGGACGTGCACCTGCAAGCAATGGAAACCATCTTCAAGCATGTCCAGAGCGACATGTTTCGAAAGTTCCTTCGCCAGAGCGAAACCAAAGAGCAGATTGTAGACCTGATTCGGGAAGCCGATGACCTCGTATGAGGCCGGCCCCGTCAAGACCGGCCTGTGACCTTCAAGACCAATAGGCTGGTGCGAGAATCGGAATATTGAATTGGCCATCGTCGAAAAAGAAGTGACAATCGCCAACAAGTACGGCCTGCACGCTCGTCCGGCGATGCAGCTGGTGGAGATCGCGAACAAGTACAACAGCAAAGTCGAAGTATCTAACGGAGTCCTGACCGTGGACGCCAAGAGCATCATGTCCGTGATGCGTTTGGCTGCAACGCAGGGCACGGCGCTAAAATTTACCGCAGACGGCGGCGATGCCGAAGAGGCTGTCGCGGCGTTGACCAAGCTCGCCGAGGAGGGCTTCGGCGAGATGTGACGAGCAACGGATGCAGCCGCAGTCGAGGGCTGAGCTTTCCTCGCAACTGCGGCGAGGTAGCAGAAACACTTTGCCATGAAGATCAAGAAGGGCATAGGGGTCTCACCAGGCGTGGCGGTTGCGCGCGCCGTGGTTGTAGACACCGAGGAATATGATATCCCTCATCGTCAAGTGCCCGTAGACCATGCCCGGGCTGAGCTGGCTCGCTTGCGCAAGGCGACCTCGGTGTCCAAGAAGGAACTCCAAGACTTGCAGAAGCGAGCCTCCCAACGCCTTGGCAAGGAAACCGCCAGCATCTTCGACTTCCACTTGGGCCTGCTCGGCGACGAGGTGCTCTACAGGAAGTTCAAGGACACAATCCTCGACGGGCACGTCACGGCCGAGTATGCCGTGGCCACAGTGCTGAGAGGCTACGCCAAGGAGTTCCTGGCCATGCCGCAGTACTTGGCCGAGCGGGTCAAGGACATTTACGACATCGAGAATCGTTTGCTTCGCAACCTGATCGGCCAGAGCCGCCAGTCATTGGCGCATCTGAATCGCGACGTAGCCGTCCTCGCTCGCGACCTGACTCCTTCGCAGGCGGCGGGCATGGACCGCAAGCATACTCGCGGGCTGGCCATCGACGCCGGCGGGCAGACCAGCCACACCGCCATCGTCGCCCGGGCGCTGGGCATTCCGGCAGTTGTCGGCCTCAACGACGTCACGGCGGAGGTCTCCGGCGGTGACCTAGTCATTATCGACGGCAACCGCGGCGTGGTCGTGATCGACCCCGACGAGCACACGATCCAAGAATACGAACAATATGCCCGCCAGCAGGTAGAGTTCACCCACAGCCTCGACGCGCTGCGCGACCTGCCGGCGATCACGCGCGACGGACACGAAATCACACTGCTGGGCAACATCGAGTTCCCGGAAGAGGCCGCCACTGTATTGGAAAAAGGCGGCCAGGGCATCGGCCTGTACCGGACGGAGTTTCTCTATCTGGGGACCGACACCGAACCGACCGAGAAAGATCACTACCGGGCGTACCGCTCGGTGATTAAGCACTGCAACAACCGCCCCATCATCATTCGGACCCTTGATCTCGGGGCCGACAAGTACACGCAGTCCCGTCAGCGGATACCGGAACGCAACCCGTTTCTCGGGTGCAGGTCTATCCGTTTCTGCCTGCAGAACCTTCCGATGTTCAAGACGCAGATCCGTGCTATTCTACGTGCGAGCTTGGACGCCCAGGTCTCGATCATGTTTCCGCTGATCACGAATATCCTTGAACTGCGTCAGGCCAAGATCGTCGTCCGCGACGTGATCGAGGATCTGGAAGAAGAAGGTATCGAGTACCGCGGCGACATGCCGATCGGCATGATGGTCGAAACACCATCGGCAGCACTGATGTGCGATGCATTCTCCCCGGAGGTGGATTTCTTCTCTATCGGCACCAACGACCTGGTGCAGTACACGCTGGCCGTCGACCGCGGAAACGAAAGGGTCGCCTCGCTGTTCTCCGCAGCGCATCCTTCGGTGCTGCGGCTAATCAAGGAGATAATTCGGGCCGGACAGCGATACGATGTGCCAGTCCACCTTTGCGGCGAGATGGCCGGCGACCCGACCTATACGCTGCTGTTGCTCGGGATGGGTCTGGAGACCTTCTCCTGTGCCCCGCCGGCGATTCCGGAGATCAAGAAAATCATCCGTTCGGTGACCATGGAGAAGGCTGTTAAACTCACTCAGCGGGTCATGAACTTCGAGACGGATAAGGAAATACTTAACTTTCTGAGGGTGGAGACTCGGAAGGTCCTGCCCGAAGCGGTTGCGGACTGATAACGTGGCGGACGGCCTGCGGGGCATTGGTCGAAGATGGTAAACTGCCCCGGCGGAGCCTTTCGCACCGGACAAGACATACAGACAACGCAAAAAGGAAATGGGTTAAACTTGCCACAACGGTGGGCTATTTGGCTGGCCATTGAAGGCAACCTGCGATTTGGCTCCCATCACGACCTGATGCGGGCGATGGAACGGACCGCCGAGCGCGCAGGATTGGTCGTTGAGTATTCTCAGGGGTTCAATCCTCGGCCAAGGTTGTCGCTGGTCTGCCCTCGTTCCGTGGGCTTGGCTACGGAAGACGACCTGCTCGTGCTGTCGTTGGATGCGCCGATCGAAGGGGACCAGCTCCTGGCCAAACTCAGCGAGCACGCTCCAGAAGGCATCCGGTTCGTTCGCGCCGAACAGCTAGTCGGCTCCCGCGCGCCGCAACCTGTGCGCACGCGCCACGAGCTGAACCTCCCGCCGGATAAGCTCAGCCAGTTGCCGCAACGACTCAATGAACTACAAACGATGCCTTCCTGGCCGGTGGAACGACAGGTCTCTGCCGGGCGGCGCAAGTCGATGCGAGCCAAAACCATCGACCTCCGCCCATCGGTCGAAGAAATCTATCTGGAGGGTAAGACGCTTCACGTGACTCTGGTGCGTCAGGACGACATGTGGGCTCGGCCGGGCGAGGTGCTTCGACTGGTCGGACTCGACGATCGAGTGGATCTGGCCCGCATGGTGCGCACCAAAGTGGAATACGAAATGGAAACGGCAGGGCGCCAACCGACGCGCCAAGCCCAAGAATAACCGCATAACTTTGAATTGGTGAAAGAAAATGACAAAGGAAATGCTGATCAACATGGCCAGCGGCCAGGAATGTCGCATCGCCATCGTGGATGAAGGCAAACTGGAGGAGCTCTACATCGAACGGGCTTCGAGCGCCTCCCGCGTAACCAACATCTACAAGGCCAGGATCACGAACGTTGAGCCGGCCATCCAGGCCGCTTTCGTCGATTTCGGGCTGAGCAGGAATGGCTTCCTGCACATCTCCGACGTCCACCCCCGATACTTTCCGAAGGGCGAAAAGGATTTCCTCGAGCGAGTCGGACGCAAGCACGCCCACCGCCAGAGGCCTGCCATCCAGGACTGCCTCCACCGCGGACAGGAGATCGTCGTCCAAATGACCAAGGAAGGCATCGGCACGAAGGGTCCGACCATGACGACCTACCTGTCGATCCCCGGTCGGCTGCTGGTGATGATGCCCGGCATGAGCCGCCTGGGCGTGACCCGCAAAATCGAGGACCCCGAGGCCCGCGACAAAGCCAGGCAAATCCTCAACGAGCTCAAGCTCCCTGACGACGTGGGGTTCATCCTTCGCACCGCCGGAATCGGGCAATCCAAGCGCGAGCTCCAGCGGGACCTGAAGTTCCTGACACGCCTGTGGAATTCCGTCAAGCAGAGAATTGAAAATTCCAAGGCGCCGGCGGAAATCTACCAGGAGTCCGACTTGGTCATTCGCACAATTCGCGATGTATACAACATGAATATGAAGCGGATTATCTGCGACGAGGAGTCCGTCGCCAGGAAAGTGCAGGAGTTTCTGGACCTTGTCATGCCGCGAACCAGACACAACATCGAGCTTTACGCGGGCAAGGAAGGTCTGTTCCACGATTATGGTCTGGAAGAGGAGATCAACAAGTTTTACGCCCGCACCGTGACGCTTCCGTCAGGAGGCTCGCTGGTGATCGACCAGACCGAAGCGCTCGTTGCGATCGACGTCAATTCCGGACGCTTCCGCGAACATAGCGACGCTGAGATGACCGCGGCGAAGATCAATCAGGAGGCAAGCAAGGAGATCGCCAGGCAGTTGCGGCTGCGCGACATGGGCGGCGTGATCATCATCGACTTTATCGACATGCGCGAACAGAAGAACCGCAGCGCCGTGGAAAAGGCGCTCCGCGATGCGCTTAAGGCCGATCGCGCCAAGACAAAGATCCTTCGAATCAGCAATCTGGGCATTGTGGAGATGACCCGCCAGCGGATCCGCCCGTCGCTGAAGGACAGCGTCTGTCGACGCTGCACCTATTGCGACGGGACCGGGCTGATAAAATCCGAGGAGTCCCAGGCTCTGATGGTCATGCGCAGCCTCCAGCGAGCGACCTCCAACGACGAAGTCGCACAGGTGCAGGTGACCGTAACCCCATCAGTGGCGCATCACCTAGCCAACTACCAGCGCAAGCAGATCAGCAAACTCGAGACTCGAACGCAAAAGGCGGTGATAATCCAGGCTGATCCAGACCTGCCCGGCGACGAGCTGCACATCCGATGCACCAACGCGCGCGGCAGCGAGGTCGCCTGGCAGCACACCGCGCTGGCCAAACCGGGAAAACCCAAGGTCCAGACCGTCCTTCTCGGACCCCTTGAGAAGAGAAAGGAACAACCGCCAAGCAGCAAGGTCCCAGAGCTCCAAGCCGCCAAGGAAGAGCCAACCGAAAAGGAAGAGGCTCTCAAGAAGGCAAAAAGGCCCCGTCGTCGAGGCCGGCGCGGCGGCAGAAAACATAAGAAACGGATCGCACAACCCATCGAGGCCAAGGAAGAACGGAAGGCAGAAAGAAAGGTCAAGGCTGCGGGCGAGGAAGCTCCAAAACACCACGTAAAGAGGAAGTCAGCAGAAGAGGAAAAAAGACAACCGCCTACCGCGGAGAAAAAAACCAAGGCCAGGAGGCCGCGCCGTCGAAGGGCGAAAAAGAAAGCTACCTCAAGCACTAACTAGGGCAGCTTTGTCCGGAAACCCAGGTTGCAAAGCGAAGACCCAACATAAAGCCAGGCCGGCGCAGGTTGATTGAGCCCGGCTGGCCGCCTAGCCCACCAGCGGCATTAACTACGGACCGCAATAGTCGATCAGACGGGCAATCTCGCTGCGGAGTTCTTTTCGCGGCACGATCATGTCCACAAAGCCTTTTTCCAGGAGAAATTCAGCCCTCTGGAACCCCTCGGGCAACTCGCTCTTCATGGCGTTGGCGATGACGCGCTGCCCGGCGAAGCCGATCAAGGCCCCAGGCTCGGCAATGATGATATCCCCGAGCATGGCGAAGCTGGCCGTCGTGCCTCCTGTGGTCGGATCGACCAGGACGGCGATGTACAGCCCGCCGGCCTCGTCTAACCTCGCCAGCGCGGCCGCCGTCTTGCCCATTTGCATCAGGCTCAGCGCCCCCTCGTGCATTCTCGCACCGCCAGACATGCAGACGATCACCAGCGGCAGCGAGCGGTTGGTGGCCTCTTCAATCAGCAGTGTGATCTTCTCGCCCAGGACCGAGCCCATCGAGCCCATCAGGAACTCCCCGTCCATCACGCCCAGCGCCACACGGCGGCCCTTGATGTAGGCGATTCCGGTCAGGCAGGCTTCCAGATTGCCTGTCTTGGCCTGCTCGGCCCGCAAGCGGTCGGCGTAGCTTTTTCCCGCCCAGCGGAACTCCAGCGGATCGGCCGGGGCAATGTCACCGAACAGTTCCTCGAAGCTGTCGGTATCGACCAGTTGCCTTACGCGATGGTTCGCGCCGACCCGAAAGTGAAACCCACACTTGGGACAGACCTCAAGGCTCTCCGTAACCACCTTACGGTACAGCATGCTCTCGCAGCCACCGCAACGCATCCACAGTCCATCGGGCACCTCGCGCTTCTTGCGAATCCTCGGTCCGGCAAAGATCGAGGAATCGAACGGCCCGTTGGCCTTCTTTGCGTTCTCTGCCATCAGTTTGCTCCAGGTCCCAGCGGGACGCCAATACGGGAATGCTCAAAACAACTTTTCGTCCGTTTCGTAGCTGCACCAGGTAAAACTCGGGGCCGCGTGCTCCCAGAGCCTCTCCGGCGACTTTTTCTCCAGAATGCACCGGACCAACCCCAGCACCACCGGGCGAAGGACCAATAGCGGCAAGTGGCCCTTGTGGCGTTTGATGATGCTGGCAAGCCCCTTGCGTATTCGCTGCTCGGCTTCGGCGATGGTTTCCCCGCCCGGCGGACAGACGGTGGTGGGTGCTTCAGCCCACTGCCGATAGACCTTCGGTTGCCGACGGCGGATCTCCTTTAACCTCAGCCCCTGCCAGAGCCCGTAGTCGATCTCCCGGAGATTCAAGTCCGTCCGGACCTTCACGCCGAGCACCTCGCCAACCAGATGTGCGGTCTGCTGCTCGGCCTCTCCGCTGGAGGCACAGATCACGCCGATCTTCTGGCTAGCCAGCTCCTTTGCGGCGGCCTGCACGTCCCGAATGCCCTGCTCGCTCAGGGGCGCGCCGGCAGCAGATTCCACACGCGACTGCTCCTCAAAGGTCGTCTGTCCGGTCTTGATGACGTAGAGTTTAGCCATATGCGTTGGGGCCCTGTTTGCCCTCATCGCGGGGCGGCGGTGCTATTGGCCGCAGCGCGAACTGCTCGCAGCGCAGCTGCTACGTCCTGCGAGCCGAAGATACTCTCCCCGGCCACGAAGACGTCCGCGCCCCGGCTGGCACAAAGCGCGGCGGTTTGGACGTTGATCCCGCCGTCAACCTCCAGGCGTTGATCGTCCCTCAGCATGCCGCGCACCTGGGCCACTTTCTCCAACATCTCTTCTATGAACTCCTGCCCGCCGTAGCCTGGCTCGACGGTCATAACCAGCACAATATCGACGGTCGTGACGACCTCCTCCAGCGACTCAGCCGGTGTGCCCGGCCGAAGCGTCACACCAACGCCCAATCCCAGCTGGCGCAGCCGGTTGACGAGCTTGGCCGGCTCGTCGGCCCCGCCTCGATTGGGCTGGCTGCACGCCTCGATGTGGAACGTGATGCTGTCGGCGCCGGCCTCGGCGAACCGCTCGAGAAAACACACCGGATCGTCCACCATAATATGCACGTCCAGCGGATGGTCGGTATGCTGTCGGATCTTGCTGACGAAGTCAGGTCCCACGGAGAGGTTCGGCACGAAATGCCCGTCCATGATATCGACGTGCAACACATCGGCCCCGGCGTCGACCACTTCGTCGATCTGCTCGCCGGCCCGGGCGAAGTCGCACGCCAGCAGGGACGGGGCAACCAAAGGGCCACCCGCTGCCTCCTTCCACGGATTGTGCGGATTTCTACTCATCTTCCATTACAGCCGGAAAGCCCACGGGGCCTTTTCTCCGTGGGCTTTGGCGATTTTTCGTCTGTCTATTGTCCAGGCCAAGCTATTTCCGGTCAAGGACTTCTATCGGGGGCATGGGCTTGCCTTCCAAGTATGTCAGCGATGCCCCACCGCCGGTGGAAACGTGGGTCATTCGGTTGTCCAGGCCCATCTGGCCGACGGCGGCGGCCGAGTCACCGCCGCCGATTACGCTCACGGCCCCGGTGTCGGTGGCCTTTGCGACGGCCTCGGCAATCGCTCGCGTACCGGCAGCAAAGGCAGCCTTCTCGAAGACACCCATCGGCCCATTCCAGACGATGGTCTTCGCTTCGGCGATGACCGAAGTAAACCCCTCGATGGTCTTGGGCCCGATGTCCATGCCCATCAGCCCTTCCGGAATGCCCAAGCCGCCGATCTCCGTAGGTTTACCGCCGTCGAAATCGTCGGTGGCAACGTGGTCGCATGGCAGGAGAATCTTTTCCCCAGCCCCCTCCAGTAGCGACTTCATCTCCTCGAGTTGATCTTCCTCGATAAGGCTCTTTCCGACTGCGGCGCCTTTGGCCTTCAGCAGTGTATATGCCATCGCCCCGCCGATCAGGATGCGGTCCACCTTCTCCAGCAGCGTTGAGATCAGCTTGATCTTATCGGAGACCTTCACGCCGCCGAGGATGGCCACGAACGGGCGGGCGGGCGAATCCACCGCCTCGTGGAGGTACTTGATCTCCTTCTCGACCAGCAGGCCGGCCACGGCCGGGCCGCCCTTGGCCTGGACGGCCTCAGGCGCCCCATACATGCTGGCATGCTTGCGGTGGCAAGTGCCGAAGGCGTCGTTGACGTAAACGTCACCCAGTGCAGCCAGCTCCTTGGAGAATGCCTTCAGTTGAGCCTGGTCCTTACTGGTCTCGCTGGCGTGGAAGCGGACGTTCTCCAGCAGGATCACGTCGCCCTCGTTCATCGCGTCGACCATCGCCGTGGTCTCTGCACCGACGACGCTCGGCGGGCCGAGCTTGACCTCCTTGCCCAGCAGCTCGCTCAGCCGCCCCGCCACAGGCTTGAGAGAGAACTCGCTCTTGACCTCGCCTTTAGGCCGACCCAGGTGGCTCATGAGAACCAGTTTGCCGCCGGCCTCGATGACCTTGTGGATCGTCGGCAGGGCCATCCGAATCCGCCTGTCGTCGCTGACCCTTCCGGCGGTCAGCGGGACGTTGAAGTCCACGCGCATTAGCACCTTCTTGCCCGCTACGTCAATGTCCGCAATCGTCTTGGTCGGCATCGTCCTGGAATCCTCATGCAGTTTTTCCGTTATTGCCGTCCGCTTTGTCAGAGCAGGCCCGGCCACCTAAGCGACCGGGCCTGATATCATGAACAAAGCCTAGTTGATTTTCAAGCCAGCCGTTACATGGTCGCCATCTTCTCGATCAGGTCTGCGGTGCGGCAGGAGTAGCCCCACTCGTTGTCGTACCACATGGTGACCTTGACCATGTCGCCGTCCATCACCAGCGTGTTGCCGGAATCGAAGACCGAACTGTGCGGATTGTGGATAACGTCGCTGGAGACGATCGGATCGGTGACGTACTCGATGATGCCCTTCATGGGGCCATCGGCTGCAGCCCTGAGAGTCTCGTTGACCTCCTCGATGCTGGTCTTCTTGCCGACTATGACAGTCAGGTCGGTGATCGAGCCGGCCGGTACGGGCACGCGCAGGGCGTAGCCGTCGAGCTTGCCGCTGAGCTCCGGCAGGACCTTGCCCACAGCTACGGCCGCACCGGTAGTCGTCGGAATGATGTTAATGGCGGCGGCCCGGCTGCGATGCTTGTCCTTGTGGACCAGGTCAAGAAGCCGCTGGTCGCTTGTATAGCCGTGGCAGGTCGTCATCAGGCCCTTTACGATGCCGAATTTTTCATGCAGCACCTTGACGACCGGGGCGAGGGAATTGGTGGTGCAGGAGGCATTGGAGACGCAGAGTGTCTCGTCGGTAAGAGTGTCGTCATTGACGCCGAGGACGATGATGGCTGCATCGCCTTTGGTTGGAGCGGAAATGATCACCTTCTTGGCCCCGGCGTCGAGATGGCTGTCGTAGCCGGGCTTGTCGTCGGTCTTGTTCGAGCGAAACACGCCCGTTGACTCAAGGGCCACCTCTGCGCCCAGCTCGCCCCATGGAAGCTTGCTGGGGTCCCTTTCCGAGAGCACCTTGATTTCCTTGCCATTGACGACCAGCGCATCCTGCTTGGCGACGACCTTGCCCGGGAAGCGGCCCTGGGTGGAGTCGTACTTCAACAGGTACGCCAGCATGTCTGCGTCGGCCAGGTCGTTGACCGCAGCCACATCGAAGCGTTCCGGCTCTTCAGCCATGGCGCGGAAGACCAAGCGCCCGATTCGCCCAAACCCGTTAATTCCAACCCTGACTGCCATGGTTGTCTGGCTCCTTTCAGACTTAACAGAAATCTTGCTTCTTCTGCGCTCCAGCCGTCGGCTACGAAGCTGACCGCGGCTGAGCGGGAGACGGAAGCGTAGTGGCGGCTGCGCCCGTTGTCAACGGCTTTTGAGTGAAATGCCCCCGGAAACTGCTTGGCAAGCCGATTCCAGCACGGTAAGTTTTTATTACCAATTCGAGCGCCAAACGGAGACAAAACACCATGAACGAGAGTTCGGAATCCATGGAAGAAATGCAAGGCCAACCAACACAAGCCGAAGTGACGGAAGTGGAATGTCGGCCTACGAAAGATCCCGCCGTACGTTGGTTCATCTTTGCCGCCCTGATGATCGGCTTCGCCACATGGTGTTTCATCGACCGCCACAAGCACCCACGTCCAGAAACCTGGGACATGAAGCACGTCAACGAAGCGGCGGCCTACATTCTAAACAACTGGGGACCGGTCGTTTTCTTCCCGGTCGGATTGATCTCCTTGTGGATGGGTATTCGCCAACTGACCCGCAAGCTTATCGCCGACCAACAAGGGATCGGATACGGCAGTAAAAGGATTCCCTGGGACCGGATCAACCGTTTGGACCCTTCGCAGCTTCAGTCCAAAGGGATCCTTTACCTGGAACACGGCGACGGTCAGAGGCTCACGCTCGATTCCTGGAAGCTCCAGAACTTCCGCCAGCTCGTCGCCCTCGTGGAGCAGAAGGTGCCCAAAGGCGCGCGGGAAAGTTAGCATAAACTTCTGCGTAGCCTTCCGCGCCGAGCGACCGGGAGGTGAACCTCGGTTCTTCTGGGCTGTACAGAGCGGTTCCGCTGCTCACGGATTTGACCTTGACGAATTAAGACGATACGCTTGACGGTTGTTTTTTTCACCTTCGACCAACCTGAAGGCGAACGCGCCGCTAGCTCAGTTGGCAGAGCAGCTGACTCTTAATCAGCGGGTCGTAGGTTCGAGTCCTACGCGGCGCAATCTTTATTTTTGCGGGTGCCAAACACTGGGTGGGCATGGCGGCGCTTAGGCAGCTCAGGGCGCCCCACGCTGTATAGCCCTATGCAAGAACCGCGGGATCTGTTTCCTTGACAGCTGCAGACCATGGCGCTATGCTCGTGGTTGACCGGGGGAGGCAGATCAAGGCCTGGATAAGGGACGTTGCGATGCTCGAGAAAGTCCATATTTCGATCGGCTTGCGACTGCTGGCACTCGTCTGCAAGATCTGTCCCTGCTGCCTGATTGCCCGCCGCTGGCCGGATTCCACCCTCGCCAAGAGGTTTCGCAAGGTCCAGGATCTTTGCCCCTTCTGTCGCGCTTACAGGAGGGTAAAAATCCTGCAGACCGAAGAATCGCAGCAAGCCCGGCCGGTCCCGATCCGACGGGACGACAAGAACCCATCTGAATAAACCTTCCCGTCGCAGGCGGCCACCAGAAAGTGGGCCCAGAGCGTCGACTTTTTCCTCCGCGAACATCCGGAAATGTGGTGGAACTGGCCGGACAAGCGCTGGACGGCGATCCTCCGCAGAACCAACCGGGACCCTTAAGCACACTACGGGCGGGACAACTGCCTTGGTTCGCATCCGATAGACGCCAAGACGCCCGGGTCGAAGAAGAAGCCGTGAACCCTACCGGCATGCCGGTTATCCCAGCCATCGCGGTCGCCGGGCTTGGCCAATATTGAGCTGCGCCACCACAATCCGCCGCAGCAGCCGGCATTGCGGACTGTAGGCGGTTTGTTTCTCGCTTGACGGTAATGCGCGGATTCGGGAAGATGCTTCGCTTCGATTTCCGCCAATATGAACCCTATGAGAGGATAGGCACATGTTTAACGGCATATTCAATATTCCCAAACCAGCCAACGAGGCTGCGCTGAGCTATGCGCCCGGCAGCCCGGAGCGTACGGAGCTGAAGGCCAGGCTGAAGAAAATGCTTCACGAGCAATGCGATGTTCCGATGATCATAGGCGGCCAGGAGGTCCGCAACGGCAAGCTCGCCCAGATGCGCTGCCCGCACGATCACCATCACATCCTCGGAACGCACCATCAGGGCGACGCCTTCTTCGTCGACAAGGCCATAACAGCCGCCAACGAGGCCAAGTACGAGTGGGGGCGCATGGCCTGGGATTCCCGCGCGACGGTATTCCTCAAGGCCGCCGAGCTGCTGGCCGGCAAGTACCGCCAGACACTCAACGCCGCCACCATGCTCAATATGAGCAAGACCCCGCAGCAGGCGGAGATCGACTCGGCCTGCGAGCTGATCGACTTTTGGCGGTTCAATCCGTACTATATGCAGACCATCTACGGCGACCAGCCGACCTCGACGCACGGGGTGCTGAACTACATGGACCACCGCCCGCTGGACGGCTTCGTGATGGCCCTCACCCCGTTCAATTTCACCTCCATTGCCGGCAACCTGCCGACCGCCCCTGCGCTGATGGGCAACACGATTGTCTGGAAGCCCGCCTCCAGTGCGGTGCTGCCGGCGTACTTCATCATGAAGATTCTGGAAGAAGCCGGCCTTCCTCCCGGCGTGATCAACATGGTGCCCGGCCCGGGTCCGATCGTCGCTCCGCCGGCGCTGGACCACGTGGAACTCGGCGGCATTCACTTTACCGGCAGCACAAAGGTCTTCTCGACGATCTGGCTGCAGGTCGGCGCCGATATTCGCAAGTATGTCTCCTATCCGCGGATTGTCGGCGAGACGGGCGGCAAGAACTTTATCTTCGCCCATCCCAGCGCAGATATTGACGTTCTGGTCGCCGGGTTGGTTCGCGGGGCGTTCGAATACCAGGGCCAGAAGTGCTCGGCCGCCTCGCGGGCGTACATTCCCGAGAGCCTCTGGCCGAAGCTCAAGGAGCGCCTGCTGGCCGAGATCGCCGAAATCCGGACGGGCAACGTGTGCGATTTCCGCAACTTCATGGGCGCCGTGATCGACCTGAACGCCTTCGAGAGCATCAGCGGCTACCTGGAGTTCGCCAAGAGCTCACCCGATCTGGAGTTTCTCTGCGGCGGTGAGTGTGACCAGTCAAAAGGCTACTTCATCGAACCGACCATCCTGCTGACCAAAGATCCGAAGTCCAGGTTGATGACGGAGGAGATCTTCGGGCCGGTGCTGACCGTCTACGTCTACGCCGACAAGGAGTATTCCCAGACGCTCCAGCTGTGCGACCAGACCTCGCCGTACGCGCTGACAGGGGCGATCTTCGGAGTTGACCGTGGAGCGATCGCCGAGGCGATGCAGACGCTTCGCCACGCCGCCGGAAACTTCTACATCAACGACAAGCCCACCGGCGCGATCGTCGGCCAACAGCCTTTCGGCGGCACGCGGGCATCGGGAACAAACGACAAAGCTGGAAGCTGGCTCAACCTCGAGCGATGGGTCTCGCCAAGGGCCATCAAGGAAAACTTCCTGCCGTCGAGAAACTTCCGCTATCCGCACATGGAAAAGGAGTAAATCGCCCAACCCCCATCTGGGATCAAGAACGCAGCGAAATGAGTTCTTTTGTGAGCCTCCTCCCTCAGCCCTGGCGGATCAAGTAATTTCCGCCAACGCGGCCCAAAGCCGGCGGCCATGAGACCGGGCCATGACCATAAAGAGCGGCACTATTTAGCGGCAGAATATTCCCGTTCTCCGATGGACAGGACAAAAACCTCCTCCAGCGACAGTCTGTGGCTGCGCACCAGAGAGAGACCGACGTGATTTGTCCTTGAAGAGTCAAACGGCATTTCGCAAACTGCACGGCGAGGGCTTCAGAAACCCAGAGGAGAGGCCGAACCGTTGTGGCTGCTTGAGAACATGCCGAAATCCAGAGATCTCCTGCTGCGGGGGCACGTCTGGCTGCTGGCGACGCTGATTCCTCTGTTGGTTAAACTGATACCGCTAAAGAAACTAATCGTCCTGCTGACTCCGCCGGTGCGTTTTCGGCCGTACCGCGGCATCTCAGCCGATCGGATTGTCGAGCTCGTCCGCCGCCGGCTTCGCGCCCCGCGAAACATGCGTCGAAGGGCCTGCCTACGGGAAGGAGTAACGCTCTTTCACTTCCTGCGGCTGACGGGCCGGCCGGCCATCATGCATTTCGGCGTCTTTCCGCCAAGCACCGATCCTCTGCGTATGCACGCGCATTGCTGGGTGACGCTTGACGGCCGGGCCGTTTCGAGCCCGCCCGAGCAGCCGCACGCAACCGTGCTCGTCTACGGCCACAGCGACCAGGCAGCCTCATAGCCGCCGGCAGCCGCCGGTGAGCCCATCAAGGCATTCGCGCTGCCTGACGTGAGAGCGATCTGTGCTATGCTATAATGTTGTGTAGTCGTGGCGGCCCATTCAGGAGCCGCCGGAAGCAACTCACCTCACGGAGGAAAAGGCTAGCTGCCGGAAGTAGTCCCGGAGGACGTGCCCCTGGCAGGAAAGGAAGGTGAATCATGAAATTTGGTTGGAGTTTGACTATAGCGGCGGCCGTTTTGGCTCTTAGCGGCCTGGCCCGGGCGGAAGTCTTTCGGCGTGAGTTCATCCACCCGATACTGATACCGCCGACCGGGCGGTTGAGCATAGAGGAAGGCCCGACCGCCTTCGGCAAGCCGACGCAAACGGTCATCAGGATACAGCAGGCGTCGCCGCGCTTCCAAGGCCCCCTCGGCAAGGGGCTGGACCTGACACCCAAGGTCAGGCCGACCTTCGGGCCCGGCGTGGTGTTCCTGGGCCGCAAGGGCTTCATCAGCGGCATCGGCACCGCCTGGATGCTGAAAGGCAGCAAGAAAGCAATTCGGGTAACGCAATAGGTCGGTCAAGTCCGTCAATGACGGCCGACTGCTGCCGGCGATGAAATCTACTTGCCGCGGATGATGGAAATCAGCAGCCACATACCCATCACAGCCGCCACGACGTAACCGAGGATACCGAGCGACTGGAAACGCAGCATCCCGAGAACTTGCCCCTCGCGTGTGACCAGCATGCTTGAGCCGACCAGCAGCCCGGCGATGACCAGCGCAAAGCTGATGCGGTTGGAACTCCTGCCCATCGTGCGGACGAGGTTTTCCAGGTGCTCGTGCTGGACGTGCACTTGGAACTGACCGCATCTGAGCTTGCTGAGGATCATGTTCAGGTCGCCGGGCAGCCGCCAGGCTAACTCCGCCGCATCAAGCACGGCACGCCGTGCGGACCGCAGCATCCGGCTCGGCTCAATTGGCTCAGCCAACAACCGACGCGCGTAAGGCTTGAGGGCCTCAATGATCTGAAACTCCCCATCCAGCGTCGCCGCCAGCGTCTCGATGGTCATAAGACTCTTGAGCATCAATGTAAACTCCGCCGGCGCTCGCAGGCGGTGGCGGCGGATCAGGTCGAACATCTGGGCCGCCATGCGACGGAAGGGAATTTCTTTCAGCGGCAGGCCGTGATAGACATCGAGCATTTCTTGAATGTCGCGGGCCAGCTCGTCCACGTCGGTCTGCTCGCCAAGCAATTCCTGTTGCTGGAAGGCCTGCATCAGCCGCGAGGCGTCCTTTTCGACAATAGCCAGCACGTTCTCGCCAAGATAACGTTGCTGTGTCGGGGAGAGGTGAGCCACCTGGCCAAAGTCAAGCGGCACCACCACGTTGCCGGGCAGCACAAAGAGGTTGCCCGGGTGCGGATCGGTGTGGAAGAGGCCGAACTCGAAGATCTGGCGCAGAACGAAATTGGCCCCTCGCCGTGCGATGATCTTGCTATCCAACTTGGCCTTGGCCATGGCCTCGGCATCGCGCGGACTGACCCCGTCGATGTACTCCATCGTCAGCACGCCCTCGCTACAGTAGTCACCGTAGGCCTTCGGGACGTGGACCGTCGGGTCGTCGGCGAAATTGCGCGCGAATTGCTGGAGGTTTCGCAGCTCGTTGGCCAGGTCCACTTCCTTCCTCACTGCCCGCGTGAACTCCCGGACGATGTGCACCGGATCAACAAGCTCGGCTCCCGAAAGCGTGGCCTTGATGACGCCGGCGACGTCCTCGAGGATTTCGCACTCGGTGCGGAGTGTTTCTGTGATGCCAGGCCGGCGGACCTTCACCGCCACGCGGTCCCCCTCGCGCGTGACTGCCGCGTGCACCTGGGCAATGCTGCCGGCGGCTATCGGCTTGGGCTCGAATCGGCGGAAGAGCTCGGCCAGGCGGCCGCCGAGTTGGGTCTCCACCTCGGCGCGGATCTCCTTAAACGGCTCAGGCGCCACGCGGTCTTGCAGGTGCTGAAGCTCCTCGACGTATTCCAAGGGGACCAGATCGGGCCGGGTGCTGAGGAGCTGGCCGAACTTGATGAACGTCGGGCCGAGTTCCTCCAGCGCCAGCCGCATGCGCTCAGGCCGGCTGCGCTTGGGCGCGACGAGCTGAACCCGAGCCACCCTGCCGGCGCGTGCGGTAAGCTTGCGGCGCAGTGTGTCGGCAACCTCGCCGAACCCGTACTTCATCAGCACGGTTAGAATGTGCTGATAGCGCCGCAGATGGTCGATCGTGCGATCCAGACGATGCTTCAGTCGCGGCACGGCTGCCTCATTTCTTACCGGCCAGCTCGTCCAGCTTCTTTTCCAGGCGGGCGAGGTCCTCCCGCGTAGGGAGGTTCATGCCCGCAACGGCCTTTTGCACCTGCTCGGCCACGAATTCCTTCACGTCGCCGCGGGTCTTCTCAGCCGTATCCACCAGGTCCTGTACGAACTTGCTGCGGTGCTCCTTCTCGGCCTCACCGCGGGCGACGAGGTCCTCGAAGATCTCCTCCGCTCGCTGGCGCGTCATGCTGATCGCGCCCAGGCCGGCATACAAGAGCTTAACGAAGCCTTCAACCATGATCGGCTCTCCTTTAGCGGGTCTTTCAAGATTTCAGCCTGTCCATATCCGATTTATCCGGGAACCACCATGCACACACCTTCTTCTCCTGAATTCTACGAACCGCCGACCCGTCGCGGCCAAGGGAAACGCAAAAAACCCGGCCACCCCAAGCGACGCGCACACGCGCTTATCGCAATTCTTGGAAGAGCCTTCGGGTCCGCCCGGAAAACGCCCTGAGCAGGCTCAAGGCCTACCTCGACGGGAAGTTTTGGGGCATTCACTACTTCAGCGAGGGCGAAATCAAGGAGCTGCTCGACGAAGCGGGCTTCGAACCGGCCATCCACCACGCCAAGGGCCTCTGGATGATCGCCGGTGGCCTCCGCCGTCCGTAATCACAAAGGGGGCCAGGTTTCTCAACGGAAAAGAACCGACTACGGAAGGAAACGCTCGCTGACCTTCTGCCTTTCAGCTTACAATCCCCTTTATCTTGAGGAACTTGCTTCCAAAGAACCTATGCCATAAGATCAAGGCCACATCGGCGTTACACCTGACGTTGGAACTTGCAATTGGGAGCCTCAGGTGGAGCAGGCTATCAGAGCTAACGGCTGCACCAAGGCACGCTTAGTTTGGGTGCTCGTTGCCTTCGGCCTTTCAGTCCCTCAGGGTTGCGCTCAACTTTCCAGGGTGACCGTAGATCTTTCTTTCAGCCCGGATTCTCCAATCAGGTTGGCCGTTTTGGATTTTAATTGGAAGCCACCGGCCGGGCACCTAACAATAGGCCATACGATGGTCAGCCCTCCCAACGCCGGGGAATTCATCGCCGACGTTACTTCTATCCGATTGCTTGAAGTTGAGGGTTTTGAGGTCTTCGAGCGTTCAAGAATTGCACGGCTCCTGGAAGAAAAAGACTTGAGTCAGTCGGACCTAGTCAAGCAGGGCAGATATCAAGAGATCGGCGAATTCTTGAAAGTCGACTACCTCGTTCTGGGAACCGTCAACACCTATACCGTGGCGGTGGCGGGGGTGTTTGCGGTGAATGTTGTCTCCTTCAGTTGTCGCTGTGTCGAAGTCAAGACCTCAAAAGTGGTATGGGGATTGGCAGGCAAGAATGAGATGCCGGGGGCCGAACCTGCAAAGAGCCTGGATATGATCCTCGATGAAGCGATTCCGAAACTCAACCGCCTGTTGAAGTCCAGGCGTTCGAGGAATTAAGGGGTAATAGGGGACACAATTCTATTCTTAACCAGTTCCGTTTGCGCATGTTTATGTCTATATGCACGACGATACTTCTAAGAAACAGAGTCAGAGTCAAGCGACGACTGGTCAGAGATATTTATCGACTGGACAGGAAATGGGCAAAGGAAATAGGGCCCTGCCCTATTAAGAACTACCAGCGGATGGAATCTGGCTGTTCGGCGGCCTGGACGCTGGTGATGACCTCCTGCAATACCGCTTGCGGCTTGTAGGCGCGGATGCAGCGGAACTTGACCAGCGCTTCGGCGGGGCTGTTGGCCTCGACGATGGCCTCGGCCTCACCGGCCCCCTTGGCCTGACGGTACCGGATTCGATAGTTCATCCCGACTCCTCCTGGCGATGAAGGGAATGTACGATTCGACTGACCCTCCAGGCAAAATTTCACTTAGCGCCGGGCCGGTCGCGGCTGCGGCCGAGAGGCCAACATGCCCGGAAGCAGCCGACAAGCGGAAATCCTATAAGGTTTTCAAATAGCGACTATTGCGCGGGCAATTCCCCGCAAGGGCCCCGAAGGGCCATCTCGCAAGCGCCCCGAGATGTTTTCCGAAAGAATTCAAGCACCGAAGTGGCAGGCAGGTGCGTTTCGCTTCCCTCGCATGTCCAGTCCTCACTTTCGCAGATCCCCTTTTTTGTTTCGCGGCCGGCTGCTAGCGCTGCTCGAGGTATTCGAGAATGCCCTCGGCGATCGCGCCGGCCAGGCGGCGGCGGTAATGGCTTTGAGAAAGTTTAGCGGCCTCGGCAATGTTCGAGAGGTACCCCAGCTCGACGAGCACGGCCGGACAGGTCGTGCGGACCAGCACGCGGAAGTTGGCCCGCCGCACGCCGCGGCAGGCCGCGCCGGAGGCGCCAAGGCGGCGGTCCACCGCCCGCGCCAGCGCCAGCGAATCGCGCGAGGCAGACCTGGCCACGTACACCGTTGTACCATAGGCCGATCGATTCTGCGACGAATCGGCGTGGATGCTCACCAGCAGCTCGGCGTCGAGGCGATTGGCGGTATCCGCCCGCTCGTTCAGCGGCACGAACGTATCGTCGCGGCGGGTGAGCAGCACGTCTATGCCGCTGCTTGCCAGGTGATCGGCCGTCGCCAGAGTGGCGGCGAGCGCGACGGCCTTTTCGTAGATACCCGTGATGCTAATGGTGCCCGGGTCGCGGCCGCCGTGGCCGGCGTCGAGCAGGATGGGGCCTGCAGCCCGCTCGCGCGAGCGACCTCTGGCCAGCCGCCCGCCGATACCGACCTCCGCGCCGATGCGTAGAAGGGCGCGGATCCTGCCAACCAGACCCTCGGGTACAAAGAGAATCTCACCGGCCGGCGTGATGCCGCCAGTGTTGCTGAGAGGCTCTCCATTAACGTAGACGCTCCCTTGCGGATCGCCGTAGACCATCACGACGTTGGCCGAGTCGCGCAGCGTTGCCAGCACGCGTGAGCTGCTCGCGACGGTCATCTTCAGTCGCCCGGCCAGTTGATACACGCTCAGCGTCGACAGTGGCGCAGCCAGAACGCCGTTGCCGCTATTGAAGTGCGAGGGCAAGTCATTACACCCGGCGACAAGGCCCGCCAAGGCCAGCAGTACCAACGGTAGCAATTGCCAACGGTACAACCCAAACCTCCATATCACGAAGACCTTTACGATCTGTCGGTCGAAGCCAGCAGAAAGCTTTCGCTTTTCGCGGCCTGGCTGCCGGCGCCACTTCGCCCAAAGGGGACGCTACGGGCTGCCGGCGATACGACAGAACACCAGAAAGGCCACCCAGGCGAGAAACACCACCAGCAGAGTCAGGTATTTCCACCTCGCCGGATGCGGCGAGCGGTCCGGAATGCCGTCGATGAGGTTGACAGGCTTCGGCGGCGCCGGTTGCTTTTTCAGTCGGCCTCTGGAGGGCTTGTTCATTCCTTCAACTCAAACTCGCCATTGCCGCCGAACGCCTCCTCGAAGTCGTAGACGTTCCGGAAGTCTTCGATGCTGTCGGACTCGGTCTTGTGCATGAAGTTGTGGCGGATCAGCAGGTAGACCATGTTGCCGAAGTCGATGGTCTGGCGGATGTTCCATTTTGCCAGCACGGTCCGGGCCAGCAGGCCCCAGCGCTCGGCGGCCAGGTCGCGCAGGGAGCAGCAGAGCTGCTCGCCGGTCACGTGATGCCGGCCGCTCTCGCCCACGGGCGCGCCGTGGGCCCCCTTGACGGCCTTGGCCAGGCCCTCGTGCAGGAAGCCGTAGGCCTCCGGCGGGTAGCGCCCGTCGGCGGCAATGACTTCCGCCATGGACTTATCCGACCCCTCCGCCTTGTCGGGCTTCTCTGGCATCACTGCTTCCTCGGAAACAGCCCTTCACCTTTCTCGATCTTCGCCCCGGCCGGCAGCCCGCCCCACGCCCCGCAGGCGTTTAGCGGCTCGTCGGGCACCTGGTAGCCGAGCTGCGCCAGGCCGCGATCCGCCGCCGCCGGCATCACCGGGCGCAGGTACAGAAGGACAATCCGCACCGCCTCGGCGCAGGTATAGAGGATGCTCCCCAGCCGCCGGCGCTGCGAGCCGTCCTTGGCCAGCTTAAAAGGCTCGGTCGTATCAATGTACTGGTCTGTGGCCGTGACCAAGTCCAGGGCCGCTTCCAGGTAACGATGGAAGGCCAACCTACGCATCATCTCCGGCGCCTGCTCATTGAGGCACCGAGCCTTGGCGATAACCTGGGCGGCCAACTCGTCCGCTTCCGCCCCGGCAGGCGGTACAACGCCGTCGAAGTACCGAACGATCATGTTCACGGTGCGGCTAAGTAAGTTGCCGACGCCGTTGGCGAGGTCGCTGTTGTATCGCTGGCGCAGCATGTCGCGCGAGAAGTCCCCGTCGGAGCCGAACGCCACCGCACGCAGCAGGAAATAGCGGAAGACATCCAAGGAGTATTCATCGCCGATCTCGCCGATCACCTCGCGAGAGATGAAGTTGCCCAGGCTCTTGGACATTTTTTTGCCTTCGGCCGTCCACCAGCCGTGGGCGAAGACGCACTTCGGCAGCGGGATGTCCAGCGCCAGCAGCATCGCCGGCCAGTAGACAGTATGGAACCACAGTATGTCCTTGCCGATTAAGTGCACGTCGGCCGGCCAGTACTTGGCGAACTGACCGTCATGGCCGTCGCCAATCTCAGGGATGCCCAGCGCGGTGTAGTAATTGCTCAGCGCGTCGATCCAGACGTAGACGACGTGATCTGCGTCGTTGGGCATCTCGACGCCCCAGCTTAGCTTCCGCTTCGGCCGGGAGATGCTCAGGTCGTCGACGCCCTGGGCGAGCTTGGAGAGCACCTCGTTGCGGCGGGCGGTCGGCATGATGAACGTCTCATTGGCCTGGATGTGCTCGACGAGCCGCGGCACCCACTTGCTGAGCCTGAAGAAATAGCTCGGCTCGCTGTAACGGGTGAGCGGCCGGCCGCTGATCGGGCCCTTGTAATCGTTCGCCCGGGCGTCGGATTCGGTGACGAATTCCTCCTGCCCTTCGTCGTACCAGCCCTCGTATTTGCCGAGGTAGATTTCGTCGGTCTCGACCAGGCGGCGGACGAGTTCGCGGACGCGGTTTTCATGCCGCGGTTCGGTCGTGCGGATGAAGTCGTCGTTGGAGATGTCCAGCTCCTTCCAGAGCTGCTGATAGTGCACGACGACCTCGTCGACGTGCTGTCGCGGCTGGATGCCCTTTTCCTCGGCGGCCTGGACGATCTTGATGCCGTGCTCGTCCGTGCCTGTCAGGAAGTGCACGTCGCGGCCCTCGGCCCGCCAGTAGCGGGCCAGCACGTCGGCCGCGATCGTCGTGTACGAATGACCTATGTGCGGCACGTCGTTGACGTAATAGATTGGCGTTGTGACGTAATACGTATCGTTCATGGCCTCACCAGCATCGTTTTTGGCTGGAAAAAATCAAGATATTCCTTCATAGGGCTTTATTGGTTATCGGCCAAAGGATTAGCAAAAACGTACCGAAACGTGCGCATGCGTGCGCAAACGTGCGCATGCGTGCGCAAACGTGCGCATTTGTGCGCAAGCGTGCGCATTCGTGCGCAAATGTGCGCATTGGTTTGGCTGTAAGCCTCTGTCGCGAAAGATGTTGAGCATTTCCGGCCCCGAGATCGGCATTTTCTCTCTTTCAACTTTCAGTTTTCCGTTTTTTCCCATGTTCCCCGGCGCGCCGGGATTCCGGGTTCCGGCGCGCGGAGCGCGTCCACCTTTACATACGACCTACCGTTTTTGCGCGCGCAAATCTGTAAGTTGGCCGTGGCAGCGAAACGGCAAGCCTCGGCCTGGCCGGGAATAAAAATTTTCGATTTTCCGAGGCTACTTTCCGGGTCACCGTGCAAAACTGCGCGCGCAAACGTGTGACTTACGACACTTAACCGCAGAGGTCGCAGAGGAATAGGAGAACTTTGAACGGCCACAGCTTGCCCTGAGTTTGCCGAACGGCTTTCAGCTTTCCCCCGGGTTGCTGGTTGCAGGTTCCGACACATGCCCGCTCGCTGCCGGTCGCGGCTAGTTGGGCAGGTTCGTCTTTGCGGCGGCGTGGCGGATTTCTTGGGGGGAGGCCGTGCCGGTGGTCTGGAGTTTCCGGACGGTAACGGAAGCGGCGAGGGCGGCCAGCCGGGCCGCAGCCAGCAAGTCGGCGCCGCAGGCAAGTGCAGCGGCGAAGGTGGCCACAGCCGTATCGCCCGCGCCCACAGGGTCGGTCGGGCCGCTGACGCCAATAGCGGGGATCTCGTGCAACTGCCGGCCGTCGGCCACGATAAGACCATCTTCACCGCGTGTTATCAAAACCGCCTGGTTCGTCCGCTCGGCTAGCTGCGAGGCGAAGGCCTGGGCCTGCTCGGCCGGTATGCGCTGGTCGAGCGGGCGTGGCTGACCTAGCAGCCCGGCGGCCTCGTGGGCGTTTAGCTTCAGCGAACAACCCCTATACAACCAGGCTCGGTGGCGCGAATCAGCGATGAACTTGCAGTCCGGGCGGGCGGCGACGACGGCGTTGATCTTCTGGATCATCTCCGGCGCCGAGACGCCGCCCGGAACTTGCTGGTTGAGGATCACCACGGACGATCGGCCGGCGGCGCGGTCGAGCTGGTCGGTCAGTGCGTCGGCCGTCTCGGCGGCCAGGACGTTGAAGCCGCCAAAGTCGATGCGATTCTGCTCAACCTCGCCCAGGCACGGCTTGCCAAATACCATCGTCTGGAAGTCCCGCTGGCAGGAAAGGATTCCCCCGCAGTCAACATTAAGCCGCTGCAAGATGGCCAGCATCTCGCGGCCGAAGAGGTCATCGCCGATCAGCCCGACGGCCTCTACGCGCCCGACGCCCAACGCCGCGAGGTTGGCTACGATATTGCCCGCACCACCCAGGGAGTACCGCTGCCGCCGGATGCGCCTCACTGGCAGTTGTGTCTCCAGAGACAGCTCGGACTCCTCCGGATCGATCAGCCAGTAGGCATCGAGGCAGAAATCGCCGAAGACGGCCAATCTCGCCTGCGGCATCGCCGAAAGGAGCGATTCCAGCCAGTCACTTTCATCTCTCGAAAGGCTCATCCGCCGCTATGACCTCGCCGGACATTCAGGGTTTCGCCGCTTTAGTTTGGACGCGCGGGGTCGCACTTTCAAGGGAGCCTTGTTCTGCCGGGGCGACTGGCCGGCGAAATTCGGCCTCGAGGAGTGATCGGCCTTTGAAGGTATACCAGGGAAAACCGTCACATTTGGGCCTCGCTGGGGGACATTTTGAACCGCCCGCCAGCACGCCGTGCGCGGGAAAGGGCCAAATCGGCCTTGTTTAAAAAAATGCTGTGTCAATATCGAACGCATTTTTGCGTTTTTGCTGTATACTATCGGCTGAGTAGACAAGCCCAGAGACACCGTGTCTCTGCGGAGGAATACATATCTGTCTGTGCTCAGAGCAAGCACGGAAAAGGAGAGCGGAACCATGAAACAATTTGTAATTGGATTTATGGTTGTGGCGTGCTTCACGGCCGGCGCGCAGGCGTTGGATGAGGTATGGACCGGGGCCGTGGACGACAACTGGGACGTGCCCAACAACTGGTACGGCGCGTTTCCGGACGGCGATCTTACCTACGTCGGCTCCCCGGCGTATCCGAACGCGGTCGTGATCGTCACCGACAGCAACAGGGTGAGCAATCCCGGCACCATTCTGGTGGGCGGGTCCGACGTGGGA
>SDBT01000243.1_pt1 | contig 81139 bp, 80 predicted proteins | sample 2277101 | NCBI WGS metagenome assembly SDBT01 (sample SAMN10404973, study PRJNA504765) | marine sediment metagenome | isolation source: marine sediment core GS10_PC15, 103 cmbsf | place: Arctic Ocean: Southern Knipovich Ridge | collected 2010
TCCCTTTCTTCTTTCCGTATCTACCTTGAAGTTTCAAGTGTTCGACTGACAAGAAATGAGCTGGCACTACCGCAATAGCACCTAATACACAAATGAAAAACCAAAAAGACATTTCGCAACAATTGATTTTTACAACTTATCCATATAAATTCTTTCTTAAAAAATAGAGACATCACCCGTTTTTTTCCCGCAGCTCCCCCTTTTTTAAAGATTGAGAATTAAATTTTATCCCCCAAAACCAAAACAAAAGACTAATACAAATAATGGTTAACAATCATCCCTATAGTGTATATCCCCTTTTTTGCTGAGGATAGATATTTTATGCTAAATATTAAAGCACTTGCCAACAATAACAAATTAATGCGAAGAGGAGATGGATTAAAATTTGTTGAAAAAATGGGGGATTACGATAGGATCGTTAATACTAGTAGCCACTGTTTTTAGTGTTTTATTTTATACCCTGGGGCAATCTCAATTAAGCAATGAATCAGAAAATAGAGAAAGCGTGTTTCAAATTGGGGCATTCAACACATTTGCTCAAGGAGATTTTGACGGGAAAATAACATACTCTGAATTAGTAACACACGGTGATTTTGGAATCGGTACACTTGATGGATTAGATGGAGAAATGGTTACGTCAAATGGTGTGTTCTTTCAGATTCCAATCAATGGCAAACCGAGACAAATAAACTCTGCAGAAGAGACACCCTTTGCTATTGTTACTTTTTTTGAAGCAGACCAAACTCTGTATCTTCCCGAGTCTATCAACTATTCAGAGTTGAAAGCTCATATTGACAATGTTATATCCCCCGAAAAAGCCATTTATGCACTTAAGATTCATGGAGTGTACGATTACGCAAAAACCCGCAGTGTACCTATACAAACTCCACCATACCCTCATTAACAGAAGTAATTGAGCAACAAGTTATTTTCACATCAAGTAATGTTTCAGGAACAATGGTCGGTTTTCGTTTTCCGAGCTATATGGATGAAATCAACGTAGCTGGATATCATTTCCATTTCATTACCGATGATGAGGAGTCTGGAGGACATTTACTAGATTGTAAAATGAGAAACGTCACTATAGAGATAGACTATGTTTACGAATATGAAATGGTATTACTAGAAAACTCTTAATTGTGTAGAAAAAAATGAAGTTTCAACATCTGTATCAGAATGCCCTTAATTTATATCTAAATAAAATCCTGATCCTACAAGAAAAGAATTTTCACCGTAGATAGCCAACTTGATGTAAGTTTTTTTGTTCGACTGTTCTGACTCTCCAGGTTTTGGCCATTTGTAGTCAATCCAGCCTTCTCCATCTTCGCTTAATGCAATTTCGATAAATAGTCTTCCAATCTGTTTACCTGTTGAATCTATAAGGGTGCTCATGTTTTGGCCTTCACCCTCTAGGTCTGGAGGATAAACAACACGAATACCGTCAGTCCTCCACACGAACACATATGTATCATTATTGAACCATTTGGTTTCTTCCTCTCTGAGTTCAGGAAAAGCTGCTTCACCGTTTTCCTCAATAAGTTCAGCTGCTTCTTTAACAAGAGTCTTTGTTCGTTCATTTATGTCGGTTTGATTAGTTTGGTTCAAATAGAATAATACCAACATTGCAGAAAATATGATTATTAGGATAGTAAAAATCACGTATTTTTTGTTCAAGTAAAATTCCTGCCGTATCTTAAGCATACTTTCAGTTTGACATATTAATGTTCTTAATCAGCCAGCTTAGGTTATTTTAAACATAGACAACTTAGATTCTATAGAAAGTGTTAATGAAAATAAGTTATATGTAACAGTTGGAATTAAAGATTTTAGCCCAAAATCCAAAAGAATATTATTCGATTTAAACTCTATTCTGTTAAATACGTTAGATTTAGGCTTTATTTGTTAAAATAAACGTTTTGGTGGGGTCGCGGGGATTTGAACCCCGGACCAATGGAGACATCACCCGTTTTTATCCCGCAACTCCCCCCTTTTTTAGGGTTATATTTTAACCCCAAACCATGACTTTCAGTTAAGTGATATGAGATCCATTAAAACAAGGATTGAAAAATGAAACTTCTAACTTTGCGTTTAAATGCCATTAACATGAATTGATTTTTTTCCTAAAAATGGTTAAATTTTAACACCAAACAAAGATGTGTCTACGGAAATGGTTGTTAATTCCACGGTGGTCATATGACCACTGTTCTTTTGCAAAACTCCCCATTTTTTCTTCGTTAGGCCATTTGTCAACGACGTTGAACGATATCTCAAATGTTTCAGGCATATCCATTGTTCCACACTTTAGATAGAATTGAATTTTTTTCAAAAAAAATTACTTAAAACACCAAAACCCATTAGCATGAATGTAGTTACTCTTATATTAAAAAAATTAAATAAAGATACACTAGGGGAATTAATTTTGAACGTAGATAAACCAACAACAAAAATCATAGGAGCAGTAATATTAGCGTTATTAGCTGTAATCATTCAGATTCTGCCTCCACTTTTCTCTTCATCATGGGATATGCGAATAGACCTAGTTGCAATCACATGGATACTTTGCTGGTTAATATTTGGCCTCAAACCCGCACTTTTATGTATTCTAATTAGCGCACCCATCATCGGATTTGTAGGAACCGGAGGTTGGGTCGGAGCCACCATGAAATCTGTAGCAAGCATCTGGATGTTCGTAATTCCCGGTATTATCGCATGGAAAACTGGTGGAGTAAAACAATTAATGGAAAACAAAAGACTTTTGGTGGTAGCCTCCATCTTAGCCATCATTGTACGCATCGGAGTTACATTAGTTTTCAATTTCTATTTCGCTTTACCATTCTTCTTTGAATGGACACCTAATGATATACTAGTCTATTTCTCAGATGCAACCATATTCGGTTTCGACGGTTTAGGAGCTTACGTAACAGAAGTAGCTTTTTGGAATACAATACAAGCAATAATCGATCTAATGGTATCTCTAGGAATTGGACTAATCATTTTGCGAAGAATACCCGAATTAATAACAAACCCAAAGAACAAATAAGTGGTTAAACCCCTTTCTTTATTTTTTAATATTGGTGCGGAGAATTGGATTCGCACCCAAATTTACCAGTAAAATATGCTAATTAGTCTGTTTAGAAAATAGTTTTATCTTTAAGTTTTTTCCTGTAAATCATATCTGCAAATGTTACAATCATTAGTAGTTGAATTATAATCATGAGGGAAACTCTGGAATTATTCCTTTGTTATCCTACAACCAAATAATTCTTTTTTCGGAATATATCAGCAATGAGAAAATGATACTTATAGAAAAAATGTTACTTTGTTCATGTGATGAACCTTGACATACAAAGTTAAGATAGTTCTCTCTAATTCGGATAAATGGTTTACGTATGCGAGTGGGATTAAATCTCAAACAGAAGCCGAAAGAATTAGTTTTGCCACAAAAAGAGAACTAAATGCACGAATATTCAGAGAATATATTTAACGGTACCGATTCTAGTAGCAAAAAATGCACAACATTGCAATTGGTAGTAATAACGCAACTCCGATTAATTTCTTATCCATTTTCACCTCTTAAGATTCATCTTGTCTTTTATGTTGTTTTGAGTTTTTGAAACGCCTTTAGTCTAGGACATAGGCAAAAATTTTTAGAGCTTTGGCAGTATTTTTTTAACTCGTTTTCGGTAGGTTTGTAATAAAGGATACCTGTCTCTCCTGGTCTAATTAGTTGTGCATGACAACGAAATTCAGATTTTAAAGGATTTAAGAATATGCAAATCATGTGCTATCCCTATAAAGTGCATTCACTTAAAATTCATTTAAGCTGTTTGAACCAAAGAACAAAAAAATCGTAGAGCAAACCGAAACTAAAAGTGCAGGGAGTGGGATTCGCACCCTAATTTACTAGTAAAAAGGTGCGGGGGACGGGATTCGAACCCGTGGAGGCCTGCGCCAGAGGATCTTAAGTCCTCCCCCTTTTCCTAGGGGATCCATAGTTGACCCGCTATTTAGACCTGGCTCGGGTACCCCCGCCACCTCAATATTCACAACGAACCTTCGACATAAATGTTACCTGACCAACAGAACAATAGCACAGCCGCCAGCAACTGACTGCAATCATATGAGCAGGATTGCCCTGTTTTTGGAGCCGTAATATAGTGTGATGACTATCTGTGATGTTCTTCTGTTGGCGTTAGGGTTATAACAGTCAACATAATAGACATATTTTGGCGGGAAAAAACCTGGGCGGGTATAGAAAGTTCATTCAGCTTTCTACCGAAGCCTAGCCAGGATAGGGCACGAACGATATGAAATGTCGGTGCAAGCCTCCTAACAGGGAAAAGGGAGAGAGCTCGGGGTCACGGGTTCGAATCCCGTCCCGCCCGCCATCCACAACTGGTTTTTTAGATTGTGCAGTTGCTCTGGGGCGGCTTTTGGTGAGAATTAGTTTTTGTTTATTGAAAAATGTTGTTTGTGTACAGTGAGTGAACGTTTAGTTCTGCTTGAAAGAGTGGGTGTTAGAAAAGTTGGTTGAATTTTAGAATGGGGCTATAGTAGTTTGGCGTGTAGCCAGCCTCTTCCGCATTTCTTTTGTTGTTGACCCTTTTTGTGGGTTGGTTTAGGTGGAGAATATGTTCTTCGGGTTGGGTTTCTCTGTTTGCGTATGTTATCTCTTACGAATTTGCCCCATCCGCCTACTGTTGAGTTTGGGGCACCTGCTTTTCCTGCGTCACATCCAAGGTAATCGTGTAATATGTCGAAGAATTCCAGAGGTTTGTAGTCTCTTGTTACCATAATCACTGTTCCTTGCTCGACAAACAGTTTCGAATAGTCTTGTTTAGCTATCCCTTCTGCTCTTACCTTGTCGTCTATTCGATTTTGCCACAGCTATTCCATTCGGTTCTTAACTCGTCAACGAATTGTTTTACTTCAGCAGGTTCCATTACTTGATTCCTCCCTGCACCTGCGGAACCAAATTATTTCTGCGGTTTCTCTGCCAAACGAGCAAGTTGCTTGTTTGGTTGTTGTTTTTTCTTTTGGTTTTCTTTAGGTACTTGGATTGTGTTACTGACTTTTGGTTTATGGAATATAAAGACATAAGAAAGGAAGTTCCATAGTTGTTTTCTAGAATTGTCTTACCTAATTATCTTCTATAACTAAACTCTAGAAAATGTACATTAATGTTCTAGAATATGCAAAGGAAATATATGAAAAATAAATTCACAACACACTTATGCAATATAACAACAACATCACATTCTCAGGGAACAACAAATGTCAACTATCAACGATATTCTGTGGTTACTCAAAGACGGGGAATGGCATGGCTTGAAAAAAATTGCAGAAAAAGCTGCACTAGCAAAAGTTAAAGCAGAAACGGTTGTCAGCTTCCTAGGGGAATATGATTTCGTCCAGCTAAACGAAAACACCAAAAAAGTTAGACTTCAACAACCATTACTTGAATTCATTAAAGAAATTCAACGCCTTGAACAGGAAACCGCCCTAAGCAAATAGGCTTTTAAGGTCAAGACAGGCATCAAGAAACTTAAATTTTGTTCAAGCATTTATTTTTACCTCTAGACACGATAATATACGCGTGGAGCAGCCGCAAATGATACCAGATGCACTGAAACTGTTTGCAAAAATGTTTCTCGTAATCACAGTGATTTTCACGGTTTTCTTATACCTCCTCGCCATCGCCTTGGGACCAGCATTGTTCTATTTCACACCTGAAGGATTAACCATCGGCACAATTCATTTGCCATCTCTGCCCGTATGGATCTTCAGCAGACCAGCAGACATCCCCATAGGACTTGACTTAAACGTAATCTTCTTTGGGATTTGGAGCATCTTCACATTAAGCTTTGTTGCAGCTTGGAAACACAGAGAAAACTTCCACAAAACAATCAAAGAAAGTATTATTCAACCTACAAGAAAACTTTTCAGCAGCTGCCTATTTGCCATGCCCATCATAAACAGCATGACGTTAATCGCTGTTGTGGCGATCCAAAGCATTCAAGAAGCAGGCGGAATCCCAACAGGAACATCCCCTCTAACGAGCGGCCCATTCTTAGAGTTTTTCGAGCTGTCATACGCTGCTGTGGTTGAAGAAGTGGGTTTCCGATTGATTCCAATCGGAGCGTTTCTCGTCATATACTTATTCATGACGAAAAAGAATGCAGTGACGTTTTCTTTGAAACAAAAAGTGAAACTGTTCTTTACGGCAATTTTGTTGCCAGACAAAGCCAAAAGAATGGTGGGCGCAAAAACCGTGCACGAACATGGAATCAGGATTGGAATCAGCGTAGGCGAGTGGGGTATACTCATTTTTACTTCAATAGTTTTCGGTTTGGCTCACTTTGACCCAGGAAACAGCTGGGAGATTGGAAAGGTCACCTCTGCCGGGTTTGCAGGTCTAGTTATAGGCTTAAGCTACCTGGTCTATGGCGTTCAAGCATCCATAATCATGCATTGGTTCTTTAATGCTTACACAGACACTTACATCCTCTTTTCAGAAATTTATCCTGCTGCAGTGCCCCTTGCCAATGCAGTAACCATTATCAGCGTTATTCTTGGAATCGTTGGATGGTTCACCTTAGCAACCTTAGGCATCCTCAAGCTGGGCAGAACTATTCACAAAAGAGACAACAACAAGCAAGACCAAGCTACGTCAAGCCCGCCAATATCTCCTCAGTGAGACTGCTGATTGGAACAGTTCGTTGGGTGCTCTTTTTCATTTCCCGCAGAACCACTTTCTCTTCCTTAAGTTCGTTGGGACCAACAATCACAGCGTACGCGGCGCCCCTTCTGTCGGCATCCGCTAAAGCCTTTGAGATGGAACGTCCCATAACAGCGACTTCCACAGGCAACCCCTTGTTCCTAAGCATTGTGGAGAGCTCTAGCGCCTTTGCCATAGACTCGCCCTTTACTGAAATGACAACAATATTTCTCTCCTTTGCGTTTTTTGGAGAAACCTCTTGTTTTGTTAGAGCCAAAACGATGCGGTCAATCCCTTGGGCAACGCCCACCGCAGGAATTGGTTCTCCTCCAAAGAGTTGAATCAGCTTGTCGTAGCGTCCTCCACCGCCCAAGGCAATGTCGAGTCCTAGAACATATGACTCAAAAATCATTCCAGTATAGTATTCTAGGCCCCTAGCGAATCCCGCTTCCAGTAACACCTCAAGTTGAGTTCCGCTGTCTTTTATCAACTCAAGTATTGTCCACAGGTTGTCTACGGCATCAAGAGCAGTCTTGTAGTCCTGAATGTTGTCTCTGATTTGTGCTAGAATCTGAAAGGCGTCTTCACCTTTTGTTTCTAAGAGGCTCTCCAGAGTTGTTAGACCCTTTTGTGAAATGCCTGCTTCACTGGCAAGCACAAGAGCATCATTCCAAAGTTTCTTGTCCAGCAACTGCCTGACACGGTTCTGCTTCTTATCATCCAGTCCCTCCTGAGTCAGTATTCCCCTGAGGATTCCTGTGTGCCCAATCTTGAAGCGGTAATTCTTGAGTCCTAGCTTCTTGAGGAGGTTGTTGGTGAGTATGAGGATTTCTGCGTCTGCTTCCGGTCTGCTGGAGCCAAAAAGTTCATAGTTTGATTGCCAAAACTCTCGGAACCGTCCATACTGAGGCTCATCATAGCGGTAAAGGCTCCCTACACTAAAGAGTCGCATGGGCTTTGGCTCGTTTTTCAGTTTATTAGCCACTAAACGGGCAATAGATGCTGTGAATTCTGGACGCAAAGCCACCTTTCGGTCCCCCAAATCCTTGAATGTGTACATTCGTTCACGGATCTCCTCGCTGGTCTTAGCCGCCAAAAGCTCATATGACTCCAAAACTGGAGTAATTATCTCATCGTAACCGTAGAGCTTAGAAACTTCTCTGGAAACCTGCTCGACATGTCGCATCATCTCTGCGTCTTTGGGCAGCAGGTCTCGCATTCCGCGAACAGTCCTGAACAATTCACATCACCAACGTCTTTATTTTAGGTTAAGTTCTGAAAGAGAATAGTAAACAATTTCGCCTCTCCGGTTAATAACCGCAAGAATCAAGTTCTTCTTCAAGTTCTGAACGTACCGCTGAGTTCTCGCCAGCTTCTCCACCGAGACAGGCTGCCCCTCCTGCATCCCAAAAATGAGGTGTTTGGCGGTTTCTCTGCCGTAATCTCCGCGTTCGTAGAGCCTGAAATCGATTCCCAACCCGAAGCCTTCCCTTGCCACGTATCCGCGGCTCCTCAGGTCACGGTAGATAAGGTATCTGACCCAAGCGTCTTTGTCAACTAGCCGAAAACGTTTGAGTAGTTCCTGAAAAACCAGTTTTTTTCCTGTTTCTTTGTCTTCGACTTCTATGGCTCCTTTGCTGAGAAGAAACAGGGTTTCATAGAACGTGAGGCGTAGCTTGTCGTCTTCAGGGACACCGTAGCCTCGTAAAGAAAATTCTTCTATTCCCTCCGGTGAAGAGACAGTGACAACAGTTTCGTTCAGAGAAGCGCCTATTGGCATTACAACTTCTTGGCTCTTCTCAGCCTCAAGCTCCGATTTATCCAACTCTAAAACCTTCAATACTTCACTAACAGCTAATCACAAGCTCTTAAGATTTTAATCTTTAGCCAACCAAAAAATTGCAGAACTTAATCTTTGAATTCCGCTTCCAACTCCGCGAAGAGTTTCTTTTGTTTTCGTGACAGTTTTGTTGGCGTTTCTGCAGTGACCTCGACAAACTGGTTTCCTTTTCCGAATCCACGAACATGAGGCACTCCCTTGTTTCGTAGCTTGAAGAGTGTTCCTGTCTGGGTTCCTGCAGGTATCTTCAGTTTCGTTTTGCCGTACAGTGTTGGCACAAAAATTTTTGCGCCTAACGCCAGTTTAGAAAAACCTATTTTTGTCTTGCAATAGATCTGGTCTCCGCTTCTAACAAAGAGCTCATGGGGTTTAACATGCAAAACAACGTATAGGTCGCCTCTTTGACCAACAGTATTACTGGGTGCACCCTCGCCGCCAAGCCTGAGACTGAATCCATCATCAACCCCAGCAGGAATATTCAACATAATATTGCGGAGTCCTTGCACTGCACCTGCACCCCTACAACGGTTACAGATGTTTTCGGCGGGTATGCCTTTACCGCGACATTTTGGGCACACTTGAACCTCTGCGAACCGTATAAAACCAAGAGTTCTGACGCGTTTAACCTCGCCGTTTCCTTCACACTCTGGGCATCTTCTAGAATCAGCCCCCTGCTTTACTCCACTACCGCCACAGGCGCTGCATGACTCAAAACCCTGCATCTGAACCTCCTTTTTTAGACCAAACGCAACATCTTCCAAGCTGATAGCTAGATCATATCTAATGTCTGCTCCTCTCCGGCGGCTACTTCGACCGCCTCTTCCACCAAATATTACGTTGAAGATGTCTCCAAAACCAAAGCCTGCGCCCCTGAAGATTGACTCAAAATCTGCTCCCCTGAAGATGTCTTCTGCGGTGTATCTGCCGTTTATTCCTTCGTGACCAAAACGGTCGTACTGGCCACGTTTTTCGTCATCAGATAACACAGCATAGGCTTCAGATATCTCCTTAAACTGGGATTCAGCATCCGGAGCCTTGTTTCTGTCTGGATGATACTTCAAAGCAAGCTTTCGATAAGCTTTTTTGATCAACTCTTTAGATGCATCTTTAGAAACATTCAGAACTTGGTAGTAATCCCGCTTTTTGGTCATGTATTACTCAGCCTAAAGAAGAACCCTTCAATGTTATTTCTCGTCTTTAACGTCTTCGTATTCAGCATCAACAACCGTCTTGCCCGATTCAGCTGTTTCTTCAGGTTTTTGAGCCGCCGCCTGAGCTGCTGCCGCTTGCTGATAAATAACTGTTCCAACCTCTTGCAGAACCTTCGAAAAAGCCTCACTCTCAGCTTTAATCTTCTCAACATCGCCGCCATTTACGGCCTCTCTTAGTTTAGCAGCGGCATCATCTATCTTCTGCGTCTGATCTTTGCTGAGTTTGTCACCCAAATCCGTCTTTGTTTTTTCAGATGTGTACAGAAGAGAATCAGCGTTGTTACGCACCTCAACTTCCTCTTTCCTCTTCTGGTCCTCCTCAGCAAACTGTTCAGACTCCTTCATCATACGCTCCTTCTCACTCTCCGACAACTTGGTTGACGCAGTAATAGTGATTTTCTGTTCCTTTCCAGTAGCCAAATCCTTGGCAGAAACGTTCAGTATTCCGTCAGCGTCAATATCAAAAGACACCTCAATCTGAGGAACACCACGTGGAGCAACAGGAATTCCGGTCAAATTGAATATACCTAAAGAAATGTTGTCTTGCGCCATTGCCCTCTCTCCCTGCAAAACGTTGATGGTCACGGCAGTTTGGGAATCTGCCGCAGTTGAGAATATCTGGCTTTTCTTTGTTGGAATAGTTGTGTTACGTTCTATAATCTTTGTGGAGACACGTCCTAAAGTCTCAACACCCAAAGAGAGCGGCGTAACATCCAAAAGCAGCAGGTCTTTGATTTCGCCAGCTAAAACACCGCCTTGAATCGCCGCGCCTACGGCAACACACTCCATCGGGTCTACTCCGCGTTCTGCTTGTTTACCCAGCACGTCTTCAACAAACTTTTTGACAAGCGGCATTCTAGTCTGACCGCCAATCAAAATGATTTTGTCGATATCTTTTGGTTCAAGTTTTGCGTCTTTGAGTGTTCTAAGTATTGGGGCTCTAACCTTCTCGACAATTGGCATGGCTAACTGCTCAAGCTTAGCGCGGGTAAGCGTAATGTGTAAGTGCTTGGGTCCAGATGAGTCAGAGGCAATAAAAGGAAGATTAATGTCAGTAGTCAAGAGTGTGGAAAGCTCTATCTTCGCATTCTCAGCCGCATCTTTTAGTCTACGCAACGCCATAAGGTCGATGCTCTCCTTAGTCTTGAATTCAGCCAAGAGATAATTGACGACCGCTTTGTCTACGTCCGTTCCTCCAAGCTGCGTATCTCCACTAGTAGCTAAGACCTCAAAGACGCCAGTGCCAAAATCCATGATCGTGGTGTCATTGGTTCCTCCCCCAAAACTGAAAACAAGAATTTTCATTTCGTCTTCAAGCTTGTCCAGCCCATAAGCCAAAGAGGCAGCTGTTGGCTCATTAATTATCCTAGAAACCTTGAATCCCGCAATCTCTCCCGCATCTTTAGTAGCCTGCCTTTGGTTGTCGTTAAAGTGAGCAGGAACAGTAATTACACACTTGCTGATTTTTTCGCCCAGAAAAGTTTCTGCATCCCGCTTTATTTTTTGCAGAATAAACGCTGAAATCTGCTGCGGAGTATACTCTTTTCCGTGGATTGTCACTTTCTGGTTTGTTCCCATCTTCCGTTTTATCTCAAAGATGGAACCTTCCGCGTTTGTAACCGCTTGCCTCTTTGCCGGTTCCCCAACAAGCAACTGTCCTTCTTTCGTGAAAGCTACTACTGACGGGAACATTTTACCCGCAATAGTGGGTCCTTCCGCGCTAGGGATTGTTACGGGTCTGCCAGCTTCCATGATAGCCGCAGCAGAGTTGGTTGTTCCAAGGTCTATTCCTAAAATTTTTTCTCTTTTTTCGTTTTCACTCATTTTCCTTCTCCTCATTATCTACGATACAAGAAACGTTAACCATGCAGGGTCTAAGAACCCGCCCTTTAAACACAAACCCTCTTCGCACTTCCTCAAGAACCAAGCCCTCTTCGCAATCGTTTCGGGCTATCTTAACCATTAACTCATGAAACTTTGAATCAAAAAGCTTGCCCACAGCATCGATACGCTCCAGCCCCTCTTTCTCTAGCATACGGGTCAAGTTTTTGTGAATCATCTCAACGCCCTTCAAAAGAGCCGACGCATCATCTGTCTCTTTTCCAGAATCAAGAGCCCTCTCCAAGTCGTCAACGACACACAAAAGCTCCGCAACCAGCTTCTCAGTGCATCGAACAGCAAACTCAGCTGCTTCCCTTTCTGTTCGTTTCCGATAATTCTCAAAGTCCGCCTGCAAATACTTCAGCCGCCCTAAGTACTCTTGCGCCTTCTCCTGCTCCTGCACTAGACGCTCCTCTAAATCTTGCATCTGCTCTTGAGGTTCTTTGGAATTATCCTGATCCATAAAATCACGTTCTCGACGCTACACTTTCAGTCTGTTCGGAAAGAAAGAAAAAACTGCCGCGCTAATATTGTTTTCGATTTAAGGTTCTGTTACCTCTTCGGTTGCTTCGTAGGGCTGTTACCTTTCGGTTGCTAGATACGGCTGCAAAATTCCTTTGATGACTCGATGGAGAAAGGCATATCAACTTTGAATCTCTATGGATAACTGTGTGAGCGATTATGCTCGTAAAAGACGGTGTTACTTGGGATATGATTATTCAAAGAGGGAAAGGGTTCATTTACAACGATTTTGGTACGCAATTTAGGTGGAATCTGCCTGATTTTAATAAACTGCACAAAGCCTCTTGTCGATGTGTTAGGACAATGACATATGTTAGGAAGGAAAACTTATCAAATATTTTTTCAAGACTAGAGAAGAAGCCATTGATTGGCTTGAGAACAACAGAAAGGAAGCTGGTTATGTTCCATGTAAGACTTGCTGTCCCTAATCGGAGCTAGCATTTTGAATTAGTGTGAGCCACTTGTTTTTTCCTTCGATTGTTATTCCGCATGCTTCTGCTGGTGTTTTTCAGTCTAAGCCTTCATGTTGTCGTATGTAGTTGTGGTAAATTTGTTATTATTAACCACTAAATTAACAAAAACTGTAACCTGAAAACATAAAATGGCGTTCCCATGATTTGATATGACGAATTGTGTAAAATCATTTAACAGCCGGGATATGAAGCACCGTCTTTGGAAAATAATTAAGTCGAGAGTTAAACTCAGAGGTGAATCCTAAAACTTTTTAAGAATGTCCGTATACTGGCTTTTTAGAGGTTGTAAAAATGAGGAATCGTTTCCTCCTCCGAAAGCATTTCGTTTAATTAATCCAAGCTTTGTTAGCACATCCTCTGAAAGAACCATTTTTGTCTTACCCAAATATCCGTCCTCAGGGTACTGCGTAGTGGATAAATTTATATGGAAAATACAGATTGAAGGTGACATATCATGAACATTATCGAAAAAATCTTAGCCAACGCCTCAGGCAAACAAGAGGTTTCCCCAGGGGAGATAATAGACGCAAACATTGACGTGGCAATGACCCACGACCTAACGGGTCCTTTAGCCATCAAGTCATTCCGAGAGATTGGAGCCAAAAAAGTCTGGGACAACAACAAAGTAGTCGTCATCCTAGACCATCTGGTTCCAGCCAGCTCAATAATATCAGCCAATCTGCATAAGATTGTAAGAAACTTCGCTGAAGAACAAAACATCACAAACTTCTATGATGTAGGCAGAGGCGGAGTCTGCCATCAAGTGATGCCTGAGCAGGGTCACGTTAGACCCGGAGAAGTAATCGTTGGCTCAGATTCTCACACATGCACTTACGGAGCCTTCGGAGCCTTTGCAACAGGAATAGGCTCAACAGAACTGGCTGCCGTATTCGCAACAGGCAAGTTGTGGTTTAGGGTGCCTGAAGTCATCAAAATAGATGTGACTGGCAAATTCCAGAAGCTGGTGACGGCAAAAGATTTGACCTTGAACATAGTTGGCAAGATTGGCGCTGATGGTGCAATCTATAAGGGACTGGAGTTTGGTAGCTCCACGATACGGGACATGACGGTTGACGGCAGAATGGTGTTGTGTAACATGGCTGTGGAGATGGGAGCCAAAGCAGGCATTATCGAGCCTGACCAAAAAACGTTGGATTACGTTAACGCCAGAACTGACAAGCCATTTAAGCCAGTTAAAAGTGACCCAGACGCAACATACGAAAAGGTTGTGGACGTGGACGTTTCGGATTTGGAGCCTCAGGTTGCGGTTCCTCACTCAGTCGACAACGTTAAACCAGTATCTGAAGTAGAGGATACGAAGGTTGACCAAGCGTTCATAGGCTCCTGCACCAACGGTCGCCTAGAAGACCTGCGATTCGCTGCCAGAATATTGAAAGGCAAAAAAATAGTTAGAAGCGTGCGGTTGGTTGTGATTCCCGCGTCCCAAGAAATATACTTGAATGCCTTAAATGAGGGACTGATCAAAACGTTCATTGAAGCTGGCGCCACAATAGGTAACCCAAACTGTGGTCCATGCTTAGGTGGACATATGGGTATTCTGGCAGAGGGGGAAGCGTGTATAAGCACATCAAACAGAAACTTTATTGGAAGAATGGGAAGCACCAAATCTTTCGTGTATTTGGCGTCTCCCGCAACAGTTGCAGCTTCAGCCCTAACAGGAAAGATCACAGACCCCAGAAAAGTAATGAAGGTGCAATAAAGTTGACGATACGAGGAAAAGTCATCAAGTTTGGAAACAACATCGACACAGACGTGATTCTGCCCGGACCATACTTGGTTCATACTGACCCAAACGAGTTGGCAAAACATGCAATGGAAGGCTTAGACCCAAAATTTCCAGAAAGAGCCGCCGATGGAGTGATTATTGTTGGCGGAAAGAATTTTGGTTGCGGCTCCAGCAGGGAACAGGCGCCTATTGCATTAAAGTATGCTGGAGTTAAGTGTGTGCTGGCTGAATCGTTTGCGCGGATATTCTACAGGAACTCTATAACCATAGGGTTACCTGTTCTGGTGTGCGCAGGAGTTTCAGGCAAGGTTAAAGAAGGAGATGAACTGGTTGTGAATCTGCAGACGGGCAAAGTTGAGGATAAAACAAACGGCTCTGTATTGCAGGCAACGCGGCTTCCAGAGTTTATCATGGAAATTCTTGAGGATGGAGGATTAATACAACATCTGAAAAGGAGAATTGAAACCAATGAGTAAATACAAAATATCATTAATCACAGGGGACGGAATAGGACCCGAATTAACAGAAGCAACCCTAGAAATATTGGATGCCGTTCAACAAAAGTTCGACATCGACTTGGATATAATCAAAGTTGAGGCGGGCGACAGATGCTTCGAAAAGACTGGAGTAGCACTTCCAGAAGAAACCATCGAAGTAATCAGAAATTCCCACGCGTGCATGAAGGGACCAGTAGGCGAAACAGCCGCTGACGTCATAGTTAAACTAAGAATCATGTTTGACCTTTACGCCAACATCAGGCCAATCAAGGCGTATCCTCCAGTTCCCAGCTTGAAACCTGGCATCGACATGGTTTTTGTTCGAGAAAACACTGAGGATGTTTACAAGGGCATAGAGTTCGATCTGGGAGACACTGCTCTCTGTATACGAGTCATAACCAAGAAAAACAGCGAAAGAATCGCCAAGAAGGCGTTCGAAGTGGCTAGAAAAAGAAACGGCAAGAAACGTGTCACAGCGATTCACAAGGCTAACGTTATGAAGATAACTTGTGGACTCTTCGCGAGAACGTGTAGAGAGGTGGCTAAGCAGTATCCAGACATAGCCTTTGATGAGTTGTATGTTGATGCTGCATCCATGCGTCTGATTAAGGAGCCAGAAACGTTTGATGTTTTTGTTACTCCGAACATGTTTGGTGACATACTCTCTGATGAGGCAGCGCAACTTATTGGAGGATTGGGGATGGCTCCGGGAGCAAACATAGGCGACGATTTTGCGTTGTTTGAGCCTATTCATGGTTCAGCGCCTAACAGGGCTGGAAAACAAACAGCTAATCCTTGTTCAATGATATTATCGGCGAGGATGATGTTTGATTGGCTGGGCGAAAAATATGATGATCAGGAATGTTTCAGGGCAGCTCAGGCTATAGAGGATGCTGTATCTGAAACGTTACGTAAAGGCATAACCCTTCCGGACTTTGGCGGCAATGCCAAGACTATAGAGATGGCGCAGGCAATGGCTAAAGAGATCGTGAAGGGTAACTAGTAGAGGTTAGGACAGGGGAAAGCTTGAGGACAGAAAACGGGGATTACGTACGCATCTTCGACACTACGTTAAGAGATGGTGAGCAGACTCCAGGCGTCTCTTTAACTACAGAAGAGAAGCTGGAGATTGCCCTGCAACTTGACAAGCTGGGCGTTGACACTATAGAGGCGGGTACTCCAATCAGTTCTGAGGGAGAGAAGAGGGCAGCTAAGGAGATATCAGGGGCAGGCTTATCTGCCGAGGTTTGTGGTTTAGCTCGAACCAAACGAAAGGACATTGATGTTGCCATCGCTTGTGATGTTGATGTGGTTCACATTTTCATTTCCACTTCAGAGGTTCAGATGAAGTATGCGGTGAACATGACTCCGGAGCAGGTTATGGCAAGCTCCATAGATTCTATAGAGTACATCAAAACTCACGGTTTAGTTTGCGAGTATTCTCCGATGGATGCCTCACGAACAGACAGAGAATTTCTGAAACAAATATGCAAAGCAGCAGAGGAAGCTGGAGCCGACCGAATAAACATTCCTGACACAGTTGGAATCCTGATTCCTACAACCATGCAGCAGCTAATCAGAGATGTCAAGAGCGTAGTTAAGATTCCCATAAGCGTGCACTGCCACAACGATTTCGGGATGGCTGTCGCCAACTCTTTAGCGGGAGTTGAGGCTGGAGCTTCCCAGATTCACGTTGCAGTGAACGGTTTAGGAGAAAGAGCGGGAAACGCGGCTTTAGAGGAGGTTGCTGTTGCCCTCAATTTGATTTACAACAAGAAGACAAGAATTAATCATAAGCAACTGTATGAAACTTCGCGGCTGGTTGCCAAGTTAACTGGCATGCAAATACAGGCTAACAAGGCTATCGTAGGCGAGAACGCATTCTCCCACGAGTCAGGTATTCACACTCGCGGGGTTACGGTTGCGCCTTCAACCTTTGAGCCTATCCGACCTGAGTTTGTTGGAAGAAAACGGAAGCTGGTTGCCGGAAAACTGGCAGGTAAAAGTGGAATACGGGTTGAGCTGGAAGAGTCAGGGTTACATCCGACTAAGGAGCAGCTTGGAGAGATTGTTAAGACAGTTAAGGATCTGGGCGACAAAGGCAAAGCCGTGACAGACGCTGACTTGCTGGCTATTGCAAGGGCGGTGATGGGGAAGGTTGTCAAGGAGAAACGGATTGTTGACTTGACGGGTTTCTCGGTTGTTACTGGAATAGGGGTTATTCCAACAGCTTCGGTCCGACTTGTGCTGGATGGCAAAGAATATGTGGCTTCGGAGACAGGTTTTGGTCCGGTGGACGCTGCAATCAAGGCAGTCCAGAAGCTAACATCTCCGCTAGTGAATGTTAGGCTAAAGGAGTACCGTATAGAGGCTACAACTGGCGGCTCAGACGCCATTGGAGAGGTTATCATCAAGGTTGAGGACAAAGATGGAAACGTGGTCTCCTCGCGGGCAGTCAACGAAGACATAGTCATGGCAAGCGTAGAAGCAATGATAGACGGCATAAACAAAAGCCTACTAAAAAGCAGAAACAGAAAAAAATAGCATAAAACAGGACGAAAAAGCTAAGTCTCCTATAGCATGTAATGCAGAAGTATGCCCTTCACCCCGTATCATCTTGGTCCCGGATTATTTGTTGGACTGTTGTTTCTTGGTTTCATTGATTTTCCAACGTTTCTTGTTGCCAAACGTCATTGTTGATGTGGAACCATTTCTGGTTCTAACATTCAACTTGGACTATCCGCTGCATGGATTCTTTCATTCATTCCTCGGAGGAACATTGATGGCGTTACCTCTCGCTCTGGTGATGCACCAAATAAGAGACAAACTGTCTCCCCGGCTGTCTTTTTTCAAGCTAGAACAAATGGTGTCATTCAAGAGTATCTTAGTGGCTGCATTATCTGGCATCTACATTCATATACTGCTTGATTCGCGGATTTACACGGACATCCAGCCATTCTATCCCTCAACTTATAATCCACTCCTGACTACTGGAATTTTTGCTGGATTAGACTCGTACATTTACTGCATATGGGCTTTCTGCGGAGCAGCAATAATCTACGTAATCAGATTAGTTTTAATCTGGAAAAAAACTAGATAAAACAGTTTTCAGGGTTTCAATTCTTTGGTTTTTGTGTTTGTTTTGGTTTGGGTTTGCGTTTGAATCTGCAGACTCCTAACCAGTTTCTTATTCGTGATTGGCAGTAGCCGTTAAGGTTGTTTATGCAGTGTTTTTGGTTGCATTTTGCTTTGGTCAGTGTCTGTTACGCTCCAAAACGCAAGTCTTGAGTGTAACAGGAAAAGGGTGTGTTTTAATCCTTTCTTTTTTGCTTCAAACTGACCTCTGGGCGTAGGATGCCTTCTTCTGTTATGACTGCGTCCACCAACTCTAGGGGCGTTATGTCAAAGGCTGGATTCAAAACTTTGATGCCTTCAGGCGCGATTCTCTCGCAACCAATATTTGTAACTTCATTGGGGCTTCTTTCTTCGATAACCGCATCTTCAGAGGTGCGAGATTGGTCCATTGTGGACATGGGAGCAGCCACATAGAATGGAATTCCATGCTCATACGCTAAAACAGCTACATTGTATGTTCCAATCTTGTTTAGAACCGCGTCCCTGACAATCCTGTCTGCGCCAACCACAACCTTATCCACCATTCCCCTCGACATGACATAGCCCACCATAGTATCGCTAATCAAGGTCACCGGAATGTTATCCCGCATCAACTCGTAACATGTTAATCTAGCCCCTTGAAGCCGTGGTCTGGTTTCACAGGCGATAACCTTAACGTTTTTGCCCTCTTCAATAGCGGCTCGTATAACTCCAAGGGCTGTGCCGTAGTCAACTGTAGCTAAACTGCCTGCATTGCAGTGTGTAAGAACCACATCACCATCCTCAATCAGCTCCGCACCAAACCTGCCCATTCTCTGGTTAACTTCAACATCTTCATCCGCCATCTTCTCTGCCTCAGCCACAACAGCCTCCGCCAGAGCCTCCTTGGTTCCAGCCATCTCCCGAGCATTCTTCATTACTCTATCAATTGCCCAGAACAGGTTCACAGCGGTTGGACGTGTCTTCCGCAGCACCTCAGCCGACGCTTCCAGCTCCTTCAGTAACTCCTCTCTTGTTTGGGCTTTTGAGTGAAAAGCAGTTAGAGCCAACCCATACGCAGCCGCTACGCCAATAAGGGGAGCGCCCCGCAGCTTCATCTCCTTAATCGCCGAAGCCATAGCTTTATAGTCAGCTATTTTTAGCCAAACAGCCTCGTTAGGCAATTTTGTTTGATCAATAATAACTACTGTGCCGTCTTTCCATTCTATGGTTCTCACGCATCAACACCCGCCTTTACGCTGATTCTGTATTTGCCTCGATAATACATTTTCTACGAAAATAAAGAGTCCAAGCAGACAATACAACTACACATTAAATCACAGTGATTGCGTGCTGTGCAAGACACTGTATTCAAATGTAAACGTCCAGTTTAATTGCAGGAATATTCTCAAAAATTCTTGAGTGACTACGGGAAGCGGCCACATTCGGCGACGACGTGGAGGGTTTTCATTTTTTTCCCTACCTACGCTTCCTCAAGTCCCCCAACACACAACATTACTACTCGCACTGGCAAGTTATGGTTTGCGATTATCTTTTTTGTTGATTTTTATTACAACCTCAATCGGAGTTCCTTTAGGAAGCTTCAGATTCTGCCGCCAATCGTCTCCAACAGCAATAAGAGAATAAAACCCTGAAACCTCAGCCCTAGCCTTCTTAACAAAGTTAACCAACGCAGCCTGAGTCTCTCCCGTCTTTATCATATCATCCACGATAAGCACACTATCCCTGCGCTTTAAGGCGTCCTTAGGCAAATACAACGTCATGGTGAAGCCTGAATTACGCACAACATAAGTTTCCTCCAAGAAAGCGGGAACCCCCACTTCCTTGTTTTGTTTCGCAATCAACAAATCAACACCCAAAGAATTCGCAACCATAGTCCCAAGAGGTATACCATCAACAGCAGCAGTCAAAACTTTTGTCACACGACCCCCAGCAAAAGTTGCAAGCGCGTGCTGGGCTGCCTGCTGAAGGATATTATGGTCGCCGATAATCCACGTGTTGTTGAAGTATCCCGCCGAATTAAACTTTATTCGTCTACGAAGCTCAGTCTTCAAGCCAACAAGTTTGGTCAAAATGCCCCATAGTTCTTTGGCTCTAGCTGCGTTTGGCAGAACATGACCTTTGGCGTACCTGCTTAAAACTGTCACGGGCAGGTTGGTTTTGGCAGATAATTCGCGATAAGTATATTCTTTTTTTGCTGTTTGAAGTAAATCGATTGTCATCAACCGAAGTTTCAAATCCTCTGCATGCGTATTCATACTATCATCACTTTTCTATACACACCAACAAATCAATTAATGCATATACAAGCTACCTATTTTAACTAGACCGATTTATAATTTCCGTATAACAACTCGAACAGCTTAAGGACATCACCACATCGAATCCTGTTTAAAGGCTCACATCAAATTGAGTAACCGAAAACAGGCAACCTCAGATTACTCAAAGCGCACTTTTTGAAACAGTAAAGGTGGCGGATCCGCGGGGATTTGAACCCCGGATCATTGGATTTCTTCTTCCGTAGATTAGAAGTCCAATGCCTTATCCTGACTAGGCCACGGACCCTTTGAACCGCCATAGTCTAAGAATTGCCTAGATATAATCTTTCATTCACCCACGGTGTAGCAGCTCTAGTTATGCAATGTAGATTGCGGGACGGTAAGGTCTAGCATACCCCGCCTTCCTTTGAGGGTCCTGAATGTTCTGCTCGTCCTCTCTGTAAGTGTGAACTTTAACGTTGAATTCTCTTCCAAAGAAAGCCTCAGCTTTTCCCAGCAAAGCGGCTTCATCTAGGGCTCCAATCTGCAGTTGCCTTTGTTTCATGTCTTCGGGCATTCTGTTAATTTCTTGTGTGATTCCGCGGGCGAATTTAGCAACTTTTGCAGCCACCGTTTTCAGCTCGGGGTCAGCCATTAATTCTTTCATCAAATCGTTTATGGCAAGTGTGCCTGATGCTGATTTTTTGAGTGCTGTTAAGTATGCTTTCCATTTCCATGATGCAGCAGAGTAGTAGTAGATTTCTTTGGGCACCATCTTTGTTGCCCTGAGAATGTTTGAGGTGTCCTCCATCACGTTTTTGATCAGGTTTTCGGTCTCTTCTGCCTGAACATTAACTTTGTTTTTGTCGTAAACTGGCCAATCAGCCAACGAAACAAAGCCTGATTGTTTCAGTTCGCTCCAGATTTCCTCGCACATGTAAGGTGCAAAAGGAGCCAGCAGCCGAGTCCATGTTTCCAGAGCCTCCTTCAGGACTTTTGAGTTGAATTTTTCTTTTCTTCGGATGTACCATCGGAAGTCGTTCCAGACTTCGAAGAGGGCGTTTTCTAGGGCAGTTCTGGTCTTCAATGATTCCATGTTTTTTGTAACAATTTTGATTCTGTTCTGCAGCACGCTAATCAGCCACTCTTCCAGATGTTCAGTCTTGGTTTCTTTTGCGTTTTTGATTATGTTATCTGTTAGGCTCTGGAAGCCGCGGAGCTTGCTTTTGATGTCCCCGACACTGTCTCTTCTCCAGTCAGGGTCGTTCATTCCTTCTCCGCCTAGGAGTAGGGCGCAGCGGGTTGCGTCTGCTCCGAAGTGGTTGAGGGCGTCTTTGAGGGTTATGAAGTTGCCTTTCGATTTTGACATCTTCTTTCCTTCGATGCTTAGCATGCCATTTACGCCGATAGCTTGGGGCAGGTGGTCGGGAAACAGTGCTGTATGCTGGAAAAGAAAGAAGGTTAAGTGGTTGGGAAGCAGCTCTTTGGCTGACACTCTTAGGTCTACGGGGTACCAGTAAAGGAACTCGTTTCGCATCTCGTCCAATTGTTTGGTGGGAATCTTTGTTTGTTCAGCAACTGTTTTTGGGTCTCCTTTTCCGTAGAAGAGGTAATCGAAAACTTCAGGGGTCAACTGTTCGCCTTTTATGTTGTATTGTTTCAGGTGCTTGTTTATCGTGTAGAACGCCATGTAAACGGTTGAGTCGGTTAGGGTTTCGACTATCCATCCTGGACTCCATGGGAGGGCTGTTCCTAAGCCGCTTCTTCTTGCGCATGGCCACTCTTTTAGCCAGTCGATTATGTTGAGGACCCATTGCCTAGCGGTTTCAGGGTAAATTGCGGCTTGACTTAATGTTTCCTTGGTTTTCTGTTTCCATGTTTCGTCTGAGTATTTTATGAACCATTGTTCCTTGAGAAGCTTAACTTGGCAGGGCGTCATGCATCTGCAGACTACAGGCTCGGGTAGGTCATACATGGAGTCTGCTATGCCCTGTTCCTTGAAGGCTTTAATCAGGATGTCTTTTACTTTGTTGACTTTTTTTCCGGAGTATTCTCCGCAGATTTCCTTTAGGGTTCCGCCGTGGAACTCTTTTTTGTAAAGCGCCTTTGTTGCCTCTTCAGCCTTAGGGTCATGCTGGTCTTTCACGCCCATCTGGTCAACAAGTTCGACTGCGGGGTGTTCTCCGAATCCTTCTACTTTGATTAGTGAGATTGGCTGTATCTTCTTGACCGTTTCTGGGTCAATGTTGAATTCTTTCAGCAGTTCAGGGTTGTTTTGGAGGTCTCTTAGGGCTAGATAGTCGAAGGGTGCATGAGCTGGGACGCTGTAGACTACTCCGGTTGCGTTGTCTGGGCTCACGAAGCAGGCTGGTAGGATCAGCATTTTTTTGGTGCTGAGGGGACTCGTGAACTGTTTTCCGATGATTTCTTTGCCTTTGAAGGTGTCTATGATTTCGACTTTTTTTAGTTGCTCTGCTAGTTTGTTTGCGGCGGTTTTGCTGACTATCCAGCTTTCACCGTTTACGCGGGCTTTGACGTAGTCTGCGTCGGGGTTTATCCAGATGTTTGTTATGCCGTAGATTGTTTCTGGTCTGAATGTGGCGGATGGAAGGATTGTGTCGTCTTCCATTCTGTATTTGATGAGCGTGTACTCTTCTGCAACTACGCCTTCTCCGGTTTGTCTGTCGTGGTCTCCTGTTGGGCTTTGGTCGTGGGGGCACCAGACCACGGGGTAGGTTCCTTTTATGATGTATCCCTTTTCCCTCAAACGCTCGCATTGCCATTCGACGAACTTGCTGAAGGTTGGATATAGGGAGGTTGTGTGGAATTCTCGTCTCCAGTCTACAGAGAAGCCGATTCGCTTCACGGATTCTCTGCTATCATCAGTATAATATGAAGCCATGAAAACGGGGTCAACAAACTTTTTGAGGTTTTCTTCTGAAACCCCGTCCATCTCTCTAAATGCTCGGATCAGGGTTTCGTCCCCGTTTTTTATGCGTTCGCTTGCGCCGGCTATGGTTTCGCCTGTCCAGTGCCAAGCCCAAGGAAACAGAACATTGTAGCCTTGCATTCTTTTGAATCGGGCGTACGCGTCAACGCGGCTAGCGGTGAAGCCATGCCCCACATGTAAAGGACCATTCATGTACGAGAAAGGAAAAGTGATGAAACATTTTTTTCTGGTCGAATCTGGGTCAGCCTCGAATATTCTGGCTTCTTCCCAACGTTTTCTCCACTTTTCTTCGAGTTGCCTTAAAGATTTCATTAAGCCATTGGAGTATCAGGAGAGTTAAAAGTTTTTTCAGTCCCACCAGCACTTCAAGCACCCAGAGGAACCAAAAACAGAAAAAGCTAGTTTTCAACAATCAGCTGTTATTAGTCTCCTAATATGCAGTCGCACCTTTTGTATCTGGGTTAATCTGGAGGTCAATCCCTTTTGTCAAGCAACTTCTCCAAAAAAGGAGGAATAAGGCATTTTTGGAACCATTTATATGCGTGTCCAATGCAGTAGAAAAAAGAGTGGGGATTACAAGTTGGCTGATACGCGAACAGATCTTTGTGGTTGTGTTTTTGAGATTCAGCAGGGCATAATGGTTTGCGTTAAGCGTTGTTACAAACATAGTAGACCCAAACGGAAGCGTCACTTCAGAGCCAAAGCTGAATGCGTAAGACCCTGAAAAGTTGAATCAGAGATTTTTTTAATGGGCACCGAAATATACTCTTAACAGGCACAAACAAAATGACTGCACAGAGCCAACTTGACTTATTTGGTATTCCGAAAAAACAGAAAAAGCAGCCGACTCCATCGCCCACGCCCGAACCATTGCCTGAAAAAAAGCCGACAGAATATCCTTCGCCTAAAAAGAAGGCAGCATCAGAAACGAAAACAGTTGATTACCATGATTTTCCAGAAGACCTTCCCCCATCATACCTCGTATCCGTCCTGTACGACGGCAAAAAACAGCTCGCCACCCTCAAACTGTATGAGCCCGTGTCCCAAAAAATCTACTTCTGGGATGACAACACCGGACACAAACCCTACTGTCTAACCAGTCTTCTTCCCAAAGAGGTTGAAAAACTCAGTCGTGTAACGTCTCATTCTGGTTATGACCACGTAGAAACTGTTGAAAAGTTTGATCCTCTTCTTAACAAAAAAGTGACTGTGACAAAAGTTGTTGCTAAAGACCCGTTAGCTATAGGCGGACGCCAATACGGGTGTATCCGAGACATAATCCCAGAAGATTACCTCGAATTAACTGGCATCGTCGAGCCTCCTAAAGTTTGGGAGTCATTTATTCGCTATTATCAATCTTACATCTACGACAACAACCTCGCGTTAGGTATGTTGTATAAAATTAAAGACGGAAACCTTGTTCGCGTACACCAAAAATCGTCAGAAGAAACCATCCAAAAAATTCTAAACCTATTCTCCAACGTAGACAACCAGTTTCTAGAAAGCGTAGAAATGTGGGCAAGACTCCTCGAATCACCAGCTCCAGAATTTCGAAGAGTCGGATTAGACATTGAAGTAAGCTCACCGATTGCTACTCGTGTTCCTGACGCACAAAAAGCTGATGACCCTGTTGTTTGTGTTGCACTGTTTGGTTCAGACCGAAAAAAGCAGCTCTTCATTCTAAATCGGAAGGGTATAGAGGAAGGCGACAAAAAACTGCCTTCGGATGCGATTGTCACATATTTTGATGATGAAAAAGAGTTGCTTCAGAAACTCTTTGATGCTCTTCGTGAGTATCCTTTTGTTTTAACCTTTAATGGCGACGATTTCGACCTGCCTTACCTGTATAATCGTGCTAGGAACCACTTCAATTTTGAACGAAGCCAGATTCCCATACAAGTTGGACGAAGAGTATGTCGTTTCAGTCACGGTATTCACATCGACCTCTACAAATTCTTCTTCAATAGATCAATTCAAATCTACGCCTTCGGCAACAAATACAGGGACATAACCCTAAACGCGGTCGGCACCGCGTTGCTAGAAATGCCAAAAATAGAATTCGAAAAACCATTATCTGAATTAAGCTACACCGAACTTGCCGAATACAACCTACGCGACTCCGAAATCACCTTGGACCTAACATCATTCAACAACAATTTGGTCATGAAACTAATCCTAGCCATGTCCAGAATATCGCACATGACCATGGAGGACGTTAGCCGCCAAGGAGTTTCTAGGTGGATACGAAACTTTCTGTATCATGAGCATCGACAACGAAACTTTTTGATCCCAAACTCCGAGGACATACTTGCACTCAAAGGTGGAACCACAACAACCGCCATGATAAAAGGCAAAAAATACAAGGGCGCAATAGTAGTTGACCCCGTGCCTGGAGTCCACTTCAACGTGGCGGTTATGGACTTTGCTAGCCTGTATCCATCCATAATTAAAGTTCACAATCTTGGTTACCAGACTTTGCTTTGTAACCACGAAGACTGTAAAACAAACAAGGTTCCAGAAACCACTCATTGGATATGCACAAAAAATAAAGCACTAGAAAGCCTGCTGATCGGCTCCCTAAGAGACCTCCGAGTCAAATGGTACAAGCCCAAATCCAAAGACAAAACTTTGCCCAAAGATTTGCAGAGCTGGTACAGCGTAATCCCAAGCGCCCTCAAAGTCATTCTGAACGCAAGCTACGGAGTTTTCGGCTCACCCGCCTTCGGCTTATACTGCCCACCCGTAGCAGAAGCCACAGCCGCTATCGGCAGAGACGTAATAACAAAAACCATAGAAAAAGCAAAATCATTGGACATCAAAGTTCTTTACGGAGACACCGACAGCGTCTTTTTGAAGAACCCATCCCCCAAGCAGATAGAAATCTTGGCAGCGTGGTCTAAGAAGAATATGAAAATGGAACTTGAAGTAGAAAAGTGGTATCGCTACGCGGTCTTCAGTTCCCGCAAAAAGAACTATCTTGGAATCCTGAAGGGTGGCGGCGTTGACGTCAAGGGAATGACCGGAAAGAAACGCCACATTCCTCCATACATCAAAAAAGCGTTTTACGCGCTGGAAGAGCGGCTAGCGCAGGTGCAGTCGCCAGCAGACTTCGATGAAGCCAAAAAGGATATCCGAAAGATTATCCGAGACCGTTACTTGCGGCTAAAACAACGCCGCTGGGGCGAAACACCAGAAGAGTTAGCCTTCCATGTTGTTCTCGGTAAATCGCTTAATGAATACAAAAAAACTACTCCTCAGCATGTGAAAGCGGCTCTTATTCTAAAGAAGATAGGCTACGAAATGAAGGCTGGAGACCTGATAAGCTTTGTCAAAGTTTTGAAGGACCCCCGCGTTAAACCCGTGCAAATAGCCTCCAACAGCGAGATAGATGTGGACAAGTACGTTGCGTACTTGCAGTCAACTTTTGATCAAATTCTGGATGCTTTGGGGCTTGACTTCGAGGAGATAATCGGCTTAACAAAGCTTTCACGCTTCATGTAAAAACTAAGTTGTGTTTCCCAAAAAACTGGGTGTTTCAACGATTCTTGTCGCCAACACACTTGGATTTGGCTCCTATATGCTTAACCTCTATCCTTCCTCGATAGGTTTGCATGGCACTTCATATTTTTTGAATAACCACATCAATTTGTTGACGGCTTTCTCGTTAACTTCGAGTTCCACAACCTATGTCATCTCTTCTATGACCGCTGGATGTTTTGGGTTCGCTTTGTAGAGCATCATAAACTCGGTGCCTTGTTCAGACTTTGGCGGAGCAGCTATTATCTCCCACAGGGACTTTGCCGGAAAGTTTCGAGGGGATACCGTTTTATCCTTATCTTCTTCAATCTCTCCAGTCCCTCTCCCTAGGTGCACGTTTTATAAAATGAACTAAAACCTTCATATAAACGGTCATGGTGACCTTCTCTATACTTATTCTATAGATAATCATCCGCAATAACATGTAACCAAAATTAAGTAATCGTTGGCGATATTTTGCTACCTGTGAATGTTTGCCTTTAAACTCTCTTTTCAATCGATGAAAACCTTTAATCTTCTAATCATCAACAATAACCGTTCAGGGACGACACCAACATTGATACTGTTCGTAGCTTCAACAAAAGACACAGCTGGAATGAACATCGCCAAACAACTCATAGACCACTATAACTTCGAAAAAGTCTCAGAAACCTTCCACAACAATCCAGTGTACACAAAAACGCTTCACAACAAGGAAACTAAACTGTTTTTCGTTAACACAGAGATAGTGGACACCCAGTTCTTGGGAGACCTATTCAAACCCAACCTGCTTGTTTTCCTGTCTAGACACAGCAGCGCCAAGGGCATCCCCACCCTGTCTGTACACACGCCCGGAAACCTGTCAGAAGCTAAATTCGGCGGAAAACCGGGAAAAGTTTCTGTCTCCCCCGCGGGCGCCATGAAGAACGCCCTCCATGAAATGGCGAAACTGGCGAATGAACGAGAGCTTAACTACGAGGTTTCCTACGAATGCACTCACCATGGGCCCTCATTGGATACGCCAACCATGTTCGCAGAACTGGGCAGTTCGCCAAAACAGTGGAAGGACACTAAAGCCGCCAAAGTTGTTGCCGATGCGGCGGTGGCTGCTGTTTCTGAGGATTCTAGCTGTCCTGTGGTTTTGGGAATCGGTGGACCACACTATAACAAAAAGTTTACGAAGATGGCATTAAGTAATCAGATGGCGTTTGGTCACATTATTCCAAAGTATGCTATTAGTGAGGTTGACGCTGAAATAATAAGGCAATGTATTGAAAGAACCCTAGAGCCTGTGGATTCTGTTGTTCTTGATTGGAAGGGAATCAAGGGTGAACACAAACCCAAGATAGTTGCTACGCTAGATGCGCTTGGTGTGTCACCAGAAAAGGTTTAGACCTGCTGAAAAAAATGTGGAGGCGGGAAACTTTATAGTATTCCCCATCGTTTTGTGACTTTCACCAGTACGAAGATAACAAAAGCAACGATTGCAAAAGTTATCAAAGATGCAACAAATCCGCCTATACCAAACAACTGACCTGTATAGGTTGAATCTATAGGGATTCCCTCGTTGTTCAGTTCTGTATATGGAAACGGTATGTTTAGTGTAGCTAGATTTCCAAGACCGGGTATCGCAAGTCCTATTAATGGCATTACTAACCCCGTGACTAGGGCTTGAACTAGGTACCTAAGTAAAGACCCATAATGAAGGCAACAGCCAATCCCATGACTTTATATTTTGACAGGAAATTCTTGAACTCATTCCATACTCCTTTGGGGGGCGTTGATGGTGGAGTGGGTTTCGGCGTCAACAGCTCGCGTATCCGCGTGAGTTCCTTTATTATCTCATCCTCTTTTGACATCTACTCACCGCTTAATCTTACCCATTTTCGCCTTTTAACAACTGTTGTGCTACGCAGAATAACTTAATCTTCGTCAAAACTACTGAAACCGCCACAAACTATGTTCGAAACAGTTTGCCTTCAGGGATAAGTTTACATATTAGAATTTAATTTTGAAAGGTACGAGGAACATTGGGACTACAATCATTTTTTCAGTCAGCATCCAGATTGCTGAAACTTGCCAAAAAACCGGGCAGAACCGAGCTCTGGCTCTCGATAAAGGTATGCTTTTTAGGCATCCTCGCCATCGGAGGAATCGGTTTCATAATCAAACTCATATCTTCCGCGTTTCCAGGTTGATCAATTATGGGTGACGAAAACAAAATTTCAACAGCGGTATTCGCCGTACGAACCACCGCAGGACAAGAGAAAAACGTGGCAAACCTTATCGAAGCAAAAGTGAAAATTAATGATTTGCAGGTAAAGGCCATACTTGTGCCTGAGATGTTAAAAGGCTACATTTTCATCGAAGCTGATGGACCCCACTCTGTAGAGAAATCCATAGCCGGAGTCAAACATGTAAGATCCCGAGTCCCGGGTGTTGTTACTTTTCCGGAATTAGAACGATACATCATTATAAAACCGGTAATCGAAGAATTGGACGCAGATGACCTCGTCGAAGTTATTGGAGGTCCTTTCAAGGGAATGAGAGCCAAAATCACGAGGGTCGACAAGGCAAAGGAAGATGTGACCCTTGAATTATTGGAGGCTACTTTCACTTTACCAATCACGGTTCACGCGGACTACGTGAAACTTGTTGAGAAATCAAAAAAGGAAGCATGATAAAATGGGAGAAAAGAAAATTGTTGAAGCTTTGGTGAATGGCGGGCAAGCTACCGCTGGGCCTCCCCTTGGACCCGCGCTTGGGCCTTTGGGAGTCAATGTTCTAGCTATAGTAAACAAAATCAACGAAATAACAAAGGATTACTCTGGCATGAAGGTGCCGGTGAAGATCAGTGTTGACACCGATAATAAGGAGTTTGAAGTGACCGTAGGCACACCTACAACTTCGGCGTTGCTTGTCAGCGAGTTGGGGGTAACAAAGGGGTCGGGGGTTCCTAACACTGAAAAGATTGGCGACCTGTCTTTGGAGCAAGTGGTACGCATTGCTAAAGTCAAGAGTGACGATGTTTTAGGAAAAGATTTGAAGGCAGCGGTCAAAGAGGTTTTGGGGACTGGCGTGAGCATGGGCGTAACGGTTGAAGGCAAAGATCCACGGGAAGTTCAGAAGGATATTACTGAAGGAAAGCACGACGCTTTGCTAAAGGAAAAAGCGTGAGTAATAAGATTTTTATAACTGGCTCTTGTACGTCATTGGCGCGAGGCTCTAAGGATGCCATTGAACATGAAAAATCTCCTTGCTGCAGTTAAAGAGGTTAAAAGCAAGGCTACCGAACGTAAGTTTTCTCAGTCTATAGACCTCGCCATAAACTTACAGAATGTTGACATGAAGAAACCTGAGGGCAAAATTCAGGAACGCGTCGAGTTGCCGAATTCTGTTGGAAAGGAACTAAAAATCTGTGTTATCGCCACAGGTGAGATGGCGTTGAAAGCCAAAAGGGCAGGAGCTAGCTTGGTCATTGAAAGAGCTGCCCTTGAAGCTTTAGTTGGTGACAAGAAAAAACAGAAAGACGTCGCTAAAAACTATGATATATTCATAGCCGAAGCCCCCATGATGCCTCTTGTAGGCAAGACTCTTGGTGCCTCCCTTGGACCTAGAGGGAAGATGCCTACTCCAGTTCCTCCTAATGCTAACATAGAGGATCAGATGGAAAGACACCGAAAAGTCGTGTTTGTGAGGACACGGGGACAACCAGTTCTTCAGTGCCGCGTAGGAAACGAAGATATGACAGATAAAGAGATAGCTGAGAACGTTCAGGCGGTTGTGAGGAGAATTGAGGGAAAACTCAAGAGAGGAATCAAAAACTTTAAGTCGGTTTACCTGAAAACCTCGATGGGTTCTGCAGTTAAGGTAGCTATGTAGGGAAAAGTTATGGTGGTCCGTCAATCAACTCTGTTAAAGGCTGACAAAGTTAAAGAACTAGAGGCTTTTATATCACAATATAATGTTGTGGGAATTGCCAGCCTAGAAAAGGTCAGGGCTGCCCAACTTCAACAGTTGAGGAAAAAGCTGAAAAAAATCGCCCATTTTCGTGTTGTTAAGAACTCTCTTATAACTAGGGCTGTTTCTGGAACTAAAGATAAGGCTGGGATAGAAAAACTTGACGAATACTTGACGGGCCCCAACCTTTATCTTTTCACGAACATAAACCCCTTCAAACTTGTTATTCTTCTCGAAAAGAGCAGGGTTACTGCATCAGCTAGGGCGGGAGACGTGGCTGCCTTTGATGTTACTGTTCCTGCTGGAAACACTGGATTGCCTCCAGGTCCAATCATTAGCCAATTTAGTGCTGTGGGCTTGCGTACAAGAATAGAAGCAGGTAGCGTTTATGTGTCTAAGGCCAAAATTGTGGTTAAGAAAGGCGAGCCTATAAGCGTTCAGCTTGCGAGTTTGCTGTCAAAGCTTGGGATAAAGCCTGTTGAGCTTGGTCTCAGCTTGAAGGCTGTCTATGATGAGGGGTCGATTCTGACTGAAGAAGACTTGAAGGTGGACCTTGATGAGTTTCGGAGAAGTGTCGAAGAGGCTCATCAGTTTGCTTTCAGTTTGTCTTTGGAGGCGGCTATTACTCTTCCAGAAAACATCCGTTATCTTCTTAGGCGGGGTCATCAGGAAGCCTACAGTTTAGCTTTGAATGCGGGCGTTTCAACCCCAGATACTGTAAAAGATCTTATCAGAAAGGCTAACATGGAAATGCTAGGCCTAAACGAAAAATTGGATGAGGCAGAGAAAAAGGATGCGTCATCGAGTTAGGTTCAGAAAAGTTGAAAAGTAAGTATGATGGAAAAGATGGAGGAGAATGAATATGGAATACGTATATGCTGCGATGCTCCTGCACAAAGCTGGAAAAGAAATAAACGAAAAGAACGTATCTGAAGTTCTCACGGCAGCCGGCGTAAGCGCCGATTCTGTCCGAGTTAAGGCTTTAGTGGCGTCCATTGCCGAAGTTGACATCGAGGAAGCAATCAAATCTGCTCCTGCAATGATGGCGGCAGCACCAGCGCCTGCAGCTACAGCACCAGCCGAAGAAGAAAAGAGCAAAGAAGAAGAGGCAGAAGACGAGAGCAAGAAAGAAGAAGCAGCAATGGAAGGTTTAGGTTCCCTGTTCGGATAAACGGCGCTAGTTCCGTTTTCTTGAACATTTGGGAGGCTTTCCCTCTCTCTTGATTCTTTTTGAATTCTTTGTTTTCTTAGCTTTTGCAAGTTTAGTGTATGTTGAGTTTGTTTGAGGGAGAAATTTAAATCTCCTTTAAGCTCTTTTGATGCCAGCACTCAAAAGTGGAGAATTGATACTTTAAACATCCCCTTCAATACCCTAAATGGCTTTTCAGGTCTTAAACAGAAAACCTACAAACCAGTTTAGTGGATGGAGCAGTTACGCTAGGGATATTAAGCAGTTCTAACCAAAATTCTATCTATGGTCATAGATTCAAAAAAGCTAAAGAAAATGTTCTTGGACTTCTTTAATGATAATCAGCATAATTTAATTCCAAATTCTCCTCTTATTCCAGAATATGACCCAACAGTTCTTTTCACTCCGGCTGGTATGCATCCACTTATACCTTACTTTTTGGGGCAACCTCATCCGCTTGGAAAGAAACTTATGAATGTTCAAAAATGTTTTAGGACTGGGGACATCGAATGTATTGGAGATAGTTCGCACTTAACTTTTTTTGAAATGTTGGGTAGCTGGTCTCTAGGTGATTATTTCAAAAAGGAGGCCATTAGATTGAGCTATGAGTTTCTCACAAACAAGAGATGGCTTAACTTGGACAAAAAACGGTTGTTTGTGACAGTATTTGCGGGAGATCAAACTGCTCCAAGAGACACTGAGAGTTATGATTCATGGAGCGTTTTAGGTGTTCCTGATAATCGTATCTTCTTTTTGTCAAAGAAGGATAATTGGTGGGGTCCAATTGGTAACACAGGACCTTGTGGACCTTGTACTGAAATGTTCTATGATACTGGAAAACCGTCCTGTGGTCCTACATGTAGACTTGGTTGTTTATGTGGTAAATATTTTGAACTTTGGAACGACGTTTTTATGGAGTATAACAAAACTTCTTCAGGTTGTTATGAAGTCTTAAAACAAAAGAACGTTGATACTGGAATGGGTGTAGAGCATACTGCCGCGATGCTTGAAGGGAAGAAAAACGTATTTGAGATTGCTGCAGTTCGGCCAATAGCAAAGACGGTGGAGGAAATTGCGTCAATTAGTATGCCAACTCCTGTTCAAGAAAAATCTATTAGAATTATCACTGATCATATTCGTGCTTCAACATTTTTTCTCGGTGACGAACGAGGAGTTAAGCCAAGTAATGTCGACCGAGGGTATGTTTTACGTCGGTTAATCCGACGTGCAATAAGATTTGGGCGATTAATTGGAATTGAAAGAGATTTCTTGAGCGATCTTGCTGAGATTGTCATAACGCTTAATGAGTCCGAATATCCCGTGCTTAGAAAGAAAGAAGCTAGCATATTTGACGAGCTGAGTAAAGAAGAGACCAAGTTTAAGAAGACTCTTGCAAATGGTTTGCGGAAATTTCAGCGAATAGCAAAAAGTAGTCCAAAAATCGACGGAAAACATGCATTCTTGTTGTTTCAGAGCTTCGGATTTCCTATCGAGTTAACAACAGAACTTGCTGCAGAGATTGGTATTGAAGTCGACGAAGAAGAGTTCAGGAATGAATATGAACGACATCAAAAAGTCTCATCTGCAAGCGCAAAAAAACTGTTCAAAGGCGGTTTAAGCGATGCATCTAATGAAACTAAAAAACTTCACACTGCAACACACCTACTAAATGAAGCCTTGCGAGTGGTCTTAAAAAAGAAAGATATTGTTCAGAAAGGCTCGAATATTACTCCAGAACGGTTGCGTTTTGACTTCAACTTCGATAGACCTCTAGATGCTAAAGAAATAGAGGCAATTGAAAAATTGGTTAACGAACAAATAAAGAAAGCTTTACCAGTTGTTAGAGCAGAAATGAGTGTTGAAGAGGCAAAAACATGTGGTGCACAAGCAGTGTTTGACGACAAATACGGTAATATTGTATCAGTTTATAGAATAGAGAATTTCTCGACAGAGATTTGTGGTGGACCCCACGTCAGCAACACCAACGAGTTAGGGTTTTTCAAAATAACAAAACAAAAGGGCATCGCATCAGGCGTCAGAAGAATACGAGCCGTACTTGGCAAGAATCCAGAAAAGAGAAAGCACAGATAATTCCAAACACGCAAATATATTCTATATTATGTGAAGTACCGAAAAGCCCAAACCCCTGCAATCATATTTGTAGTCTAATATTACTTCATTGTTGAAAACTAGCTTTTTCCTGAAAAGCTAAAGCATAAAAGTTTGCAGTTACTATATGGGGGATTTACTTTTATCAGTTCAGGAATCTGCCCAGCTTTTCCCACGACCCCACGATACAAGATGAATGCTCCTTTAACCCCGTCTATGCTCATGGCTCTGTCTATTCCCCGCCTAATTACGTCCTGAACATCATCTCCTTTTATCAGGTTTGCAACAGCCGTAGCAGCAGCATCAGCCACCCCAGCATCAACAGCAAAGATGGTTACCGCTTCTGCGTCCCCAAAACTAAAAGCGTGACTAAACTGCCCTGAACTAGTGGCTACACCAAGAGGGAACTCCTTTAATCTGAAACCCATCTCTTTCGAGAGTGGCACGTCGCCCGCAGCAAATGCAATGTCGATTGGCTGGTTTGAAATTGCGTAGACTTCTCCTCCGTTCTCTACCACGGCAACCTTGCAACCAGCACTGACCATATCCTGCACTGCCAAATCAGCTAAAACTCCGGCAACAGCAGCCATAGGCCCCACATCAGCCTTCTTGGAAGCTTCAGCCATCAACCGCGCCACTTCTGGGGCACTGTCCACGGCTACGGGTTCAAGAGAAAAAAGAAAGCTGGGGTGCTCTTTGATGTATTCCTCAAGAAGTCTGAGGTGACGCTCTATCGAGGATATTGCAGCATCAATCCCGCATTCTTTGTCTGATATTAGGGTGCAGTCCGATTCTTTATGGCGAAAAGCATGTTTGAAGAGTTTTCCGTTTGTCATTTTCTGTTGTTACGGGGTTGCTCAACAAGCGTTATGGCTCGGGCTGGACAAGCATCAACACATAACCCGCAGGGACTACCGATACACGTCTTCTCGTCGAAAACCACAGAATAATCCTCATCATACACTATAGCATCCACGGGACAAAGAGCGTAGCATGCACCGCAATCAAAACACTTGTCACTGTCCACCTCGATGAGCTTCGGAAACTTGACAACAACGCCCTTGTCTCTGAAGGCTTTAACGATCTTTTCGACATGAACCGCAGGCACCTCCAATAGAATGTCTCCGCCAAGAGAATTGACGGTGGCAGTCACTATTCTCAGTGGGATTCCAAGCTCAAGAATCACCTGCGAAGTTATTGGCTCCTCAACGTTTTCCTCAGAGAACCTTAACAGAATCCGATCCATCTTTCTTCACCTTCCCCTCAACTTAGCTATATCCTCAGAGGTTATGAGACCCACAACCTTCTTGTCACGATCCACAACAGGCAACGCAGATATGTGATGCTGTGCCATCTTCCTTGAAGCCTCCTCCAACGACTCCTCCAGCCTTGTAGTAAACACTTTCTTGGTGATAATGTCAGCCAGTTCAGTTTTTCCTTCTGCAACGGCTCGGGTTAGGTCCCAAGAAGTCACCATACCCTTGATTTCTCCACGGTTATTTGTTACAACCACGTGATTAACTGACTTGCTGATTATCCGCTGCGCAACCGCCTGTATATCCGCATCAACACCGCAGGTAACAGCCTCATGAACCACACTATTAACGAAGGCTATCTCGTCACTTTGCCTCATCGGATTACAAACCGAATCTGTCGGCAATGTCTCAATGGGAGCAGACAGATAGAAGGTCCCGTTTTCAATCCATGACTTAAGCGTCTCTGCGATCTTCCTTGCCTTCTTCAAGCTCGAAAGAGAACTAACCTTAATTCTCCTGTCGTTGATTGTTACTTCACCCGACTTCAATGTGGCATAACTGACTTTGCCCAGCTTGGGTCTCCCTCTACGGGGAACACCATAATCAACAATGTCCGTGAAGATTTTCTCATCCCGTAACGACGTCTTCTTAGCCAACCCCTCATTCAGCAGCGGGATGGGAATGCCCATGCCAACATAAAGACTTGTACCATACTTTGTGAAAGAGCCCCCGCGAATAAACTCTGGGCTCATCTGTTTACAGTCTCCACGAACCATCAACGTACCAAACCTGTTATTCGGATCGTGTTGTGTGCCCTCTCCAATAACGTATCCCTGCCCGCCACCCAAGAATATGCGAGTCCCAATTCCTATAGTCTCGTAATCGGGGTCATTCATTAGAGGATTCAAGCAGCCAGCTCCAGAATAGGTGGCGTTCCTGAATCTTGGCAAAAGCTTACCCATGTAAGTATAAATCATCTCATCGCGGCTGTTCGTAGCGCAAACGTAACGTTGGTAACAGTTACGGAAGTTCAACAAATAGAACTGATTCAAATCATCTTTCGTGATAACCGTATCCAGTTTGGTTCGGGGATAACAGTCTGTCCCATACGAGGTCGCTCTCACCTCAACCTCCTTGCCAGCAATCAAATCTTCTATAACATGTCCGCCTCCATACTCGTAAGGCTGAGTCTCTGACATCATGGTGGCGCCTATGTACAGGTCAACCGCCGCGCCGGGGTGGCTGACTTCAACATCGTTTATCCATGCCCTCTGAATTTTGATGGGTGGGTCCGAGTGCCCAAGGTTTATTATGGCGCCTGAAGAACACATGGCTCCGAAAGTTCCTGTTGTAACAACATCAACTTCCTTATAGGCGACTTCCACGCCGCTAATTTCCACGAGCTTCTTCATCTCTTCAGCGGTCAAAACCTGAACGTCGCCAGATTTAATTTTCTGGTTAATCTCGGCAATTGACCGTCCGTTAATTCTTTTCGAGGCTGCCATTTTCCTTTACTCCGATACACCTCTTAAGCTATGAAACATAGCAATGGTCATTACTATTTTAATATTTTACTGAAAAAATTATTCCAAAAAGAATATAAACCCCTAAAATAAATTTTAGGACATGCTGCCTTCCATCGACGAAGTTGCCAAGAAAAGAAGAATCGCGGGACTGACACAACAAAAACTCGCAAGATTAGCGGGGGTAAGCCAGTCCCTGATTGCAAAACTGGAAGCCCAGAAAATCGACCCCTCATACACTAAAGTCAAAGCGATATTTGATGCGCTAGAGCACCTCCAGAACGAAACAGAAGTTAGAGCCGAAGAGATGCTACATAGCAAGCTTATAGGAATTCAAAAGAGCGATCAAGTCTCAAAGGCAGTTCAGACAATGGCGGAGTACGGGTATTCTCAGCTTCCAGTCTTTGACGGAGAACATTCTGTCGGAAGCATCTCAGAAAAGACGATCATAGGAAAATTCTCCGCAGGCAAAGACCTGAACCAAATATCAAAATGTTCTGTGGGCGACGTCATGGAGGAGGCATTTCCTCAGGTTGGAGAAGATGCTCCTTTGCCGCTGATTTCAAGCCTCTTGCAGGTTTATTCTGCTGTCCTGATTTCGAAGAAGGGAAAGGTTGTCGGCATAGTAACAAAAGCAGATTTATTGAAGATGCTCATCTAAGTGTAGATGAGAACGTGGGTGGCATTTCTGTGAGCATAGCGGTTGAAGCAAAGAACATTGTAAAAGATTTCGGGTCAGTTAGAGCCCTTAACGGCTTAAGTTTCAAAATAAAAGAAGGCGAAATTTTCGGGTTAATAGGTCTCAACGGCGCAGGCAAAACAACTGCCCTACGAATCGCTTCCACATTGCTACTGCCAACCTCAGGTACCTTAAACGTTTTCGGTCATGATGTGGTTGATGAGGCTTCAGAAATCCGCCACATAATCAGCTATCTTCCCGAGGAAGCTGGAGCATACAAAAACCTCTCAGGGCTGGAGTACCTGAAGTTTATGGCAAGCTTCAGAGCTAAAGATAAAGCTGCAGTGAAAGATTTGGTTGATGTGGCTTCTGAGATTTCTGGGTTAGGAGAACGCCTCAAAGACAAAGCGAAGGGCTACAGCAAAGGAATGAAACGCCGGCTTCTGGTTGCAAGGGCACTAATGACAAAGCCAAAACTGGCGATTCTGGATGAACCTAACAGCGGCTTGGATGTGCTTCATTCTGTTCACGTTAGAACCATCATAAAACGTTACACAAAAGAGCATAACGTAAGTGTGCTTCTTTCGAGCCACAACATGCTGGAAGTGGAGTATCTCTGCGACCGTGTGGCTCTCCTAGACAAAGGCAGAACCGTTCTTGAGGGTTCTCCGGCAGAGCTTAAAACAAGATACAACGCGGTTAACCTTGAAGAGGTGTTTGGGGAGGTAGTTGGTTTTGCTTAAGGGCTTATTCAATATTGTTGTGAAGGAGGTTAAGGAGCTAGTTAGAGACCCGAAGATTCTCCTTCCCATGATAATTATTCCCCTCATACTGTTCCCGATTATGGGTTTTGTGATTCAATTCTCCATGGAGACGGCAGAGGAAGGAATGGGGGATATTTCGGTAGCAGTGATGAATCTCGATGGAGGACCCGTTGCCGAAAGCCTTATAGAAAATCTTACGCAGTGGAACGCAAAAATTGTTCAGATTGACGATACTGATTTCACCAAAGCCTTCAATGATGTTCAAGAATCAAACCTCAAAGGTCTCATAGTCATCCCTTCAGGCTTCAGTCAGAACATAACTGAAGGAAAAACAGCAGAACTGGAAGTCTACACCCCGTTCAGGGGAGGGAGCATAATGGAGTCCACAAGCTCCTCCGCAGTTAGCGGTCTGTTGAGTTTCTTCAACAGCAATCTCATTAACCAAAGAATCGAAGATGTATCCAAGGACCCAGAAACATTTCTGACTCCTATAGCTCTCTCTGAAAAGTCGATAATCAAAGGAAAAGGCGTAGACATCAACCCCAATGTCCTCTTGGGTTTAGTGATTTCGCAGTCCATTATGATGCCAGTGGGAATAATGATGCTGCTTATCTTCGCAATGCAACTTGCAGCAACAGCTGTGGCGTCAGAGAAAGAGGAGAAAACTCTTGAAACCCTTCTAACGTTGCCCATTAACCGCACAATTATTCTAGCTGGGAAACTGACGGGGTCAATCCTTGTTGCTATTGTCGGCGCCATAGCCTATCTTATCGGCTTCAGTTTCTACCTGAACTCTTTCACGGGCATTATACCAACTGAAGCGGGGGTAGACTTGGCAAGCATTGGATTGGCGCCCACCTTCCTGTCATACGTGATTCTTGGGATATCTCTTTTCATGGCACTGCTCTCAGCTCTAGCGTTGGCGATTTCGATTTCTGTCTTCGCCGAGGACGTTAGAGGCGCCCAAGCCCTAGTGGGTCCACTCTCTATGCTGTTCGTTTTTCCAATGATGTTCACCCTATTCACCGACATCACAACCTTGCCATTCCCCATATCAATCATACTGCTTGCCATACCCTTCACTCATCCATTACTGGCAGCCAACGTGTCTTTCACAGGAAACTACCTTGTGGCAATCGGAGGAATCATCTACATGGCAATCTTCACAGTTGTGGTTCTCTACATAGCATCTAGACTCTTCGGCACAGAAAAAATCTTGACAGCAAAACTCAAGTTCAGAAAGTTTAGCCTAAGAAAAAGGAAGTAACATCCCCTCTTTCTGTTTTTGTTTACCAGAACTTGCGCGGCAAGCTGTCCATGTACTCGTTTAGGGAACGAATGTCAAACTTGTTGCATTCCCGTTGCTCCAGAATTTTTGTGAGAGCTGACGCCAACTGAAGATTCGTTACAACGGGAATATTGAATTCGATGGCTAATCTGCGTATGGTGTATTCGTCCTTCAAGACCTCAGAGAATGTTACCAGATGGTTTGGCATGGGTATGTTGATGACCAAATCGATCTTGCATTCTTGGAGATAATCGACAATGTTAGGTTTCTGCCCCACCTCCCTGACCTTACGCAACACCGAAATGTTGTTTACACCCGCATCCCGCAACGCCTCAGCAGTATGCTGTGTCGCATAGATTTTAAAGCCCATCTTCCTGAGCGCCCGTCCAATGGGCACAACCTTCTTTTTCAGCTCTTTTCCGCCAACAGTTATCAGCACTGAGCCGCCTTCAGGTGGCATCTTAAAAGATGCTGACTGCATCGCCTTTGATAGCGCATCTGTAAAGTTTTCTCCCAAACATGCTACTTCTCCGGTGCTCAGCATCTCAACTCCGAGAACAGGGTCAGCTCCGCTTAAGCGCATGAAACTGAACTGGGGAACCTTTACTCCAACGTGGCTGATTTCGGGCAACTCCGTGAATCCTGCATCCTTGAACTTTTTGCCCAGCATCGCGAGGGTAGCAAGTTCTATCATGTTAACTCCGCGGGTTTTGCTGACATAAGGCATAGACCGTGAAGCCCTGAGGTTGCATTCGATAACGTAGGTGACTCCATCCTTTACGAGGTACTGGACGTTGTATGGTCCCCTGATTTTGAGGGCTTCAACTATCTTGTGAGTGTAATCCCGAACAGTTCGTAGCACGTCGCTGTCTAGAGTTAACGTTGGAATTCCCATGGTTGCGTCGCCACTATGAACCCCAGCATTCTCAACATGCTCGATAATGGCTCCTATGATGTTGTCTTCGCCGTCGTAGACGCCATCAACCTCAACTTCTTTTGCGTTCTCGATAAACTTTGAGATTACGGCGGGATGCTCCCTTGAAACTTTGGCAGCCAACTTGATGTAATCTTCCAGTTCATCTTCGGTGTAGGCAACCCGCATCGCAGAACCAGACAGCACGTAACTGGGACGAATAAGAACGGGATAGCCAACGTTCGAAGCAAACTTTTTGAGGTCACGGGTTGTTGACAGGTCTCTCCATTCTGGCTGAGGAATCCCAAGCTTGTCAAGGAGAGCACTGAATTTTACTCTGTCTTCTGCCTGGTCTATGCTTTCTCCTGATGTGCCGAGCAGCTTCACTCCGGCTTTGGATAGTTTCAGGGCTAGGTTGTTTGGTATTTGTCCGCCCACGCTGGCTATGACGCCGAGGGGTTGTTCCTTGTCATAAATGTCCAGAATCCGTTCTAAGGTGAGTTCTTCGAAGTAGAGCTTGTCGGACATGTCATAATCTGTCGAAACCGTTTCAGGGTTACAGTTAATCATTATAGACTCTTCGATACCGTTCTTTTTGAGCGCCCAGATAGTGTTAACTCCGCACCAGTCAAACTCTACGCTAGAACCAATCCTGAAGACGCCCGCTCCGAGAACAATAACCTTCTTGCTGACCGAAGAGAACGTGATGTCGTCCTCGTCTCCACCATAAGTCAAGTAAAGATAATTAGTTTTGGCTGGCCACTCAGCAGCAAGAGTATCAATCTGCTTAATCGCCGGAACAATATTTGCCTCTTTCCGCAGTTTCCGTATCGTAAACTCGTCTGTGCCACGGCATATGGCGATTTGTTTGTCAGAAAAGCCGATGCGTTTTGATTCCCTGATGGTGTCTAGGAAGTCGCTGTCTTGTTGGCTGATTGTGTCCAGTTTGTTTTGCATGCCGATTACGTTTTTTATTTTGTGTAGAAAGAAGGGGTCAACGCCGCTCAGTTCATAGATTTCCTCGATGGATACGCCCTGTTTCAGAGCCTTGATTATCTTAAAGAGCCTCAAATCTGTGGGGTTAGCCAAAACATCCTTTATCTCCTCTAGTGGCTCTTGTTCGTCTTCTTCGGCGTTACAGACTAGCCCCAACTTTCCAATATCCAGCATACGAACAGCTTTCTGCAACGCCTCCTCGAAGCATCGCCCGATGCCCATAACCTCGCCGACAGACTTCATCTGCGGACCAATATGGCGGTCCACGTTCCTGAACTTCTGTAGGTCCCAACGCGGATACTTGACTACAAGGTAGTCGAGGGCAGGCTCAAAGCAAGCTGTTGTTACGCCAGTTACCTTGTTTTGCAACTCGGACAGTGTATAACCGATACACAGTTTAGCTGCGATATACGCAATGGGGTAGCCTGTTGCTTTGCTTGCCAAGGCTGAGCTTCTGGACAACCTAGCATTAACTTCTATGGCGCGGATTTCCTCTGACTTATTATCCAGCGCCCACTGGATGTTACATTCACCGATTACGCCTAGATTTCGTATCGCCTTTATTGAGACTGAACGAAGAATGTGGTATTCCCTATTGGACAGAGTTTGGGATGGCGCGATAACTATGGAGTCACCGGTGTGGACTCCCATTGGATCAAAGTTTTCCATGTTACAAACGATTATGCAGTTGTCATCGTAATCCCGCATAACCTCATACTCGACTTCTTTCCAGTGCCCCAAATACTCCTCGATGAGCACCTGAGAAATCATACTCTGACCCAAAGCGCGGCAGACAATATCCTTTAGTTCCGTCTCGTTGTGTGCTACGCCTGAGCCCTTACCGCCCAACGCGTAAGCCAAACGGATAATAACAGGATACCCGATTTCCCTGCCCACCTTAATGGCTTCGTCCAGAGACACGGCGGATTTGCTCCTGGGAATCGGAACACCCGCCTTCATCATAGACTGCCTAAACAATTCCCTGTCTTCTGTATCTTCTATGGTCTGGACTGGGGTTCCCAAAACCTTGACGCCGTATTTCTCGAGGATGCCCATTTTTGCGAGCTGGACTCCACAGTTTAGGGCTGTCTGTCCCCCAAAACCCAAGAGGATGCTGTCTGGCCGTTCTTTCGCGATGACCTCCTCAACGAACTCGGGCGTTACTGGCAGCAAGTAGACTTTTCCTGCTAAACGGGGGTCGGTTTGGATTGTGGCTATGTTCGGGTTAACTAGAACAGTTTCTATTCCTTCCTCACGAAGAGCCTTTAGGCACTGGCTTCCAGAGTAATCGAATTCTGCGGCTTCTCCAATCTTTATGGCACCGCTGCCCAGAACCAGAACTTTCTTTATCCACTCGAACTTGGGCACCTTTTTTAGGCCCCCGCAAGTTTTTGAAATCTGTCGAAAAGAAACTCTGTGTCGTAGGGTCCAGGCGATGCCTCAGGATGCCACTGCAGAGCAAAGGCGGGTTTGCTCTTGTGTTTTACGCCTTCAACTGTTTTGTCGTTGGCATTCATAAACCACACGTCCAAGCCCGTATCCTTCAGCGAGTCCCGTTTTGCGGTGTAACCGTGATTCTGGGTGGTGATGTAGCATCTTCCTGTTTCCAGATTGAGGGCGGGCTGATTCTGGGAACGGTGACCATACTTCAGTTTGTAGGTGTCACCGCCAAGAGCCAAAGCCAAAATCTGAGTTCCTAAGCATATACCCATCATTGGCATATCTTCATCAACTAGCTCCCGGACAGTCTCGATTGTTTTCACGCACTGTTTTGGGTCTCCGGGACCGTTGCTTATTATCACGCCGTCAGGATTGTGTGCCAGAATTTCTTCTGCCGAAAAGTCGTAGGGGACTCGTATTACGTCGAAGCCTCGTTTCAGGAGGTTACGGAGAATACCGTATTTGACGCCACAATCAATCAAAATGGCCAGATTGTTTCCTCCGGAATCATAGCGAATTGGTTCAGTTACTGTTACTTCTTTCACGAGGTCTGTGGAGTTGGGGTCCTGAACACTCTTTACTTCATTTAGAAGCTTGGGTAGGTCAGGTTCCTCATTTTCCTCGCACACTTTTAAGATTCCCAGCATGACGCCTTTGACTCTGAGTTTTTTCGTGAGTCTTCGGGTGTCGATACCGTAAATGCCTGGGATGCCTTCGTCTTTTAGCCACTTATCCAAAGTTCGGGTGGATGCCCAATGGAATGGATCCTTGCACAATTCGTGAATAACAAAACCAGTTGCTTTGATGTCGTCAGACTCGAAATATTTGAGAACCCCATTTTCTAGGTCGTATGGTGGAACCCCATAGTTTCCAACCAACGGATACGTGAATGTTAAGATTTGACCCTTATACGATGGGTCAGTCAGGGATTCGGGGTACCCAACCATGGAAGTTGAAAATACGATTTCTCCAGAAACCTTCTTTGGTGCGCCAAAGCCATAACCGACAAAGGTGGAGCCATCTTCCAAAACGAGAACGGCTTTACCAGTTTTCTGGACTTTAGTTTTTGTGTTCACAGTTATGACCTACACTACTTTTCAAGCATCATTTTTCGGGGTTGAGTAACGCTGAACCGCAGACTTGAGCTGCATGTCAGCTTCCGCTAGCCTACTTTTCTGTTCTTTTAGGCTCGTTTTTGACTGGCTAGTCAACTGTTTACGGTTTTTGAGCATCCGCTTGACTTCTATTGGAGCTGGACCGCCCATGGTTTTGTGGCTTTCAACGAATTTTTGGGGGTCGATAGAGTCTTTGATGTCCGCCAGTTTAACGGATATAGTGATTCCCGCAGAATCTTTAGCGGTCTTATTTAACAGTTCAGGTGTCAACTCAGAAAGCGCCATCCCATTGTCCAGCAAGGTTTTGACGAGTGCGCCAACTATCTTGTGTGACGTCCTGAATGGAACATTATACTTTTTCACGAGCAGGTTGGCTAATTCTGTCGTGGTTGAATAGCTGAGGACTTGTTTGTTGAATGCATTCTTGTTTATGTTCAAGTTTTTGGCTAACTCAGAAAGCATACACAATGAACCTGCGACTGTTTCGAGGGACTCCCACAGCTTGGGAGTAAGCTCCTGCAGGTCCAGATTGTAGCCCGAGGGCAAAGCCTTCATTGTAGACGCTGATGCCACAAAGTTACCGAGAACGTGGCTCATCCTTGCCCTGATGACCTCTAGGACGTCGGGGTTCTTTTTCTGGGGCATTATACTGCTTGTGAACGCGAAGCTTTCGGGCAAATCGATTATCCCGAAGTCGGGGGAGCTCCAGACAATCAGGTCTTCAGCCATCCTGCTGATGTCGATGGCAAGCAGGGTGAGGTTGGCGGATGTTTCTAGGACAAAGTCGCGGCTGCCGACTGCGTCTATGGAGTTTTCTAGCACTTTGCTAAAGCCTAGCAGTTCGGCGGTGCGCTCGCGGTTTATTGGGAAGCTTGTGGTTGCTATGGCTCCTGCACCCATGGGGCACATGTTAACGCGGGGAATCGTCTCTTCTAATCGTTTCAGGCTGCGCTCCAGCGCATCCACGTAGGCGATTAGGATGTGGGCGAAGGTTACGGGCTGGGCTGGATGCAGATGCGTGTAACTGGGAACTAAGGTTTCTGTGTGTTTTTCAGCCAATTCAATTAGAGAGTCCTGCAGCTTTACTATGAAATTCATTAGGTCAAAGAGGCTTGTTCGAAGCGCCATCCTGATTGCTGTCGCAACTTGGTCGTTTCGGCTTTTGGCGATGTGTAGGTTTCCGCCTACATCTAAGCCAACTTTTTTGTTGATTTCTTCCTCTACTGCAAGGTGAACGTCCTCGAGGGATTGGTCTAGCTTCATTTGGGGGTCTAGTTCAGTTAGGGCTTGGAGTAGCTTGGCGCCCATTTTACTGTTGATTATGTTCTGTTCGGTTAGCATTGTTACGTGGGCTTGGTTGATTTTGATGACTGCTTCCAGTAGCTTTTGGTCGCTTTTTATGGATGCAATAAACTCGACCACATCCTTTCGGGCGGAACCTATTCTTCCTCCACGCAACAGCTTAGACAATTTTTTTCACCTTAACATTTTATTTGGAACAGACAGCCAAAACCGTCCGCTCCGTTAACATTTGTTTTCTTTTTTCACCTTCTCTTTTAGTATGTTGGCTACTTTGGTGGGCAGTCCCCACAGTTCTATGAAGCCCTCAGCATAGGCTTGATTGAATGAGGTTTCTACATCGTAGGTTGCCAAGTTCTTGTCATACAGAGACATCGGCGAGGAACGCCCCACAACCCAGCAGCGTCCCTTGTATAGCTTCATTTTCACTTCGCCGCAGACACGTTCCTGAGTCTTGTCGATGAAGGCTTCCAGAGCTTCGCGTAGGGGATCTATCCACAAGCCAGTGTAAACGAGCCAAGTCCACTTTTCGTCCATCTGCTTCTTGAACTCTAGTTCGTGGCGCGTCAAAATCATCTTTTCTAGGTCTTTGTGGGCTTCAATCAGCACCTCAGCGGCTGGAGACTCATAGATTTCACGCGACTTAATACCCACTATCCGGTCTTCGATGTGGTCTACGCGCCCAACTCCATGCCTCCCCGCAATCATGTTCAGTTTTTCAATCAACTCTACTGGATTCATCTTTTTTTTGTTCAGGGCAACTGGACAGCCAGCCTCAAACTGGACTGTAACGTATTCTGGTTTGTCTGGTGCATCTTCGGGAGAGACTGTTAATGTGTAGATTTCTTCTAGCGGTTCCTGTTCCGCATTCTCTAGGGGACCACATTCTATGGAGCGTCCCCACAGGTTCTGGTCTATACTGTAAGGGTCAGACAGGTGAGGAATGGAAATGCCCTTTTCTTTGGCGTACTTGATTTCTGCTTCTCTGCAGAGTCCCCACTCCCGTACTGGGGCCATAACCTTGAGGTTGGGGGCAAGAGCCTTGATTGTAACGTCGAAGCGCACCTGATCGTTGCCTTTTCCTGTGCAGCCATGGGCAACTGCTATGGCGCCTTCTTGTTGTGCGATTTCAACCAGTTTTTTGGCGATCAGGGGACGTCCTATGGCTGTTGCCATGGGATATTTTCCTTCGTATAGTGCGTTTGCTTTTATGGCTGGAAAGACGTAGTTAAGAACGAAGTCTTCTGTTCCGTCTACTGAGTAATGTTTTTTGGCGCCTAGGCTGTGGGCTTTTTCTGCGACCTGTTTTAGGTTGGTTTGTTGCCCCAGCTCCATGGTGAACGTTATGACGTCCACATCGTATTCTTCCTGTAACCATTTTATGAGAACAGACGTGTCTAGTCCGCCGGAGTAGGCTAATATTATCGTGTCTTTCATTGGGTTTCCCAGTTCGTGGTTGATAATTCGGGAAACACTTATATAGATTTTGGTCAATATCCTAATAAAACGGGCATAAGTGACCAAAAATGGTCAATTCGATCTCGAAAACCGTGCAAAGCCTCATAGACGAAGACCTCTCATTACAGGATGCCCTGCAAAGAAACTACGCAAACTACAGCGCAATAGCCAGAATGCTGATGCCCAAAATCAAAGAAACCGTAAACAGCGACGTTAACCTCGAAAGCGTAATAACCTCAGTTAAGCGGGCTAAAGCAAACTACACGATCTTGCAGGGAAAAATAACAAAAGTCGTTGCGGGAAGCGACTTAAACATCAGAACAGACATGGCAAAAGTATCTGTCGAAAAAACCAAAAAGAATCTGGAAAAGATAAGAAAAACGTTGGCGACCTTCGAGGGCGACTTTCTTCAAGTCATAGAAGGAAACACCATAGTTACGTTGATTTCTGACCTGAATTCATTCAACAAAATCAGCTCCATCTTCACCAAAAAAGACGTAATAGACCAGAAACAGAGCCTAGCAACAATCATCATCCGAAGCCCAGACGAAATAACATTCACGCCCGGATGCGTACAAGCATTCTATAACGCAGTTTCAAGACGCCACATCAACATAGAGGAAACAATGAGCTGCTACACAGAAACAATAATCGTGCTAGCCATGGAAAACGTAAGCAAAGCCTTCACAGCACTCACAGACCTCATAACAGAAGCACGAAGAAAAACAGCCTAAACACATCAGCCAATCATATTAGGAGACTAATAGAGGTTCATTGTTGAAAACAACCTTTTTCTGTAAAAGCTAAGCACACAAATGTTGTGCAGTCTATAATTCTCTTGGTTTGAGCGCAATATTAAAAGCAACTGTTTTGCCACCGTGCTTTCGGTCACATTTCACGGTTACAGTGTTTCCGTCTTCGCTTATGTACACAACTTTACCAAAATGCCCCGATTCTTGATGAAAAACACTATGCACTGGAATCTTCATCTTAGCCCCAATCTGAATTTCCGCCATCAACATTCACTCCCTAAACAACTCACGCGGCTCCAAAACAGCAACCACGTTTACCTCAGACACATAACTTCTCGATAAGAAGAGTGCAACTATTAAACGTTACCTGAACACGCACCCCAACCCCAAAACAGACGTTTTCCCCCAAAAACAGCAACAAAAGAAGACAAAAACTAAAAACAATTACATAAAATAAGAAAGCACACATTTTTCTGGGACACAAATTAAAAACCGCTACAAGAAATGTTATACAATCGACGATAATATGCAAAGAGCTTATCTAATGGTGTTCACTATTGGTGAAGTGAAGGAAAACTGATGCCTAGAGACACAGTATGCGGCGTAATTCTAAACGAAAAGACAGCAAAATATAAAATCACTCACGACGGAGAAAAATACTACTTCTGCAGCGTAAAATGCAAAAAGAAATTCAAAAGAAACCGAAGCAAATTCGCCGACAAATAGACTTTTTTTAGCGCATACTCACGTCTTTCACTGCAAGACGTTCTTCTATAAACCGCAACAATTGATACCCAAACAATATAGCAGCAACATATGTAGGCCACAAAATCACGGGCCAATCTCCGGGAATGTAATGCCACAAATTAGATTGGGTTGCGAACAATTCCATAAGAACCAACGAAAACAGCCCACCAATAGCCAAGTAAACCTGTTCTTTAACTCCACTTTTTTTGCCATTCCGTTTTCTGATAATCATCAGAACAGCCCATGCCCCTAAGAAGCCAAAGAAGACGAGAAACCAATTTGGGTTAAAGTCAAATATTAGATGCATACCCAAAAAACAAGTTTAACACATAAAAACATTCTTTATTTTCCCCCAAAAAACAGATTCACACAAACATAAACAGCAAACACAAACAAAGGGGCAGCACCGCCAAGAAAAAGGTTCTACGAAAATCCTTATGTAAAACCTGACGCATCAAAGAATCTGTAAAAGAGGGGCCGTCGGCTAGCATGGTCAAGGCTCTGAGCCTCGGACGTTCGGGACCCCGGTTCAAATCCGGGCGGCCCCACCAAAACATCCGAAAGCTACGCTAAGGTAACAAAAACAGAAAAATGAGACGAACTTAATTCTTTGCCCGCTTCGCAATCTCTTTGGCGACTATAACGCCTGAGGAAGACGCTTGAATGAGTCCTCGGCTTACTCCAGCTCCGTCACCAATCGTAAACATGTTCTTGATCTTTGTTTCCAGCTGATCAGTCAACTCGAGCCTTGAGGAATAGAACTTCACTTCAATACCATAGAGTAACGTGTCGTTCGAATTTACTCCGGGAGCCAACTTATCCAATGCCTGAAGCATCTCTTGGATGTCAGCCAAATAGCGGTAGGGCAGCACGAAGCTGAGGTCTCCGGGCGTGGCGTTCTTGAGGGTTGGAACACATAGGCTACGTTTTATCCGCTCTTCTGTTGAGCGACGTCCAGCCTTCAGGTCGCCTAGCCTCTGAATTATTACGCCTCCGCTGAGCAAGTTCGAAAGCCGTGCAATGTATTTTCCGTAGGCTATGGGTTCTTTGAATGGCTCTGTAAAGGAGGTGCTAACCAATATGGCGAAGTTTGTGTTTTTTGTTTTCCGTTCAGCGTAGCTCTGGCCATTCACGGTTAAGATACCATCATATGATTCTGTGATTACTTCTCCTAGAGGCGAAACACAGAAGGTTCTCACCTGATCATCAAAGGATTTAGAGTAGTAAATCAGCTTGGGCTCATACAGGGTCGAAGTGAGTTCTTCCATGATAGCGGCTGGAAGCTCCACCCTGACGCCGATGTCCACAGGATTGTTCAAGGTTTTCAGACCAAGAACTTCTGCTTCAGTCTTCAGCCATTCGGCTCCGATTCTGCCAGGCGCCACAATCACATATTTTCCGTAGAACTTTTCTCCCTTGGTTGTCTCAACACCTTCAACCTTGCCGTCCTTGACCAAAAGGCTCTTCACGTGAGTTCGGGTCCTAATGTCAATCCTGCCTTCAAGATGATTACGCATCTTACGAAGAGTTTCAGCACATTTTTCAGTGCCCATATGCCGCACTTTCTGGGAAACAAGCTTCAACCCAGCAAGAGAAGCTTTTCGTTCGAGCTCAGCAAACTGTTCGGGACCAACACCATAAAGATGCTTAGTTGCCCCAAACTTCAGATAAACGTCGTCAACATAATGCAACAAATCCCAAAGCTGATCCTCAGTGCAGTAATCGCTGAGCCACCCACCAACCTCTGTGGACAAAGTAAGCTTTCCATCACTGAAGGCGCCAGCGCCTCCCCAACCAGCCAACAGGGAGCAGGGATCACAGTTTAAGCAGCCTAAACCTCTACTGGCGGGACATTTGCGCTGATCAATATTTGGACCTTTATCCAAAAGCAAAATACTAAGATCTGTTTTGTCACCTAACTCGAGAGCAGAAAAGATTCCAGCAGGACCAGCGCCCACGATTATAACGTCGAAATTCATCAGGGTTCCCTCCGGAATTCCAAAACTACATAGAATAGGTGCAATATATGTGTTAGCTGGAAAGCAACAAACAAAACATAAGCAACCATGTTAAAAAAAGCAACCCATAACATCCTCAAGGTTAACTGACTGCTTCGGCAATCTTGTGTTCTAAAGAAAAAATGGATGTTCAGCTCTTGTTTTCCTCTTTTTTGAGGACCTTCTCCACGAGTTTCCGAAGAATGGGAACAGCTTCCTGTTCGGTAACGGATTTTATGAAAACTGAGACTAAACCGATCTTTTTTGTTTTTTGGGCAAGGAGTTCAGCTAGAGCGCGGGCAATCATCATGTTCCGGTCTCCAAGCAATATCGAGGAGAGAGGCGATCCGACCAAGTTCTGCGGTTGGGGTATAGCTACAGCCAAGGTGCCCAGCTTATCTTCGCCCTCACTCAAAAACAGTTGATTCGCGTTTTTTGTTTCAATGTACACAGCAAAAAAAGTCGTTTCTCCTGCAACTATCTCTTCTTTGATAATGTTTGCTCGTGACAAACGCGACTCTCCGTGCCATTAGTAGCTTGGTCAACCGTCTATTTAGTATTTTCAAACAAAACTTAGAAAAGCTTCTTTGCAACATTTGCGCAATCAACGCTTTGTGCCAGTTCCAGACAAACAATTAGAGGAGGTAACGAAGTTTTACAGTTCTTTGGAGTAGACTGCGCTTAAGCCGATCTCCCTGAAGTTTTTGTTCAGTTTTATCTGACCAAAACACATCATAGAAACTTTCTCGCTCACAGGAGTATATATCTTCAGGGTTTTTCGTTTGTAGTCAACTTCATGCAGGATACCGATTCCCAAAAAAATATCTTTTTCATCTTTCAGCCCCACAAGCAAGCCCTCCTCGTCTCCCTCCAGTATCACCTTAACCCTTTTCCCGAAGTGCTCTTCAGCAGCTTTGATTTGTTCTTCAGTAACGGCTGCACTCTTTTTTAGCACAACAAGAAGGGTAGCAACGGTTTCTTCGGAGTAGATTGGTCTCTTTCCCAGCAGATTACTCAAGGTTTCCAAACGTCGATGATGCAACGGACCACCGGCACCCAAAAGAGAATCTATAACTTTGATCCAGCTAAGAGAAAAAGACTGCATTTTGGCTCCTTTCATATACTTCTTATAACTAAGCTCCCGTAAAACCTTCCTTTTTTCTCTATTCCTTGGCTGAATAAGCTGCGGAGAATCTATAACAAGAACCTTGACGCCATGCAGTGCATCTAAAATTGGGGTTAACTCGTTCCCTCGTTGTATTCCAACGACAGCACTGGAACCAACTTTTTCCGCCAACCGAACCTTATATGCGGCTGCTTCTTCGCCTTCAACCCAGCCATCAGTGTTTATGACAAGAAAATCCACGCCTGCCTCAATCACCTTATCCTTCAGATGGATCAACCCCTCAATGACCTTATTTATTGCCCCGCTTGGACTCGTCGACCCCACAAAAACCGCATCTTGAGCATCGATCTCGAAGAGGTCTTTCACGGGCTCAGTTACGAAATTGAACCCCACAGTTGAAGGCGGTCCCACGTCAGACTGCCCCAAATCAGCATCAATAACGCTTGTTCTCCACTTCTTCATCACCGCTTCATTCACAAGAAAGGTGCAGAAGCTTGTCTTGCCCGAGTCCATGCCGCCGATAACCATGACAGTCAACGGTTTATCTAGGGACAAAATCTCCTTTGCGGCGTCATCCCATGAAGAAGGAACAGTTCCCGCGTCAACTTCGTTTATAGAAGCCCCGTCCCCCATCATCAATTCAAGAGTAGCCCTTTTTCTCACCCACAAGGGCAAGCGTTTCCCTTCCCTGACTACGAGTTTCTCGCTGATTTGAAGAGGCGCCCCCAGAACGCTTACCTTTCCGGAGAGAATGCTCACTGAAGCAGGACCATCAACCAGCAAAGTCTTGCCTTCATCGATAACATGCTTCATTAAACATTCTTCCTCTTCAGTTCAGCAACAAGTTCGTAATAGGCTCTTCCAGAAACAGTTGCAACAGCTATTTTCGTCTTCATGCAATTACACTTTCCAAGTTCCCCGCAGAAGAAACGCTGATTAGAAAACGGAGTGTTGTATATATGCATGACCTTGAACCCTGCGTGACTCCCTTGTCTTTCTTTTCCGCTTAAATATGTTACGAAAGATCCTTCAACAAAAGATGTCAGCAGAGAGAAGGCTTATAATTCCTAAGACTATACTTCGCTTCTTGTGTTGCTGCATTGCAGAGTTTCGTTCAGACGGGTTGCATTTCGCTTGACAAATTGTTAGGAGGAGGATTCCCTGCTGAAGGCGTCTCCCTCGTCTATGGAGAGGCGGAAACAGGCAAAACTTCTCTTGCCGTTCAGTGCGCAGTTAATTGCGCGCGGAGAGGCATAAAGTCCCTATTTATAGACACTGATGGAACCTTTTCTTATGAGCGGCTGTCACAGATAGCGGAGTATGATTATGAGAAAATTTCGCCCCTTATGATTATAATGAGACCAACAAAATTTCAGGACCAGTCCAGAGCAATAGATCACCTTGAAAAGGTTATAACCAAAAAATTTGGGTTGATTGTCGTCGACACTGTCACATCATTATATCGCGTTGAACTCAACGACATGAAAGAAACGTATGCTGCGAATCGTGAGTTGAACAGACAACTGGCGGTTTTGACTCAGATATCCAAAACGTGTGGAGTAGCAGTTCTTGTCATTAGTCAAGTGAGAAGTGTTCCTCTTGGAGAAACGGTTGAAATTAAACCTGTGGCGGCACGAGTTCTGAACTATTGGTCAGACATCGTGCTTGACATGAAACAAACGGGGCAAACACGGGTCATAAAGGTCCTGCGTGAAAAACATCCAAAAATCAAAGGAACAGGATTCTGTTACGTCAATATTGAAAGCGTAGGAATAACTGATTACAGAGGTTAGAGTTATTTTCTTCAAGAATAAGGGATGAAAGAACATGATGGGAATACTGATTGGCATCGCCGCTGCCATGTGGTTTATTTTCCCAGCTTACTGTGCCAACGCAGCCCCTGTAATCTTCGGCGGCGGCAAACCCATGGACTTCGGAAAGACATTCTTTGACGGTAAACCCTTCCTTGGTTCCCACAAGACATTCAGAGGCTTCTTGGCGGGCATTATTGTGGGAACGTTAGTTGGTTTAGTTCAAACGCTCATCTATGAGCAGGTTCTATTTCAATACAGCCCCCTGTTTCAATACAGCATACTGCTTGGATTTGTGCTGTCTCTAGGAGCTTTAACAGGTGACCTGATAGAGTCTTTCATTAAACGGCGGTTAAACCGTTCTCCCGGGAGCTCCATTCCAGTAGCAGATCAGATCGATTTCATATTAGGAGCGTTCCTCTTTTCCATTCTGGTTTCGCCCCCCTCCTTGTCAGCGGCTCTGATAATTCTTCTGATAACAATCCCGATACACTTGTTAACGAACATAGGGGCTGCTCTTTTGAACATGAAAAACAAAAGAAAAAACAGGTGACGCTACTTGGAGTTGGCGTGTAGCATGTGTAGGATGCTAGGCTAGACCGAATTTGGACATCAGACCATTTTCGATTAGAAGAATACCTATAATGAGTAGAACACAGCCAATCAGAAGGAATCGGTATGCTTGGCGGGGGTTATAAGCGTACTTTGTGCTTCGGTATGCTATGAGAAAGCCCGCGAACCCCATGGCGTAGAAGACCATGATAATTATAGTCTCTCCGGTGAACTGCATAGTTAGAGTTGGGTAATAGGCAATTACTCTTCCACCTGAAAGAAGGGCTGCCCACTCCAAGTGGTCAGGGTTTAGGATGGCGTAGATTCCTCCTCCAAGCAGGAAGAGTGAAGCGGCGACAACCGAGACGGCGACAACAAATAAGGAAGGCTTAGTAGTTATTATTTTCTCGTAAGTTTTTTGCAATGAAAAGGCAAGAGAGGAAAGTTGTTTACTGAAACCTTTAGCCATAGTTCATCCATCCTTGTTCTTCAATAAATGCTCTGCAACTTCTTTTGCCCAAGCGCCTGTGTATGAATTCTCCACAACAGCTTTTAAATATTCCTTCCAAGAAGCGCCTGTAGCCCTTTGCCAATCCTCAAAGTTCTGAATAATATTTCGGTAAGCTCTTTCGTGGAGCCCACAATATTTCTCTTTGGCTTCTCTGTCACAAACTATGCACTTCACCGTTTTTTCCTCCTCGCTTTAAGGGAACAATTGGGGTTGAAGCACAGGTTCCAAGGTCTTTTGCCTCTGAGCCAGACCAGCACCTGAGGCCATCCACATGCTTTACAGTTGCTTTTGGTGGGTTTGACGGTTCCACGTTGAGGAAGAGGAAAAGATGTTTTGCAGATACCCCTGAAGTAGTTAGTGCAGCCTATGAACCTCTTTCTGGTTGTTCGTGAATAGATAATCGTGAGGTCGCCTGTGCCACAGTTTGGGCATTTTCCCACGATTCGTTCCTGTGTTTGTGCTCTCTTGATGGCTTTTGTTAAGGATTCACCTATACGTTCTTCGTTTTCTTTGAACTGTTCCAACTGAGGTTTCAGCTGTTCAACGACTTCTGCGAGAACAGTTTCCCGATTCATTCTATTGTTTTGGATTTGCTCCATTTTATCCTCAAGTTCTTGAGTGAGCTTTGCCGAGACTACAATGGAAGCATACTTGCCGAGAATCTCGATTACGTCGAAGCCCAGCTCAGTCACCGCGATTCGTTCGTCCTTGACGTATCCGCGGTTGTAGAGAGTCTGAATGATGTCTGCTCGGGTCGCCTTTGTTCCGATTCCAAGTTCTTCCATTTTCTTCAGGAGACTACTTGGATTGTAGCGAGGCGGGGGGCAGGTGAACTTGTCTTCCCGTATGACATTTCTTAACCGAACGTTATCGCCTTCTTTGATGGGAGGCATGAGCACCTCTTCGGCTCTGACGTAGGGCTTGTAGAAGTCCATCCAACCGTTCTTCAGAATCCGTCTTCCCCTCAAAAAGAAGTTGTGGTCGTTCACTTCTAGACGCGCCTTTAGGCTCTCTTTGAGTGCAGCATCGCCGAAAACAGCCATGAACCGTCGGACAATAAGGTCCCAAACCCTCTTCTCGGGTAGTTTCAAGGGCTTTTCTGGCAGGTTTCCTGTGGGATACACAGCTGGATGGGCGGGGTCTTCTTTAGCGCCTTCTCTGGGTTTCAACTCTTCTGTTTCTAGAAGTTTTGAGGCTAACTTTTTGTATCCAGGTTGTCTTTTGAGCGAGTTGAGTATCTTTTTGTAGTCTATTATTGGAGGAAGTTTCTGGCTGCTTGTCCGGGGGTAGGAAATCAGAGCGTCAAGATATAGGCGCTGAGCGATTGCTAAGGTGCGTCGGGGAGTATAGCCAAAGAAGCTGTAGGCTTCCCGCTGTAACGTGCCTACGTCGAAGGGGATAGGAGGCTTCTGATGAAGCGTTCTCACGTCAACATTCGTGACTTCCCCAGATTTGTTTGCACAGGCTCGCACAACAGCGTCTGCCTCAGCCCTTGTTTTAATTCGTTTTTTTTCATATTCGGCTTCAATTACAGAGTTTAGGATTTCAGCTTCAGCGTTTATTTCCCAGTATGGAGTGGGCACAAAACTGCGGATTGCCTTCTCTCTTGCAGTCAGAAACTGAAGGGTTGGTCCCTGCACTCTTCCCGTGCTCAAGGTGGAGTATCTGCCGCTCCAGCGGTGCGCCGCCAAAGTTAGTGCTCGTGAAAGGTTTACGCCGTATAGCCAGTCTACTTCATGTCTGGTTCTTCCGGCTTCTATGAGGGCAAAATCGAGGTGGGGAAGAGGCTCTTCGTAAGCTTGTTCCAGCTCGCTTTTCATGAGAGTAGAAAATTTCATCCTTTTTGCTGAAGTTTCCTTGTTGTCGCAGGCGTACTTCAGTATGCAGTATCCGATGAGGCTCCCTTCAATGTCGTAGTCGCAGGCTGACACAAACTCGTCAGCATCACGGGACAGTTTAGAAAATGTTTCAACCCAATTACGAATCGCTTTTGCGCCTCGCTCTGCCAAGTGTCGGGGTGTCCACCTGAAATTGAAGACAGGATAGTAATTTCTTTTTCCTCTTTCGTGAACGATAGTGTAGAGGTGTCCGAGAGCGGGAACAATAACGAGTTTTCGGTCCCTTTGAGCGACAAAATAGGGTACGCCGTTTTCCTTAAGATTCTTGGGCTTGCCTTGGCTATCAAGGGCTTGGGCTATTCTTTTAGCGGCATCCGGTTTTTCGGTAACTATCAGGGTGTATTTTTCACATAAATGTGTAACTGACGAGTTAGTACCAACTTTGTTCTTTGTTGTTTCTGAGGACATTGTACTTAATCCAGAATCGAGATGAGAGACCATATTAAAACTTTCTAGTTGGAACTTTCGTACTCTGTTATTGGTCGTACCTTATGGCTAAGTATCAAACTTTGATTGTACAAGAGATAATCTAATGTTACAGTTTTCTGATGAGAAAGAAAAGAATGATTAAAATTCATCAATAGGTTAAAAGAGTGGACTAAATAGTAAGAGTGAAGAGTTAAAATGTCCCCAAGAAAGTCCCCCCAAGGAAAAGTGGAAAAATGGGCGTATAATATGTATCAACAGAAGATTAGAACCCTTTCAACAGGCCCTTATACATGTCCACTATGTGCAGAAACCACATTAGCCATTACTATTGACAAAAAGAAAAAAGAAGTTACTGGAAAATGTGCTTGTGGACTTAACGATAAAGTTAAGTTTTTCGAAGCTTACCAGCCAATAGATTATTATAATAAATTAGTTGATAAACTGAGAACTCGTTGATTCCAATAGGATGGATGTCAGGGCGTATTTTTCCATCAGTGCACCTACTCCAGTCTGCTTCAGACACTTAAAACTTTAAATGATTTACGAGCAACAACTGTTCACGGTTCACAAAAAGGCAGCACTATAAGCAACTGGAGTATCGCCTATTGGCGATCGAACAAAAAATGAAGTGGTTAAGGTTTCACAGGTAGTCAGAAAATATAGGGAAAGCCGCTCTAACGAGTGTTCTGTGAAGCGTCGTAATACATAAATAGGTTGTAACGATTGTATTTCGTTCTAGAACGGCTGTGATACCTTGCCTCAACAGGTAATTTGCGAAAATTGCAGTTTTAGTCTCTACGAAGGCACAGACTTGAAACCCCCAGACGAGATAATTCAAATTCATGAGGGTAAATGCCCCAAATGTGACAAAAAAATATCCTTCGTACCGAAAAAAGTTGAGGTCAAAGCTGCCGCCAAAAAAGGCAGAAAACGTTGAGGGTCCAAGTCCAGAAAGTTTCTTTACAGTAAATGCTATTTTGTGATGGAAAAAATTAAGTGCTTTAATGCAGATACCGAGATTTGAAGGAAGTTATGAAGCGTGACAGAGTGGATGTGTATGAAGTGTAGACATAAATGGGTCGGTGAAAGTAAAATGGAGCCTAGGCAGTGCCCCATGTGTGGATGCGGCATCATCTACGTTCCGAAGGTTATTAAAAAGAAGGGAGTCATAGAAAATTGACGGGGAAAACACGCTCCAAAGTAGGCTTTTGTAGTCAAGTTGCTATCTTTTACGTCTCTGTTTAAGCACAAGTTAAAAAGTTAAAATATCTCTTCTTTCAAAGAATGGAACTAATAACAGTGGAATACCACAAGAAAAATAAAGGGTTCAATGCTTTCATTGACGAGAGAAGTGTTTGCGGTGAATATTGGAAAAATGTTTAGCAAAGAAAGTGCAGTTAATGCCTTAACGAGCGTTGGAGCTCTTCGCTTCCGAATATCTCATTCTTCTCTGATGCACATATCTCTACTGATACTCATTCTCGTTATAGCCGCCACTGTAAGATTGCTTCCTCTCCGCTGGGGTTTCCAACTCTCAGAATTTGACCCTCACATTCATTACCGTTTAACCAAGCACATGGTTGATAACGGATTATTCGCCTGGACATCATGGACAGACACGATGAGCTGGTACCCGCAAGGGTATAACATTTCAGGTGCAATTTTTCCGGGTCTAGCAGTAACAGCAGCGGTCTTTTATCAGATAGCTAATGCGCTGAATCTTGCTCCGGCGCCGATCCTAAACTCAGATGTCTATCATCCTCTAACTGTCGACCCCGTTTTCAATTTCGTCATATTGTTTCCAGTTATTATGGCGACGTTAACCGTTTTGGTCATCTACTTTTTGGGAAGAGACATTGGCGGCAAAGAGGTTGGCCTGTTTTCAGCCTTCTTTTTAGCCCTAAGTTCACCGTATATTAGCCGTACCTCCCTCGGCTTTTTTGACGACGAAACCGTCGGAATCTTCGGCATTCTCTTGTTCATCTTCTTCTTCCTAAGGTCCATTGACTCCAAAAGGTCTCCTAGAAACAGTCTTGCCTATGGAATCGCTGGAGGATTATCGTTGGGATATCTCTTTGCGTCGTGGGGAGCAGCACGATATCCTCTTGGAATTGTATTGGTTTTTGTCTTTGTTCTACTCGTGTTACGTAGATATTCATCGCGCCTCTTTATTTCCTACGGAACAACATTTGGCGTGGCACTTCTTATAGCAGTAAATGTACCAAAGCTAGGACTCAGATTTCTAACAGAACCTACAGTCTTGGCAGTGGCTGGAATGTTCCTCTTATTGAGCATCTACGAAATTTCTCGCCGCATCAAAACCAATAAGAATAAAATGGTTTTTGTGGTTGGCTTCTTAGTCCTTATTGTCGCCTTGTTCTTTGCGTTTTCAAGGCTCGGGTTAATTGGGGAACTAGAAACCAAATTCGTCTCAGTTATATTGCCCGCTGAACGTATAGGCGAAGGCTCTGTACAACAACTGATACAGTCCGTGCAGGAACACAGATCCTCCACTTGGGGATCGTTTTACTATGACTTAGGCATAGGAGTCTTCTTCATACCTGTCGGTTTATATTTCGCTGTGCAGAATCCCACAAACCGCAACATTTTCCTCGTAATCTTTGGTCTGACATCCATCTACTTTGCAGGTTCAATGATTCGGTTAACTTTGCTCATGGCGCCAGCCGTTAGCATCTTATGGGCATTAGCTTTGGTTCAATTGGTCAAACCATTTGCCACGATTCTGAGGGAAAGCCCTAAAATCCCGAGGAGGCGTAAAATGCGTTTCAGGGCTCGTGTAGGCAAGGAATTCAGTGCGGGCTTCATTATTTTGATGTTCCTCTTGTTGACGGTTACCTTTGTATTGCCAAGCGCGGGCTCAACGTTTCCAAGAGTCATAGATCGTGCGTATTCGCCTACAACAATTGCCTCTTCGAGTTTGCCTCTTAGGACCCAAGTTAGCGACTGGTTAGATGCCCTCAACTGGATGCGAGTTAATCTGGAACAAACTGATGTTGTGGCGAGTTGGTGGGATTATGGATACTGGATTACGACTATTGCCAATAAAACAACTCTTGCTGATAACGGCACAGTGAATGCTACGCAGATAGGCTTGATTGGAAAGATGTTTATGTCAAACGAAACGGAGGCAATCAAATTCCTGAAAGACTACGATGTTGACTATGTTGTGATCTACCAAAGCTTCAGACAAGACGGAACTGATGCAGGATATGGTGATGAAGGGAAATGGAGATGGATGGCACGGATTTCCGAATTGGATGATACTGAATTAGGAAACTACACCTTAGGAATGGATTGGATAGATGCAAACGAGGATAATCAAGTAGGTAATGATGAGCTAGTAATTAATGAGATGGGAAACAGCACTGTCTTGTACAAACTGATGTATTACGCAAGAAACATGTTACTTCAGGGTTATTCAGAAATCGAATTAGAACACTTTGAGGCAGGATATTTCTCAAAGGCAGAATGGTTTGGAGATTCAGCGGGGGGAGCATTTGCACCGATGGTGTGCGTCTACAAAGTCAACTATGACTAAGTGCACACTCGAAAAAGCTTTTTTTAAAGCTCTTTTACCTTTTTTCTTTACAAAACAACAATGCTTTAGGCGTTTTGGCAAATTCAAGAAATGTAGGTGATGCGTTCCTCTTCTACCCTACGCATCTTCTGCATATACTTAACTCGTCTCTTCTCAATATCCTGCATTCTACCAAGTATCTCTTTAGATCGCTCTATCTCCGTATCCAATCCTTTCAAATCAACAGTAACATCAAAGAGTCTCTGCAGAACCTCGATAACACTCTTCGCAGTCTTCGGATCAGGCAAGTAACCGCGAGTCTCTCCCAAGAGACAAACAGCATCAATCTTCCTGAATTTCGCTAGCCCCAAAAGCAAACCAGCTGTACCAACAATAGGGGTTCCTGCTTCGCTGAATACCGCCTTGGCTTTCAGAGCCCGCTCCAAGAGAACAGGATTCGTGGATACTGCAACCACTTTAGGAGTGCCTTCAACTTCGTTTCTGTACCCACCAATAGTTATGATAGTTTCAACGTTTTTCTTTTCAGCAAAATCGAGGATGCTGTTAGCCACCTCAAACTGTCCCTCAATGGTCTGGGCTTGACTATCCCCAACTAAGAAAATGAAGTCGTTTTCGCCGGTCTCGTTTTTCCAGAAGTACAATTCCCCGCGGAGAAGTCTGGCTCCTCCTTTTTTGTCGACGAGAACATGGTAAGGAAAATGGGGAGAATACAAGATTGCCAGTTTTTTAGCTTTCAATTGCTTTACAAGGTAGTTGGTGGCTATGCTTCCCACCATACCTAATCCAGGAAACCCTTCCACCAGAATCGGATTCTTCAACTCAACTTTCGCTAATTCCTTAATTACTGTTGTTTTCATTCTGACCCAAACCTCTCATTGCTCGTCGATATTTTGCATACTTGTCGTCAGGCGAGAATTTAGCCGGATGTGGAATACGCAAGTTACCGCCACAACTGGAACAGCTTTCCTGATTCAGCGTATACTTTCCACACTTCACACATTTCCTAAGCAGCCAAACCATCGCTATCACCCGTCTTTACCATTATCTGCTATATTATTTTGGACGTTCACACCTATTTGTGCGATCATACCTATTTACGTTTCCAATAAAAATGCTGACGCATTTGGACTTTTGATTGAGAGCCAATGATACCAAATTTCCATAATCCCAAGAAACTAGAGAAACCCACAAGTCATTTTTCTGAACATATTAGGAGACTAATAATACTTCATTGTTGAAAACAACCTTTTTTCAGAAAAAGTATCGAGTGCTATCCAAAAAAGGAAAGCTCGAAGGAAATCTTTAGCAAAAACAGACGACTTATTTTTCCCTGTTAAAGGAGCCTGTTCCGCCACTCTTCGAAATGAACCCTAACACAGAGTTGGTGGCTTTCTCCAAGACACTCTCTGCACTCTTGTAGTCATCAGCCGAAACCACAATGCGATAGTTGGGGGGTGAAACCAGATAAACGGTCACATCCACGCCCTCTGATACTCCAACATCTTTAGCGTGCTTCAGGGCCTCTTTGATGATGAGTACCCCATTCGGCTTCGGGTTCTGAAGCTCCAAAATCCCTTTCACATTCACCAAGGAAATCTGAATCTTTTCCCTCGCAATCTCCTCTAAAGTAACTGCAAGCTCCTTATCGATTCCCAAATCCAACAGAACATCTACGCCATCTTTTGCAGTCTTCTCCAGACCCTCATGAAGCCCCCCAAAAGCGTTCTCTATTAACGCCCCCGCCTTCTCGTAGGCTTCCTCAAAAGAAATATTCAATTTTTCAGCGGCAGTCCGCAACAAAACCTCCGCTTTCCGATCCTTCTTCCAAAACAGAAGCTTCTCTTTTTTATCTCGTTTTGTAACTCTTCTGCGTGACAGGTCAACCTGACCCTTTTCCGGGTGGACACGAAGAACCTTAAGCACAACCTTCTGCCCTTCACGAACATAATCTCGGATATTTCGTACCCACCGAGAAGCAACCTCAGAAACATGCAGGAGACCCTCCTTGTCATACTCATCCAACATAACGTAGGCACCATAAGAGGTAATTTTCACAACAGTAGCTATTACCAAATCGCCTACGTCAGGCCATTCAGGTCTCCGCAACCCCATCTTCTTTTATCCTCCGCCAGTTTAGTCTAGGACGGCCGTAATTTCTCCCTTAACCTTTGCCTTTCCGCCGGAAGGTTCTGCTAAAATCGCTCCACACACGTTACAGTGTACAGAGGTTGTAGCGTGACTGAACACGAACTGTTCATTTCCGCAGTCAGGACACTTTATTCGCAAGAACCTGCTTTTAGGTTTCGGTATAACTTCATCCCATTCACTCAATTTCCTTCACTCCATTTTAGACTATAATCAACTTCTTAAGACGAATACCTTTCTTATGCCGCATAAAACCGCAAGTCTTACACTTGAGCCTCAGCGTCTGCTTTTTAGTTACCTTTGCAAACTTCCTTTGCCTAGGAAACTTTTGTCCACCATACCCCTTCTTTTCCCGCAGTTCATGGGCTCGCTCTCCCTTGGCTAAGGCTCTCCGCTTCCCCGCCTTATACAAGGAAACAGCGTGAACCTGATGAGACTGACATTTGGGGCAATATGTGTTAACTTCTTTGGGTGTGTTCATCGCGCTCACAGACTAGTTAAGTATAAAACAGCCCCCTTAATTACTATTTATACGTTTCTTCCACTGTTTAGTAGTCTTTTCATTTGACCTTTTTGAACAGTTGTTCTCCTTCGATTTTGCATACATATTCAAAGCCTTGCTCAATGAGTTTCTTTGCATCCTTAGCACTTGTTGCTATTTCACAGATGTAGTTGGCAGGCTTCAAGTCGCTGTAGATTTCTTCGTACAGCTCGACGTACCGTTGAGTTGTCATTATACTTTTGTGTCCTAATACTCTCTTTACATGTTGCATAGACTTGGTTTTATGATATTCTCGGAGCGCTTTGCAATGTCGAAAGGTGTGGTAGTGAATCTTAGTTAATCTAGGATTATCATGGATTCTTGCAAGCTTTTTTAACCGACGTCGAAAGCATGATTGCCTTACCTTCTTCGTTCGTTTAAGAAATACAGTTTTTTCCTTCCTTGGCAGGTTCAGTAATTTCTGTATCAAGAGTTCTGAAACGGAAATAACGCGAGCATTGCCATTTTTGGAGGCTTTGGTTGTCACTTTGTTTCTTTTTTGATCTATATCGACCCATTCTAATCGCTCTGCTTCGTTGACTCTTGCGCCTGTTTCGTATATGAATGCAGTAAACACATGGCTTGATTTCCGACCGCAATTAATTGCCAGCTGAAGTTCTTCGTCTGTAGGGATGAAAGCTCTTTTGTGTTCTTGTTTGTACTGTGGCTTCTCCCAAGGAATGCGTAAGAATTTTAGGAAACTATCGTATGCATAACAGATTAAACGCTTGGTATTTCTGTCATTATTTTTGTTTGCAAGAAGTGATTTAATTTCTTCTGGATTCATTAAGTTAGCGTCTTTTGCGAGTATTTCTAAATAGTCCATGTATGTTTTAATTGTGCTATCGGATCGACCCATTTTTTTTAAGTGCCAAGCAAAAGATATCAGTTGTCCTTTGGTGTTGCTCTCCCGCTGAGCTACTTGTTTTTGGGTTTCCACTTTGACCAAGTTTTTCGTCCCCTTTGTCTGGGTGACGCTGATTTGGCGATTCCTATTATAGGAATAGAAAGTATTTAATATTTTTCCTGTAGTTGGTATAACCGAGGATGAATCTTGAGGAGTTATATTTTCACCGACCGTGAACGAAGAGTCATTGAGGGATTGCTTAGAGGAGAAGAGGTCTCCAGAGTTGACGTCGCCAAGATTATGTTTAGACTTAGACGATTCACTAGGCTTGCAAATGACGTTGATCTTTACAAGACTCTTCGTAGATTCGCTGAATCGCAGACCACAGTCTCGGCATAACCACCTTTGAACATGTCTATGAGGTGTATATCTTAGCCCAGCCTTCCATACCCTATCGCTTCCGCATTCAGGACATTGGAGAGACTGAGCTAACAAAACATATTCACCTAAAAATTATCTAACATCCTCTGCGAACCGTCTTTCTGATTGACTTAGACCTGCTCGTTTTGCATAAATCTCCGGCATCCTAGAACTTGACCAGTCTCCGATCTGTTTAAGCTCTCGTTCTGTGTAACCTAATGTCAAAAGCTGCTCTGTCCTAAAATAGCGGAAGAAACTTGAAGTTATAGAATGGTCTAACCGTTGCAGAATGTGATTTAGGTTTTGAACGGTCATACACTTTTCAGAAAAGAACTTGAAATATCCAGAAGTGAAAACAACCTTCAAAGCTGGAAAGAACCAGGCTTCTTCAGAATCGCTTATTTCCTCAGTTAGCTTATCAAACTCGGTTAGCCAACTTACGATATGCTGCACAAAGTTGTTTTTCAGAGTCTTACGTTTAGTTACTATAAACTCGCCTTTCTCTCCCTGAACTTCTGCATCCTGAAGGTTGGCTTTGCATTCTCTGCAGAACTTTGCTAGGTATCCGCTTTTGGTCTCGCATTGGGGACACAGCTTGTATCTCTTAGATTTCTTTTTAATTCTGAAGGTTACTAGAATCTGACCATCCGTAACAGCTACATCCTTCCGCTTAACCGACAAAAATTCTGAAGCTCGCTTAAACCAAATCCATCCGGTTGAAATTATCGCCTTGTCTCTAAATCGAATAAGCCTGTCTATCTCAGGTCCTAGAGTTGGAGAAACATACTCAGGGAGAAGGTCTATTTTATCGAGTAATCCTTGAACGTGTTTATCTGTGAAAGCTAGACTTTTTTGCTGGCGCTCTTTTCGTGCTGGATTCTTCAGCCAGCCTCTATATTGTTTGCTCAAAAGAAGAGACCTCTTTCTAGGTCAAGAAAGGTCGAAAAGGTGTGTGTGACCCCTATATATATACTAACTAAGGTAAGGAAAAGAGAGCAAAAGTAACTTTCTTTTTTCGGTTTATTGTTGAAACATTGTTCTGATTTTAACTTATGTCCATAAGTTAAAATGAAACATTGTTTTGCTCGAAAATCGCCTAAAAATGGCTTGATTTCATTTAATATCTTAGTAATTATATATAGTAACGTTCGGCTGGTTGTTTGGTTGTTGGTTGGGTCATTCATCTTTTCAAGCTCCGGCATGTCTATGAACTGATTCTTTGCTCCGTCCAAGAATGAGGGCTATTGTGTTAAGGCTAAACTTGTGTTCTTTTCTAAGCAATAGAATGAGGCTCTTTTCCCAATCCTGCAAGTGTTGGCTTTGACCTTTTATGTTTTGAAGAGCAACAAACATTCGCCATGCTGTTTTGTGGTTAAGTTTCTCAGAAAGCATCGTGTCAATGATTACCTGTTTGTATTGTTGCCATTGAGTTTCTTTTGCTAACTCTGTTAAATCGTCAATGGTTTGAAGAATGTCTTTTTCTGTGTTCTGCTCTTGTACGTGTGTTCTTAGTTTTTTGGTCAGCTCTTCGCGTGTGGTTTCTATGTCTCTACAAACTTGGCATAGCCCTTTCTCTAGGTCTTCGGTTTCGATTTTACAGCTAGAACATTTATTGATTGTTGCCATGTTTACACCTCCAATTTTTTTAAGGTTCTGTAGATTGTTTCTTTTGATCTTTGAAAAATTATTGAAAGGTCAAGGTTAGACATCCCCGATTTTTTGAGGTTAGCCATGAACTTTTTTTCTTGTTCTGTAACATGTTGAGGCTTTTCGCCTAAACGCATAGCAGCAACAATAATTCTGTAAGCTGTGTTTCTATCAAGTTTAAGCCCTTTGATGCTCTCGGAAATTCCAAAAGTAAACTTTGCTTTCTGTCCAGCAAGTGCATAATTGGTGATTAAACTATGAAAAAGATTCACTCGCGTTTTTGTGGTTTCGTCTAACCCTGAAAGAACAGCATTGAGGGCAAATCTTGAAAGGATTTCAGCTCCGCAAAGATGACATACGCCTTCAATCTTTGGTTTAATTTCGCGCTCCAGCTCTGCGTTTACTGTGAAGCCATTACAAAAAAAGACGTTTAGCATTTCGGCGTACCATGTATGATTTAAGAAAAGTTCTGTGTTTTGTATTTGCTGTTTGCATGATCTACATTTTTTGATTAACATTTGTGTGGACATTCTAGTTTTTCACCTCCTTTTCCTTTTGGATTTGCCGAAATTTTTGAGGATTGATTTTCTTTCTGGGTTTTTTTATTCAATTTTTGTTTTTCTCCTTCCAATTTTTTCTAAATTTTTTGTTTTTTCTCCAAGTTTTTTCTGTTATTTTTGTGGATTTCTCCGAAAAAACTGCAAGCACAATTCTTGCTTTAAGTAACCAAAAATTTTCTTCTGTATTTCTTGAAGAAAATAAACCCTGAATTCTGCGATTTTCAGGTTTTCTACGCTGAAGCTCTGACGTTAAAGATTTCATCATTGCTTTTTCCCTCTTAGAAAAGTTTTGAAGCTCGGATTCAAACGGTTGTTAGCGTCAAAGATTTGATCTGATAGAAAGAACCTGTTTTCTGTCTCTAGGGCTGGAGCTGAAAGGACCACAAGGTTTCTCATTACAAGGTCCGTCATTACGTCCGAATTATCCAGATCTTTTTCAACAAAAGAAAGGCCGTTTCTGCGTAGCCAACTTTTGAGGATCTTACATCGCACACATTTTTTTGTAGAATACACGATTATTTTTTTCATGGCTGCCTCTCCTCCGGTAAATTACATGTGCTGTTGATTGATTTCCAGCCCTTCTGAAAACGGCAACTAAGCCAAATTTGCGATCCGGTCTCATGTGTCGAAGACTCTTCGCAATCACAGCAATATTTGATAGGGGTTAGCCTACCCTTTTTGCTTAACTTTTGTGTCATCTCAAAAACCTCCCGAACGCCAACAAAGAAGCCCTCTCCGGTTGTAACAGAGAAAACCTAGATTCTCCCAGTTTTCTCTAACTTCTGCAGCGCGTTCAAGGCTAACCTCTAAAATTCTCGAAAGTTTAGCGTCAAAACGTGACTGCTCTCCTTTGAACCACATAGCCCTCATTCTTCGCATGGCGGACTTCAAGGACGGTCTTTTCTTTTTTTGTGCCGAGCAATAGTTTTTGAGCGTCATTTTTTGCGCTCCTTCTGTTGCTTCAGAAAATATGTTAAATCAGGGCATCTAGAGCGTTCTTCCATTGTGCATCTCCACACGAAACCAAAATCCGTGAGCTTACAACGGAAATAATTCTCCAATGGCTCCGAATGTTCGCAGTATTCGGGCTTCAAGTTGGATAAAGTGACCTGAGATGATTTCATTTTGAAGCCCCCCAACCTTGACAGCATGAAGAGCTGCAGTTTTTTGAATCAGCAATCAAAGACGAAAGCCATTCACAATAAGGATCACCGTCTTTTTCGGTCAGGTGTTCACACGATTTTTTTTTCTGGGCCTCAATTTTCAAGTGGCATTTACGACAATAACGTTCCTTACCATGCGAATACCACTCATTGTCTAGAATATCTTGACAATCAAAACATTGCTTCTGAAAACCTGTTTCGGGTCCATTAGATTCATTGTAATTGTTGATCTTTTCCGTTAAAACCCGAATCCCTTTCCATCCAGTAACCCTGTGTTTTTTCGGTTTTTTTCCAATCTCATTCACGGTGAAAACTTTTTTGTATTCCATAATGTATGGGAGATAACGCCTAACTTGTTGACTGAAAATGTTGTTTGCAGTTGGTGTTTTATCTAGTTTCATACAAAGGTTAACATATTCTGTGTAAAGGTCAGCTTTACTTATCCAATTCTCCAAATCTTTTTCAACAAACCAACCAGCAAAGTACTGTATCGGATTAGACTTCTTGATGTATAATTCCCGTTTCTCTTCCACAGAGGGTTCAGAGTCAAATTTTCCGCGTTTCAAAAGTTCCTTCAATCGTTTTACTGCAAGGTTGAACAGCCCCGAAAGCTCTTCGGGAGTTGTAAGTTTGTCGAGAATATTGATATCTGTGCCTTTTTCGCCTTCTTTAAAGGTGTTAAGGAACTGGATAATCAAGAATCTACGGTGAAAAGCGAGAGTGTCATCCCATGTTCTAGGAACTTCATTAGTTGCATAAACTTGTTTTGCGTAGTTGTAGTAATCAAAAGGATCTCTATATTTTTGTTCATGTGTGGATGCATCTTCCCCTGTTAGCATTTTTATCATGGCTGTGTCACTGAGGGGTTTACTGGGTAGGTCTCCGCACAAGTTTGCTAGTTTTCCATACATTTCAGCACTCTTGAAACCTCCCTCAAGAATCTGTTGGATAGTTACGTGACAAACATTTTCGTGACCTAGAAAGGCGTTAAGCAAGTTTAGGTAAGTAGATTTTCCGTTAGCTCCCTTGCCTTCAAGAATAATTATTCTCGCAATATTGTAACTCTTATAGAGGCAATACCCGATCAATTCCTCAAGTTTGATTATGTCTTCGGGTTGCGCAATTTCTGATATAAATTTCTCGGTTTCTGGATAGGTTGCTTCAGGGTTGTATGTTATTGGAAGTTTGTTTATGGCGTAAATGTAGGGATCGAAGTTTTCAAGTTGCTCTGTTTCAATATTAAAAACCCCGTTTTCCATCACGATATATTTCTTATTTCTTCTCTGAACATCATTAAAAACGTCCGGCATGTAATTGCCGAATTGGATTTGCCTTACAACCTCAATGGCATGATGAGACAAAAAATATTGACGCAGCCAAACCCTACAAGTTTGTTTGATGACCTCTTCCCCGTGTTTATCCCATATTCCTGTTGCTTCGTTGTAAACCCAGATGTCACTTTTTGCGCTTGTCGAAAGGAACATGTACACTTGCTGAATTGCGTTAACTAGAACAGGAATTTTTATTCCCGTTATTTTGCCTTTTGCGTTAATTTCAACAAACTGTTTCGGGTCAATATCCGAATACTCGATATTACCCAGATAATGCCTACATTTTCTCCCTAGACACCCCGTATGCTTATGGATTGACATACAGCTCCATGCTAGAGAGCTTATTTCTGCTATGATTCGCCTAATTTCCATCTTGCTTTTTTCTTCACTAAAATCTTCAAACAACCCAAAAATGCCTAGAATCTCTTTTTCTGTAAATCCAGCATTATTCAAACATCGAACAAAATTCATTCGCAATCCGGTTTCATCGTTTCTGTCAGCATCAGGTTTACCGATTGTACCGCCTTTTCTCAAGAAATGTTTTTGACAAGGCTTCAAGTGACGCGTCTTTTTATCCACTAGAAACCATTTTTCAGGTTTTGGCGCCGAAACCTCTGTGTTAGCTTCTTCGTATTGAAACTTAATTTCTTCAATATGTCGCATGAGGTTTAGGTCGGGTTCTTGCGATCCTAAACTTAGAATTTTTGCAGTTCTATGTGGTCTCTCTGAGGTGTTCTCTCCCTTAAGACTCAGTGTACCCGGAACTTTCAAGATACGCGTCATATCAAAAATAGAATCCAACTTCATATAGGGGGTAGCTTTCTGAACTTCTCTGAAGTAACTACGTAGCTGATTCTCTAACCAACTATGATTTTTTACTGGAATATTCACTCGTTGTATAACATGAAAACCATTTCCCGAATCGTCAAAATAAGGCTCTAAATACCCCTGCCTCTGCAGCCACTCCATAAATTTTTCGGCGTTTTGTTTTGCATTCTCTTTCTCATCATCAGTTGCAGCGTCCTTCTTTTTGTCCGGGTCCACATCAAAAGGAATTCCGACAATTCGAGCGATATCTTCAGTTTTTCCGGCTTTTCTTTGTCTAGGATTCAATCCAGCGTAAACGTGACGTTCTCCATTCCATCTTTTGCAGAAACTCACGAAGTCGCCTTCATTGTTTACGAAGTCACGGGTAACAGCACCTTTTCTATCGGGAGCGTACTCAATAGCGCGAAGTTCCGTCCATTCAGTTGAATCAGGTTTATGACCTAACCACCTGTAGAAAGTTCGCATGTTCTCTTCAGTTGAATCAGGAACAAAACGCATGTTAAGCTCAGTCATGGCGATACCCATTCATTTTTTAGAAATGTGTCAGGGTTGTCAGGGATGGCAGGGCGTTTTGTACCTCTTTTTACCAGAAAAATTATTTTGCTAGGAAAAGGATGGTCAAACTGCCTTGACAGCATTGACATCCCTGACCGATTTAGGTTCTCCATAGCGTTTCCCTTGCTGTCGGTTCTAGTTTTTCGTGTTCAATGAAGATGCTGCCTTTATGAAACTGTAAAATTAGGTTTCCATGATGCCCGTTCTCGCATAGGTATTCGATGTAGATGCGTACACCTCTTTCTCTTTCCGCTTTTTCTGTTTCTGGGGTGGGTGGCCAGATTGTTTCCTGTCCTTGAGCGTCAATATTTGTTACATATTTTCCTGTGGCTACTTTAACGCTGAGGGGATGCAGACATTCAAATCCGCATATTGGGCATTCTAGAACTTCCGCGTTGGAGATGAAGGTCGTGCTAGTCTTCAAGTGCATTAGCGCGGACACCTCATCTTTTGGAGGGCTTTATTCCCGCGTTTTTTTGGTTATCAAACAAAAACACAAAATATCCCTGTCGGGTGATTGAACCTTTGTGTTGCTTCAGGTCTTCGATTAACGCAAAATAAGCGGGGTTGTTCAGGTTGTTTTCTGGACAAATTTTTAGATATGTACCTTTTGGCCCTTCTGCTTGAACTGTAACAACTTTCATCAGATCGTATTGCTTCTCGTTTTTGACTCCTGGTGGTGCATTTTTTTCTAATATATCATTCCATGTATCTGCGAGTGCTTGATTGTGGTCACGGAGCTTGACGGTGTCGTCAATGTCAATCTGAATCTTCATTTTTTGAGCCTCCGGAGTGTAACTTTTGCCGCCTCTGTATTTCCGTAAAAATCAACAATCACATCAAGCGCAATCGCTTCTGTTATGTGATTCATTGAGAGATCATCTCTAGTTTCTTTTTCACGTCCTTAAGCCCCTCGACAATCTCGATAAGTTTCTGTTTTGGTATGCTTACAAGTTCATTGTTCAGCATTAACAGCCTCCTTGATTCCAAGAGCCTTCTTTGTTTCCGCTGAGTAGAAAGAGAGCCCAGCAAGTTCTTTGCGGATTGCTCTTCTTATGAAATCGCTAAGGTCCTCGCCTCGGGCTTTGCATACTTGATCGAGAAGCTTCCTGTCACGTTCTGTTACCCTTACCCCTAGAATTAAATTAATGTTCGACATCTTTCCACCATGATAAATAGAGTTAAATATCAGGTATAATATTACTTTTGTTTAGAGAAACGTAACATGTATTACTATCAATGTCGGAGTAATGTAACATGTCAAAAACTCTAGGCATATTCCTTGGAAAAAAAGCAACCTATAACCAACAAATTCTTAAAGCTCTAGCCACAGGACCAAAAATCACTTGGCAACTTGCAGAATATATTTACCTTAATAGAGGAACACTGCCCACTAACAAACTAAACAAAAACAAAATTCGAAGCATCAACAAAACCCTTTGTTTCAAAGAGGGAAGATTAAATGAACTTAAGAAAAAAGAGTATATTATAAAAAAGGAAGGGATATACGATTTAACAAACAAAGGAAGAGCAGTATCATTAACTTTATTTGATGATCTATCACAGATTATGCCTCTTATTAAAGATTATAATCCATCTGAAGTTATCGAAAAAATTGAGGAAGCGTTTACGGGATTATTCGGAGAATTTGTGACCAGACAAAAGGGATTTCAAAATCTTCTAAGTGTTTTTAACAAGCCCTTTTTTTCCCAATTATTAATTCAAACAATGAGAGATTTTACAAATAAAATGATCAAGGATGGAGTCAATCTTGATAATATGTCAGATAAAGAATTTGAAATGCTCGAAGCAAATAGGATAAGTCACTTCTTTATGGAAATGTCAACCCAAAAATCATCTTCTTGAGCAATCTCAATTTTTTCGGAAACATTTTTTTCTCGGGAACTGTGCATTTCTCTATTTGTTTTATCACAAACTTTGGCTTTGGGTTGTTTCAGTCTCCAAATCGTTTACTAATCGATCTGGATTCCATATTTCTTCACACACATTACTGTAGAGTTTTTGACGTTTATCAAGGTCTTTTTTATTGAACTCTTTGTGAGGTTCAAAAGGCATGTTACTTTCTTTGATATAAGTCAATAAACTTGGATTTTTCTCATAACATTGTGGGTGTAATGATTGGACCAAAAGATTTTGGAGTAAGTAGAGTGGAAGCTTTTTATTATATGGCAAATCTCCGTAGCTCTGATTAAAACCACGTGGAACAAGTAGTAAACCGCCAACATGATTTCGATATTCTTCAAACTCATATTTGTTGTCAAATTCGTCACGATGATATTCAAATTTGTCTGCCCAAATGTGTTCAATCTCAAACGGTTTTTTTATTTCACGCGAAATATACTTATCGTAGTTTGATGAAACACCACTTTTTTCCTCGATGTGGTATGTTATTCTAGCCAACAAACGATGAACGTATCTCCTGTTTTGTTGATTCATAGAAAAATCTGGATTAGAACTAAAAGTCTCATCAATATCACCGATTTTTCTAGTTAGAATCTCCGCCAATTCTTCTTCTGTTTTGTCTCTTTTAGGTATATTTGGGCTTCTTCGGGGTTTCTTTTCACACTATGAAGACACAAATGGTTCAGAAGAAAAAGAGGAAAAAATCAGTTATTTTAAATACATAGTAGCTGACTTATTTGGGTGTAGAATCTTGAGTAAATCACTAGAAGCACTAGTTAAGGAGTTCGTGACTAATGGAGTTGCTTCAAACACGCACCCAGCAAAGCTTCTTGTTTTTTCTAAAATGTTAGATGAAATATTTGGTGTAAACATTGAAGATATAATTCCTGGTATTGAGAAGAAATTGGGTAGCAAGATATTGGGTCTGCGAGGAAGTGTAGATCTTCTCTTTTCAGGTGTTATTATTGAGTTAAAGGTCAATTTAGAAAAAGAATGGGGTATAGCTAAAAATGAGCTGATTAAGTATTTTCAATGTTTAAAAGAGGAACGACCTGAAGTAAAATTTGTGGCAATTGCGACTGACTTAAAAACCTATCGTGCATTTCTACCAAAGATTGAGAATGGCGTTATTAGTGACCTAATTGAAATTGGATCAATAAAAGCCACCACAGCTACCCCAACAGAATTGATAATATGGCTTGATTCATTCATCTTTTCATCTCGAAATCAGCAACCTACTGCCGAAGATCTTAAGATTCGTTTTGGTGCTGGTTCGCCTACATACGCATTAGCAACTCAAGAGTTTCAGAGAATGCTACAACTTGTTAAAAATGATCCTGAAGTAGCTCTAAAGAGAAGCTTGTGGAGCAGAACTATGCAGATCGTGTATGGTAAGGAACCGCAAGAGGAAGTTTTTGTAGATCATAGTTATGTTGTTACTCTAGTGAAGTTAATTGTCTATCTCAGATTGAGCGGCGCCAAATTGGCTATAGAAGATGAGTTGAAAAAAGCACTTAACGGTGAGTATTTCCGTCAGTTTGGAATTCCAAATTTAATTGAAGAGGATTTTTTCACATGGATACTTGATAACAAAATATCAAAAATGACATTACGTATTGTGAAACAGATTGTACAAGGATTACTTAAATATGATCTTTCTCAAATCGATGAGGATTTATTCAAAGAGATATATCAGCAAATTGTTCGCCAAGGAGAGCGACATAGGGTAGGAGAATACTACACACCCGAGTGGCTCTGCCAACTAATTACTGACCATACGTTCAAGTCATGGTTGGACAAAAATTCTGGGATTCCTTGCATCCTTGATCCTGCCTGTGGGTCTGGTACTTTCATTACGAATGCAATCCATTACTTCCGACAGAACTTATTACCGAATTCAATAACTGGAAAAGAAGCACTAAAAACTATCCTTGATAATGTAATGGGGATGGATATTAACCCTCTTGCGGTCACAATAGCTAGAGCAAACTATATTCTAGCACTTGGTTCATTGATCCAGTATGCGCGTAACATCAATATCCCCATCTACAACGCTGATTCAATTCGAATTCCTGCAGCGGTTATTACAATGTTTGGAAATAATCCAGTCTATGATTTGGAGATAGATGGGAAACATATTCAATTACCTACGGGGGTATCAACTGATAGAAATAAACTGGGAGTTGCTGTTTCTGGATTTCGTGAAGCACTTAAAGCATACAGTGTAGAGCCTGATAAATCTACGTCAGCGAACGTGTTCCGCAGAATGGTTTCCTCAATCTTTACTGAAGATGAAATAACTATACTGCTTTCAACACTTCAACTATTAATGAAACTTGAGGATGCTCATCAGGATTCCATCTGGGTATTTATGATAAATAATCTATACGCACCTTTGTTTATGAAAAAACGTCAATGCGACATTCTAATCTCAAATCCACCGTGGATCGTGATGAGATCTATTGACAGCAAATTATATCAAGACTTTTTAAAAAAGCAAGTTTTCAAGTATGATCTTTTAAAATCAAAACAAATCAAACTTTTTACTCAAATGGAGATGGCAACATTATTTTTCCGGCGAACCAGCGATTTGTATTTGAGAGAAGGCGGAGACATCTCATTTTTAATGCCTATTAGCGTAATTTCAGCAGCCGAACAACATGAATCGTTTAAGTTGTTCAAGAAACCTTCAACAACTTTAAAGGAGATTTTAAACTTTGAATATGTAACAGAAATTTTTAGCCTTCCTGTTTGTGTATTAATTGGTTCAAAAGGTGGTAAAACTTCATTCCCAGTACCCATGAAAGTTTACCAAGGAAAAATAAGCTCACATAACAAAAATGCGAAATTAAGCGAGGTTGAACTAACTTTTTCAGAGACTACTTATTCTCCACCAGTTACACCAAAGAAAGCGCAGTTTAGCCCTTATTACAAACAAGTAAGAGTTGGCGCCTCTATATTTCCACGTGTTTTTTGGTTTGTTGAGTTTATTCCACATCCATCATTGAGAACAATAGATCCTCTGAAACCTCTGGTGAAAACATCAGAAAAAAATGCATCAGTAAGTAAAAAAGAATGGAAAGATATAAGGCTGCAAGGAAACGTTGAAAATGAGTTTATCTATGCCACGCTCTTAGGTAAGGATACAATTCCATTTGGGCATTTGGATTTTAGACCAGTTGTTCTACCTATAAACTTTCGGGTGAGAAAGATAAATGTATTATCAAAAGCAATTGTTGAGGCTAAAGGTGCATTTCATTTTGCAGGATGGTATGAAAGATCCCAAAAAATATGGATTGAACGCCGTACAGAAAAGTCTACTGCTAGTTTTCCAAATGTTGAAGACCGCTTAAATTATCAGAATTTATTATCCATTCAAGATCCTTCAAAAAAGTTTATTGTTCTTTATAACGCTAGAGGTGCCAACTCGTTGACTTGTGTTGTAGATAGATGCAAATTACCAAATTTTATATTTGATCATTCAAGTGTTGAACCCAAAGGATTTGTGGCTGACTACACAACATACACCTTTGAAACAAACGATGAGGAAGAAGCTCACTACTTATGTTCATTCTTAAACTCCCGAGTTATACATAAAAGAGTAAAAAGTTTTCAGCCTCGTGGTAAGTACGGAAAAAGGGATATCGGGAGGAGACCCTTCAAATTATCAATACCCAAATTTTCCAGAAAAAAACAAACTCATATTAGACTTTCCCAATTAAGCAAGCAAAGTCATCAGATTATTATCGGTCACACATTTACAAAGAAAGGTTTTAGAGGAATGCGAAATGAAGCCACAGCGCTCTTAAAAACTAAGATTGATGAAATTGACTCAATAGTCGACTCAATTCTATAAATTACAAAACCAAATCATACCTCTCTTTAAAAGATAAAAATTAATTCAAGTCATATTTTTTGTGCGCGTGTGTGTGGGGTTTGCACGTGAGGGGGAGTAGGTAAGAGAAAGAACGAGAATAGGAGTACGAGCTAGGAAGTAAAAATACGTAGACGCGTATAGGAGTATGTTTGGGTTTGGGGTTAAAATTTAACCCCACACACAGATGTATGCTATTGGTGCCAGACTTCTGGTTTATTCATAACATCACAGCAAATTACTTTTCCCGATATTGCACTTATTACCTCAGGACGAAGTGCCAGAACCATCGATCGTAATAAACCCCTTTTGAACCACTACACTACCTGAAATATTATTGAGAAAAGTATAGATGTCACCATTTCGCTGAATCTTATCAGTTCCTTCAACGGTTCCATCAGCCGTGATGTAAATTGTGCCATCTGCTTTCACTAATCCAATATTCCCAATGGCTACCCAAACAGAACATACAAGCAGAATCAAAACAAATGTTGAAAACTTCTTCATTCTAATCCTTTCTTTGAAAATTTATTTCTAACAATAATCACAACCAGAGTAGCTACAATAAAGAGCGGTAGAATCATCCATGAGGGAAACTCTGAAAGAACAAATGAGGGTTCCTACCAAAGAAAACTATGTTATTTGCCAAACACTATATCTATAGTCTTTTTCTCCCATACTTTGCTCTCGGACTATTATTGTCCCTTCTAAATCTGCTCCTAATTTATCTTCCAAAACAAAGTAGGCTTTGTTATAATCAATATTCATACCAAAATTGTTAGGAGCGCTCCAAAGACTACTCTTGGTGGAAAATCTATGAACAACTGCCAAGACCTTGTCTGTAGCCAATATTTCATCAAAGAACTCATCTGAAATGGATTCTTCAATCTGCCTATCAATTCTGTTCATTAAATTATTAATGTGAGAGATAAACTCCTTGTTGGATTTTAGATAGAAATATTGTCCTTCTCCATTCTCATAAATGAAGAATGCCCAATCTTGCATGGGAATATATTCACTGTCAGGTTCCCAATTCTCTTTTTTAATTAAATCCTTAACTTCATCAATCCATGAAACATCTCTAGTTCCAGTGTAGTAATTAGCAATCAATAATGCACCACAAATAACTAATGATACATAAACTATGAAACCTGCATATTTCTTGTTCACAAGATACCCCCAAACACAATTCCTAGAATCTAGTATTATTAATAGAATAGAAATGTCTCTTCTTAATTATTGTTATAACCAAAGTAGCCATCAAAAACAGTAGCATAATTATCCATGATGGAAACTCTGGAATTATTTGACATCATCCCTTGTCTTCTTGGTTTTTATGAAAAAGACTAGAATGGCTACTCCAACAATAGCTATGATTCCAATGATAACTAATATCCATGTTATTGGGAAAGGCTCTGCTTCAGGTGGTGGTTTTATTATAGAATCAGTTTCGACATCATAAGGAAACATAAGTGGGAAATCATCAACATTACCTTCAGCTATTATGAAAGATGTGTCTCCAATACCATTACCATCACTATCTGTCCCGTTATAGTTGTCCCAGTAATTGCCTTCATAGCCATTATCCCAATAATTTACGAAGTATGGAGCTTCAGTCCTGAAGTGGTGAGTGTTATTTATGAGTGTGTTGTGGTAGAATGTATTGTTCTCAGCATTATGGTTTAGACCAGTAAGTGAGATGCCATACCCAGAATAGTCCTTTACATTATTTGCTATAAAATTTTTATAAACTACATTATTAGATGACTGATAAATCCAAATGCCTTTGGACCAGTTTTCCGTTATGTTATTTCCAGAAACAATATTGCCTAAACCAGTTTTCAGTGTAATACCAGCGGAATCATCTACTAAGCTGTTGTTGGAGATTATGTTTGAATCCCCATTAACTTCAATGCCATGACCATTACTTCCAATTATACTATTTTCAGAAACCGTATTTGAAGAACCACTCAAATCAATACCCGCCATGCTTGGAGCTATATTATTCCCAGTAATAGATGAAAAAGAACCAGAGAATTGAATACCTTGAATAGAACCTGTAATATTATTGTGGGCAATTGTTTTATAAAAACCACTTACGCTCAAGCCATTATTGCTAACTCTTATAATGTTGTTAATTATTTTGGTTCCATTTCCATCTCCAATGATGCCTGTATAGGCGTTGGTAATGGTGAAGCCTGTGATTGTGACATCGTTTGCTTCTATTTGGATTACTATGGTTATGGGTGGGAGAAAGTTAATTGTTGAAGTTTTTGAATTGAGTAATGTAAAGGTTGGTTTGTTGTTTGGTTCTTTTTTTGTTTTTATGTATTCTATGTTTGGTGCTTGAAGTATTGTTGTTTTTGGATCTTCCCCAAGAAGAGATATTGATTTGCTAACAATCAAAGTTTGGTTGTAGTAAGTTCCTTTCTTTACAAACACAGTATCTCCCTCATTTGAAGCATCTATCGCTTCTTGTACTGTTGCGTAATCATCTGGAACTGTGATAGTTCTTGGTTGTGCGTCTACTTCCAAAATTGCTATTAGTGAAAGAATTAATACGAAAATAACAAAGATTGACAAAAGTCCCTTATTCATTTACTATTACTCCTCTTCTTAACTAAATAAGCAAAGATTCCAAGCCCAACAACAATAATAATCAAAACAATTGAAACTAAGGATAATGGAGATAATAACTCCGAATCTTCAACATCAAAAGTGATATTTGAGGAAATATTAAATTTTATTTCGTCCTGCTGAAAAGCTTCAGTTGTAGGTAATCTATAAAGAACTACTGCAGTTGCATTAACAGTAATTGTATTGTTTCCTTTTGGAATTTTTTGCAGGAACAAAGAATAGTTATTGTTTTCAGTTGTGTTTAGAGTGAAATGAGCATCCCAACTAGCGAAAATTGTAACGTTTTGTATACATTTGTTAATTGGTGAATAGTATGGTGCAAGATAGTTATTCCATGAACTTGGAACAATTATTCTAAAGGTCAGGTTTAACTCATTTTTTGTTAGGATCGATTGGTTTTGGATCGGAGGGGAAAATGTGATTATAGGTTTTTCTGTTGGTGGTTCTGATGGAAGAGGAACAAAATTTGCTTTTGTATTTTGTACTACTAGTGAAGAAAAAATTACAAAAATAACTGTCAATGCTAGTATTTTACTTAGCAGTATTTTTTTCATTTCGGATTTTTCCTTTTATATTTATTAAAGGACAATAGTGTGCCAATTACAAAAACTAGTGTTAAGGCTAGTGAAGTTATCATTAAGAAGGCTGGGTTTTCCTGTGAATTTGAATCATTAAAAGTAATGACTAAATCACCTAGTACAGGCTCCGAGTATTTGGAAGCTATTTGAGTGGTTATGATTGTAGTTGAGTTGTTATTTTTTGTTATGCAATTTAAAGGATTCCATATTGTATCTGTTTTTGTTGTATAAAGTTGAGGATTAATTATGTCTGTTTCAAAGGTTATTGTAAAATATGCTGTTGAATCCGGCTGCTGGGCTGATAGATATGGGCTTATGTTCAGATCATAAAGAAACGTATGGCTCCCATTAATTTTTTGTACTAGATGTTCGTATTGGATTTCGAGCAAGAAAGAGTCTGAAACATTTTCTAGTATGCATCGAATCATCGACCAGTCACCTATTGCTGTGTGGTGTAAAGCTTCAGGATAGAGTGCAGTATAATTGCTCCAGCTTACCTCTTTATTATTTAAGGTTATGTGGATGTTTGTTGTGTTTGGAGGTATAGGGTACACCATTGGGAGTTGCGTTGGTAAACAAGATGGATTCAAAATAGTTATTGGATATTTTCCATGAACTTTAGCCCAGAATTGACCATTATCACTTGTTATAGTATAGTTGATGTCTTCTTTGGGCATTGATAAAATGGGAAAAACTTGACTATTTGGATTTGCTTGTGCTATCAGAGTTGGTTGTACCCTTATTACTGCTACCCAACAAAGAATTAATAGGACTATTGGTAACAATCTTTTTTGTTTTATCATTTTTCTCTTCTTTTATTTTTTTTAAAATAAACAAAAATCATTGTGATAAAAGTGATAACTACTGCGATTGTTATCAACTCTAATATTGGAAAAGAATTTGGAGTGTTTATTGAAAAGTTTATGCTTGAAGTTGAATCTATTACCTGCACTTCATAGTCATATTCAACATAAACTGTTAGTTTATGCGCTCCTTGGGTTAGCTCTGTTAATACTGTTGAAGCTTCAACCGTGGATGTCTTTGTATCTTGATTGTAGCTATAGTTCATTTGTTCTAACGATAAAGTCTCTTTTTCGTCTAAGCTATAGGTAATTCTTCTTTCAGAGCTGTTAAAGTAGTAGCCATCATATAGTGTGGCTATTTTTATGTTCAGGGAGAGTGAATTAGTGGTATAGGTTGTGTTGGTTGGATTTACTATTGTTATTTCTGGGTTTGTAGGCATAGGATTTGCTTTTGTTGGTTGTATTGTTGAATAAAAGCAGATTATAAGCAATAGTGCAATTATTGATGCTATACCTCTTTTTTTCATCCAAGATCTCCTCTTTACTTTTCGGAAGTTTACAGCAGAATTTCTATGCTACCAACTATTATTATAGGAAATTAAGATATAATCAATAGTGATAGCTTCTATTCAATACTAAACTCCCATAATCTAGTGGTCTGGAATGGATAAAAAGGGTTTTTGTGAAGATATTTTGACAAAACAAGCTCAAGTTAGTTAAGAAAAATTGACTTAATCTTGTCAAACAATTTTGACTAATAAATCTGAAAAGTAATCTATATTGCTCTATTTATTATATAGACACGGGGACAGAGGCAGACAGACAGAATACACGCACACACGTACGTACATGAACATATACGTGAATACGTGAGAGAGAAAAAAAAATTAAAATTTAACCCATGAAAAAAGGGGGAATTTGCGGGAGAAAATATTTTCCCAAACTCTTAAAGGAAAAAAATCCAAATAATGAATAGCGGATTTGATCTAAGTGGATAATGAAGTAAAAAGAGCGTATTTAGAGAAAAATATGCTGGCTCCTTTTAGTAAAGGAAAGAATAGATTTATGGTTTTTTGCGATTTTTGTAAAAGAAAGTTCCATGGTTCTATTAAAATCTCTAAAAACAATCGGGCTTATTCAATCAGTGTGGATGGAGCTAATTTCCATCATTTAGATGGAAACCCAGAAA
>SDBT01000244.1_pt1:0-80000 | contig 81117 bp, 80 predicted proteins | sample 2277101 | NCBI WGS metagenome assembly SDBT01 (sample SAMN10404973, study PRJNA504765) | marine sediment metagenome | isolation source: marine sediment core GS10_PC15, 103 cmbsf | place: Arctic Ocean: Southern Knipovich Ridge | collected 2010
CGTTATACGTGGGGTACGATGTTGCGTCTTTCTGGCCTGCCCGAGCACTGTACACGCCCGCCTCTCGGAGACATCAAGCTTCCTCTGTACACACAGAATGGCCTTGCGTCTCTTTGACGGGCTCAAGAGTTTCCCTCCGCCACCTCTTTAAGAATAGAATTATCGAGAGAAAGATCTGCTACCAGCTTCTTTAAGCGGACATTCTCTTTCTCCAGGTCCTTGAGCCGCCGAGCCTGGTCTACTCTCATGCCACCGTACTCTTTACGCCAGCGATAGTAGGTATGGTCGCTGACCCCGATCTTCTTGCTGACTAAGGCGATGGCTTCCCCCTGGCTCAGTAGAATTTCCGCTTCCCTGAGCTTGTTTAAGATCTGCTCCGGGGAATGCGATTTCCTGAGGTTCATCCTTGATGGAACCCGCCATATTAGTCTCTCCATTGAAAATCATTACTTATTGACTTAAAATGTTGGGGATTATCTAATAAGGAGGTAGCATCCGAATGGACGTCAAAGCAAACGCCCAGGACAGTTCGGAGAGGGTGCTTGCCTCCCTAACGCCTGAAACGCTCGACAAGCTCGCAGACCTGATTGTTGCGAAGCTAAAGACGGCAAATGGAGGGGTCTTGCTTCCCAAGCAAGCCCATAATGTCCATTCGGGGTATATATTAGTCACAGCACTTTAGCCTCAATGTACATCTTATCGTGAGCAGTTCATTGACAGAACATCTACTATTTAAGTAGAATTTACATCAAAGCGGGAGTAGTTCAGTGGCAGAACGTCTGCTTCCCAAGCAGAAAGTCGTGGGTTCGAATCCCATCTCCCGCTCCAATCACAACCACTACAAACAAAAACAGGGGCATAACAAGGTCTACTGTTCCACCTTATATCCCCCTAATCTGTGTTCACGCTTGACTTATTATCCTATCAAAAGTTCAACCGGTATAACCGCCTTTGACTGAAGACCACCTAAACCCCATGTAGCCCGTAGAAAAGGCGGAGGCCGCTTGCCTCCTTTCGTTATTTATTGCCAAATCTCAATCTCCCACTTACAGTTGCTTGAAGCAATTACCTCAATGACAAATTCTCCTTTACTGGCAAATGGGTTGGGATGAGAAAAGGAAACTGGGATACTACCATACATTACTTTATTATGATGGCATAACCATAGTTAACTAATAGTCAATCAATAGCTGAGCAATAGTCGGTTAGGCACGAGATTTCAAGCATAACCCCAGAATTTTAAGGAGGTGGTAAAATGAAGAAACAGAAATTACTAAGAGCACTAACCAAAGAGCTGGGAGTCCGTCATTCCTATTTGTCCCAGGTCAGGCATAGCAAGTGTCCAGCCAGTCAAAAAGTGGTAAGTAAAATGGTAAGTAGCGGATTGCTAAAAGTTGATGACTTGGGTTATAATCGTATCTACGCCGAGGTAGCTCAGTTGGTAGAGCAGCGGACTGAAAATCCGCGTGTCCCCAGTTCGATTCTGGGCCTCGGCACCAAATTTCGGCGGAAGTAGTTCAGCGGTAGAATGCCTCCTTGCCAAGGAGGAGGTCGCGAGTTCGAATCTCGTCTTCCGCTCCAAGTGGGGAAAATAGGCCGAAGTGGCGGAATAGGCAGACGCGGCAGTCTCAAAAACTGTTGGGGGGCAACCTCCGTGTCGGTTCGAACCCGACCTTCGGCAGAAAATGCCGAGTTGTGTAATGGTAGCACGGGGGACTTTGAATCCCTTAGCCCTGGTTCGAACCCAGGCTCGGCAGCCAAAACGTTCCCTGGTAGCTCAACGGTAGAGCGAGCGGCTGTTAACCGCTAGGTTGTAGGTTCGAATCCTACCCGGGGAGCCAAGTTTATCACTTATATCTGCCCAAAGGCTCAATATATTATTTTGGTTCCCCTCATCGATTCTTATTACTCCAACCTGGCCTACTACTATTCTCCAGTTGTTCCACTTGCCTATCCTTCATTACATCAAGGCTTCCGTCTGTTCACTTTTTTAAACCCTCGTAATCAGACCCATATCGATAAGCATGGGATAACATGTTGTTTCGTCCGTATTGCGGATGCTCGTGATAGTAGGGATTTATATATTCCCAGACTACCTCTTGTTTATTCTTGACTACCTCAAAGATACGACCGTGGTCGCCTTCACAGACCAGGGTATTACCGTTGGGCAGCCGTTGACAAAAACCCATGACAGGAGAAAAGAAGTCAACCGCATTTAGTTCGTCATACTGCCACACTGTCTCTCCGTTGCCGCGGTCAATTTCCAGAATCTGAGAGTGACCGGGTTCATAACCAAGCATGTGCACTCCAGTTTCAAAAATCAACAGGTTTTCGTTATCCAGCAAGCAGACATTATGCGGGTGCACCAGTTCTGGCCACTCGCCAAAGCGCCACTCAATCTCCCCCGTCTCTTTATTTATCAGGGCAATCTTGCCGGTCCGCATAAAGCTGACCAGGATACTACCTTCAGGGGTAACATTTAATGAATTGATTTGAGTCCATCGGTTACGAAAACATATTGAGCAAATAATATCAGCCTCCGGGTCTAAATGCTCATATGCCTTCCACTCCCAGACCACCCTGCCTGAAGGGTTTACCTCCTGAATACTGTCACTCCACATAACCCCGTCTTTTTCAGTATCGGGCAGACCACCCTTAACTTTTTGTGCAATCTCTCTAGGGGTCTCAACCCATCGTACAACTATAGTGTTGCCGTTTGGCAGACGGGAGAAGGCGTGATGAAGGTGTGAGTCTTCATACTTCCAGACTGAATTGCTATCCCAATCAAGCTCCAGTATGCTGCCACCAGCACCATCAAAGTCTTTCAATCGGTCATCAGGCGCCTTTAGAGCATAAAGCAAGTTACCGTTGGGCAGAAGCTCGCCGTAACTACCAACTTCAGCAGGTATTTTCCAGGTATGTACCGGCTGCCCTTCCATATCTATTAGGTATACTTCCTTACCCCCAAATGGAGCAAACAAAGTATAGCCCTTGCAGGCTTCTTTCCTGTTCAAAATTAACCCCGACATCTTAATCTCCGGCATTTAAATCTATGCCTCCTCCTAGTGTATTTGCTCTAATCAATCCTTAAAAGCTTCCGGTCCGTATAGACGATTCACCCAGGCCAGTTTTTCCGGGTTGAGGTCTTTACCCGCAAAGCCCGGGTAATCCGCTGAGTAGCGGTAGGAACGGAACATCATGTTGGTGTACCTCATTTGCGGAACATATTTCAGGTTTGATGCGTAGGGATGGGGAGCAAAGAAGGGGAAGGTATACTCCCAGACCATTTCTCCATCCATGGTAACCTCAAAGGCACGTCCTTTCGTCCCTTCACATATCAGGGTATTACCATTGGGCAGTCTCTGGCACCCAGAAATTACAGCAGAATAGAAGCTCTGCGGTGGATTGGCTACATACTGCCACTCAATCTTGTTGGTTTTCGGATTCACCTCTACCGCCCGAGAATAGCATAAAAACGAATCATTCAGGCGGTGGCTGCCGTTGTCATAGAGTAGAATATTCCCATTTTCCAGCATGATGGCATCGTGCTGGTGAGCGATTTCACCCGGTCCCCATTGCCAAATGACCTTGCCACTGGACTTATCAACAATACAGACGGTGCTGATATTACGGAAACTGAGCAAGATGTTACCGTCGGGAAGTTCAAAACAGCTATTAACGTGTGTCCAATCGTCACGAGGGCATAAAGGACAAATAATATTTATCTCCGGGTCCAAGTGTTCATGCGCTTTCCACTCCCAGACAATCTCGCCGTCAGGGTTAACCTCGGTTACACCGTCGGCGAAGATCATTCCTCTATCTTCAGACCCGGGCACGCCACCCTTGACCTGGCTAGCTATCTCATCAGGCACCCGCATCGCTTTGCAGTAGAGCGTGTTACCATTCCTCATGCGGTAAAAGGAGTGGTGTTGCAAGATATCCACGTATTTCCAGACGAGATCGCCATCCCAATCAACCTCAATCAGTCCGGCTGAGAGGCCCCACTGTCGCGGCAGGTTGGGGTTATCTTCCTGCATTGGCTGTGCCACAGCATAAAGCAGGTTGCCGTTGGGTAGAAATATACCGTGATTACGCGGTGTATCCGGCATCATCCACCTGTGGACATAATTGCCTTCCATATCAATGAGCCATAGGTCGGTAGAGGTATATGAAGAAACCAAGGTATAGCCTTCATAAGCCTTGCCCTTCTTGTAAACCGTCACCCGACACCCTTCCCAGGTAGTTCTCATCTAGACCTCCTTTGTCTATTAATCAGCCCTGGCATTGTTATTTTACAGGGCAGTTTTGCATCCCCATCAACAATCACTACAGCCCCTTCCTTGATAGAGAGACAATCGCTTTGCCAATACCTGAGCTTGCTCCCGTTATCAATGCTATTTTATCACCCAGTCTCACTTAAGACACCCGTAATGAACAACAAAAAGAAGCAAGACTGGCAAGTCAGTTCCGAAGTAGCGGACAGTTCCTAGCTACAGAGAAATAGGATAACTACCATACTTCAGGGTCGTTTGGCACATAGCATTGTAGTTTTCCAAGGGAATATACTCGGTTACCGAATTTGAGGAACCGACAATATAGCCGCCACCAGGGGCGATTTCTCTTAAGTTTCTTTTGACCAGCCCCTCAACATCCCCCGATGTCCCACGGGCGAGCACATCCATATCAATGTTCCCCATGAGACATAACTTATCCCCAACCTCTCTCTTCAGTTCGTTAATATTCATGGCACCCGGCTGAATGGGGTGCAGGGCATTGACGCCGGCGTCAATAATATCACCCAGAACCTCACTAATATCGCCATCCGTATGAAAGATAAAGGGCAAGTCATGCTGCTTAGAGATATCACCTGCCTCCTTAAGCCAAGGGAAAAAGTACTCTCTCAAGTGTTTTGGCGAGACTAACAATCCCCGGTTGTAGGCAATGTCATCATTGATTCGCAATGCACCAACACAGTCAAAACCAACTATTTTCTTGACACACTCCAGCTGTATCGTCCCAATCTGCTTAAACATCCGGGCTACCAGTTCAGGATTATCCGCTAGAGACAAGTAGAAGGTTTCTTCTCCCATCAGCCACCATACGGGAGTAAACCAACCATCCACAGTGGCGAAAACCTTCATTTCCGAGGGAAGATACTCTTTTACCGCTTCAAAGGGAGAATAGTCGAAGTCTTCAGCCGTTGGCCAAGGGAAGTTCTCGAATTCCACAAGGTTAGTGATGTTGCCTTCGCCTTCCTCTGCCCAGGTCCTCTCCACCTCGGTATCAGCAAAGACGCTGTAACGAGCGGCCCGTGTCTTAAATAATGGTTTTTGGGTTTGAATGCCAGCCCCCAGTCCAGAAAAAACACGGCTCCCCCAGCCCATGAAATGCGGCAATCCCACTGCCAGATGCATGTAGTCGTAGCCGGCAGCAATGTAAAACTCTACTTCCTCCTTAAGGCTGGGTACGGGTTTACCCAGAAAGGCACTTTTTACCTCCCGGTCAACACCATCAAATAAGGGAACATAATCCGGCTCACCTTCCAGGAGGAGGGTTCGCCTAAGCCTGGAGAAGTCAGGCTTTCTCTCCAACATTTTAGCCTGCCATTAACTGCTTGGCCAAATCTGCGGCACCACCGGCATCAGCGGCATAACCATCGGCACCAATCTCATCAGCGTACCTCTGGCTGGCCGGGGCACCTCCAATCATAACTTTCACATCACCTCGCTGACCGGTTGCCTGAAGTGAATCTATCACCTCTTTCATCTTCAGCATCGTTATTGAAAGCAGCGCCGAAAGTCCAATAACGCTGGCCCCTGTCTCTTTGACCGCATTAACAAACTTTTCCGTGGGTACATCCACCCCGAGGTCGACAACTTCAAAACCGGCCCCCTCAAGCATGGAAATCACCAGGTTCTTGCCAATATCATGAAGGTCGCCCTGTACCGTGCCTACAATAACCTTCCCCTGTGAACTCGCCGAGCTGTCACTTAATAAGGGCTTGACTATCTCAGAAGCCTGCTTCATCGCCCTGGCTGAAAGCAAGACCTCAGGAATGTAATATTCTCCAGCATGCATCTTCTTCCCTACCACCCCCATTCCAGGAATCAGCCCCTCCTGATAAATAGCAAGTGGATCTGTACCTTCATCCAGAGCCTTCTGGGTTAGCTCCTTTGCCAGGTTGGCATTCCCCTCAATAACAGCCTGAGATAAATCCGAAAGCTTCATCACCATACTCCTTTTTTATTAATAAAGTTTTAAAGTTGAGTTTACCATCAATCTGGTAATCCCGTCAATCCCTTTTAGATTATGATTCCATAACGCCTAATCAACCGTAATCAATTCTTTTGACTTGGCAACCACCTCACCGATTAAAGCAGCCTCCATCACCCCTGCCTGACCCAATTTCTCAAGTAACAGTCCCGCTTTACTTGAGTCAAGTGAGATTAGCAGTCCACCAGAGGTCTGCGGGTCAAAAAGGATATCCTGCCTAAAATCAGGGAGCTGGTTTGAGATTTTAACCTCCGGGGAATAAAAGTCGCGATTACGGTGCAAGCCACCTGGAGTAAAGCCTTGCTTTGAAAACTCAAGGGCTTCATCAAAGATGGGTACATCTGAAAAGTGAATTTTGATGCCAACGTGGCTGTTCCCAGCCAGTTGACAGGCATGCCCGATAAGTCCAAACCCGGTAATGTCAGTACAGGCATGAACCCCTACCTCCTGCATCATCCCTGAGGCTTCGGCATTTAAAGCTGTCATGTACTTGGTAACCTTATTTACCACCTCATCACCTGCCACCCCTGCCTTTAGCGCCGTGCTGAAAATGCCGGACCCAAGTGGCTTGGTCAGGATGAGCATGTCTCCAACTTCAGCTCCGGAATTGGTCACCAATTTCCCGGGGTGAACGATACCGGTAACCGAAAGCCCATATTTAAGCTCAGCGTCATCGATGCTATGCCCTCCAACCAGTATCACCCCTGCCTCGCGCATCTTGTCCGCTCCACCCCGCAGGATAGACTTCAGCACTTCAATGTCCATAGTCTTACTTGGAAAGCAGACGACATTCATCCCAAGGAGAGGCTTGCCTCCCATGGCATAAACATCGCTCAGGGCATTGGCGATTGCGATTTGGCCGAAAAGGTAAGGGTCATCGACTATCGGGGTAAAAAAATCAATCGTCTGAATTAAAGCCAGGTCACCAGTTAGCTTGTAGACGCCAGCATCATCCAGACTTCCCATCCCCCGGATTAAATCCGGACTGGAAAGCAGGGGCAAGCCGCAAATCGCTTCACTCAGGTCACCCGGACCCAATTTAGAAGCTCAACCGGCACCCGAAACCATTTCGGTAAGACGAAATTTTATCTCTTTATCCATCTCAAGTTAATATTCTATCACTTGCACCTCGAGAGAGCAAAGCACTATTTGAATAAGATTTTGAAAGTCCGTTTATATATAGTAGAATATCCGGAGTAACTATGGAGAGTAAATTCCGTTCCCTCCCCAGTGTTGATAAGGTGTTTTCTAATGAGCGGATGAGGAAGCTTGAAGCCGTTTATCCGCATCACCTGCTTTTGAGCCTAATCAGACAGCAACTTGAGAGTGAGCGCCGCTTAATTGCTCGGGGTAAGCCCTGCCATTCCAGTAACGAGATTATCGAATCCATCTGCCTCAAGATTCACACCCTGGAGGAACCAAGCCCATGTCGGGTAATTAATGCCACCGGGGTAATCCTCCACACCAATCTTGGACGTGCCCCGCTAAGCGGTGAGACGATTAAGGCTATGGAGACGGCAGCCCAAGGTTATTCCAATCTGGAATATAACCTTGATGGCGCTGCCAGGGGTTCTCGTCATGTTCATCTTGAGCCACTTTTGTGCCAGATAACCGGTGCCGAGGCGGGGTTTGCCGTTAACAACAATGCCGCCGCTATCCTGCTCGCCCTTACTGCCCTTGCCAAGAGAAGGGAGGTAATCGTCTCCCGTGGTCAAGCTGTTGAGATCGGTGGTGGCTTCCGCATCCCTGATGTCATGCGTCAAAGTGGCGCCAAGCTGGTTGAGGTCGGCACCACCAATTGTACCTACGCAAGTGACTATGAGCAGGCAATTAACCCGCATACGCAAACCCTGATGAGGGTACACTCAAGCAACTTCACTATCACCGGTTTTGTCCATGAGGTTACCTTAAAGGAACTGGTAACGCTTGGCAAGAGTTACAACCTCACTGTACTTGACGACCTGGGCAGTGGCTGTTTTCTAGACACGACTGGGTTCGGGCTTAAACCGGAGCCAATGGTGCAACAAAGCGTTGCCGAGGGTGCAGCGCTAACCTTCTTCTCCGGGGATAAGCTGGTCGGCGGCCCTCAAGCCGGGATTATCGTCGGCAAAAAGGAACTGGTCGATAAACTAAAAAAACACCCCCTGGCACGGGCGGTACGAATCGATAAGATAAGCCTAGCCGGTCTTAGAGCCACCTTGCTCCATTATTTAAAAGATGAAGCAACCACCGAAATCCCGGTGTGGCGGATGATGGCAAGCACACTTGACGAAATCGAGCGGCGTGCTCTGGAGTGGGCAAAAAGCCTTAACGGGCTGGCACAGGTGACTCATGGCGAGACCGATGTCGGTGGCGGCAGCCTGCCGGGGAGCACCCTGCCCACCAGACTGGTATCAATTAGCGGACAGGGCAAGGCGAAAGTGTCACTTTTAAGCCAGAGACTGAGAGGACAGGAGGTTCCAGTCATCGGACGCATCAGTGAAGACAGCCTGCTCCTTGACCCACGCACGGTACTCCCTGAAGAAGATAAATTAGTACTCAAAGCTCTCCAAAATCTAGCCTCAATTTTAAAGCAGACTTAAGGCAATGTTTGTTCTTGGCACGGCTGGGCATATTGACCACGGCAAATCGGTCCTGGTTCATGCCCTGACCGGTATTGACCCGGACCGCCTGAGTGAAGAGAAGGAGCGGGGCATGACCATTGACCTCGGTTTTGCCTGGCTTAAATTACCCAGCGGGCGAGAGCTGGGTATTGTCGACGTCCCGGGGCACGAGCGCTTCATTAAAAACATGCTGGCTGGCGTCGGCGGCATTGACCTGGCTTTACTGGTTGTAGCTGCCAATGAAGGTGTAATGCCCCAGACCAAGGAACACCTGACAATCCTAGACCTGCTTGGTATTGACCGGGCAGTGGTTGCCATCACCAAAAGGGACCTGGTCGATGATGAATGGCTTGACCTGGTTAAGATGGAAGTAGAGGAACTGCTAAAACCAACCACCCTGGACGGGGCACCAACTATAGCTGTCTCCGCCATTACCGGAGAAGGCTTACCTGAGCTGGTTCAGACCATTGACCGAATTCTCGGCTCAGCAACACCGAGAAGGGACATTGGCCGGCCAAGGCTTCACATCGACCGCGTTTTCACCATCGCCGGTTCGGGCACCGTTGTTACCGGGACTTTAATTGACGGCTCGCTTTCTATCGGACAGGAGGTAGAGATTGTTCCGCCGGGTCTCAGGTCTCGCCTAAGGGCACTACAGATGCATAAGACCCGTCTCGATACGATTGGCCCAGGCAGCCGCGTTGCCGCCAATCTGGTTGGTATCAGTACCTCTGAACTGGAGCGCGGCAATGTATTGACTATCCCCGGCTGGCTAAAGCTAACTACCCTGCTGACTGCCAAACTCAAACTCATTCCCTATCTCAAGCACCCATTAAAGCACAATGCTGTTATCAGCTTTCACACCGGCACTGATGAAACACAGACCAGAATAAGACTCCTAGAAAAAGAACAGCTCAAGCCGGGAGAAGCAAGCTGGGTACAGTTTAAGCTAACTAAACCCATGGCAGCTATCGCTGGCGACCACTTCATTATCCGCTCTCCGATGGAGACTCTGGGCGGCGGCAGGGTTTTGGATTCGCACACCAAGAGACTACGCCGCTTCCGTCCAGAGGTGATTGAAGGCTTGAGAGTCAGAGAGGGAGGTAAAGCCGAAGAGATAGTACTGGCACTACTTGAATCAAAGCAACCGCTTGAGTTTAAAGCCCTGCTTTCCAAATCTGATCTGCCGGCAAGCGAAGTAAAGTCGGCACTCAAAGTTCTCGTCCAAGGGTCAAAGGTGGTAGCCATCGGTCAGAGGGAAAGCCAGCTATTTTTCACCCTGCCCGGCTGGGAAAATCTGGAAAACAGAGCCGAAGTTATGGTTAATGAGTATCACTGCAGCTTCCCGGCTCGTCCCGGCATACCCAAAGCAGAACTAATTAGCCGATTAAAACTCAAAAACCAGTATCTTCTGCCAAAACTGATTGACGATGGCATTTTAGTTGAAGAGGGGTTAATTATTCGGCTACCGTCACATCAGATAAAGCTTGCCCCCGAGCAACAAGTCAAAATAGAGTCTTTTCTAAAATCTCTGGCCATAAATCCCTATGCACCCCCAACCGACCAGATACCTGAGTCAGACCTGCTTAATTTGCTCATTGAGCAGGAGAAGGTAGTCAGGGTAGCCCCCAATATAGTCTTCTCAGACAAAGCCTACAATGAGATGGTGGAAAAGGTCGCTATTTATATCAAGGAACATGGCAAGGTAACCCTGGCTGAGGTAAGGGATTTATTCCAGACGAGCCGCAAGTATGCCCAGGCTCTCCTGGAACACCTTGACCAAAAAAAGATAACCCGCCGCACCGGTGACGAACGAGTGCTATATAAGGAAACCTAGCTCAATTCACATTTAAGGAAACAGCAATCACCATATTTCCCGTGCCGATTTCTCTATATATACCAGTTAATAGCGGCACTACGGGCTAACTGCAAAAAGGCGGCTAGACCCATTGTGTCATCCACCTCATCCAGCAGGTCACTTCGCTTAATATTGAGACAGGCAAGGGCATTGGGGCAGGCATATATTTTTAACCCCAGTTTCTTGGCACTGCCTAACTGTCCCCCCAAAGGTGGAATAACCCCCGATTCCAACCCCAGCTCAATGCTGGGTTTTAAGTCTGGCGAGGTTTCCGTTCCTATGTCCGCTATGTGCTTTTTAGTAAACCGCCTCAGCCCCTCAAAGGTAAGCAGCATATGTACTTCCATCTCACTAGCCAAAGCGACATGGGCAAGAGTCAGCGCATAGGATGCCCTATCGTAGGAGCCACTGTGCAGAATTATGGTTACCTGTTCCTTATTTGTTATATCCAAACGTCCTTGCTACCCTCCTGCCAGACTTATAATATCATACCAGGCAATCCATTTCATCATCCTTGTTCTTTCTTGATTCTTTGTATACAATTAGCGTAACACAGCGGCTATCCGTAAACTCCGGCACCAAGCCGGCCAGCTCAGTATTGTGATGCGGTAACTCAACGACAAGACGTACATTGCACCTGAACTCCTGAAGGAGATTTCAATAGGTCGTGATTACCTCATACATAATGCAGGCTGTGTCCTGAGTAGCTAAGACATGATCGAATGGTGTTAACTTTAGATTAAAGCAGAATTAAAGAAGACCAGAAGAAATGAGGTGGACAATGAGGCATCATCTGTTAGTGTTGATTTTGTCAGCATTACTGGCTACCGGAATTGTGCTCACGGGGGGTTGTGCCGAGAAGACAAACGAACCGGCCAACCAGGAACTGCCAACCCAAATAATCGAAGACATCACTACACAGGAAGCCTTCACACTAATACAGGAAAATCTTACCAACCCCGACTTTGTAATTCTTGATGTAAGAACTCCACAGGAATTTGCCGGGGGACATTTAGGGGATGCCGTCAACATAGATTTGCGCGCCGACGATTTTAGGGAAAAGGTCAATGAACTAGATAAGAGCAAGACGTATCTCGTTTATTGCAAAAGCGGAGCTCGAAGCAGAAGTGCCTCGGATATCATGGAGGAGCTTGGTTTTGAAGATGGCTATAATATGCTGGGCGGCATTATTCAATGGGAAGCAGAAGAACTCCCAATCGTAAAATAGAACCAACGTCCTGCGAATCAAAAATTTACTGCGGCTCGCATGATTACTAAGTTAGACTCCGGGAGCACAAAACAAAAATAGGTAAGGGATAAAACTCCTATTTTCGGCTGGTTATCTCTCTCAAGTTTAGCTGCGTTAAGCATTTACTGGCGGGAGCGCATGGGAGTCGAACCCACCACGAACATCATAAATGCCCGCCAACGGATTTGAAGTCCGCAAAGCCCACCGGGACTCATCCGCTCCCAAACCACCAAGCAGAATAAGTATAGCCCAGCCACCTTAACAGCACAACAGCCCGGCCGATACTAAACTGTAGGCGTACAAGCCAAATTGATGTCAAAAAGTGTTGGTGATTTATGGTTTTTAGGCAGCTTGGGAGGTTACGGTCTCAGGTTCTCGGCGCTGAACGAGCTTGGCCAGCCAGATAGACAGCTCATAGAGTACTACCAGCGGGGCTGCTACCAAACTCTGATTTATTGGGTCAAAGGTCGGGGTGATAATCGCTGCCAGAATAAAGGCAAGGATAATCGCTGTCTTCCGCCTGCGTTCAAGCCATTTTGCTTTAAGCACGCCGATTCTGGCGAGGAAAGTGGTAATAACCGGCATTTCAAAGACAAAACCGATCGCCAGCAGGAGCCGGGTTACCACCGAGATATAATTACCTATCTTAATCTGAGGATCGGCAATATCACTGCCAAAGGTGATTAAAAAGTGAGTTGCCGGCGGCACCAGGATAAAATAGCTAAAGGCAACACCGCCAGCAAACATCAGTGCTACCCAGGGTAATACCAGATAGATGTACTTTCTCTCTTTCCGAGTAAGCGCCGGGGAAACAAACATCACAAAGTGATAAACAAGATAGGGCATGGCCAGAATAATGCCCGAGGCGAGACTGACCTTCATATAGGTGCCAATCATCTCGGTCATTTCAATATAGATGAGGTTGATTCCCTCGGCTGGCAAAATTAAAATATCGAAGATTTGCCTGGCAAAGATAAAGGAAATGGCGGTGGTAATTAGGACGGCAATAACACTCTTGATTAAACGTCGCCTGAATTCTCGAAGATGACCGAGGAAGGTCATCTTCTCATCGTCACTCATTCCGTTTTAGTCGCTCCCAGGTAAATCTTGTCGCCAGTTTTTACTCAAAACTACATCTTTTTCTTGGGCTTATCTCCATCGCTTGAGGTCTTCTCTTTTTTGATCAATGAGCCCGGTGGTCCTTTATCTTCACTGTCCATCTCTTTAGCCAACTGTGCCGTTAGGTCATAAATAGCCCTCTTTAAATTACGGGCTATCTTACCCAGTTTCATACCGATTTCCACCATCCTCCCCGGCCCCCATATCACCAGTGCCACAATGAGGATAAGCAGAATCTCCCAAATACCCATACCAAAAAGGTCCACTTCTAATCTCCCACCGTAACCCAATCTACCCAGCTAAAGGACAAATGCTAGATAATTTGCCACATAGAACCGGAGTTACAAGTCAAGTCCTAGCTCTTACCAGCCCTTTTTGTAATCTTTTTGGCTGGTTCCTCTTCGGTTTCACCCTGCTGCCCTTTACGAAAAGACCTGAGCCCCTTGCCCAAGGCTTCACCGACTTGGGGTAATTTGCCCACCCCGAAGACGAGTAATATTATCAGCAGGATGAGACCAACCTCCCAAGGGCCAATACGAAATGGCATGACACATTCCTCCCTGAATATCTTATTATTATTATAACCTTAACTCTGGATTTTAGCCACCAACCTTTGGTGTCCGATAAAACAAATAGAGCTGATTACTGCCTTCGTCATCAGTAAAATAAGCCAGCGCATTCCGGTCTTCGGTACCGCGGTCCGGGACACTCCAGCCATAAATCAGCCCCGTTTACACTTAATCCCTGACTAGAAACGATACACCCGGACCTTCGCTAGCGGCTGAAGCCCTCCGCATGCTATAATTTCAGCCAGAGGACTAAGCTATGTACTTCTATGATATGGTCCGAATTCGTCCGCCGTCAGAGGCAGAGAGCCTCCTGCTGCCTTTAACGCTTGGCTGCTCACACAATAAGTGCACCTTTTGCTGCCGCTTTAAGGATACACCGTTTTCAATCAGGCCGATTGAGGAAGTGAAAGCTGATATTGACTCGGTTTCAAAGCACTATAAGTCCTATTTTCGCCGCGTCTTCGTTGAGAACGGCGATGCCTTAATTACCCCACAACCCAAACTGGTTGAGGTGCTGAAATACATCAGAAAGTCGCTACCCGACATGGAACGTGTCGGTATCTACGGCAACTGTAAGGGGATCCTGCGCAAGAGCCTTGATGAGCTAAAGGAACTGAGGCGGCTCGGGCTTGGCATCATCTACATGGGAGTCGAGAGCGGTGACGAGGAGATACTGCGCCGGGTTAAGAAGGGTGCTACCTGTGCTCAACTGGCTGAAGCTGGGCAACGGGTTAAAAAGGCCGGGATAACACTTTCTGCCACTTTTATCCTTGGTCTGGGTGGCAAGGAACGCACCCGGGAGCATGCTCAGGCAACAGCACGACTACTTACTGAAATTGACTCTGACTTTGTCGGAGCACTTACCCTGATGCTCGAACGTCCGGCACCAATCGTCGATGAGGTTGCATCCGGCTCCTTTAAACTGATAAGTCCGCTTGAGACCCTGGTTGAATTACGGACTATCATCGCCGAGTCAGAATTTACCAATTGTTTTTTTACCTCCAACCACGCTTCAAACTATCTGCCGCTCCGTATTCGATTACCCGAGCAAAAGGTAGAGGCTTTGTGCCTCCTCGATGACATTATTGCCCACCCCTCCAGACACAGCCTGAAACCAGAATTCCTCCGAGCGCTATGAAGATGGCAGACCTACGAGCACAGGTAAAAGCAAGGTTAATGGTACCTCTGGAAAAAGTTCCCTGGCGGCGTCTCTTAAGGAAATTACGAAACCAGTTCCTGACCGGTATTTTTGTTACCGTCCCGATTGGCATCGTAATACTAATTTTAGTCTGGCTTTTCGTCTCGATTGATAATATCCTTGAACCTGTCGTCAAGGCTATATTCGGTCATAAGATTCCCGGTGTCGGCTTTGCTTTTACCCTACTGCTCATCTACTTAATCGGTCTTTTCGCCAGCAATTTTATCGGCAAGAGATTAATCATATATAGTGAGGCCGTACTTTCAAAAGTGCCGGTGGTCGGGCAACTTTACTCTGGCATCAAGCAAATTCTGGAGAGCTTCCGCGGCAGCCGGAATTCCGGTTTTATGCGAGTGGTACTCGTAGAATTTCCCAGAAAGGGGATGAGAACCATCGGCTTTATTACCAATGAATCGACCGACAGCTCAGGCAGAAAGCTGCTCAATGTCTTTATCCCCACTGCCCCCAATCCGACCTCTGGCTTCCTTCAGATTGCCAGGGAAGAAGATGTTATCCGAACCGACATACCGGTTGATGATGCCCTAAAGATGGTGATCTCGGCCGGCAAAATCTCACCCAAGGAGATAGATGACAAGCTAGCCTCCAAGAATTAAAGCTCCTTGACTAATCTGGGGTTTAGCTCTATTCTAATCAGGATAAATTCACCATCAAGACCGTATTATGTCAAGAAGTCAATTTGCTGTCTCGGCAAGTGAGGTATCCTTTAGCTACAACAAGTTAAAGGTAATTGACCGTTTATCGCTTGGGGTACCCAGGGGGGTAAGCTTCGGGCTTCTTGGCCCCAATGGCGCCGGCAAAACCACCCTGATTCGCCTGCTGGTTGGTTTGCTCAAACCAAAATCAGGTCAGGTGTGGATATTGGGCGAGCCTCCATCCAGAAAAAGCGCCCATCTTATTGGCTATATGCCACAACTCCATTCCCTCTATGCTGAGCTGTCGGTCAAGCAAAACGTAGAATTCTTTGCCCGTATCTACGGACTCAAAAATAAACTCAAACGGGCAGAGCAGGTGGAAGAGGTGATTAAGCTGGTTGACCTGTGGGGGCGTCGTAACGACAGTGTACTGAAGTTAAGCGGCGGCATGAAACAGCGGGTAAGTTTAGCCTGCACCATAGTTCACAGTCCACCCCTGCTTTTCCTTGATGAACCCACCGTTGGCCTTGACCCTGAGCTGAGGGTTACTTTCTGGCAGTACTTTGCCGACTTAACCAGGCAAGGCTCAACACTGATTATCTCCAGTCACACCATGGATGATGCCGCTCACTGTGATAGCCTCGTCTTTATGCGTGAGGGCAGGGTTATTGCTCAGGGCAGCCCAAGTGAGCTACAAGCAGCCACCGGGCGAGCTTCAGCCAGCCTGGAAGATGCCTTCCTTTACTTTCTACATCGTGGGGAGGAGGGAAATGATTCCTAGTCAAGTCTTTACCATTGCTGGCAGAGTAATCCGCCAGCTGGTGCGAGACCACAGAACCATTGCCATGATTTTGGTGGTGCCGCTGGTGGTAATGACGCTCATTGGTTTAAGCTTCCCCGAAAGCGCTGTCTTGGATTATATTGCCCCGGCACTGCTAGCATTTATGGCGTTATTTTTCAGTTTTTTACTTACCGGGATCAGTTTCCTCAGGGAGCGCTCTCAAGGCACCATGGAGCGCCTGATGGTATCGCCGCTATCGCGTCTGGATATAGTAATTGGCTATCTATTCGGGTTTTTCCTCTTCGCCCTGACCCAGACCCTGATTATTGTCCTCTTCACCATTTATGTACTTGGGGTTAACTACTCCGGGGATTTGTGGCAGATTTTTGTCTTTCAAATCGTGGTAATAACCGGAGCCGTTACTTTAGGCATATTTATCTCAACCTTCGCCCGCAACGAGTTTCAGATGGTTCAGTTCATCCCGTTAATCATCATTCCCCAGACATTTCTCTCCGGTCTTATCTGGCCGGTCGAGCAGATGCCTGATTACCTGCAGTGGCTGGCGGCAATACTGCCACTGACCTATGCCGTAGAAGGACTCAGGGATATTATGCTGGCCGGTAAGAACCTGCTTGATGTTGGTCTTGAGCTTGGGATACTGGCCGGTTTTGCCGTTTTAACCTCAATCCTGGCAGCCCTTACCCTGCGCCGGGGCGCCTCAGGTTAAACACCTCTTTAGTGGAAATTACCCCTGCTTAAGAAGTACTAGCGGGTAAGCAGGGACATAACCTTGGTATCCATAGCGGTAACAGCAGATTCAGCATTCGTACCTGAGACAAGCGCCGGCACCGCCTCTTTTCGAGGTACCGTCACTCTGACCACATAAGGTGTCTCCACCTCCATTGTCTCTTCAGCTTGAACCGCCACCCGTCTACCTTCAGAGGTGAGCACCACCACCCCAGAGCTATACAAAAGACGCTGATTCTCTTCTCTATCCTGCCGATTCTCCCAGCAGATGAGCTGACAATCGGCGCAGGTATTAATATAGGTCTCATTGGGGTCAAAGCAAAACTCACGCTCGGTGCGGAAGGCTGGTTTTCCCTGCCGGTTAGGGTCAGCCCGGCGAATTCGTCGGCTCAATTCAACCAGCTCAGCTTCATCCTCAGGAAACGGGTAGTCAACCCGATAGGGACTCCAGGTAGACCACTTCTTGTTTAGTCCCAAGCCATGGAAACCACCACAACCGATGATACAGGCGGCATTATTTTTCTTCTTGCCATAGCTATACTCCCGGCCAGCAATGGTCACCGAGACCGTTTCCTTCTTACTTATCATCTCCACCGGGCAGACCGTAATGCATAACTTACACTTATCACACGGGCTTTCCTCCAGGAGCGGGTCAGGTTCAAGTCTGGCTGAAGTCAGCACCGCGCCCAGAAACACCGCCGAGCCAAACTGTGGGGTCATCAGGTTGCCACTCCAGCCCGGCATCCCCAATCCGGCCGCCACTGCCCCATAGCGAAGAGAGAAATCGGGCACCATGGTTACCCGGCTAAAGTGGTCAGTGCCACCCGGCTCGGGGCGATAGGACTTGTTGGCATGAACCACCACCGCCTCAAAACCCCTCCCTTTAAGGAAGTCAGCCAAAGCATCACCTATCGTATAGAGGTTCTGATAAACACGCTTGTGGTCAGCACCATGTGCCAGCCAGTCCTCTTTGCTCAAGTAACCACGAATAATCTTCCGGTCAAGTGGTATAACAAAGGAGATAACGGATTCTGCAGATGGAAGCAGGTAGCCAGGGTCGGCTGAAGGTGGAGCAGTGATAAACCTTTCCCGAGAGGCAATACCAACCAAGGCAGCGCCACCCTCACGGGCAACAGTCTTAAGTTCGGTCTCAATCAATTTCTTGCCTCCTTTAAAGTCCGATACCTTACATACATTATAATATATTCGCATTTCAGTTGCCATCTAACGCAAATTGGGGTCTTCCAGGGCTTGATAGATGATGGCGCCCTCAGCCTGAGCTGGCAGTGGCCAGCCGTTCAGGTAGCAAATTGTAGGCACCAGGTCTTGAATCCAGACGGTCCGCTCAAGCACTACCCCTTTCCTGATATTAGGCCCTGACAAGGCAAAAAGTCCACGCAGGTCACCGATGCCATATGTGGCAGTCGGCACCTGAGTGCCATGCTCGTGGCCAAAATCACCACCCACCGCATAAACTACATCGCCAACCCAGTCACCATAAAGCCCAATTAAGCGAGCATCCTGCCGCCTCAAGGCAAAGAGAATCGGCTTTTTGCCCGACTCCGGGTCCCGATATGCATAGAGCCAGCTGATAATCTCTTCCTGAACCTTGGCGTATTCCTCTCCGGGCTCAACAATGCCTTGAGGATCGCGCCCCTTAAGATTGATAAAGATATGCACTGCGCCATGACCAATGGCTCTGGTCCTGGACCAGTCAACCTCTCGCCGCTCATTCCGGGTGAGAAAACCACCTTCTTTGAGGATGCGGTTAATGCCGAAACGACCGGTAGTTGGTTTGGCACCGTGGTCTGAGATTAAGGCAATGATGGTCTCTTCATCAGCACAGGCACAGATTTTGGCACACATGGCATCGACACTTTTATATACGGCCAGCTCCGCTTCCTCGTAAGGCTTACACGTTGCCGGGTTGTTAAGGCTGTTGGCGATAGCGTGATACATATGGTCTGGGCCATGAGCGTGCATCAGGAAAAGATTCCAGGGCTTGTTTTTAAGCAGGTAAGAAGCCGCATCGGCAAAATACATGTCCTCAAAGCGCTGCATTTCAACCGCAGTATCAAGGCCATACCAGCCGTAACGCAGACCCGCCCAGGGCAGCCCTGGTCCAGGCAGTCCTTCCTCTGACCTGATTTCATCAGCAACTGATGGTGGATGTGTCCCCTCATTCAGAGCACCAATACCACTAATTAGCAGCCTTAACCTTTGGGCATCAGGTGAAAGCTCCAGGAGCTTCATCTTGAAGACTGCCTCCTTTGGTCCTGTCTCTGTATAGAATATTTTAGTAATAGTTGAAGTCCACTGCCCCTCAATCAGGGTGGCAAATGCCGTGGCAAAATCGCTGTGTTCACAGATAACCAGCTTGCCATCTTGAACCAGGAGATGCCAGGTCACCGGCTCCATCCGGTAGAGAGCACCATCAAACTTAACCGACATTTCGGCTGATGTAGCCTTGCCTGATTTGGGAAGATTGCTCCAGCCGTCGGCTGGGTGAAACTCAAGCAGGGTAGCCCCTGAATAGGGTTGAGTCGAGTATAATGCCGGACCGCCGTAGGTCACCAGTGTTCCCACCTGTCCCCAGGTCACCACCTCGTCTCCTAGCTGGTGGATGGTTTTAAGCTCGACCTCCTGTGCCCAGGTATTAAGCGCTATCGAGGCACCACCGAGGACAATGCTGTCTTCTACCTTCGGTGGCCAGGTGGATGGGTAATTAAGCAAGATGGATTTCTTGCCAACCCTGGCAATGGCTTCATAGATAGTCTCAGCGTGCACATCGGAGCTGAAAAGGCCCTGGTGCGATTTGGTCAGTTCATCACCCGGCACATGTATATTAAAGTCCGTGATTTCGTTCGTGCTGGGCAAAGCACCGGTAGCTATCGTCGCCCAGTTGGGTGGGGTGATGGTGGGTATGGGCACGAGGCAATTACAAGCCCAAACCCCCTGTTCGATGAAAAGCCTGTTGATAGTCGGCAGGTGTCCTTCCCTGGCAAAACGATAGAGCCTGGGGACAATCGGGGCATCCAGACCAATTATTATAGCTTTGTCTGGCCTCTTTGGCATACTTTTAGCTCTCCTTTCTAATCTCTTCTACTGAGCAGTTTTCTGACTAAGTTTGCGGCACCGGTTGCCAGCGGCGAATACCCATCTGCCCCAATCCTATCGGCGAACTCCTGAGTTATAGCACCACCACCGACCATTATCTTCACCTTATCCCTGAGTCCCTCCCTCTTCAAGGCATCGATAACCCTGCCTTGCTCCGGGGCAGTGGTTGTCATCAGGGCTGATATGGCTAATATTGCCGGGTTATGCTCTCTGGTTGCGGCCACAAATTGCTCGGCAGTAATGTTAACCCCGAGGTTAACCACTTCGAAGCCATCGGCAACAAGCAAAGTGGCTACCATGTCTTTGCCGATGTTATGGATATCACCCAGAACCGTACCGATAACGACCAGCCCCGAACTCTGTCGAGTCTCACCCCTCCGCTTAATTTGCTCTTCAATGATTGGTATTGCCGCCTGCATCGCCCCAGCCGCCCCGACCAGGTCAGGGAGCCAAAGCTCCCCCTTGCCAAAGCCAATACCAATCTGCTTTATTGCCTCAGTTAGTACATCCATAGTCTTTATTGGGTCTATCCCTTCATGAACCGCCCTTCTTGCCCAGCTTTCAGCCCCGGCATTATCATATCCCAAGATTGCTTTCTTTAGATTCCCGAGGATTTCACTCATTAACCTTTTTGCCTCCAAATGTGCTAGAATCTCATCTGGATAACTCTAAGTGCCATTATAAGATAAGGTATAATATAATGAAAGCGATTATCTTGGTCGGTGGAGAGGCAACCAGATTACGCCCCCTCACCTTAAATACCCCCAAGGCCATGGTTCCGGTATTAAATAGACCCTTCTTGGAACATGTCATCCAGCATCTTATCAGGCACGGGATAAAAGATATCATTCTGACCCTGGGCAATCTGGCAAAACCGGTTGAAAATTACTTTGGCGATGGCAATCAGTTTGGCATCAGGCTTGCCTACGCCGTAGAGGATACCCCTTTGGGAACCGCCGGGGCAGTTAGAAATGCAACCGGGTATTTGGATAAGGCCTTTTTTGTGCTCAATGGCGACATCTTCACTGACCTCAATCTCAAAGACATGTTCCATTTCCACCGAGAACGAAAGGCGAAGGTAACTATTGCCCTCACCGCGGTAGAAGACCCGACAAGCTATGGCTTAATCGAGACCACCGCTCAAGGAAGGGTAACACGCTTTCTGGAAAAACCGGACCCGAGTGAGATAACAACCAATATGATAAATGCCGGTACCTATATCATCGAGCCTGATGTCCTCGACTATATCCCGGAGCGAACCAGCTTTAGCTTCGAACGCCAGCTGTTCCCGCAACTCCTAGACCAAGGGGAACCAGTTTACGCCTACCCTTCCTCCAACTACTGGATTGATATCGGCACCCCAGAAAAGTACCTCAAGCTGCACCGAGACCTGCTCAGCGGTAAAAGTAATCGTTACAGCCCTCGCTCATCAGATGAGGTAGCCACCGGAGAGGGGTGCCGTATCCACCCGACCGCCCAAATAGCAGGGCCAATCTTTATGGGTAATGACTGCACTGTTGAAGCCGAAGCTAAATTAACCGGACCGATTGTTATCGGCTCCGGCTGTACCATTGCCGAAGGAGCCACCATCAAAGACTCACTCCTCTGGCACAATGTCTCAATCGGGCAAAAAGCAAGAGTTAAGGGTTCTATTATCGCCGGTAATTGCCGCCTTGAGGCAAATTCCTGGGTCAATAATGGCTCAGTCCTTGGGGATAATGTGACCGTAACCTGTGGTTACAAGCTAAAGCCGAACAGCCGAATCAGGCCTGGGGAAACAGCAGGCTGAAGCCCGGGCTCATCCTGATTTACAACCACTTATTTTTGAGAGCCTAGCTATCAATTTCAGGCGTAAGCGAAGCTATGGTATAATTATCCAAGCGAGGTAGGTAAGCATGATTAGGCAGCTAGAGAAGGTGGAGAAACGTTACCAAGAGCTAAGCGAGGAGATAGCTAAACCCGAGATTGCTTCAGACCCGAAGAGATTGCAGATATTAGCCCGGGAGAGGGCCGGTATTGAGGATTTGGCAACCAAATACCGGGGATACAAGGCCACCGCTGATGAGCTTGGAAAAACCAGGGCGATGTTAGGCGATGGGCTTGACGAAGAGATGACGACCCTGGTAAAACAGGAGATATCAAGCCTAGAGGAAAAACTGGAGAGTCTCCTTTCGGAACTGGAAGTGGCACTAATACCCAAAGACCCGAATGATAAAAAGGATATCATTATAGAGATTCGGGCTGGGGCTGGTGGTGATGAAGCCGGACTTTTTGCCGCTGACCTTTTCCGAATGTATAGTCGATATACCCAAGCCAAGGACTGGCAGATGGACATCATCAACATCAATGAAAGCGGCATTGGTGGCTTTAAGGAAATCATCTTTGAAGTCAAGGGCAAAGGTGCCTTCAGCCGACTCAAGTATGAAAGAGGGGTTCACCGGGTACAGCGGGTACCAACCACCGAATCCTCAGGCAGAATCCACACCTCAACTGCCACGGTAGCAGTTCTCCCTGAAGCCGATGAGGTAGAGGTTTCGATAAATCCCAATGACCTAAAAACTGATATTTATCATAGCAGTGGCGCCGGCGGTCAGAACGTTAATAAAGTCGCCACAGCGGTGCGCATCACCCACCTGCCCACCGGGATAGTAACCATCTGCCAGGATGAGCGCTCCCAGCTAAGAAACCGAACCAAGGCAATGGCAGTTCTTCGGGCTCGGCTTCTGGATATAGGAGAACGCCAGCGAGATGAGCAAATAACCAACGAGCGCCGCCTGCAAGTGGGTAGTGGCGACCGAGCGGAGAAGATACGAACCTATAATTTCCCCCAAAACCGTGTTTCTGATCACCGTATCAACCTCAATCTGCATAACCTCTCCCGGATCATGGAAGGAGAACTCGACGAGCTGATTGATGCCCTGGCCACCGGCGAGCAGGCAAGACAGCTGGAGGAACCGACAGGTGACCCTCAAAGAGGCACTTAACCGCTCAAGAGAAAGCCTTGCCGCTCAAAATATTGAAGACTCCAACCTAGAAGGTGAGTTACTCTTAAGACACACCCTTGGCATCAGCCGAGTTGAGCTTTACTTGAACCTCAACCGTAAACTAACCCCCAAGCAAGAGGAAACTTTTTTGGTTTTAATTAAACGCCGCCTAAACAGTGAGCCAACCGCCTACATCACCGGTAGTCGCGAGTTTTATGGGTTAAGCTTCCATGTTGACCGGCGCGTCCTCATTCCCCGGCCGGAAACCGAGCTACTGGTAGAAGAAGCTCTGGGGCTGGCTCAAAATTACCCTCAACCGGCTGTCGCTGATATCGGCACCGGCTGTGGCGCAATCGCCATTAGCCTGGCCTTAAACCTGCCACAAGCCAAAATCTATGCCACTGATATTTCAGGCTCAGCCCTGGAGGTTGCCCGGCTTAACTGCCAGAAGCACGGGGTTAGCCATAGAATAGAGCTTCTTCAAGGCAACCTGCTTGAGCCACTGCCTGAGCCAGTTCAACTTATGGTAGCCAATCTCCCTTACGTAGCACAACCAGAACTTGCCCGAATAAGCCAGCTAAATTCCGAACCACCAGCAGCCCTGGACGGTGGTCCGGATGGGCTGGACAGGATACGAACGCTAATAAACCAGCTGGGAGATAAACTTTCCCCAAACGGCAGTCTGCTTCTGGAGGTTGGTCTGGGTCAGGCAAAAATGGTGACCACCCTGCTCAAGCACCGCTTTCCTGATGCCAAGATTGAAACTATCTCGGACTTAAGCAGCATTGAACGAGTGGTAAAACTCTACCCCGGTATAACCAGATGAATAGTCCCATCTATCCGCAACTAATTCCGCGAACTCTTATATTCCCAATAGGGTCTGCCAGAGTTTGGTTCAGCTTGACACCCAGACCAGCCAAATGATAAATTATCTGGTTGGCTCTAAATTACTAGTTGCCAGGCTATATAGAGGGAGGAACAAATTCTATGAATGTTATTGTCTGCGTTAAGCAGGTAATCGACCCGGAGGCGCCACCATCTACCTTTAAGATTGACGCAGGTGGCCGAGTCGTGCCACCACCGGGTGTACCACCGGTAATCGACCCATACGGTGAATATGCGGTTGAGGCGGCACTTAAAGTTAAGGACGCTCAAGGCGGTCAAATCACTGCCATCAGCCTGGGTGCCGAGCACACCAGAGATGTCATCAAAAAACCGCTCGCCATGGGGGCTGATGAGCTTATCCTGCTTGAGGATGAGGCTTTTGCTGAAGGTGACAGCTGGTCAACCGCTTTCGCCCTGGCGATGGCAATCAAGAAAGTAGGTAGTTACGACCTCATCCTCTGTGGGCGAGAGGCCTCTGACTGGAATGCCGGGCAGGTCGGCTCCGGCATTGCCGAGATACTCGGCCTGCCGAGTGTAACCCTGGTCAAAAAAATAGATATTACCGACGGCAAGGTTAAAGTTGAGCGAGTAACCCCCGATGGCTACGAGGTTTTGGAAGTAACCCTACCGGCAGTACTGACGATAAGCAATGAGATTGGTGAACCCCGCTACCCCAACATCAAGGGGATTATGGCCGCCAAAAGGAAGGAGCCTGCCGTCTGGAAACCGGCCGATTTAGGGATTGAACCATCTCAGGTCGGCGGCACCGGTCGGCGCGCCAAGATACTGAAACTATTTCAACCGGTTCGTGAAGGCGAATGTGAGATTATAGAAGGCGAGAGCCTCGAGGAAGCGGCAGCTAATCTAGCCCTGAAACTCAGGGAAGCTAAAATCCTTTAAGGGCTATTGCACTTTTAATTGAAGGAGGTAAGACCAAGTGGCTGATTATAAGGATGTTATGGTTTTTTGCGAGAGTGCTGATGGCAAGCTGGCTTCAATTGCCACTGAACTTTTAGGTTGCGGACGAAAACTGGCTGATGATTTAGGACAAAAACTATCGGCGGTACTGGCCGGCAGTGACATGGGCGATTTAGCCGAAGAGGCAATCGCCTTCGGTGCCGATAAAGTCTATGTGATTAGTGACCCACTTCTTGAGGATTATCAAGCTGACTCATACCTTCAGGTTATGGAGAAGTTGGCTAAAGATGAAATGCCCCAGGTTCTACTCTTTGGACAGACTTCAATTGGTCGTGACCTGGCACCGAGGCTTGCCTTTAAGCTCGAGACGGCGTGCTCCACAGACTGTTTGGAGCTTCAGGTTGACCCTGATTCAAAGCTGCTCTTGCAGACCAAACCGGTCTACGGAGGTAATGCTCAAGCTGTCTTTGTCTGCGAGTCTTATCCGCAGGTAGCAACGGTCAGGGTTAAGGCAATGTCCCCGCTTGAGCGAGATGACTCAAGAAAAGGGGAAGTGTTAACTATTGATGCCGGACTGGATGCTCAAAGCATCCGAACCAAGGTCATAGAGAAGGTGTCAGAGGAAGTTGCAGGCATAAAGCTGGAAGACGCCGAGGTAATAATTGCCGGAGGTAGAGGCATCGGTAGCCCGGAGGGCTTTAAAGAGTTGGAGGAACTAGCTAAAGTGCTTAAAGGGGCCGTCGGCGCCAGTAGACCCCCGTGTGATAATGACTGGGTACCAGCCACCCTGCAGATTGGACTCACCGGCAAGATTATCGCTCCCGAGCTATATATTGCAGTCGCTATCTCCGGTTCCAGCCAGCATATGAGTGGCTCTTCCAGCTCAAAAAACATCGTCGCCATCAACAAAGACCCTGATGCCAATATCTTCAAGGTGGCTCGCTTCGGTATTGTCGGTGACTGGAAGAAGATAATACCCGCTTTCACCGCCAAGGTCAAGGAGCTTTTAGCCGGATAAAACCAGCCGGCTAAAAGTTATGCCTTCTCGGTTTGTTTTTCAGCAATAATCCTCTGTGTTATTTGAGCTGGTACCTCTTCGTAGTGGCTCATCTCCACAGTGTAGGTAGCCCTGCCCTGAGTTATTGATTTAAGGTCAATTGTGTAGCGTAGAATTTCCGCCAGTGGTACTTGTGCCTCAATAACGTTAATCTTCCCTTCGGGGTGCATCCCCTGAACCCGAGCCCTTTTAGTATTAAGGTCACCAATAATATCGCCAGTAAAGTCCTCAGGGGTTCGGACTATAAGGTTCATTATCGGTTCAAGCAGTACCGGTTGTGCCTGGGAAATTCCCTTCTTTAAAGCCTGCGCCCCGGCAATCTTAAAACAGATATCCGAGGAATCAACCGGGTGGAAACTGCCATCGTAAAGTGTCACCTTTATATCATTCACCGGATAATGGCCTAAAACCCCCTCTTGAGCCGCTTCCATAACCCCCTTCTCCACCGCCGGGATATAGTTTCGAGGTATGGCGCCACCAACTATTTTATTCACAAACTCAAGGGCACTACCGCGAGGTAGAGGCTCCAGTGCCAAACGGACATGTCCGTATTGACCATGTCCGCCGCTTTGCTTTTTATGCTTATATTCAGCCTGAGCTTGGACGGTAATCGTCTCCTTGTACGGCACTTTAGGAATATCCAGTTTTACATTAACCCCGAATTTACGCTGCATCTTCTCCGCAGCCACCTCAAGTTGGGATTCACCCAACCCAGAGAGGACAGTCTCACCGGTATCAGTGTCTCGCCGCACCTGTAATGTCGGGTCTTCCTCAGTCAGCCGAGACAGAGCCATTCCCAACTTATCCAAGTCGGCCTTGGTCTTGGGCTGAACCGACTCACTGAAAATCGGCTTGGGGAAGATAATCGGAGCCAGTTTCAGGGGTTTATCCTGACTGGACAGCGTATCACCAGTACTGGTCTCTCCCAATTTAGCAACGGCACCAATATCCCCAGCTTTAATCTGAGGTACTGGTTCCTGGTTTTTACCTCTTAAGGAAAATAGCTGGCCGATACGCTCAGCAACGCCCCTGGTGGCATTCCACACCTGGGAATTACTGGGAATAGTCCCGGTGTAAACCCTGAAATAGGTAAGCTTACCCACATAGGGGTCAGCCGTGGTTTTAAATACCAAGGAGGCTAAAGAGCCATCCTGTCTGGGTACGGTTTTCTCCTCTTCAGAATCAGTAAAGCTTATTACTTCCCGCTCTTCAGGTGACGGTAAATAATTATAGATAGCATCCAGTAGCAAAGCGGTACCAATATTTTTCAAGGCTGAGCCAACCAGAATTGGAACGAGCCTGCCTGAAGTCACCGCCTGCCTTAAACCGAAATTGAGTTCCTCAAAAGTAAGTTCTTCACCGCCAAGGTATTTTTCAATCAGCTTATCATCAACCTCAGCCGCCGCTTCAACCAGTTTTTCCCGATACGAGTTAACTTTATCCAGCATTGATGCTGGTATCTCGCCCTCTTCCGACGAAGAGCCGGTACGGCTTTTCATAGTTAAAAGATCAACCAAGCCTTCAAAACTATCCTGAGCACCAACAGGTAAAGTGAAGGGCATGCACCTGGCACCAAAACTGGCCGTTATCTCGTCTAAGGTGCGGTAGAAATCAGCGTTCTCACGATCCATCTTATTGATGAAGATGAGACGTGGCAGATTAGCCTCGTCACTTGAGGCCCAGACCGATTCAGTGCCGACCTCGACACCGGAGCTGGCACAGACGACGATTACCGCTCCCTCACTAACCCGCATTGCCGCCCTGACCTCACCGGCAAAATCAGCATAACCCGGGGTATCAAGCAGGTTAATCCTGGCATCACGCCATTTACAGGGGAGGAGAGCAAGGTTAATACTAATCTTGCGTTTTATCTCGTCCGGGTCGTAATCTGAGGTTGTAGTGCCATCATCAACCTTACCCAAACGATTAATCACCCCGGTGTTAAACAGTATTGTCTCAGTAATCGATGTCTTGCCGGCACCGGAGTGCGAAAGTAAAACCACATTACGAATATTCTCCAAACTATACTGCTCCATCTAGTCACTCACTCTCCATAGCTTATTTTGCTAAAAATTAAAGGACCAAACACAGGAATACTACAACAAAAGAGGGTGAAAATCAAAGTGTGCTAAAATATCCGGTGATTCCATAAATCGGACTAAGAGCTGTGTTATAATGGCTCCGCGCTTTTCATCAGAAGGTAATGACCCGATTTTTAAGTATTGAAGCAAACTGAAAGGCTGAAAAAATGACACACAAGGAGAGGATTCTAGCTGCAGCACGCAAAAAGCCAGTGGATAAGCTCCCCTTCGGTGCCCGGATTGAATACTGGTACAACTATCATCTGGAACACGATAGCCTGCCTGAAAAATACCGCGGCCTGAGCATAATCGATATCTTACGTGACCTGGGGGCCGGAGCTAACTTTCGCTTAGGTGCTGCCTGGAAAACAGAGTATCACGGTGTGGAACTAATAAAGCATGAAGATTTCCCCCGCACCATTACCGAATACATAACTCCAGTGGGCACGGTTACCCTGACCACCGTTTTTGACCCGAATGAAGGCCACCATAGAGGCTATGAACTAGAACTCCCCTTCAAGAGTGAAGCGGATTACCCGGTAATTGAATACCTCATTGAGAATACTACTCTCGTACCTGATTTTAGCCAGTACCACAAAGCAACGCAAGTGGTGGGAGAGGATGGACTGGTGGTAACCGGCGTCGGCATTTACTCACCGATGCAGCAGATTATTCTCAACATAATGGGCTATGAGCAGTTCTTCTACGAACTTCACGACCACCCCGATAAGGTAGAGCATCTCTATGAACTGGAAAAGGAACTGGTGAAACAAAAGCTCCAGATACTGGCCGATTCACCGGTGGAAATATGCGTCCTCTGCGGCAACTGGACCGATAGTATCCATACCCCAATTTTCAGGAAATACTTCACCCCGTGGCTTAAGGAAGCCACCGGATTTCTCCACCGCAAGAATAAGCTTACTCAAGTACATGTTGACGGAGAGATGAGACGGCTTATACCATTGTTTTTAGAAACCGGGGTTGATATCGCCGAAGCCTGGTGCCCAGCCCCAATGACGTCGGTTACTACCACCGAAGCAAGAAAGACATGGGGTGATAGGGTTACCATCTGGGGTGGGATACCCGGGATATTGTTTGAACCGCAGTACACCGATGAAGAATTTGAGCAGTACGTTTTAAACCTTTTTCGGGAGGTAGCCCCCGGCTATAACTTCATCGTCGGGTTGGGAGATAACCTGCCGGTTAATGGCAAGATTGAGCGGGTAGGAAAAGTAGCCGAGCTAATAGAGAAATACGGTAAGGTTCCGATTGAGGCTTAGCCAGCCCTGCGTCGTCCTCTAAATAGAGAAGAAATCAGCCACAAGAAGATCATAATACCAAAAAATGGAAACGGTGTTCCTGAACTACCGCCACCACCACCGTTTCCGGTCACGGCAACTGAAGGTGCCTTTGAGGGCTCAGCTGGTCTCAAGGCTTCACCAGTTATCTCATAGGCACCTAAGTTAACGTTGATAACATCTGAGGGAGCCCAACCAAGAGGGTTATTCTTACCAGTTGCCTCCGCCCAAATCCAGCCTTGTTCGCCATCAATTTCAAACACGGAGCTTGCCTTGGTGTAGCCAGGTAGATAGACCAGTGTGGCGGTATGACCCGGGCCAACCACTATTGCCGAACGATAGCCAGCCGCCCGGTACATCACCGCCAGTAGCACGGTGCTGTCCTCACAGTCACCGTAGGCGATGCCATTATCTTGAATTGCGACTGCCACCTCGTCGGCATTCTGGGCAAACTCATCATACTTGAACTGGTCTTTATCCGACATATATTGCACCCGGTCACGAACAAACTGAAATATGGCTTCGGCTCGCTGGAACTTATCCGGATATTTTTGAGCCATTTCCTCGCCCAGGGTATAGGCAAGACCGGCCTCCTCTCCCAGGCTTTCAAAAACAATAATCGGGCGGAAACCGGTCTCGGTTAGCTGGTAGAAACCATCTTCTCCAGCGGCTGTGGTCCGGTATACCCCCCAATCATCAAAGACTTCTCCATCCTTCTCATAGAAATCAACCGAGGGACTGGCTGAGGCATAGCCAGCAGCGGCCAAACCAGCCAACAAGACAATAAACAAAATGGTCAGAATCTTAATACGGTTCACATCAATGCCTCTAAAGTGGCGTTGTCAGGGCAGCATGGAGTATCAGCCCAAGAAAAAGTAGATAGCCAAAGACATAAATGCCGACTGCTATTGGGTGCTGGTTAATGTTTTTAAATGGTATTTTGGGGGTCAGCCTATCCACCAGGTGGAACAGGGCGATACCAAGCAGCAAACTGAGCACAAACCCTGCTCCCAGTAACCCAAGTAGCCTGAAGTTAAAGAAATACTCAATTATTGGGCCACCGATTACCGTCGGCGCGGTGGTAACCCCGTGAATGACGAGACCAACCAGAATCAGAAAACCAGCCGCAAAAAGCCCGATAGCGATTGGGTCTTCTCCGATGCGCTGGCGTTTATGAATATGAGGGTTTAAGGCATCAAGCACCCTTACACCCAGCCACGCCAGAATAACACAGATAAAAGACAGGAATAAGGTTCTTGCCATCCAGAGGAGTACAAGAACCCAATAAGGGGTAGCCAAACCGAGTTCTCCACCCATTTTAGACCTCCTCCTTTTATTATACCTTTTTAAGCCAGGAGTAGCGGGGTAACGAAGGTCTCAATGATAGCTGCCGGCACCAGTAAAGCCAGTGCAATCAAAAGATATCTGAAATGCCGCTTAAAAGATGGTAGTAGTTGAGCCCTTCTCTCCTGACTAAACATGGACTGCATTACCATAGTACCAAAGCTGAGAGCCGCCGCCAGGCCAATAATTAAGGCTGGTATCTCAAAAATACCATGAGGCAGTATCCCGGCAAGTAAAACGCCGAGAGATTCCTTTTCAACCACCATAACCGAGACAAAGCCGATGACCGAACCGTTAACAAGCAAAGATAGAATCGGCACCAGACACAAAAACGGACTTAAGGCGAAACTTAAAATCAATGCCATGCTATTCTTGATAAGGATAAAAATAAGTGTGGTCAAGGTAAATGGTGCCAAGATACCAGCCAGCTCCTCAAGTTCCACCAGATTTTCCGAAAATAAATCATCAAAGCCTTTCGGTGGCATCAAACCAAACGCCAGCCCAATCGAAAATAGAAAAATAGTAACCAACAGCCACTTTTTATAACTCATTAAAATAGTATCTCATCTAAAAATTCAGTTTTACAGGCATGACTCACTCTGCCTCCCAGGCCTCTTTGCCGATGAGGGGAACAAAGCGACAACCACCCAGATTTTGAACGCTATTCTTTTTCCCGCCTTTGGTAATCTTATGTAACTCCTGAAGGTGACGTGAACCAATAGGGATGACCATTCGACCCCTGAGCGCTAACTGAGCCAGAAGCTCAGGGGGTACTTTAGGAGCACCGGCGGTAACTATGATGGCATCGTAAGGTGCACCAGCCGGCCAGCCCAATATCTTCTCCGTAATCTGAACCGCTATATTCCCATAGCCAAAGCTTGAAAGCACTTCTTTAGCTTTCTCAGCCAAAGCCGGTATACGCTCGGTGGTAACCACCGAACAGGCCAGTTCTGCCAGAATCGCCGCCTGATAACCACTGCCCGTCCCCACCTCCAGCACCTTCTCCTGACCGGAAAGTTCCAGGGCTTCAGTCATCATGGCGATAATCAATGGCTGAGAGATGGTCTGGTCAAAACCAATCGGCAGTGGTCTATCTTCATAGGCCAACTTTTGATACTCAGGTGGCAAAAACTGCTCCCGGGGAACACGGGCCATAGCTTCCAAGACACGCTTATCCTTAACCTCAATGCCGATACCCTTAACCAGTCTGACCCGCGCCTTTGTAAAATCCATCATCAATACTCAGGACAGGGCTAAGTTAAGACAAAACGGAGCACCACCAAGATAAGCAGCATTATCCCAGCCAAGATGCCGATTGTCCGCAGTTCAGTTGCGATGTAGGGATAACGAGGGGGTGGTGTCACTGAAGGTGAAATCCCGGTAGGTTGAGCAACAGTCTCCGAAGGCTGCTTAATTTCAGCAGGCTCTAAAACCGCGGCGGAATCTGACCTCTTCCTCTCCCGTTTAACTGAAGAAAAAATTTTTTTGCGTCGTGATCTGGCCATTTAAAACCTCCCCCTTTATTCAGCCCTGGGGTGTGATTTATCATAGGTGCGGCGGACATGTTCACTGGTAAGATGAGTGTAAACCTGTGTCGTCGAGATATTGGCGTGCCCCAACAGTTCCTGCACTGAACGCAGGTCAGCCCCACCACTCAGCATATGGGTAGCAAAGCTGTGTCTTAGGGTATGCGGAGTAATCTCTCTGTCCAGTTCAGCCCCTTTGGCGTAATCTTTGAGTTTCTGCCACAAACCCTGCCTGGTTAACCGTTCGCCACGCAGATTAACAAACAAAGCCTTCTCCTCCCGATTGCGCACCAGTTTGGGTCGTGTTTCTTTAATATAACTATCAATGCTCCTGGTAATCTGCTCATAAATCGGGATAACCCGCTCTTTATGACCCTTGCCAAAGCAGCGGACATAGCCCTCTTTAGTATCTACATCACCCAAGTTTAGCGATACTATCTCGCTGACCCTCATGCCGCTGGCATAGAGAAGTTCCAGCATCGTCTTGTCCCTGTTTGCCTCTGGTGTCGATTTCTTGGCTGGCTGTTCTAAAAGACGGCGAACCTGACTGATTGATATCGCTTTGGGCAGCGACCTGCCTACCTTGGGTGAGCCAAGATTCTCGATCGGATTATCCCTTATCTTGCCCTCACCGGCCAGAAATTTAAAGAAGGTCTTAGCCGCCGCCACCTTACGGGCTACAGTCGTAGCCGCATATTTCCTCTCCTTGAGATTGAGTAAATAACTCAGCATCTCCTGTCGAGTAAAACTGGTCCACGACGGGATAATACCCTTCTTCGAGGCCTCTTCTTCAACGAAGTCAGCCAGTTGACCCAGGTCATTGCGGTAAGCCAGCACCGTATTTTCAGAAAACCCTTTTTCCACAGCAATGTAAGTCAAAAAACTATCAATGCCTTCTCTCACTGTAACCCCCGCCAAACATTTTATATTATGTTATTTTAACATAACCGGAGGGAAAATTCAGCTATTTGGTTCGTTCTAGAGGCTATGTTAAAATAAATCTGAATATAGATGACCAGTAATATTATATTAGAGCAATTAAAGAAGTTGCCCTCAAGCCCCGGCGTCTATCTTATGAGAGACACCGAGGGTAATGTGTTATACGTCGGCAAGGCAGCCAACCTTCGCCATCGAGTGAAATCATATTTCGGCACCAAGCAGAAACTGACACCAAAGCTAAGACGAATGGTAAGCCGCCTGAATGACTTCGACTTTTATGTTACCGGTTCCGAGCAGGAAGCGCTGATTTTAGAATGCACCCTGATAAAACAGCACCACCCACGCTATAATGTGCGGCTCAAAGATGATAAAACCTTTCCCTACCTTAAAATATCAATTAATGAAGATTGGCCCAAGGTATACTTCACCCGACGGCTAGAAGAGGATGGTGGCCATTATTTTGGCCCTTTCGCCAGTGCCAAGTCGGTACGTCAGACCCTTAAGGTTTTAAAAGGAATCTTTCCCTTTCGTTCCTGCATCAAACCAATCACCGGCAGCGACTTGCGTCCCTGTCTTGAGTATCACATCAATAACTGTGTCGCCCCCTGTACTGGTGCCGTGAGCCGAGACGATTATACCGAGGTAATAAAACAGGTAATCCTTTTCCTTGAAGGCAAGCAGGAAGTAGTCATCAGAGGGCTTGAGGCAAAGATGAAAAGGGCAGCCGGGAAGCTTGATTTTGAGAAGGCCAGCTTATACCGAGACCAAATCCAGGCTCTGGAGAGGGTGGTTGAAGGGCAGAAAATTGCCACTACCATCAGGGGTGAACAGGATGTTATCGCCTTTGCCGAGGATAAAAACCAGGCTTATGTTCAGGTATTCTTTATCCGCCAGGGCAAACTGACCGGACGGGAGAGCTTTGTTCTGCAGGGCACCCGCTCTGAAGAGCCGTCTCAGGTCATGGCCAGTTTTACCAAGCAGTACTATGGCTCAAGCACCAGTATACCGCCCCTGCTACTCCTTCAGCACCAAATAGAAGATAAGACAGTCATTGAGCGCTGGCTTGAGAGTAAACGGGGAGGTAAAGTTCATATCGAGGTGCCCTCCCGGGGCAAGAAAAAACAACTGATAGAAACCGTGGCCGAAAATGCCCGTCAGGGCCTAGAGCAGCTCAAGGTTAAAGAACTCGCCAGTTCGACCAGGCTAGACGAGGCTCTCGAAGGACTGAAAAAGGAACTCAACCTAGCCAAGTTGCCACTACGTATGGAAGCCTATGACATCTCCAATATACAGGGCAAGGCAGCGGTGGGCAGTATGGTTGTCTTTGAGAGGGGCAAGCCGAAGCCAGCCCACTACCGGCGCTTCAAAATCAGGACTGTAGAAGGCGCCAACGACTACGCCATGCTCAGTGAGGTACTGAGCCGGCGATTCAGGCACCTTAAAGACACCGATACCCCAGCCTCGGATACCTGGGCTATCTTACCTGACCTTATCCTGGTTGACGGCGGCAAGGGACAGCTGAGTACCGCCCGAGAGACAATGCTCCGGTTAGGAGTTGACTTTGTGCCCTCGGTTAGCCTTGCCAAGGAGAACGAGGAGATTTTTACCCCCGATAAATCCTCTCCAATTATTTTATCCCACAGCACACCGGCGCTACAACTCTTACAGCGGCTCAGAGACGAGGCGCACCGCTTTGCTCTTGGTTATCATCAGCAGCTGCATAAAAGGGAGAGTTTCGCCTCAGCCCTTGATAATATTCCCGGCATCGGGCCCAAACGCCGGCGAGTTCTGCTTAAATCTCTCGGTTCAAGTGAATCTATCAGGCAGGCTTCCGTTGAAGAACTGGCATCGGTTAAGGGTATAAGCAAGAGTCTGGCCAGGAAAGTAAAGGAACTTTTATAGTGCCGGCTAACCTACCACCACAATACTATGAGGCGGAGAAGAACTTCCGCCTAGCCAGAACCCCTCAAGAGAAGATAATGGCTCTGGAGGAAATGCTGGCGATTATGCCCAAACATAAGGGTACCGACCACCTCAGGGCTGAACTCCGCCGCAGAATTGCCAAGCTAAGTGAAGCCGCAGACAAAAAGATGGCTACCCAGCGAACCTCCACGATGATTTTAAAGCAAGGGGCGGCTCAGCTAGCTGTAATTGGTCCACCTAATGTCGGTAAATCCCAACTGGTCACCAGCATTACCAATGCCTCTCCCACAGTAGCCGAATACCCCTTCACCACCCAGAACGCTATTCCGGGGATGATGAAATATGAGAATATACAAATCCAATTACTTGATACTCCACCTCTAGTAGCCGGCTCAATCGACTTCTGGCTGCCGCATATGTTCATCCGAGCTGACGCCTTACTGGTAGTAGTCGACCTCTCAAATGAGCCGATCGTCCAAATAGAAGCCGCCACCGCCGAACTTGAGAAAATGGGAATCAAGCTGGCTAAAGCACCGTTACCAGAAAGCCCTGGGATACGGCTCAAAAAAGCGCTAATCGTAGCCAATAAACTGGACTTAACCAACGCTAGAAGTAATTACCAAACCCTGCAGAACAGATATAAAGAACAACTGCCAGTTATTGCTATCTCCGCCAAAGAGGCTACTGGACTTGAGGAACTTAAATCGGAAATCTACCGTATGCTTGATATTATTCGCGTCTATACCAAGACACCGGGTAGCAAGCCGGAGTTTAATGACCCGATAACCCTGGAAAGGGGAAGCACCCTGGTTGATGCGGCTACTTCGGTGCATAAGGACTTCGCCTCCAGGCTCAAATACGCCCGCATCTGGGGCTCGGGCAAGCACGACGGCGTTATGGCCAAAAGAGACCACACCTTAGAAGATGGTGATATTATTGAACTGCATATTTAGTCAGTCTCTTATAACACAAACTTCCTGATTGCTTTTGCCAGTCCACTCTGGTCAACGTCAAGGGTAACATGATGAGCGGCAGCTTTAACCTCATCCGGGGCATTGCCCATGGCGATGGCTAATCCGGCCCGCTCAAAGAGCGAGATATCATTGGTTGCATCACCGGCTACAGCGACCTCTGCCAAAGGTATCTCCAGATACGAAGCTAATACTTCCAGGGCTTTACCCTTGGATACCTCCGGGTCAAGCAAGTTAACAAAGTGAACATCAGGATAAGACGGTGTCATTGCCCAGGAAAAATGGAGGTCATCTCTAAAATTATCCTGGAAGACTCTGGCTCTGGCAATTTCATCAGCCGATGAAACCATCAACACCACCTCAATAATATCCTCCTGGTGCCACAGTCCGTTAAAATCTACCCGAGTAGGTTCAGTGTCAAAGAACTGGCGACGGATATCAATTGACCAATGGTCCTGCTCGATGAAGAAGTAATTTGCCGAGTGAAGCTCAAGGTAGACGCCATTTAAGTGAGCAAATTCTACTACCCGCTTTACCAGCTCCGGTTTAAGTGGCTTAACGTAGACCACTTTATCTTCAATCGGGTTTTTAATCAGGGCGCCATCAACGAAGATGTGGTAGCCATCAAGCCCTAGCTGGTCGATAATCCTCCAGCAGGCTTGAACTACCCGCGCCGTAGAGAGAGAAACCCGAATGCCTGAATCCTTCGCTTGAGCCAGAGCCTGCCTGTTCTCATCTGAGATGTGGCCGTCCCTCCCCAGCAGAGTGCCATCTATGTCCACAACTAACAGCTTATAACCCACTATCTAATGTCACCTCCAGTCTGTAAGTAGCCACGAAGACTCATGGCATTTTGAACTGCAAACCCCTGAGCATCATTATTGAAATAAATATAGAACTCTCCCAGGTTAGCCGCCAGACCAGCTATCTTCTCTGCCCAACCAGCCAGTTCGCTTTCAGAGTAAAAACTTGAATAAAGTTCACCTTTGCCATGAAATCTGATATAGGCGAAATCAGCCGTTGCCACCAGTGGACAGGAAAGAGACGGCATATCAAAGACGCAGAAACCCACTTTATACTTGCGCAGAATAGCCAGGACCCCTTCATCAAGCCAGGAGTGATGCCGAAATTCCAGGACATGTCTTAATCCCTGTGGCAAAATAGCCAGAAAAGCCTCCAGAACCTCATCGTTACGGTGCATATTGGGTGGCAACTGATAAAGCAGCGGACCCAACTTCTCAGTTAAAACTTTAGCCCGAGTAATAAAGGTATCAAGTGGCTCCTGGCTATCCTTAAGCCTCTTAATGTGAGTGATAAAACGGCTAACTTTGACCGCAAAGAGGAAATCAGCCGGTGAGGAACCCCGCCAACTGGAAAAAACAGCCTCCGATGGTAGCCGATAAAAGCTGTTATTGAGCTCCACCGTACTGAAACAGCTTGAGTAAAATTCAAGCCATTTCGCCTTCACCAGCTTCTCCGGGTAAAATCTCCCTCGCCAGTGGTTATAGTGCCAACCTGAGGTGCCAATATAGTAGCGTACCGACATTTAACCTTTGCCCCTAGATGAGGGTTAAAGCATCCTATTCTAACATCAGGAAGGGGATAATTAAAAAGAGGGGAAGTTCCCCTCTTTTTAATTAAGAATATCAGCTTCAAGACCGTAGCTTTTTAGGTAGACCTTATTTCCATACGCATAAACTTTGTATATGAAGCGGCAAAAGTGATAACCGTCAGTGCTACTAAGCTCATCACGTGAGGCCAGACGGCCAAGAGACTCTGACCAAAGGAAAGGGGCGAAGGAGTGAAAAAGTCGGATGCCGCCTGAGAACGAATCTGAAGGAATTGCACCTTGGTTATTGCTTCCGGTCCCAAAATAAAAGCTGTTGATTCCTGGAAGAGATGAATCGGAGATAGTCTCAACAGCAGGAGTTGAAACTCAGCATTCTTTACCTCGGAAAATTGCGTCCCGTCTAAGGGTGCAAACAAATTAGCAATAATGCCAGCGAACATGAGCACGTAGAAAAAGAAGAAGAGCCAAACTGCCATTGAGGCCAGCGACGAGGTAGCCACCCGGCTAAAGAATATGGAAAAGAGCATGGCCAGTCCCAACCAAAACGCCCCGTAGATAATGCCTATCGCCAGGAAAGCCATCAACCTCAATATTTCTTCAGCGCTTGGCGCTACCCCAAGGATGTTAATCCCGATACCGGAGACGAGCAAGACAATACTGGTGAGCATAATGCCGATGGTGATTGCACCCGCTAAAAACTTGCCATTGATAACTGCATCCCTGTAGACTGGCTGGGAGATGAGCCGGCTTAAAGTCCCATTATTCTTTTCACTATTGATGGCATCAAAGCCGAGGGCGATACCTATTAAAGGCACCAGAATTGAGACCAGAAAAATAAAATTGAGGAAAAACGGCAAATCAATCGGAGGAGAAAAGAGCATGAGGAAGACAAATTGAGTGCCGGTGGTTACCGCTTCTTTAATGGCATCTATAGCTTGAAACGATATAAAGATAGGAAATACCACTGCCAGCAAGACCACCAAAAAGAGAATCAAAAATCGCTTGCTGGTTAAATCATCAGCCAGTTCCTTCCAAAAGACCGTCATCATTCCCTGCATCGGCTAGTCCTCACTTGAATATTTCATATAGATATCTTCTAATGCATAGCTGACCACATTCATCTGCTCAAGCAAGCCATTATTGTCCACGATGACCTTAGCTATCTGATGTCTTATGTCATCTCTAGCACTAATAAGCATTAAATTATCCTCAGGTCTGTCCACAGCTATTATCCCCTTGACCTGCTTAACCGCCTCAATAATTGCCGCTGTAACCTCTGCCAGCCGCACCTCAATCTTAAACCGACCACCTCCAAGAGACTCTCTGCCAAGCTGGTCAATCGAGCCCCGAACAACCATTCTCCCCTTTTGCATGATGCCAACATCAGTGCAGATTCGCTGCACCTGGGCAAGTTGATGTGACGACATGATAATGGTCATATTACGTTCCCTGGCTATCCTAGCAATGAGGTCAAGCATCTGCCTTATCCCCTTGGGGTCAATCCCAGCGGTTGGCTCATCCAGGAAGGCAACCTTGGGCATCTTCATCAGAATATCAGCGATTGCCAAGCGTTGTTTCATTCCCTTGGAAAACTCCCTCACCTTCCTTTTGACCATACCTTTAAGACCAACTATCTCCAGCGCCTCTTCTACCCTTGAGCTAATAACTGCCTCAGGGATATCATTTAGTCTAGCGATATAAGCCAGATTGTAACCAGCGCTTAAATCATCATAAAAACCAACATTCTCCGGAACATAACCAGCGAGGCTTTTCACTTTAAGCGGCTCACGGGTAGAATTGTAGCCGCAGATTCGAGCCGTACCAGAAGTTGGTTCGGTAAGGCCAAGCAGCATTAAGATTGAAGTCGTCTTGCCTGAACCATTGGGGCCAAGAAAGCCAAAAATCTCACCTTCCTCAATGCGAAGGTTTAACTTATCCACTGCCACAAGACTGTTATAGTTCTTGGTCAGCTCAACTGTTTCAACTGCCGGCTCTTTACCCAACTCGCTATCGCCTCCCCAGTCGTCTAAATATCACCGCTATGCCAGCAATAACTACCAGTATAACAACAACCCAGACCCATGCCCAGATTGCCGGTGTTAACACCGTTACCCTGAGGTCAAACTCAACCCGATATCTAGTACTGACCGCTCTCATGTTAAGCAAATAGTCGCCAGCGATGGTTTCTCTGGTTGGGATGATTAAAATATCCACCTCTTGGGCAAATCCAGGCTCGAGGTTCTCTATCTTCTCCGGATTAAACTCCAGCGTCCAGTATTCAGGCCGGCCGCCAACGACGGTGATTTTGTCAATGGTGGCCGTGCCAGTATTCAGTACTGTGGCCGCAACACGATTTTCCTTGCCGGCGGTTACCTCAGTGCTAAGCCGCCCTGACTCAGTAAAGAAGGCAAACCGGTAGAGGGCAGACACCACCGCCTTAAGCTCGATAGAATCTCTAATGTTGCCTGAGACTGCTTCTAATGTAGTTTTATACTCACCGGGCTCCGGAAGTTCCCCGGGTATTGGAATAAGTATCACCCTGATTGCCTCTGTGGGTTCTTTCCCCGACTCAAGTCTAATTTCGGGTAGTTCTATTTCCGTATAGACGGACCGAATCGATATTACCCAGTGGGGAATGGCTGTCGCCGAAAGCTCAAATGTCCTGGTTTCGGTACCTTCATATATCAGCTCGACCTCAAAGGTAAAGATTTCTCCAGATATATCCTTCAAGGCGGGATAAGCAGTATATAACTCAAGTTCCCCTTGCCCATCCGCCTGTTGGCTTAACGGCAACACTGGTGACCGATTATCATTCTGAGCCGCCAGTACCGCGTCTCCAATCACACCAACCAAGACAAAACCAAGCAAGGCTAAACACATCAAAATACGAGTTACACTAACTTTAGACATTAACTGTGGCCTCCTCATCAAGTCAAACTATTGGCTTTCAACAAAATTCAGCCCAATTAAGATAATATAACTTCTCCAGCGAAATAAGTCAATATATTATGATTTGAACTCTTGCACGAACCAGATTATAATGCAAGCAGTAAAATCGGTTGTTAATCATAATGCACCCTACTGGTATTGATATCATTGAAATTGCCCGGATTAAAAAGGCTGTCATTCGCTGGGACAGACGTTTCCTAAGCCGTATTTACACCAAGGCTGAACTTAAGCTCTATGGCAGGAAACTCCCGTCCCTGGCCGCACGTTTCGCCAGCAAAGAGGCGGTGATGAAACTGCTGGGAACAGGAAGAAAAGGCATCAACTGGCGAGAGATCGAGACCCTGTCCTTGCCCAGCGGTAAACCAATCATTCATCTCTACGGACGAGCCAGGCTCAAAGCTCAAGAGTTGGGCTTAAAAGAGGTTCAGGTCAGCCTCTCTCATTCCAAAGAATACGCCATCGCCCTGGCTACTGCGGAAACAGAATAAGATTATCTTTTGACCACAACCAGTTTGAGGTGATAGAATTTAACAGAGGTAGTAAATAACTAACCCGAGGAAAGTCTAAAATGTCAGGACATTCTAAATGGTCATCAATTAAACATCAAAAGGGGGTGACTGATGCCAGACGAGGTCAACTCTTCACCAAGCTGACCAAGGAGATTATTATAGCAGTGCGTGAAGGGGGTACTAATCCGGAGGCAAATTTTAGATTGCGCCTGGCAATGCAGAAGGCAAAAGACAGCAACATGCCTTCAGACAACATCGAAAGAGCCATCAAGCGCGGTAGCGGCGAAATAGAGGGAACGATCCTGATTGAGATGATTCTTGAAGGTTATGGGCCTAGTGGCACCGCTATCCTGATACAGGCGTTAACTGATAACCGCAATCGAACCCTGCAGGATATAAGAAACCTGTTCTCCCGTAACGGCGGCAGTTTAGGCGAAAACGGCTGCGTCGCCTGGCTTTTTGACCGCAAGGGGCTGATTACGGTTGACTCAAGCAACCTTGATACCGAAGAATTAGCCTTAACGGCGATTGACGCCGGTGCCGAGGATGTTAAAGTGGAAAGCGGTCATGTTGAGATTTATACTACACCCGATGACTTTGAAGGGGTCAGAAAAGCCCTGGAGCAACAGGGTATCGCTATTGCCTCGGCGGAACTTACCATGGTACCCAAGACAGTAGTTGAACTTGAAGAAAAGGCAGCCCTGCACACACTAAAGTTGCTGAATAAACTGGAAGAGCTGGACGAAGTGCAACAGCTCTCAAGCAACGCCGATTTTTCCGATTCTGTCCTGGATAAGTATAAAGCACAAGTCTAAAGATGTTTTATACCAACCTTACTGCCTCCCGTAATTCGGCTGTAATCGCTGACCTTAATAAAAGGTGGGCAAGCTAGGTTATGAAGATCTTAGGCATTGACCCGGGCACCATCACCATGGGCTATGGGGTGATTGAAGGCGATCAAGACCATATAAAAGCTATCGAATATGGCGCCTTAAACAGCCCGACGCGCTCCCCGATTGGGGAACGCTTGAACTATCTCTATCAGGAGCTGGTTAAAATCATCTCAAGCCACCGGCCCGATGCGGTAGCAGTTGAGCAACCCTTCATGATGACCAGAAACGTGAAGTCAGCGATGGCAATAGGCCGGGCTCAGGCAATAGCCATCCTGGCATCCGCCAGCAGTGGTATTCCATCCTATGAATATACCCCAACCAAGGTAAAACAGATGGTAGCTAACTACGGGGCAAGCAGTAAAGAGCAGATTCAGGAGATGGTCAGGCTTCAGCTTGGTCTGGATGAAGTACCCCAGTCAAGCGATGCCGCCGATGCCCTGGCCATCGCTATCTGCCACCTGCGACAGGTACACTTAAATAACTTGTTAGCCAAACCATGATAGGATTAAGCAGATGATTGCCAGTCTTAACGGTAAGCTTCAGCAACTGGGTGGCGAGTGGGCCATTATTGATGTCGGTGGCATCGGCTTTCAGGTCTATATGCCAACCTCAACCTTGAGCACACTGGGCAGTATCGGCACCGAAGTCAGGCTTTTCACTCACCTCCATTTGAGAGAGGATAACGCCACCCTCTACGGTTTTGCCTCGGCCGATGAACTGAGGCTTTTCCAGAGTCTTATCAGCATCTCCGGGCTTGGTCCCAAGCTGGCACTGGCACTACTTTCCGCTATGAATGTGGAGAAACTGACCATGGCGATTGCCACCGCCAGCACTGACATTTTATGTCAAGTGTCCGGCATCGGCAAGAAGGTCGCCGGAAGGCTAATTTTAGAACTCAAGGGCAAGCTCGGCGTCGATTGGCTTAAAACCCCGGCCGCCCAGCTGGCGCAGGAAAACACCGAGGTCCTGGCCGCCCTGACCTCCCTTGGCTACTCCGTGGCTGAGGCAACACGGGCTATTGCCACCCTGCCCGCTGAATCTGCCGACCTGAGCCTTGAGGAAAAGGTCAGGCTGGCGCTCCAGTATTTTGGGGGGGAGTGATGGGCATTAATAGTACAGGCTCCACAAGTAAATACTGGCTTTGCCCTTTATATTCCTTTGATTTGTACCACGAAAGTATAGATTTAATTGGTGGAATACAGATAAGACCTGCACCTAGCGAATTGCAAAAATACCTTCGCGAACATACATACCATCTTTATGGGCTATGGTCAGACCCTAGTGATGTGAACTGGGCAGCATTCTTGCCCTACCACACGGAAGTAGCCAAAGAAAACCCTGTTGACAATATCAAAAGTGCACTAGAAGAAAACCACCGCGCGAACAATTTATTGTTTGATTTGATAATATCTCTAAAACTTTGTCATCAAGGTCAGGTAGTAGCAGGATCACTAATATCTGCCTCAATTCAGAATTCTGAATGGCATATTGGAGGTACCACAATTTGGACACCCGTCTCAAAAAGAGATTTCTTATCTGATGAACTTAGATATATATTACACCAAAAAGATGTTCTTCAAGTTAACAAAATTGTAGATAACCTTAGCAAGTTGCGTAAAGTAGGGAAGCTGGATACCATAGACATTGCTCTAACAAGATTTCATTCTTCGTATCATGGAAATATTGAAGACAGAATCATAGACCAAATGATTGCTTTTGAGTCATTATACATAGGAGATTCTCAAGAACTTACGTACAAACTTGCTTTAAGAGTAGCATTTTTATTAGGCAAACAAGCAAACCAAAGGGAAGTAATCTTCAATGATATGAAGGAAGCTTATAAATACAGAGGCAGAATTGTTCACGGTAACACACCAGTTAGCAGAGAGAAACTGAGAAGAATTACCAGCAAAACTCAAGATTATCTACGGCAGTCTATACGAAGTTTTATTTCGCTATTGTCTAAAGGATACTCCTTGGAATATATTCGCAAGCACCTGCTTGATGAGAATATCTTAAAAAATGGTAAACTCCTAGCTCTTGGAGAATAAAGACCATGCCACCCTTTGAAATAGTTTCAGATTTTAAGATGACCGGTGACCAGCCCCAGGCTGTGGAGAGGCTGCTTGAGGGTTTAAATCAGGGCTACAAGCACCAGACGCTGCTGGGGGTTACCGGCAGCGGCAAGACCTTTACCATGGCCAATGTGATTGAGCGGGTGCAGAAGCCAACCCTGGTACTGTGCCACAACAAGACCCTGGCCGCCCAGCTCCACACCGAGTTTCAGGAGTTCTTCCCCGGCAATGCCGCCGAGTATTTCGTCAGCTACTACGACTACTACCAGCCGGAGGCATACATTCCACGCACCGACCTCTACATTGAAAAAGAGACCGACATCAACGACGAGATTGACAAACTGAGGCACGCCGCCACCCGCTCACTGTTCGTGCGCCGTGACGTGGTCATCGTCGCCTCGGTATCGTGCATCTACGGTCTGGGTGAACCCGAGGAATACTACAGCTTCGTCTTAGGCCTGAAACGAGGCAGTAGTTACCAGCGAAGGGAACTGCTGCACAAGCTGGTGGATATGCAGTATGAGCGCAACGACGTTGACTTCACCCGGGGCAGGTTCCGCATCCGGGGAGATACGCTGGAAATCCAGCCGTCCTATGAGGAGATGGCACTGAGAATTGAATTTTTCGGCGATGAGGTTGAGCGTATCGTCAGAATCGACCCCTTAACCGGGGAGCTACTGGCTGAACTCGACGAAATTGACATCTATCCCGCCAAACACTTCGTTACCTCGTATGACAAAGTGCTGCTGGCAATTGAAAGCATCAAGGAGGAGCTAGAGGAGAGGCTAAAGTGGCTCAGGCAGCAGGGGAAGATACTTGAAGCCGCCAGGCTGGAGACACGTACCAATTATGATATCGAGATGCTACGGGAGACCGGCTACTGCACCGGGGTGGAGAATTATTCAAGACATCTTTCGGGGCGGGCGCCGGGCAGCCCACCGTGGACTTTGCTTGACTACTTCCCCGAGGATTTTCTAATGTTCATTGATGAATCTCACATGACCCTGCCTCAGGTTCGCGGTATGTATCACGGCGACCGCTCCCGCAAGGAAACGCTGGTTGAATACGGCTTCCGCCTGCCCTCAGCCCTGGACAACCGCCCCTTAAATTTCACCGAGTTTCAGGAACACCTAAGCCAGGTTATCTACACCTCGGCGACCCCGGCCGACTACGAGCGCCAGCACAGCCAGCAGATAGCCGAGCAGCTGGTCAGGCCCACCGGTCTGCTTGAGCCGACCATTGAGGTTAAATCCACCAGGGGGCAGATTGATGACCTTCTCCATCAAATTAAACTACGGGTGGATAAAGGCGAGCGCTGCCTGGTAACCACCCTGACCAAAAGAATGGCTGAGGAACTGGCTGACTATCTGATTGAAATGGATGTCAAGACCCATTACCTCCATTCCGAGATTGTAACCCTGGAAAGGGTTGAGATACTGCGTGACCTGCGCCTCGGTGTCTATGACGTCGTGGTCGGGATTAACCTCTTACGGGAAGGGCTTGACCTGCCCGAGGTGAGTCTGGTGGCGGTTCTGGACGCCGACAAGGAGGGTTTTTTAAGGTCAGAGCAAGCGCTAATTCAGACGATGGGGCGGGCAGCCCGCCACATTGACGGGCATGTCATCATGTATGCCGACAGCATCACCGGTTCAATGCAGGCAGCAATGGATGAGGTCAAGCGCCGACGCCAGATTCAGGAAACCTATAACCAGGAGCATGGCATTACACCGCAGGGAATCAGGAAAGCAATCAGGGATATTACCGAGCGGGTGCGGGTGGTAGCTGAAGCTAAAGCCTCCTATACCGGCGAGGCAGCGGTCTCCAAAGAGGCTATCGCCCGTCTGATTAAGGAACTTGAGGCACAGATGAAGACCGCCGCCAGAAATCTGGAGTTTGAAAAGGCGGCACTGCTCCGCGACCGAATCATTGAACTGAGAAAAGATGAAAACCAACCGGTCCGATACAAGACAAGAGCGTCGTGAGAGAAAGCTAAAGAAAAAGCGAGCGAGAATGCCCAAACACGGCAAAAGCCTGGCCCGAATCTATATGGATGCTATCTTAAAGAGATTCAAGCGCCAGGGGAAGTGAGCCGCAGAAGACTCGAACCTTAACCCTCTTTCTCCTCGTTTTCCTCCTCGTACTGCTCCATCAGGCGAGCCGCCCTCGGGTAACCAATGTGCAACTTCCGCTGCAGGAAAGATGTAGAGATATGGTCATATTGCTTGGCCAGTTGCTTGACCGCGTCAAGGAGCGAGTCTTTAGGATATTCATCTCTCCTCAGAGCGACGGTTGGCGAGATGAGTTCTTCAACCTTAAGCTGCCCGGCTACTTCTTCCTGATGCTGACTTCCCCAGAAATAGACCAATCTCTCCAGCTCAACATCGGAGACAAAACATCCCTGCAGTCGTTTCGGCTTGGCGGCCTCGGTTGGCATATAGAGCATGTCACCCTTACCCAGGAGCTTCTCAGCACCAACGCTATCAAGAATGGTACGCGAATCCACTTGAGAGGTAACAGCAAAGCTAATTCGGGTCGGGAAGTTAGCCTTAATCAGCCCGGTAACCACATCCACCGAGGGTCGCTGGGTTGCTACCACTAGGTGGATGCCGGTTGCCCGGGCAAGTTGAGCCAAGCGGCAGAGGATATGCTCAACTTCATCAAAACCGGCCATCATTAAATCAGCCAGTTCGTCAATAACCAGTACCAGTTGAGGCAACCTCTCCGTCCCCTGTTTATTTTTATTATAAGCCTCAATGTTGCGGGCTGAGGCGGCAGCTAGCTTCCGATAGCGACCGTCCATCTCATGGTTTAGCCAGCGCAGAGCACTTAGGGCTTTATCGGTATCAACAATAACCGGAGTAGCCAGCTGAGGCACACTGTTGTACGGGGTCAATTCGACTCGTTTGGGGTCAATCATAATAAACCGAATATCATTGGGGGTGTTATGCAGAAGCAAACAGCAGATAATAGAATTTAAACAAACCGTTTTACCGCTTCCAGTAGCCCCGGCAATAAGCAGATGGGGCATCTTGGTCAGGTCAGCAGCAACTGACTCACCACCGGCGCCCTTGCCCAGAGCAATAGCTAATTTAGTCCTTGCGGTTAGTCTCTGAAAGACATTGGTCTCAATTACTCCTCGAAGGCTAACCAGACCCGAATCAGTGTTCGGTACTTCAATACCAACTATAGATTTTCCTGGCACTGGTGCCTCAATCCTGATACTCGATGCCGCCAGAGCCAGCGCCAAATCATTAGCCAGCGAGGTGATTCTCTCTACCTTAACCCTGGTCTTGGCTACCTCTTGCAGCCTTACCCTGATACTGCCATCTTTGTCTTTTTCCTTTATCTCTTTATATTTTCTATCCCAGCCTGGCTCCACCCCAAACTGGGTGACAGTTGGACCGGCATTTATCTGAACCACCTTGGTATCAACCCCGTAGCTGGCAAGGGCGTTTTCAATGAGTTCAGCTCTTTTGAGATTGTCAGCCTCAGCAAATTCGATCTCAGGGGTTTCATCCAGAATATCAATTGGGGGTATCCTCCAACCGTCGACAACAACCAGGGACGGTGATTCGCCGTATTTCCTCCATACCTCCTCAGCCACCTGCCGCAATTCCTGCTTTGTCTGAGGTTGAGCCGCTACTTGAGAACCAGCTTCACCCGAAGTAGCGATAGCAGGAGTTGGCGGTGCCACTACCGTCTTTCTTTCCAGTTCTACAAACGGTAGTGTTGCTTTGGGCATCTTCTCGATGAATCTTGGTTCCTCCAAAACACGTTTCGGAGCAGGTCGGGGCTTAAGCACACCGCTCAACCATGAGAAAAAGCCCCTCACCAGACGATAGCAAGCCCGGGGAGCCACCAAGGTAATACCCAGGACGACCAGCCCCACAATTCGAAGAGTACCATCAAAATTCTGATAACCGATAATGCTCAATCCAAAGCTCCCGCCCAGACTTCTCTCTCTCAAGACACCCGAAGCGGGAAATAGAGCCAGTATCCCCCATAAAGCCAGTATGAAAACGGCACCACCCAGCCACCAGTTCCAGCGATAGATGACTGAAGACAGCCGGCGTTTCAAGATGACACCAAGCAGAATTATAAAGACGATAGCGAGTAAGACCAGCCCCCAGCCAAAGAGCTGGAGTATACCATAAGCCCAGGCGGTCAGGGCTTCTTGAAACCAGAAAAGGAGAGCCACGATAATACCGAGCAGAATAAGTATCAACACCGGTGGAAGTGTCAGAAAATGAAACAATTGCCGCCACCAAGCTACGCCTTGTCTTCGGGGGCTCCTTCGGGATTTACTCCTGGTAGCAGTTCTCCTGTTATCAACCTTGCTGATTTTACCCTTTCTTCTGGCCACTTTTACACCTTTACTATGAAGGGCAAGACCATGGGACGGCGTTTGGTCTGTTCGTAGTAGAATCTATTCAGGACATCCCTGACCTTCTCGTTGACAAAGCTCCACTCGGCCGGACGGCGGCCACTGTGGTCTAAAACCCTGGCTACCAGCTCGCGACTCTCTTCAATCATATCTCTGGACTCTCTGGTATCGACAAAACCCCGGGAGACAATATCGGGACGTCCCATCAGCTTTCCGGTCTGCTTATTAACAGTGATAATGGCCACCACAATGCCATCCCTTGATAACATCTTTCGATTGCGCAGCACAACACTGCCAATATCACCGACACTCAAACCGTCAACATAAACATTACCCGAGGTAACCTTACCCGCTATCCGCCCACTCTGCGGGTTAATCTCAAGGACACTGCCATCCTCAAGCACAAAGATATTTTCCTTGGGGATGCCCACGGATTCAGCCAACTTGGCATGTAGGCTCAGGTGACGATACTCACCATGGATTGGGACAAAGAATTTGGGTTTTACCAGATTTAAGAGCAGCTTCAACTCCTCCTGACTACCATGCCCATGAACGTGAACCTGAGCGACCTCACTATAAAGTACCCGCGCCCCCTGTTTAAAGAGGCTATCAACTGCCCGGTTGACCCGTGACTCGTTGCCCGGGATGGGGGTAGCTGAAATAACCACCGTATCCCCTTCCTGAATATGGACATGCTTTGAATCCCGATTGGCAATACGAACCAGAGCCGAAGTGGGTTCACCCTGGCTGCCGGTAGTAATCAGAACCGTCTTCTCCCTCGGCATCTTGCGAAGTTCGTCAATTCGGCCCAGCACTCCATCTGGGACATTAAGATAACCCAATTCCATTGCCATCCGTGTCGTATTAGTCATACTGCGCCCAACAATAAAGACCCGGCGCTGATACTTTGAAGCTGAATCAACAACCTGCTGAATACGGGAAATCAGTGATGAGAATGTAGCCACAATCACCCTGCCCGGGGCATTAGCTATCACCCGGTCTAAGGTTTCACCAACCACTCTTTCCGAGGGAGTATAGCCAGGGACGGCAGCGTAGGTTGAGTCAGCCAGGAGGAGCAGAACCCTCTGACTTCCCAGCTGAGCCAGTCGGGAAAGGTCGGTTGGTTTTGAGTCAACCGGCGTGTAATCAAGCTTAAAATCACCGCTATGGACGATAGTGCCAATCGGTGTCGAAATAATTAGTCCAACCGCATCAGGTATACTGTGGCAAACCGCAAAGAATTCAATGCCAAACTTACCCAAGCTAAACTTCATGCCCGGTACTATTAGTTTAAGATTCGCACCAGATAGCGCCCTTGCCTCTTTAAGTTTGGTAGAAATAAGGCCACGGGTGAGTTTAGTCGAGTAGACAGGCACATTAAGCTGGGGCAGCAGATAAGCCAACGCTCCGACATGGTCCTCATGACCATGTGTTACGATTATCCCCCTTACTTTATCACGTTTTTCTAACAGGTAGCTAAAGTCAGGGATTACCAGGTCAATACCCAGCATTTCCTCTTCGGGAAACATCAGCCCGGCATCAATAACAATGATGTCGTCCCCATACTCCATCACCATCATGTTCTTGCCGATTTCACCCAGCCCCCCAAGGGGGATGATCTTTAGTTTTGGTCCGGCCATAATTAAACCTCAAACATATTAAGCTGTTGTGGCTCTGGTTTTACCCCTTTTACTTTTTCCGCTTCAGCCAGGAGCGCTGGGATTTTAAGCATATCTTCCTGTATTACCTGGCGCAAACTTTGCTGGTGGAGTGCCGCCGCTGGGTGATACATGGCATAGTAGATGATATTGTCCTGTCTCAGGGCAGTGCCATGGATTTTGCTAATAATCCTATTGGGAAAAAACATTGCCATGGAATAGCGCCCCAGAGTGACAATCATCCTGGGCTTAATTATTTCAATCTGATGCTCAAGATAGGGACGGCAATTCTGTATTTCAGCGGGCAAAGGGTCACGGTTTCCAGAAGGGCGTGTTTTAATTACATTGGTGATGTAAACCTGCTTACGTTTAAGATTAATAGAAGTTAGGAGCTGGTCAAGAAATTGCCCGGCCGGACCAACAAAGGGACGTCCCTGCTGGTCTTCATGCCAACCGGGGGCTTCTCCAATAAACATGATATCGGCGTCTTCAGCCCCTTCACCAGGCACAGCATGAGTCCGATATTTAGCAATTTCACACCTCGTGCAGTGTGCAACCTGCTCATAAAGCTCACTCAGTGCCGACATAAAAACTCTAACGACTAACCTTTTTTACCATGATAGCACGAGTAATATGTCAAGTCAATTTGAAGGTTGACAGTAAAAGGACACAGTTGTAGACTATTTTTAGAGCAACCTCCGATACCACCATCGGCAGCTAACTCCAAGAGAAAGGAAGCAAATTGAGTTTTCTTGAGCAAACCGACCCAGAAATTAGCCGGGCTATCAACTTAGAGAGAAAACGACAAAAGGAAACGATAAATCTTATTGCCTCTGAAAATTATACCAACTCGTCAGTACTTGAGGCTCAGGGTTCTTTCCTGACTGATAAATATGCCGAGGGTTACCCGGGGAGACGCTACTACGGTGGCTGCGAGAACATGGACACGGTGGAAAGGCTCGCCATTGGGCGGGCCAAGGAACTTTTTAAAGCCGCGCATGCCAACGTCCAGCCTCACAGTGGTACTCAAGCCAATATGGCCGCCTATTACGCTTTAATCAACCCCGGTGATACGGTGCTGGCAATGAGCTTGGCTCATGGTGGGCACCTCACCCACGGGGACAAGGTGAGTTTTTCCGGTAGCTTCTATAATTTTGTCCACTACGGGGTTAACCGGGAAACGGAAAGAATTGACTATCAAGAACTGGAGAAGCTCGCCTTAAAGCACCGGCCAAAACTGATTGTCTGTGGTGCCAGCGCCTATACCAGGATGATTGATTTTGAGCGTTTCCGGCGAATCTGTGACCTGGTTGGCGCCAGGCTTATGGTTGATATGGCTCATATCGCCGGACTGGTAGCAGTGGGGCTCCATCCCAGTCCGGTACCTGATGCCGATGTGGTAACCTCAACCACCCACAAGACAATCTGCGGCCCAAGGGGTGGCTTCATCTTATGCACTCAGGAACTGGCTTCCCCAATCGACAAGGCTGTTTTCCCCAGAATGCAGGGGGGGCCACTGATGCATGTTATTGCCGCCAAAGCGGTGGCTTTCTATCAGGCTCAACAACCTCAATTTCAGAATTATCAACGTGCAGTACTGGATAATGCCCAGACTCTAGCCAGCGAACTGAAAAAGATGGGGCTTCATCTGGTATCGGGCGGTACCGATAACCACATGGTCCTGGTTAACCTCGCCAAAACCGGGATTACCGGCCGGAAAGCCGAAGAAGCCCTGGGTAAAACTGGCATCGTGGTCAACCGCAATTCCATTCCCTTTGACCCTCGCCCGCCACTAATTACCAGCGGCATCAGGCTAGGTACTCCGGCGGTAACGACACGCGGCTTTGGTAGTGAAGAGATGAGAAAAATCGCTTCGCTTATAGTGAAAGTAATCGCCGATATTGGCGCCCCGGGGATTCAGAATCAAGTAAGAGAAGAGGTTAGCCAGATGTGCAATCGATTCCCAGTACCGGGTGTTGACGCCTAAACTATCTCAGCAAAGTTTAGACTTTTTAGATGGAGGTTTAACAGTTGATGGATGAACTCAAGGTGCTTACAGGTAACGCTCACCCTGCCCTTGCCCAGGAAGTTTGTGATTATCTGGAAATACCCCTTGGCAAGAGTGAGGTTTTTCAATTCAGTAACGAGAATATCTTCGTCCGAATTCTGGAGAATGTCCGCCAGCGAGACACCTTTATCATTCAGCCGCTATCCTCACCAGTGAACAAGAGCCTGATTGAGCTTCTAATCATGATTGATGCGCTAAAAAGGGCATCGGCGGGACGAATCACCGCAGTTATTCCTTACTACGGCTATGGTCGCACCGACAAGAAAGACCAGCCCAGAGTGCCAATAACAGCCAGATTAATCGCCGACCTGCTTACCGTGGCCGGAGCCAACCGGCTGCTCACCGTAGATTTACACGCCGCCCAGATTCAGGGCTTTTTCAGTATTCCGGTTGACGAGCTAACAGCTCTTTATATCCTGGCTAACTATTTCAAGAAAAAAGACTTCGACGACTTAGTTGTCGTCGCCACTGATATCGGTATTTCCAAAAGGGCTCGGGACCTAGCTGCTAAACTCGATGCCCCACTGGCTATTGTTGAAAAGAGACGTGCGGGGAATGACGACCATGCAGAGACGCTGAATATCATCGGTGAAGTCGAAGGTAGAATTGCCCTCACCGTTGATGATGAAATCGACACGGCCGGCTCACTGGCAAATGTTGTCTCCGCCTTAAGAGAACGGGGAGCAAAGGAGGTCTATGCTTGCTGCACACACCCGATATTCTCCGACCCGGCAATCCAAAGGATAGCTTCCATTCCAGTGAAAGAGATAGTTGTTACCGACACCGTCCCGGTGAACGAAAAAAAGAAACTGGACAAAATCACCGTTTTGCCAATCGCCCCACTTCTGGGTGAAGCCATCCAGCGTATCCACACCGGTCAGTCAATCGGAGCCATGTTTGAGTAAGGAGGGGAGTTATGTTTAAGTGGTTGGGCGGACTCCTTGATTCCAACGAGAAACAGCTAAAGCTCCTTGAGCCAACGGCAGAGCGGATAAATGAGCTTGAGGCTGGTTTTACAAAACTTACCGATGACCAGCTTCGTCTAAAGACCGATGAGTTTAAAACACGGCTTAAAGGCGGCAGTTCGCTTGATAAGCTCCTGCCCGAGGCTTTTGCGGCTGTCAGGGAAGCGGCCAGACGCACCATCGGCCAGCGCCACTTTGATGCCCAGCTAATGGGGGGCATTGTCCTTCACCAGGGCAAAATTGCCGAGATGAAAACCGGTGAGGGCAAAACACTGGTAGCAACCCTACCACTCTACCTCAATTCCCTCACCGGCCGGGGCTGTCACCTGGCAACCGTTAATGACTACCTGGCCCGGCGAGACCCCTACTGGATGGGACCAATCTTCCATGCCCTGGGAGTGAATGTTGCCAGTATTTATCCCCAGCAAACCCCGGACGAACTCAGCCCGGCCCGCCTTTACGATAAAGACTATGACTTAGGAGATAAACACTGGGAGCACTTCCGCCCCATTTCCCGCAAGGAGGCTTACCAGGCGGATATTACCTACGGCACCTCAAGTGATTTTGGTTTTGACTACCTTCGGGACAACATGGTTTTAGAGCTACCGAGGTGCGTCCAACGTGAGCTAAACTTCGCCATTGTCGACGAGGTAGATAACCTTTTAATTGACGAGGCGCGGACACCACTGATTATCAGCGGCCCGGATGTAGAAGCTGGCCAGAAATACCAGGTATTCGCTCGACTCGTGCCCAGACTCAAGCGGGGTGTGGACTATGAGGTACAGGAGAAAGAGCGCACCGTAGATTTAACCGATGCTGGCTACGCTAATGTGGAAAGAATACTTCAAAACGAAGGCATTCTCAAGTCACCCAGTCTCTATGACCCGGCCAACGCCGACCTGCACCGCCACCTGAGAAATGCCCTGGCAACCAAGGAGATCTATCGCCGTGACCGCGACTATGTCATCAAAGACGGACAAGTCATTATTGTTGATGAGTTTACCGGCCGACTGATGCTTGGCCGACGTTATTCAGAAGGATTGCATCAGGCAATCGAGGCTAAAGAACGGGTTAAAGTCCAGCAGGAAAGCCGAACCTTCGCCACCATTACCATTCAGAACTACTTCCGTATGTACGATAAACTGGCTGGCATGACCGGTACCGCCGCTACTGAAGCTGAAGAGTTCTACAAAATATATAAGCTTGAGGTGGTGGCTATCTCAACCAATAAACCGATGGTTCGAGAGGATTGCCCCGACCATATTTACAAGGATGAAGAGGCTAAATTCCGTGCCGTCGTCCGTGAGATTGAACAGCTTCATAAAGAAGGAAGACCAGTACTGGTTGGCACAGTATCAATTGAGAAATCGGAAAAGTTAAGCGAGTTCCTGAAGCGTCGCGGCGTCCCCTATCAGGTTCTCAATGCCAAGCAGCATGAAAGTGAGGCCAACATCATCGCCGAGGCGGGTAAACCCGGGGCAGTAACCGTAGCCACCAACATGGCCGGACGTGGTGTTGATATCATCCTCGGTGGCAAAAAACCTGATAACGGAAGTAAGCCAGAATCGGAGGAGTGGCAGAAGCAACACGATAGAGTGGTTGAGCTTGGCGGACTGCATGTCCTTGGCACCGAGCGTCATGAAGCCAGACGAATTGATAATCAGCTCCGGGGCAGAGCCGGACGACAGGGCGACCCGGGAAGCTCTCGTTTTTATGTCTCGCTTGAGGATGACATTATGCGCCGTTTTGGCGGCGACCGCCTCAAAGGTCTCATGAACTGGGCCGGCATGGATGAAAATACCCCGATAGAAAACAAACTGGTCAGCCGCTCAATCGAAAATGTCCAGATGAAGGTCGAGGGCTACCACTTTGACGTCCGCAAACACCTGGTCGAGTATGACGATGTGGTCAATAGACACCGCGAGGTCATCTACGGCGAGCGCCACAAGATACTAAGCGGCGCTGACCTTAAAGCCAATATTCTGGATATGGTCAGGAATGAACTAAGGGATATTGTGGCTACCCATACCACTGGCAACCGCGGCATTGATTGGGACATCAAAGGACTTTTGGATGAAGTCTCTACCATTGTCCCCATCCCGCCTGCCATCAACACCGAAACCCTGCCTCAACTTTCGTCAAAAGAGATTGAAGAAAAGCTCATCCAGCTGGCAGAGGCTCTTTACCAGGAGCGGGAGCAGGAGCTTGGCTCAGACAACATGAGAACTTTAGAGCGCCTGGTAATGCTGCGCATCATTGACAGCCTGTGGGTGGAGCACCTGACCCTCATGGAGCGTATGCGACAGCAAGCCGGTTGGGAGGCTTTACGCCATACCCGCTCAGTAGATGCCTACAAGAATGAAGGTTTCAAGCAGTTCCAGCTACTCCTGGATACCATCCAGCACGACGTGGTTCACACCATCTACCACGTAAACATTGTCCAGCGCGAGGCTGCTCCCCAGGGTACAGCCCCAGCCCCGGCCGCTCAAGCTGTATTAAGCGGCGGCGAGAGCAAGAAGCGACTCAAGGTTGGCGGCGGGAAGATTGGCAGAAACGACCCCTGCCCCTGTGGCAGTGGCAAGAAATACAAACGCTGCTGTGGAAGGTAATGAAAAACAGTGAGCTTGCCAGGATATTTCAGGATATTGCTGACCTCCTTGAGCTAAAAGGGGGAAACCCCTTTAAAATCAGGGCTTACCAGAAGGTGGCTCGTGCCATTGAGCACCTGCCGCTAGAGGTGGAAAGGCTGGTCGCCGAGGACAGGCTGAGGGAAATCCCCGGGGTGGGTGAGGCAATCACCTCGAAGATTACAGAACTGGTGACCACCGGACGGCTTGAGTATTACGAGAAACTCATCCTTGAGTTCCCGGAGGGGATTAGCGCCCTGCTCAGTATCCCCGGTATCGGGCCCAAGACGGCGATGCTGCTTTCTCAGGATATGGGGGTAAAAACCGTGGAGGAGCTTGAACGGGCACTCACCAGCGGCAAGGTGGCTTTACTCCCCCGAATGGGTGAAAAGACCGCCGAAAATATCCTGCGCCATCTTCAGGCAATGAGGCGAAAAGACCAGCGTATCCCGATTGGTCAAGCCCTGCCGGTGGTAGACGAGATTATCGCTCAGCTCAGCCGGGTTAGAGGGGTAAAGAACCTGGTTCCAGCCGGGAGCCTGCGCCGTTTTAAGGAAACCGTGGGTGATATTGACCTCATGGGCACAGCTGATAATGCCGAAGAGGTGATTAAGGAGTTTACTCACCTGCCGCAGATTAAAGAAATCTCGGGCAGCGGCACCACCAAGGCAAGCGTGGTTGTTTCAGGCGAGCTTCAGGTTGACCTCAGGATTGTGGAGCATGATAGCTTCGGCTCGCTACTCCAGTATTTCACCGGCAGCAAACAGCACAATATCAACCTCAGGGAAAGGGGACACCGACAGGGACTTAAATTATCCGAATATGGAATTACCGACCTTAAGACAGGTAGGCTGGAGAAGTTCTCAACCGAAGAGGCATTCTATAAGCGGCTTGGACTTGAGTATATCCCGCCAGAAATAAGAGAGGGCACCAATGAAATCGCAAGAGCCGAGCAAGGCACCCTGCCCAAACTGGTTGAACCATCCGACCTGAAGGGTGACCTTCATGTCCACACCATCTGGAGCGACGGACACAATACGATTGAAGAGATGGCTCTGGCAGCTAAAGAGCTCGGCTACCAGTATCTGGCAATTACTGAGCACTCATCTGGTCGCGGTATCGCCCACGGGCTGGATGCCGCCAGATTGAGGCAGCAGCTTTCAGAGATTAAAGAGCTTAATCAAAGCCTTGGTGGCATCCGCATCTTAAGCGGTATCGAGGTTGATATTCGCGCCGATGGTAGTCTGGATATTCCAGACGAACTCCTTGGGGAACTTGATATTGTTGTCGCCGCGGTACACTCAAGCCTTGGTCAAGGCGAAGAGCAGATGACCAGAAGGATGCTGGCGGCGATAGAAAACCCGAATGTTGATATCCTGGCACACCCGACCTGCCGCCTGCTGCCGGACAGGGAAGCGGCAGCAGTGGATATGGAGGAAATTTTCAAGGCGGCAGCAAAAAATAAAAAGACTCTTGAAATCAACGCCATGCCCAGCCGTCTGGACCTTAAAGACACCCATATCTTCAGGGCCAGAGAACTGGGGGTGATGCTAGCCATTAATACCGATGCCCACTCAACCGAGCAGCTAGGTTTCATTCGCTTCGGAGTGGGTATGGCCCGACGGGGCTGGTGCCAGAACCAAGATATAATAAATACCAAACCGTTAGAAGAGCTAATAGCCCTAAGAGAAGGTTTGAAATGTCGGGTCTAAGTAAACAGTTAAAATCTTCTCGGCCAATCGTAATGGGTGATACTGAGGCGATAAATTACCTAAAGCAAGCGATTGCTTCTGGCAAAAACTGGTACCTGGCTTTACTTGAAACGATAGGCCTATGGGCCGAAGCCAAGGAAACCCGCCACGACCGTACTTACACCTACCTGATTGACGGTGAAGCCTTCGACCTGATACTTCTGGCGGAACGACTCTGTGATGAAGTAAACGGGCTAATACCTGAAGATGGGAAAAATGCCCTGCTTTTTCATAGCCAACCGCCACTCCCCGTGAGCAAGGAGGAACTCAAGCGACTCATCGGCAACAGTAAGTATCATCAATACCTTAATTACTTTTATGGCATTACCGTCGAGGAAGCCCTATCTCTAGCCGTGCAGGATGAAGTGCGAAAGGAAAGGCAGACTCTAAATCCAGGTAATGAGGACGGGATTACCAGTGAGGTTTACCAGCGAATATATGGTGCCACCAAGGCGGTATTACTCAATCATTTCCGGCGTGAGAAGGGTTACCCCAAACGCAGGTCAATCAGTTTAAGCGAGCTTAAAGAGTTCAGCTACTGGCTATTCAAATACCGACTCAAACACTGTGACAAAGCCAGGGTTGCCAGTGATACCAAGAAAGCACTGAAGTGGTTGAAAAAACAGTCCGTTAAAAACGGTTTCCTCCTTGACTTGACAGGAGATGAACATTTTATCGGGATAGATGAGGAATCATGTTAGCCAAGGTAAAAACCGCCGCCGTGGTTGGTCTTGAGGGTCAAATGGTTGATGTTGAAGTGGATATTTCAAACGGACTGCCCTCAATGACCATTGTCGGACTGGCTGACGCCGCTGTCCAAGAAGCCAGAGAACGGGTCCGCGCTGCCATCCGCAATTCCGGCTTCGCCTTCCCGATGAAACGTATTGTGGTCAATCTCGCTCCAGCCGACTTAAGGAAAGCCGGACCGGCTTATGACTTACCCATTGCCATTGGTATTCTCTTAAGCTCAGAACAGGTATCGGCCGATACATCAAGAGCCATTTTCCTTGGTGAATTGTCCCTCGACGGCGGTTTGCGCCACACCAGCGGTATCTTACCAATGGTAGCTTTAGCCCAGGAACAGGGATTTAACCAGGTTTTCGTGCCTCTAAGTGATGCTCAGGAGGCATCCCTGATTGACGGCACCACAACCACCCCATTTGCTTCCCTTCCTGAGTTAGTCAGCTATCTTCGAGGAGAAATACCAGCCCCGAAATGTGAGTTTGAAAAACTTCCCGATACCACCTCCTCTTTTTCACACTCTGTTGACCTGGCCTATATCAAAGGACAGGAGCATGTTAAGCGGGCCCTGGAAGTAGCCACCGCTGGTGGTCATAACGTCATTATGTCTGGTCCCCCGGGGAGCGGCAAAACACTACTTGCCCGCTCCATTCCCTCAATACTGCCACCAATGACGATGGGGGAGTCACTTGAGGTTACCAAAATCTACAGTGTTCATGGTCTCCTGCCCCCGGATATGCCTCTAATTAGAGAACGCCCCTTTCGTGCTCCACACTACACCATCTCCAATGCCGGGCTGGTCGGCGGTGGCCACTGGCCCAGACCTGGCGAAATCAGCCTCAGCCACCGGGGGGTGCTATTTCTTGATGAACTGCCGGAGTTTGGCCATGCGGTGCTTGAAGTGCTCCGCCAACCGCTGGAAGACAAGATAATCACCATCAGCCGGGCACAGGGGAGCGTCACCTTTCCCTCCAATTTTATGCTGGTCGGGGCGATGAACCCCTGCCCCTGTGGTTACTGGGGCGACCCCTTCAAGGAGTGTACCTGCTCACCCGGTCTGGTCTCCAGATACCAGAGACGAATCAGCGGGCCATTCATGGACCGGGTTGATATCTTTGTTGAAGTACCCCATATTGACTATGAAAAGCTGACTGATGAAAACCTGGGGGAAAGTTCAGCCAAGGTTCAGACTAGGGTTACCGCCGCCCGCACCCTCCAGCTCAAGCGATTTGAAGAGACAGGGTTAAGCTATAATTCTGAGATGACACCCGCAGAAGTAAGGGGATTCTGCCAGGTTGAAGACTCAGCCCAGAGCCTGCTTAAAACAGCCATGAAACAGCTTTATCTCTCCGCCCGAGCCTTTCACCGCATCCTGAAACTTGCCCGCACCATCGCCGATTTGGAAAATGCCGACATAATTAAAAGTCATCATCTGGCTGAAGCCATTCAGTACCGACCGAGACGATTGATGTAAAGCCAACCTATCCTTGACCACAATTTACCTTGCTTGGGCAAATCATTGTATAATATATATACATCTTCCAGGAGAAGATAATGACGGTAATAACTGACTCTATAAAAGCCAACTCATATATCCAGCAGGGTGATACCTCTATTGAAAGTGAAGACTTAACTGGTGCCCTGGAAAACTACACCAAGGCGATTGAACTGGATACCGACCGTGAGGCAGTTTACAATAACCGGGGGCAGGTTTTAGCCGCACTTGGACAATACGATGAGGCAATCGCTGACCTCGAGCAGTTCCTCAAGCTTAAATCAGGCCGTCGCTTCGCTTCTCTCGTGGAAGAAGAAATCAAGGCGCTGAAGATGCCCGATACCAGGGTTTACCTAGCACGAGTCACCCAGTCTAAACTTACAAGTTGTCTCTGTGGTGGCGGTGAATACGTCATTACCACCCCAGTTTTCAATATGACAGTTCAAACCAAAAATGACACAATTACCTTTGACAGTATCGAGTTGCACGGCAAATACAGCCTAATCACCCTCTACTTAAAGGCAGATACAGGCGAGGTCATCACTACCGGGTACTTCCTGCTTGGAAAGCAGGCTTAAATCCGGGTAAAGTTTCAACCAGAGAGGCGAAAGATAACACCGACAGCTACCATCACCAAGCCAACGGCGATGGCTAACCAACCCCCAACTCTTAATGCCCCGGGTTCGGGGTGTTCGGGCGAGCGCTCGAGGAACTCCCTGGCATCAGGACGACTGGCGATTGAATTATAGTAGCTCCTTTCCCGGACTTTAGCCAAGATAACAGCCACTAATCCAAAAAGGATAAAAAACCCACTTATACCCAGCAATATCAGCCAGCCCTGCTGTAGCATTCAAAGCACCCATCTTAAAGGATTGGTTTAAATTACAGGTATTTTAAAGCCTGTCATCAAGTGCTAGGTAATTTCAGCGCTAGCCCCAGCCTCTTCCAGTTTCTTTTTGGCTGCCTCAGCCTCATCCTTGCCAACTCCCTCTTTTACCGGCTTCGGGGCACCCTCTACCAGGTCCTTGGACTCCTTAAGCCCAAGGGCAGTTAGCTCTCGCACCGCCTTAATCACTGAAATTTTGTTAGCCCCAATCTCCTTCAAAATCACATTGAACTCGGTCTTTTCTTCTTCGGCAACTGCGACAGGAGCTCCAGCCATAGCCGGTGCGGCTGCTACCGGTGCGGCAGCACTAACCCCAAACTCAGCCTCCATGGCCTTAACCAACTCAGCCAGCTCAAGTACAGTCATTTTCTTCACTGCCGAGAGTATCTCCTCAGTTACCGCCGACTTGGTCTTTTCTGCCTTGTCAGGTTTGGACTCGCTTTTGGTTAACTTAGCCGCCTTGGGCTTTTCCCCTACCTCTTTGGCTGGTGACTCTTTAGCTTCCGCCACTGGCTCCTTGATTTCCGTTGTTGTTTCCTGTGTTCCAGCCGTCTCAGCCTTCTTTTCTACTTCTTCTGACATTCTACTCTCCTTCCAATTGTTGTATTCTAGCCTGTAAAACCCCCACAAAGCCTCGCATGGGAGCAGTAAGACAACCAACCAGCCCCAAGATGGGACTCTGCATAGCACCTAAAACCTTGGCCACCAGTATCTCCCTTGATGGTAATGTCGCCAAGGTGTTAACCTCTTCAACGCTAAGCAGGCTATCCGCTAAAAAGCCGCCTTTAATACCAAGCTCCGATTTGGCATCACGAATAAAGTCACCCAAGACTCTGGCCGGCTCAGCAATTTCACCATAACCAAAGGCGATTGCCACCGGCCCCGTAAACAAACTGGCTAGGTCCCCCCGGTTAGCCTTTTCGGCAGCAAGGCGAGCCAAGGTATTCTTGACGACACTAAACTCTATCCCAAGCCCTCTCAGCTGATTACGCAACATGCTCATCTCAGCAACTGATAGCCCCCGGTAGTCGGTCAAAACACCAATGTTACACTTACTGATTGCTTCGTACAACTTCTGGACTGACTTTACCTTTTCTTCTCTAGCCATCTCTACTATCTCCTAACGGTATTAATTAAAAAACCCTCATGCTTGCCGCACAGGGATTTCGAACTAATCAAACCTGACTAGTAGCATAATATTATTGAACTATGATTTGTTCCCTCGGCAGGCAAATTTAAGCCATCGCTGGGCACCGGCTATCTCTGGAAAATAAATTATTTCGCTGTTTTAGCCTCCTTTTACGCTAACTCAAACTTAAAGACAGGGTTGGTGCAAGGTCAAGCTTGATACCTGGCCCCATGGTAGTCGCCAGAGAGGCCGTTTTCACATATTGACCTTTAACCCCACTAGGCCTAGCCTTAACTACTGCTTCAATTACTGCCGTCAGGTTATCCAATAACTTGCTCTCGTCAAAGCTAACCTTTCCCAGCGGCACATGGATTATGGCTGTCTTATCCAGTCTGAATTCTATTCTCCCTTTGCCCGCGTCCTCAATCACCCGGGTCAAACTTTCAGCTGGCACCACAGTTCCTGATTTAGGGTTGGGCATTAGCCCTCTTCTGCCTAAAATCTTACCCAGCTTACCGACTTTGCTCATCATCTCAGGGATTGAGATAGCAACATCAAACTCAATCCAGCCATCCTCAATTTTCTTGACCAGCTCATCACCACCGACAAAATCAGCCCCGGCCTCTTTAGCAATCTTTTCCGCTTCCCCCTGAGCAAAGACCAAAACCCGCACTTTCTTCCCTAACCCATGCGGCAGTACCGTCGTGCCGCGCACTTGCTGACTGGCATTTCGCGGGTCAACGCCCATTCGCAGGTGAAGTTCAACCGTCTCATCAAACTTGGCATAGGCCAGTTTCTTGGCAAGCTCAATCGCTTCTTGCGGATGGTAAGACTTTTCTTTATCTAGAAGTTTAATTGATTCTTGATAGCTTTTACCGTGTTTTGCCATTTTACTCTTCAACCTCAATACCCATACTGCGAGCCGTACCAGCGATAATTCTCTCTGCCCCTTCAATGTTGATTGCATTTAAATCTTTGGCCTTTAACTCGGCGATTTCATGAAGTTTAGCTCGAGATAGTGCACCTACCTTTTCACTCCCAGTAGCACCAGACCCTTTTTCCACGTCAATTGCCTTCTTTAATAAGTCAGCTGCCGGGGGAGTCCTGGTAACAAAGGTGAATGACCTGTCCTCATAGACGGTTATTTCAACCGGGACGATTGATCCCGTTTTTCCTTTGGTTCGCTCATTATAATCCTTGCAGAAAGCCATGATATTAACGCCATGTTGCCCCAAGGCCGGACCTACCGGAGGTGCCGGGTTGGCCTGGCCAGCCTCAATCTGCAACTTGATTACAGCCTTAACTTTTTTTGCCATCAGTTCTCCTCAACCAAAAAACTCGACTTAAAGTTTCTCCACCTGCAGAAAATCGAGTTCAACCGGTGTCTCACGACCAAAGAGAGTCAAAAGTACCCTGACTTTACCCTTGTCCACATCGATATCCTCTACCGTGCCAATAAAATCAATGAAGGGTCCATCAGTCACCCGAATGCTCTGTCCCTTACGGAAACCAACCTTGACCTTGGGTACTTCAGCCTCCATCTGTTTTAAGATTCGATTAACCTCTTCTTCTTGAAGCGGCACCGGCTTACTGCCACTGCTGACAAAACCGGTAACACCAGGGGTATTGCGCACTATATTCCAGCTTCGGTCGCTCAACTCCATTTGAACCAGGACATAGCCGGGTAATATCTTTTTAGTTACGGTACGCCGTTGCCCATTCCTGACCTCAATCTCATCTTCAGTGGGAATAACGACTTCAAAAACCTCATCACCACCGTCCATGGACCTGACACGCTGACCTAAATTCTTCCTAACCCGTTCTTCATACCCCGAATAAGTATGAATGACATACCATCCTTTCGGACTCTTTTCCACAAATAGCCTCTCCTACATTAAGAGTTTATGAAAAACCAGTGATTGTTTATTTGGAACTTGAAAGCCTGACCCGTCTATCCTCCAAGGAAAACCGCCCTAATCAGACTAGCAAAACCAAAATCAATTGCCCCAAGAATCACGCCCATGATTCCAGCAACCAGTATTACCAGAAAGGTGAGATAAGCAACCTCTCGTCGGCTGAGCCAGACCACTTTTCTTAACTCAGATACAATTTCACCCATGAACCTGAATCTGGAACGTTTCTTTGTCACTTGACGGTAAGTCATTTGAGAAATTTCACCTAACCTCGGATGTTGACAACTATTTTACCTCCCGATGCACCCTGTGAGTACGGCAACGGGGACAAAACTTACTCAACTCCAATCTTTCAGGATCATTCTTCCTGTTCTTAGTAGTAGTGTATGTCCTCTCCTTACACTCAGTACAGGCAAGTTGAATTATAATTCTGGCTTCAGTTTTCCTCGCCATAGTTATTTAATAATACGACTGAAGGTACCAGCACCTACGGTCCTACCCCCTTCTCGAATGGCAAAACGAAGACCCTTCTCCAGAGCTACCGGATAAATAAGCTTTACCTTCATCGTGGTGTTGTCTCCGGGCATAACCATCTCCACACCTTCCTGCAGTTCAATACTTCCGGTAACATCGGTAGTTCGGATATAGAACTGAGGTTTATAGCCAGTAAAGAAGGGCGTATGTCTTCCTCCCTCTTCCTTGCTCAGCACGTATACCTCAGCTTCGGCTTCAGTATGCGGCTTGATTGAACCCGGAGCCGCCAGTACCTGTCCTCGCTCCACCTCTTCACGTTCGACTCCTCTTAAAAGGGCACCAACCGCATCCCCTGGCTCAGCGTAATCCAATGTCTTATGAAACATCTCCAGGCTGGTAACGACTACTTTGTGCGGCTCATGATGCAAGCCAACCACCTCTACCTCATCTCCGGCTTTAAGCACACCACGATCGACCCTTCCCGTTGGCACCGTACCCCGTCCCTTAATACTGAAAACATCCTCAACCGGCATCAAGAAGGGCTGGTCTTTAGGCCGTGGTGGGATTGGGATATACTCATCGACAGTGTCCATCAGTTTCAAGATGGGACCGCACCACTGACACTCCCGCTGGCCACAGCCACATTCCAAGGCTTTAAGGGCACTCACTCTTACTACCGGCACCTCATCACCCGGGAAACTGTACTTACTGAGCAGCTCCCTTACCTCCATCTCCACCAGTTCCAATAGTTCCTCGTCCTCCAAAGCGTCTACCTTATTTAGAGCAACCACCATTCTAGGCACTTCAACCTGGTGTGCCAGCAATACATGCTCCCTGGTTTGAGGCATTGGACCATCAGGGGCACTTACCACCAGTATCGCTCCATCCATCTGGGCAGCACCGGTAATCATATTCTTGATAAAATCGGCATGCCCCGGACAATCGATGTGGGCATAATGACGCTTCTCGGTCTCATACTCCACGTGAGCAATCGCAATGGTCAAACCCCGAGCCTTTTCCTCTGGAGCATTATCAATAGTATCAAAGGCACGAAATCCGGTGCTGGCAACGGTTTTGGATAGCACCAGAGTAATCGCCGAAGTTAAAGTTGTTTTGCCATGGTCAACATGACCAATGGTACCGACATTACAGTGTGGTTTAGTCCTATCAAATTTCTGCTTTGCCATTTCTCCTCCCTTACTCTTAGCCCACAACCAGACTCGAACTGGTGACCCCGTTCTTACCAAGAACGTGCTCTACCAACTGAGCTATGTGGGCACTAATACTATTATATAGATTTTCCCTATTAAATGTCTATAGGCAAGATTAATATCAACTGCCTCAATTAATGGTGGAGGGAGCAGGATTCGAACCTGCGTAGCCCTTAAAGCGGCAGATTTACAGTCTGCTCCGATTGTCCACTCCGGCATCCCTCCCAAGGCGGCCCGAAAGCCCAGCCCGAGAGGGGATTCGAACCCGCTAACCTACCGATTACAAGTCGGTTGCGCTACCATTGCGCCACTCGGGCATTAAATTGTAAATATACTCCCCCAAGGCTACTCAACGGAAATATTATAAAGATGCAGAATGAAAAAGTCAAGCTACTCAACGGTGACGCTTTTCGCCAAATTCCGCGGATAGTCTATCGGCCGGCCACGATATTTAGCCGCGTAATAGGCAAGGAGCTGCAAAACTACGGTATTAACCACCGGAGAAAATACGGGGTCAACCCGAGGTACCGGAATTAAGAAATCAGTTATCTCTCTAGTGAGAGCATCGTCCTCTTCAGCCAGGGCGAGTACTGGTGAACCCCTCGCCTTGACTTCCTTAATATTGGTCAGCATCGCCTCACGAGTATTATCCGAAGCTAAAATGGCAACCACCGGTGTGTTACTTCCCAGTAAGGCGAATGGCCCGTGCTTTAACTCTCCGGCACTGTAGCCTTCAGCGTGGATATAGGAAACCTCCTTTAATTTGAGTGCCCCCTCTAAAGCCACCGGATAGTTCCTACCCCGAGCGATGAAGAATACGTCATCATATTTTGCCACATACTCAGCACATTCTCTAATTTTATCTTCATCATATAATATCTGCTCCAGTCTACTCGGTAGCTGCCTTAACTCCACAATCAGGCTGTCTAGTCTTCTCGTGTCAATCTTAGAATAAGAGAGAGCCAGCCAATAAAGTGCCATAAGTTGAGCGATAAAACTCTTGGTTGCCGCAACACTCATCTCGGGGCCAGCCCTGGTAAAAATAACCTGGTCAGCAATCCGGCTGGCAGTACTACCCACCACGTTGGTAATCGCTATCACCCGGCATCCGGTCTCCTTTAACTTTTTAATCGCCTTAATGGTATCCGCTGTCTCACCAGACTGGGTAATAACAATCGCCTCAGTCTTGACCGGAGTCTGACCATAATTGAATTCGGAGGCCAATTCAACCTTTACCGGGATTTTAACTAACTCCTCAATCAGGTATTTAGCTATCAGTGCCGCATGGTAGGAAGTGCCGCAAGCCAAGAGCAGCATATCCTCACGGCTGACACCAAGTGGCAGGACTAAATCGGCGATTGGCTCAGCCCTGGATACATACTCACCAATGGTATCCCGTATCACCCTGGGTTGCTCGTGAATCTCCTTGAGCATGAAGTGTTCATAACCACCCTTCTGGGCATCTTCCACACTCCATAAAATCCGGTGTTCCGGCCGCAAAACCTCCCTGCCATCCCCCTTAATTTCTGCACCCTCCGGGCTGATAACACCAATATCACCGTCCTCCAGATACACAACCCGATTGGTGTAGTCTAAAATCGCCGGCACATCGGAGGCAATAAAGCTCTCTCCATCACCAAGACCAATAATAAGCGGACTGTCTTTTTTGGCAGCGACCAGTTCGGGTTCACCCGCCGCCAGCACGATGATGGCATAAGAACCTTCCAGATCACTCAGAGCAATTTTTACCGCCTCCTCCAGACTTCCACTATAGTATTTCTCAATCAGATGTGAGATTACCTCGGTATCAGTTTCGGAAACAAAGTGGTGGCCTTCACCGATTAATTTTTGCTTAAGATGCTGGTAATTATTAATGATTCCATTATGTACTACGGCAATCTTACCCTGACAATCAAGGTGAGGATGAGCATTCACTTTTGATGGCTCACCATGGGTTGCCCACCTGGTGTGGCCGATACCCATCCTGCCGCCAAGCCGGGGTAATGATTTACCAAGTACTCCCACTCTGACCACATCCTTATAGACCTCGATTTCACTGCCGGCTACGGCAATACCACAGGAATCGTAACCCCGATATTCCAGCCTCTCCAGACACTTCAAGAGAACCGGTTGCGCCGCTTTATTGCCAATATAACCGACAATACCGCACATGATTATACTACCAGACTTCCATCAGGCAGCCTGCCAGATAATAGTTTCTGTGCCTGAACTTGAGAGTAATTACCGATAATAACCCCGGATTGAGCCACTACATTACTACCGGCACGACAGCCTGCACCCATAATGACTCCGATATCAACCAACTGATGTTGACCCTCAACCCTAACTTCAGCCTGACCACTACAGGCAGTGAAGTTCCCCTGGATAACACAACCCCGGTCAATGACTGAATTCTCAATAATTGAACCTGACCCAATACTGACATCGTCACCAATAACACTGTTTTTAATCAGGCTGAATGCCGAGATGGTTACATTACTGCCAATACTACTCGAAGGTAGAATACAAACATTGGGGCCAATATCGGAGTTGTCCCCAATAACTACCGGGCCAACAATATATGAGTTCGCCCTTATGACACCGCCTTTCCCAACTTGAATCGGCTTTTTTAAGGTTACTCCCGACTCAACCGTACCTCCCACTTCCGCTGGAATCTGACGCAGAATGGCATCATTGAGACTCAATATGTCCCAGGGATAAACCACATCAAGCCAGGTATCTTCAGTTTGATAAACGTTAACCCTGCCACCGGTGGCTATCACATTGTTCAGGACATCAGGAAGCTCAAGTTCAGTTTCGGCAAAGCCAAAAACCGCCTCATCAAAGACATAGATGCCAGTACTAACCAGGTTACCTTGCCTAGCCCTCAATCCGCCGACGGTGCTGACACCCTCAACCAAACCATTTTTAACTGTGACCACATCATACCGCTGTGGGTTCTCAACACGCTTCACCAGCAGCGCCAGGGGCTTGGCCCCAACAAAGCAAGCAATAGTATCAACACCAATCAATTTGTCCCCTTGCAAAACTATAAATTCGTCCTCAACTTTAGTCTTAGCCTGAGCCAGGGCATGAGCCGTCCCCAGTTGGCTCTCCTGAGTTACATACGTTATGTCAACTCCAAATTTTTCCCCGGAGCCAAAGTAGTCAAAGACCTGTTCCTTGCGGTAGCCTACTACCAGGATAATGTTACGAATACCATTCTGAGCCAACGCCGCAAGTATATACTGGAGTATCGGTTTTCCAGCAATAGCAAGCATTACCTTGGGCTTAGTCACCGTTAACGGTCTCAGCCTTTTACCTTCCCCGGCCGCCAGAATCACTGCCTGCTTCACTTGTTACCTCTAGAGTTTATTTAACCTTCCCTTGGTGCAGTCTAGTATACTCTTGAACCCGGTAAGATGATGCCACCAACCTGAGCCCCGGGGCCAATATGAGTCTCGTTACCAATTATACTGCCGGTATTAATGCAAGCGTTAATCCCGATTTCGACCCTGTCGCCGATGATTGCCCCCAGCTTGCGTCGGCCAGTATCGATGCCGAATACCCGAATGTTTTTCTTATCCAGTCTGAGATTGGCAATTCTGGCGCCCGAACCAAAATTACAACCTTCCCCGATGACGCTATCACCGACATAGTTGTGATGGGGAATCTTACTGCCATTCATAATGATGGAGTTTTTAACCTCGCTTGAGGCTCCAATGTGGCACTGGTTGCCAACAGAAGTAAAAGGGCGAAGATAACAGTTGGGTCCAATGTCACAATCCTGACCAATTATCACCGGGCCGACAATATAAGAACCGGAGCGGACAATGGTATTCTCACCAATCGAAACGGCACCCTTAATCACCACATTCGGCTCAACCTCCCCTAGATTCTCTGCTTTGCACCCTTCTAGAAGTGACTGGTTAGCGTCAAGTAAATCCCAGGAGTAACTGAGGTTAAGCCAGTAGCTTAATTTATGATAGAAAAGGTTGTTTTTTTCTTCTATCATCAACTGCAATGAATCGGTTATTTCATACTCGCCACGCGGTGATTTGGAAGTCCGGGATACCGCCTTGAATATCTCAGGAGTGAAAAGGTACAAACCGGCATTGACCAGATTAGAAGAGGGGGTTTTGGTTTTTTCCTGGATAAGAACTACCCTGTCGCCTTCCACTGCCACCACCCCTAAACCGCTGGTATCCCCAACCTCAACTACGCCAATTGTATCGCCATCCCTACTGGCTACTTCTCTAACCTCTTCCTGCTTGAAGATATTATCCCCGTTTATCAGCAGAAAGTTGCCATCGATTAGGGGTTCAACTGCCTTCAGGGCATCGGCTGTGCCCAGTTGTCTCCTCTGGGTTACATATTCAATATTCAGACCCCATTTTCTGCCGTTTTCGAAATAATCACGTATCTGGTCATCACGATAGCCAACAACAATGATAAACTCCTTAATGCCAGCCTGACTTACTGCCAGGAGCAAGTGCTCCAGGATAGGCTTATTGGCGAGCGGAAGCATCACCTTCGGCCTGGTATAGGTCAGGGGACGCATGCGATTACCTTCTCCGGCAGCCAATACAACCGCTTTCAACCTAGTTCTCCTTCGAGTTTTTAATTATCTCAACAGCTTTATCATATAATTCATTTACCCGCTCAAGACACCTCGCCTCAGCGGTTATCCTCACCTTGGATTCGGTGCCCGATGCCCTCACCAGCAGCCAGCCGTCCTCAAAGCCGAGTTTCACACCATCGGTATTCCCTATTGAAACTGGTTGCATCATCATTAATCCCTTTTCCAGCCTCTCCATTTTAACCCCTACGCCAGGTATATTTCCACGCCGAACTGGGTAACCAGGCAAACTATCAACCAACTCGGATAATTTTTGCTTGCTGGCGATACTTACCATCTGGGCGGCAGCATAAATTCCATCGGGGCAAAGAGATATACCGGGGAAAATCCAGCACCCGGATGGTTCGCCACCAAAGTCCCCACCCTTCTTCAATTCCTCAGAGACATAAATATCCCCGACCTTAGTTCGCCTGAGCCCAAGGCCAATCTCATCAAGACTCATCGAGGCATCTATCGTAGTCACTACTTCCCTGGCACCCAACTCCCGAACAAAAATCCCCAATAGTTTATCCCCGGGGACAAATCTACCCTTATCATCCACCACCATCATCCGGTCAGCATCACCATCATGGGCAATACCTAAATCAGCCCCAAACTCCCTGGTAGCTTTAATCAAATCACCCAGGTTTGCCTCGGTTGGTTCAACACCATGAGGAAAGAAACCACTTGGATAGGAGTTTAGGGCAATAACCTCACATCCCAGTTCCCTCAACAAATAAGGAGTAATGACCGAAGCAGCCCCACAACCACAGTCAACCACCACCTTAAGTTTTATCTTGTCTGGAAAGTCCTCGAGTATGCGATCAACATGTTTGGTAATAGCGCCGGGATAGATATTGACACCTTTAATTTCGCCCCAAAGGACGGTGCTAAAGGACTCACTGAGCACTGATGATTCTATTTGCTCCCGCTGAGCAGCATTAAAGGCAGAGCCATCCGGATTTAGAAGTTTCAGACCATTATACTCGGGGGGATTATGCGAAGCGGTAATCATAACCCCAAGTTCAAACTCTCTCGAAACCAGGGCAAGCGTCGGGGTCGGCAAGAGCCCGGCATCAGCACACCTCGTGCCACCAGCCAGCAACCCAGAGATAAGGGCGTATTTTAATGCCTGGCTTGAGGTTCTGGTATCACCACCTACAACGGCACTACTGCAGCCAGCACCCAGACTCAGTCCGACCTTAACCGCCAGCTGAACAAGCCGGCTGCTAAAAACATCCCTTATTCCAGAACTACCAAACAAAGACATCCTGTAACCATTTTAATACAATATGGACAGTTGTCAACACTAAAATCGCCATATGCCGATAGGGCAATCCCCCATCAACTTAAATTACAGGCACCTAAATACTGAATTAACACAAAGGCCGGGGATATACTGCTTAGAAATACCCCGGCCTTCAAACGGTCTTAATAGGTGCTAGTGGAATATCAAGCTTTACCTATTCGGAACATCTTGGTACCACAGGTTGGACACACCCCTTGAGTTGCTGGCCTCTTGTTCTTCATAATGATGCTCTTGGGATCCTTCATTTCTTTCTTGGCACGACATTTCACACAGTAGGCTTGCATCAGTCATCCTCCCTTTTTATTTTGCTATGAAAGATAAACCATTCATATCACAATGTCAATAGGTAGAAGATACTATTTTGCCGATACTTTTAGTAGAATAGTGATTATTAACCAGAATAATTAAAATTACTTACCCTTAAGTCAGGTGAAGAAAATGACAACTGTAGTTCAAGAAGAGAAGATCAGGATTGAAAGACTTGAACTGGGGCCCTTTGGCACCAACTCCTACTTAGCTATCTGTCAATTAAGCGGGGATAGTGTCCTCGTAGATACCCCGGGAGAGCCAAGCCAGGTTATGGCGAAACTTAAAGATACTAACCCTAAATTTATTTTGCTGACTCATAGCCACCCAGACCATACCGGAGCACTCCTAGAGTTGCACTCCAAGCTGGGGATTCCGGTTTGTGCTCACCCGCTAGATAGCGGAAATCTACCACTTTTGCCAGAAATTAAACTCAATGATGGTGATATTATATCCTTCGGCAAAGTTAAGCTCAAAGTCCTGCACACACCGGGACATACTCCTGGCAGCCTGTGCTTTCTAACCAGGCGGTATCTACTTTCTGGGGATACCATCTTCCCCGGTGGTCCCGGGAAAACAAGGTCAGCAGGGGACTTTAAGCAGATAATCGACTCAATTAAGGCCAAGCTCTTTACCCTGTCTGATGAAACTGAGGTCTATCCGGGGCACGACCAGTCAACAGTCTTGGGCAAAGAAAAGGCATCATTCGCCATTTTCTCCTCCCGCCCTCACCCCGCCGACCTTTGCGGGGATGTGCTCTGGCTCTCATCTTAGATTAAGGCGGCATCTCGACACGATGAAACGCCTCAGCTAACTCGAAATTCTCACCTTCAGCAAACATGCGGTGCCGCTTACGAAGCCACTTCTCAATTTCAACCGGACTTCTACTCCCGACCTGACTTTGGTGACAATGCAGGGCAGCCAGTTTAAGGTCAAAGGTACTGGTAATGTCAGAACGATAGTTAATATCTTCACTAGCCCAGAGCAGTACTTCCTTAACCTTATGAGACTCAAGTCCTTCTTCAACTAAATCCGGGTAGGCAAGGTGGTCACGAGCGTAAGGGAAAACAGCATCCAGCGCCACCTGACCGGTAATACGATGGTCCCGGTGCCAGAGGTAGCGCCGATAAGGGTCGCCACAAAGCACCGTCTGCGGCTTGTACATCCTTATCAGCCGCACCAGCTCCCTTCTGAACTGAGGGGTATCTTCCAGGGTTTGGTCGGGGTGGCCAAGGAAAATAACCTCCCTGACCCCGAGCATTCTGGCGGCTGCCAGTTGCTCAGCTTTTCTAATTTTAACCAGCTTCTCCGAAGTTATCGTCAAATCATCGGTGCCTTTATCACCATTGGTGCATACCACGTAGATAACCTCTTTGCCCTCTTTTACCCAGTGAGCAACGCTTCCGGCAGCACCGTACTCGGCGTCGTCTGGATGCGAGGTAATAACCATAACATCAGCTTTTTCAACTGCCACTTCCAAACTCCCTATGCTTAAGTAATAACCGCATTAGATTGTATACTATTGAGTAAACTGATACAATTTTGCCAGAAGCCAGATGAACAACAGTCTTTATGTGATTAGAAACTATCGCCCCGCCGACTTTGATAACTGTCTCCAGTTAGTGATTGAAGCCGAAAGAACTGACCCGGTTGGACGTTACACTTCACCAGGGCTTCTCCACCAATATCTCAGGCGTCCCAGCTATTCCTCCGAGGAGGACCTGTTTTTAGCTGAAACAAACGACGACCTTATTGGTTTTATTGATGTTACCCCGGAGCTCAAAATTGGGCGGGCGATACTTGACTTCTTTATTCGCCCTGAGCATCTCCAAAAGGAACTGGCTGAAAAACTGTTTGCTCATGCCACCCACAGAGCTCAGAAACTAGGGGCGCAGGTAGTCCAGATATGCATCCCGAAAGCCAATATCGCCTTCGGAGAGCTATTATCCAAACTCGGCTTTGAAGTCATCCGCTGTTTTAAGCAGCTCAGACTTAGTCTTGACGATGTTCCGAAACCAGAACTCTCAAGCGGTCTTTCACTTGACCACTTAAAACCCGACGAAGAGAGTAAACTGGCTGACCTCCAAAACCGTGCCTTCGCCGGTCACTGGGGCTATAGCCCTAACACGACCGAAGAAATCACCTACCTTACCCGAATGAGCAACTGCCCCCGGGAGGGAATATTCCTTGCCTATGAGGGGGCTAAACCGGTCGGTTACTGCTGGACGAAGATGGATTGCCCTCCGGGACATCGCAGGAGCCAAGGGCAAATCTTTATGCTTGGGGTCGACCCAAGTTATCGAGGCCGTAAAATAGGCAAAGCCCTGCTCCTAACCGGACTATACTACCTCAAGAGCCAGGGGCTAAACCTGGCCCAAATCACGGTGGATAGTGAAAACAAGGTAGCCCGCTCGCTCTATCGGTCGGCAGGATTTAAGCCGTTCAAGAATTACCTGTGGTATGAAAAGACGACAGCCTAGCAGTTCCCAGCCCGGTAATCTGTAATGACTGTCCGGCATTCGTCAGCTATCCGTCTCGCAATAGACTCCCAGCCGAAGTGAGCCACCGAATCCCGCAGCCGGTTAACTGGTTTCCTATCCGCTTTCGTCCGAGGCAAGAGCAGGTCTATCTTGCTTGCCAGTTCTCTGGGATTATTGCTCGTCACTACATACCCGGTTTCACCCGGTTTGATGATGCTCCGGGCATCTCCAACCCGAGTGCTCACCACGGGTGTGCCACAAGCCAGAGACTCAAGGGTTACCAGCCCAAAGCTTTCATAATAAGAGGGAACAACACAAACATCAGCCGCACTGTAGTAGTACGGTAATCTCTCCTGCTTTACCGTTCCAAGAAAGCTAACCTTGTCTCCCAGCTCTAACTTCTGAGACAGCTTCTTCAAACGTTTAATCTCTGGCTGAGCAGGTCCGTCACCACCAATTATCGCCAGCCTCAGATCTTGATGCTTCAAATAAGTCATGGCCTCGATTAACTTGTCAATCGCCTTGAGGGGCTCAATCCGACCGACGAATAAGATTAAGCGATGGCTATTTAGACCCAGCTCTCCTCTGGCGATGTCTTCACCCACAGGCTGAAAAAGTTCCAGATCAACCCCACAGGGGATGACGCTAACCGACTCGGGTGAAGCATTGTAATAATGCATCAGGTCAGCCTTCTCCTGTTCAGTAGTAGCAACAATCCGATGGCAATTACTAATGAGGTGTCCTTCATTCACAAGCCGTAGTTCTGGTTCACCCTCGCCAATGCCAATGGCATTTTTGACTGCCCCCAAGGTATGGAAGGTTATAAAATGCGGTACCCGCCACCAGCCCCGCAGGTTCTCCCCAACCAGTCCCGATAGCCAATAGTGACTGAAAACCAGATCGTACTCAAGGGCATTTTGTTTTCTAAAATTCTCCACACCGCAGGCAAATTCAGGCAGGTGGCAGAAGACGAGTAATTTGTTGGCTTCATCACCTCGACCGGCCTTGATATGAATAAGTCGGGCATTGGCACCCAGGGTTAAGATTTGTTTATCTCCAGAGTCATGAACCCGAGTATAGATATCCACCCGGTGTCCCTGCTCACCCAACTTGCGAGCAATCTCCCTGACATAGACACTCATACCGCCGGTGTCTTTTGCTCCCAATTGTCCGACCGGGCAGCTATGGACACTGAGCATAGCAATCTTAAGTTTTTTTACTGTCATTTGAGTACTACCCGAGGTTTATACTGCAATTATATAGCGGCATTTCCCTGCCACCCAGGTGGTGCTTGTATCTCTCTTCTCCCTTTAAGAAGTCAAAGCGCTTTTTTCCTCTCTGGATGCCATCTTTGATGCAAAGGGCTTTTGAAATTATACCCACGCTTAACGAGCTATATTGGGACTCGTAACCGCTATTATAGACATAGATGGTACCAGCGTAGTCAAAACACATCACCATTGCCACCGGTCGCGCCTCAAATTCGAGGATGCCAAACCTAAAAAAACCAGCCTCAGCCATAACCCGAACGATAAGTCGAAAGAATTCCGCCCGCTTCGGGGTCATGAAGACGGCTTTGTCCGACCGACTCCCGGCAAAAAGTGTCAAAAAAGTGTCCGTAACTTCTCGGGCTTCTGCCTCATTTTCTACGGTTCGGTAAACCACCCTGCCCTCTTCCCCGAGTCGCCTCATCTTGCGTCTCAGTTCATGCCGCTGTTTTGCCACCAGCATCCCGAGATACTCCTCCCAGGTGGCAGGCAACTCAAATTCAAAAGAAACAGCAACCTCACTAGATAAAATCTTATCACCACGGTTTTGGGCTAGTGTTTTAAGGCAAGTCATCACGGTTGAGTCCGACCGCAAAGACTCCAGATTTAGTCGGTTTATGCCATTCTCCCTCAAATTATCAAGCAATACTTTAAAGAAATCGGTTTCCATTCCGGGAACAACCACAAAATCCATATAATCGCAAACATCAGCACTGCCAATAAAAGAGGCTTCATTATTTTTAATGGCTAGAGAAGCGATACCGATAACCCTATCGCCTTCTTTCACGGCACACAAATATTGCTCCCCTTCGGCACCAAACACCCGCCACCAAGCCCTGAGCCAGACTGGTAAAACAAAGACCGAAGCCCAGTTCAAACGGTGGTTAGTATCGACTCGGTAGGAAGCAAGACTATCAAAACTTTCTCTGCTAACCGTATAAGCCATTGACCAAAAATCAGTGTAACATCTTTGGCAGGTTTTAATCAATGTAACGCTTTGAAGTTCCTCTACTCCTAAAAGAGTAAAACTTTTCAAACTAGGAAATTAGTATATAATAATGAAATCCACCAAAAGCAAGGTGGTCTTCAACGGAGGTAAAAGGATGAAACTGTTTGAACCCGGTAAGATAGGCCAGCTCACCATAAAAAACCGGATTGTGATGGCACCGATGGGTGTCGGGGCACTTCAGGAACCAGATGGTCGGTTATCCCAACGCGGCATTGAATATTATGAAGCCAGAGCCAGAGGTGGTGTCGGGCTCGTCACCACCGGCATTGTCCGCACGAGCCGCCGATTTGAGCAGCCTGAAGATTTGCCCTGGAGCCTGATGCTCTGCGCTGACGGGACCCCTTATATCGGCTGGATTAATGAACTGGCTGAGGCCGTACACGACTGGGGAGCCAGGCTTTCCCTGCAGCTTACCGCCGGACATGGACGGGTGGCGGCTCCACCATTCCGCAGTGGTGGCCGAAACAACCCTCCTTTTCAAGCCATCGCCCCATCAGCCGTCCCAACCCTAGCCAACCCCAACGAGATGGCACGTGAACTCACTATTGAAGAGATTGAACAACTGATTCAGGACTTTGAATTCGCCGCTCAGATAGCAACCTCAGCCGGGGTTGATGCCATTGAGCTTCATGCCCACGACGGCTACCTCCTCGACCAGTTCACCACTGCCCTCTGGAACCAGCGCACCGACAAATACGGCGGCAGTACCGAGAAGAGGCTCCGATTTTCCCTGGATATTATCGCCGGAATCAAGAAGGTAGCCGGGCGAGACTTCCCGGTAATCTACCGCTTTGGTGCCCAACAATACGTTGATGGTGGCCGGGTGATTAGCGAGTCGCTCAAAATGGCCAAAATCCTTGAAGAGGCCGGAGTGGACGCCTTCCACGTCGATGCCGGGGTTCACGAGAGCTGGGATATCGGTCACCCAACGAGCTATCAAAAGCCAGGATGCATGGTAGAAATGGCTGAAGCGGTCAAAAAAGCGGTCAAAGTGCCGGTCATTGCGGTAGGCAAACTTGGATTCCCTGACCTCGCCGAAAAAGTTCTTGAGGACGGCAAGGCTGACTTTATCGCCATTGGCAAGCAGCTTCTGGCTGACCCCGAGTGGCCAAACAAGGTCAGGGAAGGAAGGCTCGAGGATATTCGCCCCTGCATCGGTGACCACGCCTGCTTTGAGCGGATAGCCGGGCGTAAGTCATTAAGCTGCACCGTCAACCCGGCCTGCGGCATGGAGAAAGAACTCGAACTAAAACCAGCTGAGAAATCAAAATCGGTGCTTGTTATTGGTGGTGGCCCGGGCGGTATGGAGGCCGCCAGAATTCTGGCTTTAAGAGGACATACGGCTACCCTCTGGGAGAAGAATAACGCCCTCGGTGGCAACCTAATACCGGCCACCGTGCCTGACTTCAAGCAGGATTACCGGAAACTTATAAACTATCTCTCAACCCAGCTCAAAAAGCTCGGGGTCAAAATTGAACTCGGCAGGGAAGCAACAGTCGAAAAAATAACTCAAGAAAAACCGGACGCCGTCTTGATTGCTACCGGTGGCGAGCCGATTGTTCCCCAAATCCCCGGGATAGAGAGGGAGTGCGTGGTTATTGCCGCCGACTTACTTACGAGTAAGAAGGAGACTGGCGAAAAGGTAACCATCATCGGCGGTGGCCTGGTCGGCTGCGAGGTGGCGTTATACCTAGCTCAAAAAGGCAAGGCGGTAACCATTATTGAGATATTAGACCGCCTCCTGCATGATGTCTTCGTCATCAATCGCATGCATTTGGAAAAGCTCCTTAAGGAAGCCGGGGTTAAGATTTTCACCCAAAGTAATATTCAAAAGATAACCAACGAAGGTGTCACCATAAGCAGTAACTCCGACACAGAAGAGGTTCTTAAAGCTGACACGGTAGTTATTGCCGCCGGTTATAAGTCCAATACCAAGCTTCTGGATTCGGTAATCGGGAAAATACCCGAGGTATACGGTATCGGTGACTTGCTAGAGCCAGATAAGGTTATCGGTGCCATCTGGAAGGCTTACCGCACCGCCCGCTTGATTTAGGCAAAGGTTTTCTTGACAGAAGAGTTGATGTATTCTATCATAATTATACCCTTAAATGCGCACTTAAGGATATAACTGGAATATGCGAGAACTGGTTAAAGCTTTCAAGGCCTTGTCTGATGAGACCAGGCTCAGGATACTCAACCTGCTCTTAGAAAGGGAATGTTGTGTCTGCGAGGTAATACAGGTGCTTGATATCTCACAGACCCGTGCCTCCCGTAACCTAAATGCTCTGTGTGATGCCGGCTTTCTCAAGCTGAGGAAGGAGGGACTCTGGTCACTATATTCAATAGATAAAGAGGGGATGAGAGAATACTTCCCTCACTTGGTCGAAGCCGTGAGGAAGGCACTTGAGGGTAACGAGATGGTAATATCAGACAGGGAACGCCTTAAGAAAGCCCGACGCATCGGACCTGGCGGTGCCCGATAACTGGAAAGGCGACACCTTTCTTTTTCTACTTGATTATATGCGTCAGTGCACATTATGAGAAGAATACCCCACCTAACTGAGTTTCCTGCCAGGGCAGAAGTTGCCCAGCTCATCATTAATGTCCCCAGCAAGGGGAAAGCAATATGAAGAATGTGCTCGGCAGACTTCCAATACTAGACCGTTTCCTGACACTTTGGATATTCCTGGCAATGGGTCTGGGTGTTGGGTTTGGGTATTTAATACCTCAAGTAGCTGACTTCATAACCTTCTTTCAGGTGGGTACCACGTCTATCCCTATAGCCATAGGGCTAATCCTGATGATGTACCCGCCGCTTGCCAAGGTCAGATACGAAGAACTGGGGCAAGTATTCCGCAACTTTAAGGTGCTTGGGCTGTCACTAGTGCAGAACTGGCTTATCGGTCCAGTACTGATGTTCTTCCTGGCAATAATCTTCCTCAGAGCCTATCCTGACTACATGGTGGGGCTGATTATGATCGGGCTGGCACGCTGTATCGCCATGGTTATTGTCTGGAACGAACTTGCCAAGGGAGATAGCGAGTATGCTGCTGGTCTGGTTGCCTTTAATTCCATCTTTCAGATAGTTTTCTTCTCGGTTTACGCATACGTCTTCATAACGATACTGCCGGCAAGGTTCGGGCTGGAGGGAACTGCCGTGCATATCACCATCGGCCAGATTGCCCAGAGCGTACTTATCTACCTGGGTATCCCCTTCTTTGGCGGCATGATTACACGTTTTACCCTTATTAAGGCCAGAGGACGTGAGTGGTACGAGAGCAAATTCATCCCCAAGATAAGCCCGATCACATTGGTTGCTCTCCTCTTTACCATCGTGGTGATGTTCTCCCTTAAGGGCGAGATAATTGTTGAGTTGCCGCTGGACGTAGTGCGCATCGCCATCCCATTGCTAATCTATTTCGTAATAATGTTCCTCGTCTCGTTTTACATGGGCAAGAAAATAGGCGCTGACTATCCAAAAACAACAGCCATCGCTTTCACTGCTGCCAGCAATAACTTTGAGCTAGCCATAGCTGTGACTGTGGCCGTATTCGGCATCGGCTCAGGTCAAGCCTTTGCTGCCGTGATTGGTCCCCTAGTTGAAGTGCCGGTGCTCATC